>Ga0207702_10001503_pt1 | contig 23056 bp, 17 predicted proteins | sample KBSCornC62_FD_184302 | JGI IMG/M metagenome (GOLD analysis project Ga0207702, IMG submission 184302) | Corn rhizosphere microbial communities from Kellogg Biological Station, Michigan, USA - KBS Corn C6-2 (SPAdes) (version 2) | ecosystem: Host-associated > Plants > Roots > Rhizosphere > Soil ...
TCAACTGCCAGTAGCGGCCGATTGCGGAATCCACGCTCAGCCGGCACGTGCCCATGCGCACCGGCTTGATCAGCATGCGATAGACCTGGCCTTCGTTGATCAGCTCGATCGCAGTCTGCGCGTTCGCGCGCTCGGTGATGACCACGGTGGCGATGTGCGGATGGTGCTGCTTCAGCGCTTTCAGCAGCGCCGTGAGGTCGCTGCGACCCGCTTCGGTCTCGGAGATCACGACGCCGGTTTCGTGCTGTTCCATGATCTGCAGCGCGCGCTCGGCGGTGCTGGCGAAATTCACGCGGTAGTACGGCTGCAGGATTTCGCGCAGGCGCTGCTGCACGGTCGTGTCGTCCTCGATCACGAGCACGCCGACCTGCGTGCGCGCGCGGTCGTGCTCGGCCTGCGGCAGCGCATCGCGCACGATCACCGGCGCTTCGCGCGCGATCGCGCCGGCGCCGGCGACCAGGTTTTTCAGTTCGGTGTTGTCCCACGGCTTGTTGACGAAGCGGAACACTTCGGACTCGTTGACCGAGCCGAGCACCGCCTTCAGGTCGGAATAGCCGGTGAGCAGGATCCGCAGCGCGCGCGGGTGCGTTTCCTTCAGGTCGCGCAGCACGTCGATGCCGGCTTTTTCCGGCATGCGCTGGTCGCAGATCACGACGTCGACGTCGTGCTGGCGCGCCAGCGCGCCGGCTTCGAGCGGGTTCGTGGTCTGGAACGTTTCGTAGTCCCGGAACAACGCCTTGAGCGCGCGCAGGATGCGCGCTTCGTCGTCGATCAGCAGGATGCGCAGGGTATCGCTCACGGATTCACCAAAAGCAGCGCGACTCAGGCAGCAACCGCCTGGGCCGTTTTGTTTGCGCCGGCAGCGTCCACCGGCAGACTAAGCGTGAATACGGAGCCTTTCTTTGGCGTCGTTCTCACTTTGATCGTGCCGCCATGGCCCTTGATGATCTTGTGCACGATCGAAAGTCCCAGGCCAGTGCCTTCGCCGACCGGCTTGGTCGTGAAGAACGGGTCGAAAATCTTCGGCAGCACGTCGTCCGGGATGCCGCTGCCGGTGTCCTCGATGCTGATCTCGACCGTGTTGCCGACCTGTCTGCTCTCGATCGTCAGCGTGCCTTCGCCCTCGATCGCCTGGCTCGCGTTCGTGATCAGGTTCAGGAACACCTGGTTGATCTGCGACGGCATGCAGCGGACTTTCGGCAGCTGGCCGAAATGGCGCACCACGTGCACGCGATCGCGCAGCAGGTGCTGCGCGATCATCAGCGCGCTTTCCAATCCTTCGTTCAGGTCCATCGAATCCATGCCGTCGCGGTCGACGCGCGAGAAACCTTTCAGGTTCAGCACCAGGCTGCCCAGCTGCGACAGGCCTTCGCTCGCGTCGGCGAGCAGTTCCTTCGCGTCCTTCAGCAGCGGGCTCTTTTCCAGCGCGCCGCGTGCTTCGAACAGCTTGCGGCGCGCGTCCTCGACGTGCTTGACCAGTTTGTCGAGCGCCGCCTTGTCCGCGCCGAAAATGAGGTCCACCGGCTGCAGGCAGAGCTGCACCGCGGCGTCGTACTGCTTGACCAGCTTGCGGTAGTCGTCGAGCAGGTCGCCGATGACCTCGACGTTGCTTTTGACGAAGCCGAGCGGGGTGTTGATCTCGTGCGCCACGCCCGCGACCATCTGGCCGAGCGATGCGAGCTTGGTCGTGTGGATCACCTGCGACTGCGTCGCCTGCAGCCGCTTGATCTCTTCTTCGGCCTCGGCGTGTGCGGCCCGCAACGCGCGCGCTTCGCCTTGCGCGCGCAGCAACAGGAAGCCGAGCGCTGCGCAGCCAAGCAGCAGCGCCACCACGATGATCCACGCCATACGCACACCCTCCCAAACGGCAGTATAAACATGAAACCGCAGCGCGAAGTCAAAATTTGTGCCGCTCGTCGCCATTCGCGTGGCCCGACGTTCGGGACTTGACGCTCAGCGGGCGCGACCGCGACGCTGCGCCACCGTCCCTCACCGAAGGCGTATTCATGAAGACCGTGCTTTCCGCCCTGATCCTGTTGTTGTCCCTGTGCTGGCTCGTGCCGGCAGCGCATGCCGAAGGGCCGGGCGGCCGCGACCTGCCGCCGGGACTGCAGATTCCGGACGCCGCCAGGCCCGGCCCCCAATTCGACGTGGACCGCGCCACCGAGGCTTATCTCGACCTGCTGTCGCCCGCGCAGCGGACACAGTCGGACGCGTATTTCGAAGGCGGCTACTGGATCCGCCTGTGGCAGCTGCTGTATGGCTTCGGCGTCGCCGCCGTGCTGCTGTTCAGCGGATTGTCGCGACGCATGCGCGACCTTGCCCGCCGACTCGCGCGCTGGCGCTGGCTGCAAACGACGCTCTACGCCGTGTTCTGGCTGCTCGCCGGATTCGTGCTCGACCTGCCGCTGACGGTCTATACCGATTTCGTGCGCGAACACCAGTACGGCCTGGCAACGCAGGATTTCGCCGGCTGGTTCGGCGATCAGATCAAAGGCCTGGTCGTGACCCTGATCGTCGCGCCGCTGATGCTCGCTCTGCTGTACGGCGCGGTGCGGCGTGCCGGCGCGCGCTGGTGGATCTGGGCGAGCGGCATCTCTTTCGTGTTCCTGCTGTTCACGATCATGCTGTCGCCGGTGTTCGTCGAGCCGCTGTTCAATACCTACAAGCCGCTGCGCGACGGCGAAATGCGCCAGTCGATCCTCTCGCTCGCGCACGCGAACCAGATTCCAACCGACAACGTGGTCGAATTCGACGCCTCGAAACAGACCACCCGCATCAGCGCGAACGTGGCCGGTTTCGCCGGCACTACCCGGGTGGCGCTGAACGACAATCTGATCGAAAAAACCTCGCTGCCCGAGATCAAGGCGGTGATGGGCCACGAAATGGGCCATTACGTGCTCAACCACAGCCTGCGCCTGACCATTTACCTGGCGCTGGTGCTGACGTTCGGCTTCTGGTTCGTGCACCGGCTGATGGATGCGTCGCTGGCGCGCTGGGGCGCGCGCTTCGGGCTGGAAGACCGTGCCGACCCGGCGGCGCTGCCGCTCGCGGTCGCGATCCTCGGCTTGTTCTTCTTCCTCGCCACGCCGATCACGAACTCGATCGTGCGCCAGGCCGAAGCGGAAGCCGACGCGTTCGGGCTGAATGCGGCGCGCGAGCCGAACGGTTTCGCCATGGCCGCGATGCGCCTGTCGACGTACCGCAAGATCCACCCGGGCGCGCTTGAGGAAATCGTCTTCTACGACCACCCGAGCGGCTACGCGCGTGTTCACGCCTCGATGCAGTGGCTGAAGGAGAATCAGGACAACCCGACGGCACGCGCGGCGTTGCCGGCGGCCAAGCCGGCGGGATCAGAAGCGCCAGGATCGAAGCCGGCTGAATCCGAAGCGGCGCAGCCGGCGACGCCGGCGCCGGCGGAGTCCAAACCGGCTGAGTCCAAATAATCAGTTCGTCATCCCGGCGCAAGCCGGGATCCAGCGACTCTGGGACCGGTCGTAAATTGAGCGGAAGTCATCCCGGCCTGCGCCGGGATGACGAGCAAAGAAATCAGTAAACCCGGTACACCTGCCCCGTCTGCGCGCCTTCGACGCAGCGGCTGTACGCCACCGCCGCGCGCGCGACCGGGATCGCTTCGAAGCCGCGGAAATACGGTCCGTACGCCGGCATCGACTCGGCGAACACGTTCGGACTGACCGCGTTGATGCGCAGGCCGCGCGGCAATTCCAGTGCGGCGGCGCGTACGAACGCCTCAATGGCGCCGTTGACCAGGCTGGCGGAGGCGCCGAAGCGGATCGGTTGTTCCGCCAGGATGCCGGCAATCAGCGTGATCGAGCCGCCATCGGTCAGGTAGGAAGCGCCGATCTGCGCGAGATTGACCTGACCCATCAGCTTGTCGCGCAGGCCGATCTCGAATTCGGCCTCGCCCATGTCGGCCAGTGGACCGAAATGCACGTTGCCGGCGGCACAGGCGATCGCATCGACGCGTCCGACCGCCTCGAACAGGCGGCGGATGCTGGCAGTGTCGGTCAGGTCGACCTTGAGCTTGCCGCGCCGGCTGGCGCCGAGCACCGTGTGGCGCGCGCGCAGTTCCTTGTCGACCGCGCGTCCCAGTGTGCCGCTGGCGCCGATCAGCAGGACGCGGGGTTTGGCGGGACGTTTGGCGGCCATGCGCGCGCTCCAGTCGGGAAGGGCCGACTATACCGGAAGCGGGCGCGACGCCGGCCGCGGCGGCGACGGTCAGCGGGCGTTTAGCGCGGGTGTCAACGAGCCCCCAGGGGGTGCGTTGTTGCGGGTCGAAAGCGTTTACCACACACACCGCGAGAGGAGCATCCATGAAACGCAGTTTTTTTGCCGTGGCATTCGCGCTGGTTTTCGCCGGCGCCGCGCAGGCGCAGGAACAGGGCGCCGCCGTCGAGGCGCAGCGCGACACGAACCAGCAGAACCGCATCGAACAGGGCCTGCAATCCGGCCAGCTTTCCACGCGCGAGGCGGGCCGGCTGGAGCGCCAGGAGCAGCACATCGACCGCCAGGAAGCGCATGACCTGAAACAGGGCGGTGCGCTCACACCGCAGGAAAAAGCGCGCATCAACCGCGAACAAAACCAGGTCAGCCGCAACATCGAGCGCGACAAGCACAACGGCGCGACCGGCAATCCGAATTCGGCCTCGTCGCAGCGCATGCAGGCCGACGTGCAGCGCAACGCGAACCAGCAGCAGCGCATCACCAACGGCATCAACAACGGCCAACTGACCAACAAGGAAGCGGGGCGCCTGGAAGGCGGGCAGGCGCGCGTCAATCGTTCGGAGGCGAACGCGGCGGCCAACGGCCACGTCGGCGCGGGCGAACAAGCGCGCATCCAGGGCAGGGAAAACCGCCAGAGCGACCGCGTGTACGACAAGAAGCACAACGACAAACCGCGCGGCGGCGGCGAGTAAACACCCGCTGCCGGCACACCGGATTCGGCTTCGGGCAAAGCGGGCCTCAGCGCCCGCTTTTCGCTTTTTCGGAATCCCCAATCCCGAGTCCCAAATCCCGCCGCTTGGGTTATCCTCGCACTCCCGCCGCCGCGCACCGGGCACGGTCGATTCGAGGAAACCATGGCTGAAATCAGTGAAGTCAAAGTGCCGGACATCGGCAACTACACCAACGTTCCGGTAATCGAGGTGCTGGTGAAGCCGGGCGACACGGTCAGCAAGGACCAGGGCCTGGTCACGCTCGAATCGGACAAGGCGACGATGGAAGTGCCGGCGCCGCTCGCGGGCGTGATCAAGGAACTCAAGGTCAAGGTCGGCGACGAGATTTCGGAAGGCACGGTCGTGGCCACGATCGAAGCGGCTGGCGGCGGCGCGGCCAAAGCATCCGCGCCGGCAGCGGCGCCCGCGCCCGTACCCGCCGCACCGGCGGCAGTTGCACCGTCGCCGGCGGCAGCTCCGCCGCCGCCCGCGCCGAAAACCGCGGAGGCGCCGAGCGAGACACGCACGCCGCCGATCGCGTTCGGCGCCGACACCGTGGCGCCCGACAAGGTCCCCTATGCCAGCCCCGCGGTGCGCGTGTTCGCACGCGAGCTCGGCGTCGATCTGGCGCGCGTTGGCGGCAGCGCGCGCAACGGCCGGATCACGAAAGAGGACGTGCAGCAGTTCGTCAAGCAAGCGCTCGCCGGCGGCGCGGCGCCGCGCGCGGCAACGGCGGGCGGCGGCGGTGGCGCGGGCCTGAATCTGCTGCCCTGGCCACAAGTGGATTTCTCCAAATTTGGACAAGTGGAATCGCGGCCGCTGTCGAAGATCAAGAAGATCTCCGGGCAGAACCTGGCGCGCAATTGGGTCATGATCCCGCACGTCACGCAACACGACGAAGCGGATGTGACCGATCTGGAAGCGTTGCGCGTCGCGCTCAACAAGGAGCACGAAAAAGCCGGCGTCAAGTTCACCATGCTCGGCTTCATCATCAAGGCGGTGGTCGCCGCGCTGAAGAAATTCCCGGATTTCAACGCCTCGCTCGACGCCGGCGGCGAAAACCTGATCCTGAAAAAGTACTACCACGTCGGCTTCGCCGCGGACACGCCGAACGGACTCGTCGTGCCGGTGCTGCGCGACGCCGACAAGAAGGGCATCGTCGAGATCGCGCAGGAATCGAGCGCGCTCGCGGCCAAGGCGCGCGACGGCAAGCTCGGCCCGGCGGACATGTCCGGCGGCTGCTTCTCGATTTCCTCGCTCGGCGGCATCGGTGGCACGGCGTTCACGCCGATCGTCAACGCGCCGGAAGTCGCGATCCTCGGCGTGTCGAAATCGGCGATCAAGCCGGTATGGGACGGCAAGGCGTTCCAGCCGCGCCTGATGCTGCCGCTGTCGCTGTCGTACGACCATCGCGTGATCGACGGCGCCGCGGCCGCACGCTTCGCCGCGTTCCTGGCGCAAGTGCTCGGCGACATGCGGCGCGCGCTGCTCTGAGCGCGTAGCGCGCCTCATTTATGGCTTTCGAAGACATCGCCATCGTCGATCTGGAACTCGCCAAGACCTCCTGGTCGCGCGTGCATTCGGCCATGCGCACGCTGTACCTGCGCCTGAGCCGCGAACCGGAGATCGGCTGGGTGCGCTTCTTCCACGAGGAGCGCGAGTCGCGCGTCGTGATCAAGCGCCACGGTTTCTGGATCGAGGAAAACTACATCGTGTTCGACTGTCTGCTGGAGGACGTCGAACGTTTTCACCTGCCCGATTTCCGCCTCTCGCTCGAATACGCCAACCGCGCCTACCGCGCCTGGCTCGAGGAACAGTTCGAACAGGGCTTGCTGCAGCGCGAAGACGCGCGCAACGAACGCGACGAACTGACGGCGATCCGCGAACGCATCCGGCTCGAGGCGGCGGCTGCCGACGCGCCCCCGGCGCCCGCGCTGCCGCAGCGGCTGGCCGCGGCCGCCGCCGCGGTGCCGTCGTCGCAATTCGCCGCACCCGCGCGCGGCGAACAGCGCGTCGGTGTCACGCTGCCGGAGCCGCCAGCGGCGCCGGTGCCGGCAGCGCCACCGCCGGTCGAACGCGTCGCGGTCACTGCGCCGGTGCGCAGTCACGGCCTGGCCGCGCGCGTGGCCGAGTTGCTGCGCCACGTCGGCGGCACGCCACCGCTGAGCGGTGCGCCGGTACCGCGGCGGCGCGAAAGTGCGGCGCCGCAGCCGCCTGCGCCGCCGCACGACGTACGCGAAACGAACGAAGCGCCGCTCGCCCAGGAGGCACCGCTCGCGCAGGATGCGCCGGAGCCGGCGTCTCCTGCACCGGCGGATCGCAGCGAAACGTCGCCGCTCGAAGCGGCCCCCGCCGAATCGATGACGGACCCGGCGCAGACCGAGCTCGCGCTGTCCCGCCCGTCCGAACTGCCATCCGCTGTGTCGCCGGAATCGGCAGCGCCGGAACTGACAGCGCCAGAACTGACAGCGCCAGAACTGGCGGCGCCGGTACTGACAGCGGCAGAAACGGAAGCGCCGGAAGCGGAAGCGCCGTCGGCGCCGCCCGCCGTATCGCCGCCGGGCGGCGACAGCATCGAGGCCGGCTTCAACGCCAAACGCGAGGAGTGGCGCGCCCGTTTCCGGGCTGCGCTGGCCGCACAATCGAAGGAGCGCAACCGTGGCAACGACTGACGTCAAAGTGCCGGACATCGGCAACTACTCCAACGTGCCGGTGATCGAAGTGCTGGTGAAGCCGGGCGACACGGTCAGCAAGGACCAGGGCCTGGTCACGCTCGAATCGGACAAGGCGACGATGGAAGTGCCGGCGCCGTTCGCGGGCACCATCAAAGAGGTCAAGGTGAAAGTCGGCGACGAGCTGTCGGAAGGCACGGTCGTGGCCACGATCGAAGGCGCGGACTCCGGCGCAGCGAAACCGGCGCCGGCGCCCGCGCCTGCAGCGAAACCCGCGGCCACGCCGGGCACCGCGGCACCGGCCGCGAGTGCCGCGCCGGCTGCCGCGACGCCGGCGCCGCGCGGCGCCGCGGACAGCGGCCGCAAGGCCGATGTGGAATGCCAGGTGTGCGTGCTCGGCTCCGGTCCCGGCGGTTACACCGCGGCGTTCCGCGCGGCCGATCTCGGCCAGAATACGGTCCTGATCGAGCGCTACGCGACGCTCGGCGGGGTCTGCCTCAACGTCGGCTGCATTCCGTCCAAGGCACTGCTGCACGCGGCGCGCGTGATCGACGAGGCGGCGCACGCGGCCGACATCGGCATCGCGTTCGGCGAACCCAAGATCGACATCGGCAAGCTCGCCGCGTTCAAGGACAAGGTCGTCGCGCAACTCACCGGTGGCCTCGCCAGCATGGGCAAGCAGCGCAAAGTCACGGTCGTGCGCGGCACCGGCAAATTCGTTTCGCCGCACGAGATCGAAGTGGACGGGCCGGACGGCAAGAAACTCGTCCGTTTCGAAAAATGCATCATCGCGGCGGGTTCGCAGGCCGTGAAACTGCCGGGTTTCCCGTGGGACGACCCGCGCATGATGGATTCGACCGACGCGCTTCTGCTGAACGACGTTCCGAAGAAACTGCTGGTCGTCGGCGGCGGCATCATCGGGCTGGAGATGGCCTGCGTGTACAATGCGCTGGGCAGCGAAGTGACGGTGGTGGAGCTGCTCGATCAGCTGATGCCGGGCGCCGATCCGGATCTGGTCAGGCCGCTGGCGCAGCGCCTGGGCAAGCGCTATGCCGGCATTCATCTCAAGGTGAAAGTCGCCAAGGTCGAGGTGGCGAAAGACGGACTGCGCGCGACCTTCGAAGGCGACAAGGCGCCCGCGCCGCAACTCTACGATCGCGTGCTGGTCGCGGTCGGCCGCGCGCCGAACGGAAAGAAGATCGACGCGGACAAGGCCGGCGTCGCGGTCAGCGAACGCGGTTTCATCGCGACCGACAAGCAGATGCGCACGAACGTGCCGCACATCTTCGCGATCGGCGACATCGTCGGCAACCCGATGCTGGCGCACAAGGCGACGCACGAAGGCAAGGTCGCGGCGGAAGTCTGCGCCGGCGAAAAATCCGAATTCGTCGCGCGCGTGATCCCGAGCGTCGCCTACACCGATCCGGAAGTGGCCTGGGTAGGCGTGACCGAACTCGAAGCGAAAGCGAAAGGCATCGCCTACGGCGTGGGCAAATTCCCGCACGCGGCATCGGGTCGTGCGATCGGCATCGGGCGCACGGAAGGCTTCACCAAGCTGATCTTCGACGAATCCACGCACCGGATCATCGGCGCGGGCATCACGTGTCCCGGCGCCGGCGACCTGATTTCGGAACTGGCACTAGCGATCGAAATGGGCTGCGAAGCGGCCGATATCGGCCTCACCGTGCACCCGCACCCGACGTTGTCGGAATCGGTCGGCATGGCGGCCGAAGTCTACGAAGGCACCATCACGGACCTGTACATCCCGAAACGCAAGTAGCGTCGCGGCCGCTTTGGCGGCAACGGCGGAACGCTGTGTTGCGCCGGAGCCCGGTTGAGGCGGACAGCGACCGCCCATAAGAACAGGCGACGCTCGATCCACGCGTGCCGGCACGGCACGTGCCCGCTCCGCACCGAGGATGTTCCGTCCTACCGCAAGGGAGATGTCCGCATGAAACTGTATTTCGGCCCCGACGCCTGTTCGCTGTCGCCGCACATCGTGTTGCGCGAGCTCGGCCTGCCGTTCGATCTGGTCAAGGTCGACACCAAGGCGAAGAAACTCGCCAACGGCGACGACTTCTTTCAGGTCAATCCGAACGGCTACGTGCCGGTGCTCGAACTCGACGGCGGCGAACGCCTGACGGAAGGTCCGGCGATCGTGCAGTACCTGGCCGACCAGTCGCCGGCGGCGAACCTCGCGCCGGCGAACGGCACGCTGGCGCGCGTGCACCTGCAGTCGACGTTGAATTTCATCACCAGCGAACTGCACAAGACGTACAGTCCACTGTTCTCGGCGGCGATGCCGGACGAAGCGAAACAACAGTTTCGCGACAAGCTGATGCTGCGCTATGGCTACGTCGACAAACAGCTGCAGCAGCACGCGTTCTTCGCCGGCAATACCTTCAGCGTGGCGGATGCGTACTTGTTTACGGTGACCCGCTGGGCCAAATTCGTTGGCCTGGACCTGTCCAAATACGCCGCGCTGACGCGCTACATGCAGCAGGTCGAGCAGCGCCCGGCGGTGCAGGCGGCACTCGAGGCCGAAGCGAAGGCCAAAAAGGCCGCCTGAGCGCCGCTCAGCGCGGCTTTCGCGTGTCCTTGCCGTCCGCCGCGTCCGACGCGGCGGCGGCAGCGGCGATACCGGAGAGCGCGTCCGGGTCGTGCGCGACATGATCGAACACGTCGTAGTGGCGCACCAGCGGCTCCATCTGCAGCAGGTACTGGTCGTCCTCCGGGTAGTACACGGATTGTTCGATGTTCTGGCCGGCAAACGCGCGCACGGCATCGACCGATTCCCACAGCGACACCAGCATGATCTCGCAGTGCTCGCCCTGATCACGGCGCAGCACGGTCACGCCGCGATTGCCCGGCGTCGCGGCGTAGTCCTTGAGCCCTGTGCCCTTCAGGTATCCGAGGTAGTCGTCCGCCTTTTCCTTGAGCGTGATGCCGCGCCAGATGCGAGCGATCATGAGGCGTCTCCGTACGTGCGTGAGGGCAGCATACCGCAGATTTTTGGCGTCACCGGCAACGCTCCCTCTCCCCCGACGGCTCTATCGTCGGGGGAGAGGGTTGGGTGAGGGGGAACGTCGCGCAGGAGTTCGAAGCTGCCCCCTCACCCCGTGCCCTCTCCCCCAAACTGTGTTTGGGGGAGAGGGGGAGTGATCGTGGCGCTGCGCGCCACTTCGGCGTTGATAAGAGCCGGGCAAAAAAAACCCCGGCCGCTCGCACGAACCGGGGTACTAGGGAGTTGGTTGATGCCGCAGCCGGAAGCTGCGACGACGTCGTCGTTCGAGGGCAGCGATCAGACCGAAAGGCGGCTCAGGGCTTCGGTCACGCGCGCCAGTTTGGCTTCGAGCGGCGACAGATCATTCTGGTCGTTGGCGGAATGCGTGCGCACGTCTTCGATCGCCATTTCCAGTCGGCCGAGTTCGATCATGAGATCATGACGAAGGAACAGCGGGTTGACGGTCAGGGCGGCGGCAGTGGCTAGCATGACACTCTCCGGTTTGCGACGTGATTCACATGATGCAGAAGGTGTGCCAGCCTCGGATTGCGATGAACGTCACACTTTTTCGCCGGTTTTGCGACGCGTCTGACGTTTTGCGACACCTGCGCGGTCCGTTTCGGACGCGACTCGCACAACTTGACGCGATTCACAGTTATCTAACTGCGACGCGGAATATTTTGTAGTAGCATACGAATCGTCAGTAGCGCCTGTCTGGGCGCGAAGCGAGTCACTGGCGCCCGGCATACGGTCCTCTTGGATTCCCCCTGTTCCTAAGACCGCCGGGCGCCAGCCTTCCTCCGTGAAGTCCCCCGCTCATCCTTGCTTCCTTTCGCTGTCGCCGTGAGCGGCCCCTGTTCATGCGCTCGCAGCCTGTGGTGCTGTGCGCAGCGAAAGTGCGGGCGAGGAATCGCAGAATCCGTGCCAATCGCCGCTTTGTATAATGTGCGGCAGATTGTGACGCAGGACGACGACCGACAGCCGGCCGATGTCATCCCAAGGCCGACGGTGGGCGGCCTGCCCTCTTCAAGCAGCCAATTCAAATGAACGCCTCCCTGCAAAATTTCGACGTCATCGTGATCGGCGGCGGACACGCCGGCACCGAAGCCGCCTTGGCGGCGGCACGCACGGGCGCGTCCACGTTGTTGCTCACGCACAACATCGAGACGCTCGGCCAGATGAGCTGCAACCCGGCCATCGGCGGCATCGGCAAGGGCCACCTGGTCAAGGAAATCGATGCGCTCGGCGGTGCGATGGCGTACGGCGCCGACCGCGCCGGCATCCAGTGGCGCACCCTGAACGCGTCGAAAGGCCCCGCCGTGCGCGCCACGCGCTGCCAGGCCGACCGCGCGCTGTACAAGGCGGCGATCCGGCGTCTGCTTGAAACGCAGCCGAACCTGTCGATCTTCCAGCAGTCGGTGGACGACCTGCTGATCGACGGCGGGCGCGTGACCGGCGTGGTCACGCAGATGGGCCTGAAGTTCGCCGCGCGTACGGTCGTGCTCACCGCGGGCACCTTCCTCGCGGGCAAGATCCACGTCGGTTTTGCGAACTACGCCGGCGGCCGCGCCGGCGACCCGCCGGCCCTGCGCCTGGCGGAAAAGCTGCGCGAACTGCCGCTCGGCGTCGATCGGCTGAAAACCGGCACGCCGCCGCGCATCGACGGGCGCAGCATCGACTTCAGCGGCCTGCAGGAACAACCCGGCGATGCGCCGCGGCCGGTGTTTTCGTTCATCGGATCGCACGCCGATCAGCCGCGCCAGGTCAGCTGCTGGATCACGCACACGAGCGAGCGCACGCACGACATCATTCGCGGCGCGCTGGACCGTTCGCCGCTGTACACCGGCAAGATCGAAGGCATCGGTCCGCGCTACTGTCCGTCGATCGAAGACAAAGTGGTGCGCTTCGCCGACAAGGCGTCGCACCAGATCTTCATCGAGCCGGAAGGCCTGGAGACGACCGAGATCTACCCGAACGGCATCTCGACGTCGCTGCCGTTCGATGTGCAGCTCGATCTGGTGCGTTCGATCAAGGGTTTCGAACGCGCGCACATCACGCGCCCGGGTTATGCGATCGAATACGATTTCTTCGACCCGCGCGGCCTTGCGGCGAGCCTGGAGACGAAGGCGATCGCGGGGCTGTATTTCGCCGGCCAGATCAACGGCACGACCGGCTACGAGGAAGCCGCCGCGCAGGGCATCGTCGCCGGCATCAACGCGGCACGTGGCGCACGCGGCGAGGCTCCCTGGACACCGGGCCGCGACGAAGCCTACATCGGCGTGCTGATCGACGATCTGATCACCAACGGCACGAGCGAGCCGTACCGCATGTTCACCTCGCGCGCCGAATACCGCCTGCACCTGCGCGAAGACAACGCCGACCTGCGCCTGACGGAAAAAGGGCGCGAGCTGGGCAGCGTCGACGACGCGCGCTACGCCGCGTTCTGCCGCAAGCGCGAAGCCGTCGAGCGCGAGACGGCGCGCCTGAAAGCGATCTGGGGCGCGCCCGGCAACTCGCTCGGGCGCGAGGTCGAGGCCACGCTCGGCGTGGCCCTGACGCGCGAAACGAATGCGCTGGACCTGTTGCGCCGACCGCAACTGGACTACGCCAGCCTGATGCGCGTGCCGGCGCTCGGTCCTGCGGTCGACGATCCGCGGGTCGCGGAACAAGTGGAAATTGCGGCAAAGTATTCGGGCTATCTCGAACGCCAGCACGACGAGATCGCACGCCAGCGCCGGCACGAAGACACCGCCATCCCGGCCGATTTCGATTACGCCGACGTGCGCGGCCTGTCCGCCGAGGTGCAGCAGAAGCTGACGCGCACGCGCCCGCAGACGATCGGGCAGGCGACGCGCATTTCCGGCGTCACGCCGGCGGCGATCTCGCTGCTGTTGGTGCATCTGAAGCGCGGCCACGGGCGTCGCGTCGCTTGACGTCGCGCCCGCGCATGCGCTGCCGCGGCGCGCTCGTTCTCGTGCTTTGTGCGGCGGCCGCGCATGCCGGCGACGCTGCTGTGTCGACCGATGCCGACGCCGCAACAGACACTGACGCGCCGAGCGTCACGCCGTACCGTCCGACCGTTTCCGATCCCGCCACGCTGTCCGCGCCAGGCTGGGTGGAACTCGAAACGGGGCTGGCCCTGCAGCGCGACCCGGACGCGACGCGCACGCTCGCGGCGCCGTATCTCGTCAAGTATGCGTTCGACGCGGACCACGGCATTCTGATCGGCGGCGACGCGTGGATCGATGCGCTGCCGCGCGGCGCGCGCGCCACGCACGGCGTCGGCGACACGTTCGTCGAATGGAAGCAGCGTTTCGCCGTGGATGAACACGCCGCATTCGGCGTGGAAGCCGGCGTGGTCGCGCCGACGGCACCGGACGCGCTCGGCAACGGCAAACCCGCGTATGTCGCCACCGGCATCTACAGCGTCGATTTCGGCGCCACGCACCTGGATCTAAACGCCGGCGGCACGCGATTCACGCGCGCCGCGCCGCATGCCTCGCATTGGCAGAGCGCGTGGGCGGCGGCAGTGTCGCGGCCGCTCGACGACACGTTTGGCGCGACCGCCGAATTGTCCGGATCGGCACAGCGCGGCGCCGATCACGCGCACCAGTTGCTCGGTGCGATCACGTACAATCCGGCACGGCGCTGCGCGCTCGATGCGGGATTCGCCTACGGGCTCGATCGCAGCGGCCATTCCCGCGAGGTGTTTTTCGGCGCCACCTGGCTTGTCGGCCGGTTGCGCTGATGCCCCCTCCGTTTTCCTTCGCATCCGGATCGCCACAGTCGTTGCAATGATCGAAACCATCGAACACCGTATTGCCGTAGAAATCGCCGCCAAGCCGGCGCAGGTCGTCGCCGCAGTCGAACTGCTCGACGGCGGCGCCACCGTGCCGTTCATCGCGCGCTACCGCAAGGAAGTCACGGGCGGCCTGGACGATACGCAGCTGCGCATGCTGGAAGAACGCTTGCGCTACTTGCGCGAGCTGGAAGAGCGCCGCGCCGCGGTGCTCGCCAGCATCGCGGAACAAGGCAAGCTCGACGACGCACTGAAACAGCAGATCCTCGAGGCCGACACCAAGGCGCGCCTGGAGGACCTGTACCTGCCGTACAAGCCGAAACGCCGCACCAAGGCGCAGATCGCGCGCGAAGCGGGCCTGCAGCCGCTGGCAGACGCGTTGCGCGCGGACCCGGCGCAAGCGCCGGAGACGCTCGCTGCGGCGTACGTCGACGCGGCGAAAGGCGTCGCCGACGTGAAAGCGGCGCTGGATGGCGCGCGCGCGATCGTGCTGGAGGAGTTTTCCGAAAACGCAGCCCTCGTCGGCGAGCTGCGCGAGTGGCTGTGGCAGCGCGGCCAGATTCGCGCGCAAGTCGTCGCGGGCAAGGAAAACGACGGCGCGAAATTCCGCGATTACTTCGCGCACGCCGAAGCGATCCATACGATTCCGTCGCACCGTCTGCTCGCGCTGTTCCGCGCGCGCAACGAAGGCATCCTCGATCTCACGCTCGAGCCCGGCGTCGAACCCGATGCGGCGCACGCCGAAGCCGAAGGTCGCGTCGCGGTGCACTGCGGCGTCGCCGCGCGCGGACGTCCGGCAGACACCTGGATGCTCGAATGCTGCCGCCAGGTGTGGCGCGTGAAGCTGCACCTGCAGCTGACGCTCGATCTGTTCGGCCGCGCGCGCGAAGCAGCGGAGGACGAAGCGATCCGCGTGTTCGGCAGCAATCTGAAAGACCTTCTGCTGGCCGCGCCGGCCGGCTCGCACGTGGTGATGGGACTTGATCCCGGCATCCGCACCGGCGTCAAGGTCGCAATCGTCGACGCCACCGGAAAAGTGCTGATCACGCACACGATCTACCCGCACGAACCGCGCAACCAGTGGGATCAGTCGATCGCGCAGCTCGCGGCCGCGTGCCGCCAGTTCCAGGTGAACCTGGTCGCGATCGGCAACGGCACGGCCTCGCGCGAGACCGACAAGCTGGTCGGCGAGTTGATGAAGAAACATCCCGACCTGAAGCTCGCGAAACTCGTCGTCAGCGAAGCCGGCGCGTCGGTGTATTCGGCCTCGGAAACGGCGGCGAAGGAGTTCCCGGACCTCGACGTCTCGCTGCGCGGCGCGGTCTCGATCGCGCGCCGCCTGCAGGATCCGCTGGCGGAACTGGTCAAGATCGAACCGAAAGCGATCGGCGTTGGACAGTACCAGCACGACGTCAACCAGGTGAAACTCGCGCGCGCGCTCGACGGCGTGGTCGAGGATTGCGTCAACGGCGTCGGCGTCGACGTGAACACGGCCTCCGCGCCGCTGCTTGCGCGCGTTGCGGGCTTGTCGCCGTCGGTTGCGGAGAACGTGGTCAAGTTCCGCGACTCGAACGGCGCGTTCCACACGCGCGATGCGATCCGCAAGGTGCCGCGGCTCGGCGACAAGGCGTTCGAGCAGTGCGCGGGCTTCCTGCGCATCGTCGGCGGTGAGCAGCCGCTGGACGCGTCCGGTGTGCATCCGGAAGCATACCCCGTGGTCGCGCGCATCCTGAACGAAAGCGGCCGCAGCGTGCAGCAGATCATCGGCGACTCCGCGTTCCTGCGCAGCCTCAAGCCGGATCGCTACACCGATGAAAAATTCGGCCTGCCGACGGTGCGCGATATCCTGAAGGAATTGGAAAAACCCGGCCGCGATCCGCGTCCGAACTTCGAGATGCCGAGCTTCACCGACGGCGTCGAAGACCTGTCCGATCTCAAGCCCGGCATGGTGCTCGAAGGCCGCGTGTCGAACGTCGCCGCATTCGGCGCCTTCGTCGATGTCGGCGTGCACCAGGACGGTCTGGTGCACGTATCGGCGCTGTCGTCGAAGTTCGTCAAGGACCCGCGCGACGTGGTCAAGGCCGGCGATGTGGTCAAGGTCAAGGTGCTCGAGGTCGATCTCGCGCGCAAGCGCATCGCGTTGACGATGCGGCTCGACGACGCGCCGACGCCGGCGGCGCCTGGTGCACGTGGCGATGCCGGTAACCGCTCAGGCGGCGGTTTCGGCGCTGGACAACGCCGCGACGGCAGCCGCGGCATGCCGCCGAAACAGGCGCCAGCGCCGGCGAGCAATGCATTTGCGGATGCGTTTGCGAAGGCGAAGCGGAGCTGACTTCTTTGGGTTCGTGATTCCAGCTAAGGCTGGGATCCCGCTTTGAATCTCGTCATTCCAGCGCAAGCTGGAATCCAGCCTTTGGCGCTGGACGAGCGAGCGGCGGGATTCCAGCTTGCGCTGGAATGACGAGCTGAAGAATATCGGCATAAAAAAAGCCGGGCATTGCCCGGCTTTTTCATCTCTCACGAACCACGCCGGATCACTTCTTCGGCGCATTCGCCTGTGCGCGCGTGAATGCCTGCTGCGCCTGGGTGTAGAGCGCTTTCGCTTCTTCCGGCGTCACTTCGTTGTTCTGGCCGTTGGCCAGGCGTTCCTTCAGCACGAGCTGGCCGTTGTCGTCCCAGCCGACCTTGGTCGTCGCGTACGGGCGGTTCGAGCCGGCCGGCGATTCCTCTTTCACCACGACCCACGGCTTGTCGTTGTGGTACGCCATCTTGACCGTGATGCGACCCTTGTCGTTGTCGAGGTCGGTGATTTCGCGCACCAGGTGCACCTTGCCGTTCGACAGAAACGCATCCCAGGCGCTGGACGAGGTCTCGCCCATCGAGCTGCCCGAGATCTGCTTCATGTTGCCGACCTGGGAGTAGTCCTTGCGGTATTCGTCGAACATCTTCTCGGCCGGCGTCGGTTCGGCCTTGACGATGATCTGCACGTTCGAGGTGTGCTTGGCGTCGGTCAGCACCGGGCTTTGCAGCACCGGGACGAAACGGCGGTCGCCGTCGATCAGCACCGCGTCGACCGAGTACGTGCCTTTCGGGTCGACCTGGCGCGCGTCGATCGGCATGGTGAAATTGATCGGCGGGCGGCTCGCGTTCGGAATCACGATCTGCGCCAGCGGCGTGGCCGGCTGCTTCACGTCGACGACCTTGAGTTCCACGCGTGCCTGGTTGGACAGCTCGCGCGGTTCGCTCAGGATCACATTGCCGCTGATCGTGCTGGCGATCGCCGGCGCGGCCGGTGCCGGCGGCGGAGCCGGCGCGTTGCATGCGGCCAACAGTCCCGCCCCCAGCGCTGCCAGCAGAATCTTGGTTTTCATAACAGTCTCCTTGTAAACGTTCGGAACGCCGGCGGCCGGTCTTGTCCGGGCCGCCGCGGCGCACTCCGCCCCGCGAACCCCAGATGATCGCATTTGGCGGCCTTTGCGGCTATCGGCGGGCGTGCGCACTCGCGCAGCGCCGGACTCAGGCCGGTTGCAGCAGCGAAATGTCGGCCACGTTGAGGAACATGCGCCGCAGCCCGCCGAGCAGCGCCAATCGGTTGCCACGTTTCGCGGCGTCGTCGCACATCACCATCACCTGGTCGAAGTACGCGTCGACGGCGACCCGCAAACCCGCCAGCAGGCGCAGCGTGTCGATGTAACGACCCTGGTCCACCCACGGGGCTATGGATCCCGCCGCCGCGTCGATCTGGCGGCTCAGCTCCGTTTCCGCACCCGCGTCGAGAAGACCGGCATCGACCTTGCCGCCGGCGGGGTCGCCGGCTTGGCGCAGGATGTTGCCGATGCGCTTGTTCGCCGCCGCCAGGGCCTGCGCTTCGGGCAGGCGGGCGAATTCGGCCACCGCGCGCAGGCGGCGGTCGAAATCGGTCAGCGTTTCCGGTTCGACCGCGCGCACGGCGTCGAACTGGCCGGCGGAGAAGCCCTGCTCGGCGTAGTAGCCGCGCAGGCGGTCGTAGATGAACTCGATCAATTCGTCGACCAGCGCCTGCTTCTGCACCGCGGCGGGCGCGGGCACCGCGGCGGGCTTGCCGCCTTTCGCGGGCGGCGCGGCGATCGTCGGCAGCAGCTCGACCGCTTCGCGCAGCAGCGCTTCCAGATCGAGTTCGAGACCGCCTTCGATCAGCGTGCGCGCCAGGCCGAGCGCCGCGCGGCGCAGCGCGAACGGATCCTTGTTCCCCGACGGCTTCTGTCCGACGGCGAAAATGCCGGCGAGCGTGTCGAGACGTTCCGCCACCGCCAGCACCTGGCCGATGCGGCCCTGCGCGATCGCGTCGCCGGCGAAGCGCGGGCGGTAGAAGTCGTCCAGTGCGGCGGCGACGTCGGCGTTTTCCCCGTTCGCGACCGCGTAGTAGCGGCCCATCACGCCCTGCAGCTCGGGGAATTCCCCGACCATGCGCGTCATCAGGTCGCACTTGGACAGCGCGGCGGCCTGCGTCGACAGCGCGGCGTCGGCGTCGATACCCGCGCTCGTGAGGCGGTTGGCGATCACGCGCGCCAGCTCTGCCACGCGCAGGCTCTTGTGCCACACGCTGCCGAGTTGCTGCTGGTAGGTGACGTTCTTGAGCGACTCGAGCTGGGCCCCGAGCGGCGTCTTGAGGTCTTCGTCGTAGAAGAACTTGGCGTCCGCGAAGCGCGGCCGGATCACGCGCTCGTAGCCCTTGCGGATTTCCGCCGGATCGTTCGATTCGATGTTCGCGATGCCGATGAAATGCTCGGTCAGCGTGCCGCCCACATCGAACACGGGCACGAATTTCTGGTTCGTCTCCATGGTCATGATCAGCGCTTCCTGCGGCACGCGCAGGAATTCGCGCTCGAAGCGGCAAGCGATCGCGCGCGGCCACTCGACCAGGTTCGCGATTTCGTCCAGCAGTCCCGGCGACAGCCGCGGCTGTGCGCCGAGCGTCGCGCCGACCTGCGCGACCTCGGCCTTGACGGCGTCGCGTCGCTCGGCCGGGTCGGCCAGCACGCGCGCCGCGCGCAGCGCGTCGACGTACGCCGCGGGCGCTGCGATCGGGACGGCCTGGGGATGATGGAATCGGTGGCCGCGCGAATCGCGCCCGCTTTTCACGCCGAAAATCTCGGCCTCGACGACGGACTCGCCGTGCAGCAGCACGAACCAGTGCAGCGGCCGGACGAACGCGAATTCGTGCGCGCCCCAACGCATCGGCTTCGGCACCGGCAGCGCCTTGAGTGCGTCGGCGACGATGTCCTGCAGCAGCGCGGCGGTTGGCTGGCCCTTCTGCTGCGCGCGATGGACGAACCACGCGCCCTTGTCGGTTTCGAGTTTTTCCAGCTGCTCGACGCCCACGCCGCACGACGCGGCGAAACCGAGCAGGGCCTTGGTCGGCTGGCCGCTCGCATCGAGCCCGGCGGCGAGCGCGGGACCGCGGCGTTCGCTCGCCTGGTCCGGCTGCGAGCTGCCGACGCCCGGCACGTACACGGCGAGCCGGCGCGGCGAGGCGTACGTGCGTGCGTTCGACGCATCCGCGGCAACGCCACGTTTGGCGAGGCCTTCGCACACACCACGCGTAAACGCGGCGGCGAGTTCGTCGAGCGCTTTCGGCGGCAGTTCCTCTGTGCCGATTTCGATCAGCAGCGGCTTGGTCTCAGACATGCGAGGCCTCCTTGCCGTTCTTCGAGCCGGGAAAGCCGAGTTTCTCGCGTTGCGCGTAGTACGCCTTGGCCACGGCGCTGGCCAGCGCGCGCACGCGCAGGATGTAGCGCTGGCGCTCGGTCACGCTGATGGCACGGCGTGCGTCGAGCAGGTTGAAACTGTGCGAGGCCTTGCACACCTGTTCGTAGGCCGGCAAGGGCAGGCCGAGGTCGACCAGTTTCTTCGCTTCGCCTTCGCACACGTCGAACCAATGCAGCAATTCCTGCACGTTCGCGTGCTCGAAATTGTACGTACTCTGTTCCACTTCGTTCTGGTGGAACACGTCGCCGTAGGTCACAACGCCGTGCGGTGCGACCGTCCAGACCAGGTCGAACACATTGTCGACGTTCTGCAGGTACATGGTCAGGCGTTCCAGGCCGTACGTGATCTCGCCGGTCACCGGGCGGCATTCGATGCCACCGGCCTGCTGGAAGTACGTGAACTGCGTGACCTCCATGCCGTTCAGCCAGACTTCCCAGCCGAGACCCCAGGCGCCGAGCGTGGGCGATTCCCAGTTGTCCTCGACGAAACGCAGATCGTGCACCAGCGGGTCGATGCCCAGCGCCTTGAGCGAACCGATGTACAGCTCCAGGATGTCGTCCGGGTTCGGCTTCATCACGACCTGGTACTGGTAGTAATGCTGCAGCCGGTTCGGATTCTCGCCGTAGCGTCCGTCGGTCGGGCGGCGCGAGGGCTGCACGTAGGCCGCGGCCCAGGGTTCCGGCCCGAGCGCACGCAGGAACGTGGCCGGGTGGAACGTACCCGCGCCCACCTCGGTGTCCAGCGGCTGGATCAGCGCGCAGCCCTGGTCCGCCCAGTAGCGGTTCAAGGTCTGGATGACGGACTGGAAAGTCGGACCTGGCATAAGCTTTGAGTTAACGGCCGAAAAGCGCGCTAGTATAGCGGCTCGAGGCCGAATCCCAAGGCGCAGGCACCCCCGAAGACCCGCATGGCCACCGTTCCGCAGCGACCCGTTCCCGGTCCGGCGAAAGTCGAACCCGCACCGGCTGAGCCGGCTTTGGGCCTGCACCGCAAGCTGGATCTCGACACCGTGCTCGCAGTGCTGCGCAAGGACGGCATGCTGAACGAACCCGACGCCATGAAGGCGCGCGCCGACGCGCGCAGTGCGCGCGGCAAGATGGAGCTGCACCCACTCGCGTTGATTGCGAACCAGAAGCTCACCAACCTGCGCGACGGCAAGCCGCTCAGCCTGGAAGTCCTCACGCAATGGCTGGCGGACCACGCCAAGCTGCCGTACCTCAAGATCGATCCCATGAAGATCGACGTCGCGGCAGTTACGCAGGTGATCTCGCAGGCCTACGCGCAGCGCTACCGCATCCTGCCGGTCGCCACGAGCCCCATGCAGGTCGTGATCGCGACCAGCGAACCCTTCGATTCGCGCTGGCTCGCCGACCTCGGCCATATCCTGCGCCGCGACGTGCAGCGCGTGGTCGTCAACCCGGTCGATCTGAACCGCTATTTGCAGGAATTCTACGGCGTGCAGCGCTCGATCCAGCGCGCCAAGGATGCAAAGACCGGCGACGAGGCGAGCCGCGCAATCCTGAATTTCGAGCAGCTGCTCGAGCTCGGCAAGTCCGGCGACATCGGCGCCGACGATCGCCACGTCGTGCACATCGTCGACTGGCTGCTGCAGTACGCGTTCGACCAGCGCGCATCCGACATCCATCTGGAACCACGGCGCGACACCAGCCCGATCCGTTTCCGCATCGACGGCGTCATGCATAAGGTGTTCGAGTTGCCGACGCCGGTGATGGGCGCCGTGACCGCGCGCGTGAAGATCCTGGGCCGCATGGACCTCGCCGAAAAGCGCCGCCCGCAGGACGGTCGCATCAAGACGCGCTCGAGCGAAGGGCGCGAAGTCGAATTGCGTCTTTCGACCATGCCGACCGCGTTCGGCGAAAAAGTCGTGATGCGCATCTTCGACCCGGACATCGTGGTCAAGGAATTCCGCCAGCTTGGTTTCTCGATGGACGAGGAGAACATCTGGCGCAGCATGATCGAGCGGCCGCACGGCATCGTGCTGGTCACCGGCCCGACCGGCTCCGGCAAGACGACCACGCTGTATTCGACGCTCAAGCACCTCGCCACACCCGACATCAACGTGTGCACGGTCGAAGACCCGATCGAAATGGTCTCGCCCGAGTTCAACCAGATGCAAGTGCAGCCGGCGATCGATCTCGATTTCGCCGCCGGCGTGCGCACCCTGATGCGCCAGGATCCGGACATCATCATGGTCGGCGAAATCCGCGACCTCGAAACCGCGCAGATGGCGATCCAGGCGGCGCTGACCGGGCATCTGGTGCTGTCCACGCTGCACACCAACGACGCACCGACCGCGCTGTCGCGCCTGATGGATCTCGGCGCGCCGCATTACCTGCTGCAGTCCACCCTGAGCGGCATCGTGGCGCAGCGCCTGATCCGCACGTTGTGCCCGCACTGCAAGGTGGAAACGCCGATCGACGTGCGCGCCTGGGACGCGATGGTGCATCGCTGGGGTCTGCCGCCGCCGGCGCGGGCGTTCGGCCCGAAGGGCTGTCTGGAATGCCGCAATACCGGCTTCCTCGGCCGTACCGGCATCTACGAGATGATGCGCGTCTCCGGCCACCTGCGGCAGATGATCCAGCCGAACGTGGACCTGGTGAAACTGACCGAGGCCGCCCTGGTCGAAGGCATGCGGCCGCTGCGCGTCAGCGCCGCGGCGCAGGTCGCACGCGGCATCACGACGATCCCGGAAGTGGTCGGCGTGCTGCCGCCCGTGGAAGGATGAAGCTGCTGATCGTCCAGACCGGGGGCACGCTGCCCGGTCTGCTCAAGCGTCACGGCGATTTCCCCGAATGGTTCCGGCGCGGCATGGGTCTGCCGCCGGAGTACGTCGACGTCGTGCGCGTCGACGCACACC
>Ga0207702_10001504_pt1 | contig 23046 bp, 19 predicted proteins | sample KBSCornC62_FD_184302 | JGI IMG/M metagenome (GOLD analysis project Ga0207702, IMG submission 184302) | Corn rhizosphere microbial communities from Kellogg Biological Station, Michigan, USA - KBS Corn C6-2 (SPAdes) (version 2) | ecosystem: Host-associated > Plants > Roots > Rhizosphere > Soil ...
TCTCCACCATCGTCGCATCTCAAGCAATCGCCGGCCGTCTCGATCTCGCGATTATCCAGTATACAGACGGCCGTAATATCGATTCCGTCGCCGATGCGCTCAAGAAGGCAGATCTCGCACAACTCGCCGATGCAGATAAGACCCAGAGCAAGGTGGGCATCCTTCAGGGCGGCTGGGTCCTCTTCGCGCAGAGCATTGGAGTCGCTTCGGAATCGAAGTTCGCCAACTCGACCCGTATCGGCAATTCCCGCGCTGATGTCTCCGGTTCGCTCTCGAAAGGATCCATCGCTGTCACCGTTCAGCTCACGAGCGGAATCAAAGCCGGCCTCCGGAAATTCAGCGAGGCCACATACTCAGGCTCCGGATCGATTGCTTCCGGGAGCTGCCAGATTCTTTCCCTTTCGAAGAGCAAAGGACAGTCCCTCTCGCTCATCAAAGGTCTGCCGGCCCAGACCGTGGATTACAATTTCACCAATCTCCTCGTCGCCCGTTACACCCCGTGAATTGCTTGTGAATAAATCGTGAACGGATGCGCGCTTTTGTGGGCAGTCTGCCTCAGGGCCTCCCCTTATCAGCAGTCGAGCGCATCCCCTACAAAATCATTCACATCGTTATTTCGGCGTGGAACAGGCTTGGAATCATAGAGGAACACGTTTTCGACGAGTTATTCGCATGATTAAGAAGAATAGATTTTGGACCTTCCAAAAATGAATCTTATTAGAAGTGTGAACAACTTGGCTCCGCGACCTGTCGGAAGGGTCTCAATAGCGGAGGACACGCTGTAGGAATTGGCGCACCTCGGCAGGTGCATCCTCGCCGAAGAGACGCGAAGGAGTATCGATGGTTTGGATCCTGCCATCGATCAGGAAAGCGATCTGATCGGCGGCTTGCCGGGCGAAGCCCATTTGGTGAGTCACCAAAATAATCGTACGGCCTTCCTCTCGAAGTTCGGAGAGCAGATCGAGCACCTCGGCGGTCATTTCGGGGTCCAGCGCAGAGGTGGGTTCATCCAGGAGGAGGAAACGCGGCTGGATGGCAATAGCGCGTGCGATGGCTATCCGTTGACGCTGGCCTCCAGAAAGCGCTGCAGGCCGCTTTAAAGCGTGCGAAGCGAGCTGGAAGCGGTCGATGACCGCCCGGGCCCTGTCGCGAGCCTGGGGCGGGGCTAGGCGATGCACCTGCACGAGCGGAAGGGTGATATTCTCGAGAGCGGTAAGGTGGGGAAAGAGATTGAAGGACTGGAAGACGGTGCCGATGGTCGATCGGTAAAGACGGAGTTCCGCCGGCCGAGTAGGGATCGGACATCCATCAATAAGGATTTCGCCCAGATCCGGAGTGATCAAGCCCGCCAGGAGGCGAAGGAGAGTGGATTTCCCTCCTCCGGAAGGGCCGATGAGGGCGAGTGTGTGCGCGAAGTCGATATCGGCATGGATATCGTCCAGAGCAACCTGATCGCCAAAGCGGATCGAGACCCCACGGAGTTCAAGTCTCATAATGGAAACGGCGTTCGAGAAGACGAGCCAGGCCCGAAATGGGAAGCGTGAGAAGGAGATAGCCGATCGCTAGCGGGAAATAACTTTCGAACGTGCTATAGGTGGCGGAGTTCACCTGCTGGGCGGCGAGAGTGAACTCGCCAAGACCGACGATGGAGAGGAGAGACGAATCCTTGATAAGAGACGCGAACTGGCCGGCGAGAGGCGGGAGAATATGGCGGATCGCCTGAGGAGCGATGACGAACCGATATGTCTGGATGGGCGAAAGCCCAATGGCTCGCGCACTCTCGAGCTGGGACGCGCCGACGCTTTCGATGCCGGAGCGAATCATTTCGGCAATATAAGCGGCGCTGAATCCGGAGAGGATGAGAATGCCGGCGGTGAGGCGGTCGTCGAAATGGAACTTCGGAAAGACGAGCGACCAGAAGAAAAGAATCTGCACGAGGAGCGGAGAGCCTCGAATGATCTCAATATACAGCAAAGCCAGAGAGCGTAGTGGCAGGAAGGTCGAGCGCCTGCAGAGTGCAAGGACCACGGCGAAGAGTGAGCTAAGAACCAGGGCGGCAGCCGAGATCACAATGGTGAGCAGCCAACCGCTCCAGAAAACCGCGCGGTAAGGCCACACGGCGGACCAATTCGAAAGCGAGCCAGCCAGGAAGATCCAGCAGCCAGCTGCAAGGAGAACGGCGAGTATCGCGGGGACGGCAATGCGCGCCCAGAGCGGAGCGGGTATTCGAGGCCGGTCGAAGAGAAACGAGGCGATCACGCGTCGCAGTCGAGAAAACGTCTCTGCACCGCAGGCGACAAGGAATTTTTAATCGGCCTGGGATTCGAGGCGCGGTTGCCGGGAAAGAGAGAGGTCTCCCGGCCAGGCTGCGACGGACGATAACCGCCGCAGCCCGGAGCTGGTAGGAAAGGATTTCGGCGCCTTCGCGATGAACGGCGACGCCGGATCGAATCAGGAATGGATCGGGTGACCCTCGGCGGCGAGAACGGCTTCGTGGACAGCCTCGCTGAGCGTCGGGTGGGCGTGAATCGTGGCGTGGATCTCGTCGATCGTAAGCTCGCTATTAATAGCCAGCCCGAGCTCGGCGATCATCTCGGTCGCATCGGCGCCGATGATGTGGGCGCCGAGGATTTCTCCATGCTTCTCGCCGACGATGAGCTTCACGAAACCATCGGTTTCGCCGATCGCGCGGGCTTTGCCGCTGGCCATGAAGAGGAATTTACCGACCTTGTACGGAATGCCTTTTTCTTTCACCGCACGCTCGGTGAGACCGACGCTCGCGACCTGCGGGTGGCAGTAGGTGCAACCGGGGATGAGGGTGGCTTTCTTCGGCTTGAAACCGGGAATGAACATTCCTTCGACGGCCTGCGTGGCCTCGAAACTCGCAATATGCGCGAGCCACGGCGGCCCAATGATGTCTCCAGCAGCATAGATGCCCTTGACCGAGGTCTCGTAGCTATCGTTCGTCTGGATGTAACCGCGGTCGGTGAGAGCGATCTTCAGCGATCCGCCGGGGATGACCGGTGCGACGCCGATGGCGACGAGCGCCGCGTCGGCCTCGAGAGTTTTTTCCACTCCCTTGGCATCGGCGACGGTGATTTTTACGCCCTTGTCGCTGGCCTCGGTCTTAATGGTTTTGTGATTGGTGAGGATGGTGATGCCCTGCTTGCCGAGCGATTTCTCGAGGGTCTGTGAGACCTCGGTATCCTCGATCGGGAGGATGTTGGGCATCATTTCCACGACGGTCACCTTCGTGCCGAAGGAATTCCAGAAATAGGCGAACTCGATACCGATGGCCCCGGCGCCGATCACGATGACGGACTTCGGCTGCTCGGTGAGCGTGAGGGCTTCCTTCGAGCCGATCACGGTCTTGCCATTGAACGGGAAGCCGGGCATCGGGCGGGACACGCAGCCCGTCGCGATGAGGATCTTGCCAGCCGTGTGCGTCTCGACCTTGCCATCGGCGGCGGTGACCTTCACTTCACCAGCCTTATCGAAGCTCGCGGTGCCGCGGAGGAAATCGATCTTGTTTTTCTTGAAGAGAAAATCGAGGCCGGCGGAGCCTTTCTGCGAGACGTCGCGCGAGCGCTTGATGACGGAGGAATAGTCGTAGCTCAGGCCCTCGATCTTGAAGCCGAATTCCGCCGCGCGGTGCTTCATGTCATGATAGAGTTCCGCGTTCTTGAGGAGCGCCTTGGTCGGGATGCAGCCGTAGTTGTTACACGTGCCGCCACCGCGCTCGAAATCGACAACGGCGACTTTTTTGCCGAGTTGAGCGGCGCGGATGGCTCCGACATATCCAGCCGGTCCGGCGCCGATGACGATGAGATCGTAGTTGGCCATGATGAAAGAGAGATAGGTTTAGCGGGATTGGCTGGATTGGCAAGGGTTGGTCGTCCTCTGCAAGCAGGGAGGGCGGCGGCACGTTGACAAAGACGCGCCCCCTATCGGGTCGCGCGCGCGCTCGCTGAGCGGCAGGGCAACCCCGTGAGCGCCCGTATCTGGACGAAGATCGGGCATGAAAAACGCGCATGTATGAAGAACACACATGCGCGTTTTCGAAGATAGAGCGAGGAATGCCTCGGGATATTTTAGAACAGCATCAGCGCCGGATTCTCGACGAGCTTGCGCAGCGCGCTGAGGAATTCCGCGCCGACAGCGCCATCGACTACGCGATGGTCGCCGCTCAGGGAGATGCTCATGCGCTGGCCGACGACGATCTCATTCTTCGCGTTGACCACGGGCTTCTTTACGACCGCGCCGACGGCGAGGATCGCGGCCTGCGGCGGATTGACGATCGCGTAGAACTGCTCGATGCCATAGGCGCCGAGGTTCGAGACCGTGATGGTGCCGCCGACGTATTCCTCGGGCTTGAGCTTCTTGTTGCGGGCGCGGGTCGCGACATCCTTCACGGCTGCGCTGATTTCGCGGAGCGAGAGATTCTGTGCGTTGCGGACGACCGGAGTGACAAGGCCATCATCCACGGCGACGGCGACGGAGATGTTTACGCTGCCGTATTCCATCACGTGGTCTCCACCCCAGGCGGCGTTCACTTTCGGGCACTGGTGCGCGGCGCGGGCGACGGCGAGGAGGACGAAATCGTTGACCGTGATCTTGCCGAGGCCGGCGGTTTCGTTTGCGGCATTGACCTCCTGGCGGAGGCGCATGAGCGGGGCCGCATCGACTTCGATCGAGAGATAGAAGTGGGGAATCTGGGTCTTGCTGGCGAGCAGGCGATCGGCGATGACGCGGCGCATGCCGGAGAGTTCGACGCGCTTTTCATCACCACCCGTCTTCTCGAGCTTGATCGGAGCAGGAGCACTGGGTGCGGCGGCGCGGCTGGCAGGTGCGGAACCAGTGGCGGGGACGTCCTTTGCGACCACTCGGCCGCCGGGACCGGAGCCGGCGACGCCTTCGAGGCTCACGCCACGCTCGACGGCGATCTTCTTCGCGAGCGGAGAGGCCTTTACGCGGGATCCGCTGGCGGCTGCCGGGGCGGCTGCGGTCGAGGCCGGAGCCGTAGCGGCTGCCGGAGCGGAAGCAGGAGCTTCAGCAGATTTCGCAGCGGGAGCGGCCGCCGGGGCATCGGCGCTTTCGCCCTCGGCGAGGACGAGGGCGATCTTCTGGCCGACGCCGATCTTGCCGCCCTCCTTCACATAGACTTCCTTGAGCACGCCCTCCTCGAAGGACTCCATTTCCATGGTCGCCTTGTCCGTTTCGACTTCAGCGAGAATGTCTCCCAGCGAGACAGTGTCGCCTTCTTTCTTGAGCCAGCGAACGAGGATGCCCTCGGTCATGGTGTCGCTCAATTTGGGCATGTTGATTACTGGCATGGCGATGAATCTAGAAAGTTGAAAGGGAGTGACTGTCCGCAGAGTTCACAGATTTCCGCAGATTGAAAATCCAATTCTCTCTGCGGTGTAACTGCGGAATCCGTGGATTAAAGAATGCTGAGAGCTTTTTCCAGTACGCGCTCGACGGTCGGGAGCTGGAGCTTCTCGACGGCGGGGCTGTAGATCGCCGGGGCGTCCAGCGTGCAAACGCGGCGGATCGGCGCGTCGAGTTCATCGAAGGCCTTCTCCTGGATGAGCGCGGCGATCTGGGCGGAGACGCCGCAGAAAGGCTTGTTCTCATCGACGAGGACGACGCGGTGCGTCTTCGCCACGGAGGCGAGGATGGCTTCCTCGTCCAGCGGACGAATCGAACGAAGGTCGATGACCTCGGCCTGGATGCCCTTCTCGTCGGCGAGCTGCTCGGCGGCCTTCAGCGCGGTGAGCGCGGCGCGGCCGTGCCCGATGAAAGTGATGTCGCTGCCGGCGCGCTTGATGTCGGCCTTGCCGAGCGGGATGACATACTCCTCCTCCGGCACTTCACCCTTTTCGCCGTAGAGCAGCGTGTTCTCCATGAACATCACGGGATCGTTGTCACGGATCGCGGTCTTCATGAGACCCTTCGCGTCATAGGCCGTGGCGGCGCTCACGACCTTGAGGCCGGGAATATTGGCGAGCCAGTTCTCAGGCGTATGCGAGTGGGTGGCGCCGACGTTGGTGCCGCCGTTGGCTGGGCCGCGGATGACGATCGGGCAATTGATGAGGCCGCCGCTCATGTAGCGTACGCAGCCGGCATTATTAATGATCTGGTCGTACGCGACGGTGCAGAAGCTCCAGAACATGAGCTCGATCACCGGCCGCAGGCCGAGCATCGAGGCGCCGACAGCCATGCCGATGAAGCCGGCTTCGCTAATCGGGGCGTCCACGAGGCGCTTGTCGCCGTATTTCTGCCAGAGGCCGCGGGTGACTTTGTAAGCTCCGTCGTACTCGGCGACTTCCTCGCCGATGAGGAAGACATTGGGATCGCGCTCGATCTCCTCGGCGAAAGCCTGGTTCAACGCGTCGCGGTATTCAATAACAGCCATGATGGTCTAAGGTCTAAAGTCCAGGTTCCGGGAATCAGTCGTTGAAGAAGTGGCGGCCCGTGCGGCCGGCCTCGGTCTGACGATCGACCTCGTAATAGACATCGTCGTAGATGGACTCGATGGCGGGCGCAGGGCTCTCCTCGGCGAACTTCACGGAGGCACTGGCCTCGAGACGGGTCTCCTTGTTGATGACGTCCGCGTCGGCTTCGCTGATCACGCCTTCCTCGACGAGGCGGCGGCGCCAGAGCAGCACGGGATCGTGGCAGCTCTTGTACTTCTCGATTTCGTCGTTCGAGCGGTAGCCGCCCTTGTGCTTCGCATCGGCGACTGAATGCCCGTAGTGGCGGTAGGTATCGACCTCGAGAACAGTCGGGCGGGATTCGTTGTGAGCGCGATTGATGGCGGTCGAGAGTTTCGCGCGCACTTCATAGAGGTCTTCGCCATTGGCGATATCCCAGACAATGCCAAATCCATCGGCGCGCTCGGCCAGGCAATTCTTGAAAGCGGAGGAGCGCTCGAGGCTGGTGCCCATCGAGTAGCGATTGTTCTCGATGATGTAGATGACGGGCAGATTCCAGAGCGAGGCAATGTTGAGACTCTCGTAGAAGACACCCTGGTTCACGGCGCCGTCGCCGAGGAAGGTCATGCACGATCCCTTGAGACCCTTGTACTTCACCGCATAGGCGAGGCCGAGGCCGAGCGGGGTCTGGCCGGCGACGATGCCATGGCCACCCCAATAGTTTTTATCGGGTGCGAAAAAGTGCATCGAGCCGCCTTTGCCCTTCGAGCAGCCGGTGGCTTTGCCGAAGAGCTCGGCCATGCATTCGTTCATGCCCATGCCGACGGCAAGTGCATGGCCGTGATCGCGATAGGCGGTGATCACGTGGTCGTTCTCGCCCATGAGCGAGCAGGCGCCGACTGCGACGGACTCCTGTCCGATGTAGAGGTGAAGGAAGCCGCCCATCTTGCCCTCGTTGTAATGCTTGAGCGCGATGTGCTCGAAATTACGAATCGCGTACAACTGGCGCAGGAACCGGATTTTCTCCTCATTGGTCAGCGATGCATTGATGGACGCCTTGGCATAGTCCACCGGGCTGATTTCGGTTTCGGCGGTTGTGTCGATCATGATTTCGGTATGCGGTTATTGGCTGGCTCTACAATTGACAAGCATCAACAGTTCCAAGCCAAGCCACAAATATTTCCCGAGCGCGCGGGGCTTGGCAACTGGGAAAATACACATGGCGATTCCATTACGCGCCTGAGGGTTAGAAGAGTTCGGGCTGTATGGGATCGGAACGCCGAAACGCGGCGGTCGAAAGTTCACTGTATCGTTGATTCAATCCATGGCGCCGCAGGCACACCTGGAAGAGCTGGCGGATCTCGTCAGCGATGGCTCCGGTCCCGCGCATCCGCTCGCTGAAGGAGGACTTGTTGAGCTCGCCGCCGCGCATCTCGCGCACACGGCCCAGCACCCGCTCGACTCGATCGGGAAAGTGAGCCTCGAGCCAGGAGCGAAAGATATCCTTCACTGCATAGGGAAGCCTCAGGACGGTATAGCCCGCGAACTGAGCTCCGGCTTCCGCGGCTGCTGAGAGGATGGCAGGGATCTCATGTTCATTGAGCCCGGGGATCACAGGTGCGACCAGGACGCCGACCGGTACGCCTGCTTCGGAGAGCCTACGGATGGCGGACAAACGATGGGCAGGCCGGGACGCGCGAGGCTCGAGGCGCGAGGAGAGCGAGGCGTCGAGTGTAGTGATGGAGAGATGAACGCATGCGGCCTGGTGCGCGGCGAGACTCGAGAGAAGATCGCGGTCGCGGGTGACGAGATGATTCTTCGTCACGATCGCGACCGGATTCCGGAATTCGGCGAGCACCTCCAGACATCGGCGCGTGATTTCGAGCTTCCGCTCGACGGGCTGGTAACAATCGGTCACCCCCGACATGGCCAACCGCTGGGGAGTCCAGTGGGGATGTGAGAGTTCCGCGCGTAGCAGCTCCGGGGCATCGAGCTTCACCATGATGCGGGATTCGAAATCCAGCCCGCTCGAGAAGCCGAGATACTCGTGATACGGCCGCGCGTAGCAATACGAGCAGCCATGCTCGCAGCCGCGGTACACATTGATGCTGGCGTCGAAACCCAGATCGGGACTGTCGTTCCTCGAAATGATGCTGCGCGCCGCGTCGCGGTAGAATTGCGTGCGCGGGGCTGGCCCCTCCTGCTCGATATCCTCGTCGAGCGCGACATGCAGGCGCTCGAAGCGATTCGGCGGCTGGATGGGGCTGCCGCGCCCATGCGGAGGAGTCGGCGGTGGGCGCTGTTGCATACGCGCCCATCGTAAACGCGAAGGCGCTATTTGTCGCCTTGGGCCTTCCGGAATTTCTCCAGCTTCGGCTCTATGACAGCCTCACTATACGGATAGTTCGGGTTGTTCTCGTAGAAGTTCTGGTGATAGCCCTCGGCCGGATAGAATTTCTCGAGCGGCTTGATCTCCGTGACAATGGGATCCTTGAAATCCTTCTGTGCAGCCGCCTTCGAATGCTCGGCGATCGTGCGCTCCTCATCCGTCTGGTAGAGAATAATGGATCGATACTGGGTACCGGCATCCGCACCCTGGCGGTTCAGAGTTGTGGGATCATGCGCCTGCCAGAAAAGATCGATAATCTTTCCGTAAGAAATCTTCGAGGGATCGTAGGCGATCTGGATGACTTCGGCATGGCCGGTACGGCCTGTGCAGACCTCCTCGTAAGTCGGATTCTTGGTCGTGCCGCCCGCATAGCCGGCAGTGACGGAGAGGATGCCGGGCACATTGTGATAGAGCGCCTCCGTGCACCAGAAGCACCCGCCGCCGACTACGGCTGTTTTGGATGGGGTAGTCACATCAGCAGCTCCGGTATGCGTCAACGCCAGCGCGGCCGCGAGGGCCGAAAGCATCATTCTCATGCATGTGGGAGAGCGCGGGCGCGTGGTTTATTCCCTCACCAATGCTCGATCAGCATTGTGAGGTCACCCACCAAGGCATCGATTTTCTTCAGATCCTTGCGTCTGCCTTTTTCGGGCTTGATCGAAAATTTTCGAAGCACCGTGAGCATGTCCCGTAAATCGCGCAGGCACGCCGAAGGGATTTTCTTCTTTGCGGATTGGGCAGTAATTGCCTGCTGAATGGCGGCGATTTCTTCCTCTATACGCGCAGCGTATGTCTCGAGTGCGGAGCGGAATTCCGCCCGCAAACCGTCCAATTCTTCGGAGACGGCCTTGAAAGGTGAAGCGTCGGGCCCGGTGGAATCCATCGGACCCTGACTAGAGCAGGGAATCCGGAGCCATGCAAGCATGGGTGCGAACCCGTGATATGAGACATCAAATGTCCGGTATGTCTATAGGATAGGCAGATATTGCCGGCCTCACGGGGGAAACCGAAGTGAAAGTCCCGCTCTGAAATGACACTCCTACGACCTGGAGCTCTCGCGGGGAGCAGTGCACAGAAGAATGGCTGTATTTAAGGGAGGTCATTGGTAAGTGGAACCAATGCGCACAGGCATAGCCGGGCGTACCCGCACGGGAGGGTTGAGGGGCTCGAAGAAGGGTGGAGGGATGAAGTCTCATTCTAATCATTGCGTCGCTATACTCTCGCCATGCTCGCTATCTGCGGCCTTTCCGGGGAGGGCCAGATGGGCCAAGCGGTCGGCACTTCACGAACGCCCTTCGCGGGGACTGAGGCGATGGGGCCCACGGATAGCCATTGAAACCAACTGGGGGCCGATCATTCGGCGCTGGGCGAATGTCGTCAGGTAGGGCATTCTCGCCGGAAGCATTGTAAATTCTGTTACCCGGAGCCCCAGTCTGCGAGAAACCGCGATATCACTCCGAAACTCAAGAAAACGGGAAGTGGGACGGCGGCTTGCTTGGGAGTGTCACGCGGGACGCATTGGCCCTCACGCATTTCATTCATGCTTGGCGCACATGGCGTAGGATGAGTTTAGGAACGCATATTGGGGATCCCCACGGCAGCGGGATTCCACCCAGGGCATCCGAGTTCGTACCGATATTTTTGATCCCACGCGGAGGTGTCCTTTATGGGGCATGGGAATCTAACCAGAGAATTCAAACGATCCGTGGCTGGGAGGGTCAATCCTGCTCTCAAAGACTGATTCGTCCTGCCGTATGGGGTGAGCGACCTCCGATCGAGGAGAGGTGTGTGGCTCCCCCTTTGATCGGCCGGGTCCTTCGATTTCATTCTGCTCGGGCATGTCTTCCGAGAGGTGCGGTTGTCCTCGGATGCCTCTCAAGATGGAGATCAGGCCTGCAAACGCGTAATTTGGCCATTTGCCGTCGCAAAACGTTCCACGTGGAACATCGGGCGGCTCCCATCAGAGAAATCCGGGCTCGCAGCCACGATCCTTCATGCTAGGTTACGCCCCGAATGAGCGACTTTGTCTATCCGAAAGCCTACGACGTGATCGTTATAGGTGCAGGCCACGCCGGTATCGAGGCCGCGATGGCTGCTGCCCGTCTTGGCTGTGAAACCCTTTTGCTGACGCAGAATGCGGATACCGTCGGGCAGATGTCCTGCAATCCGGCCATCGGAGGATTGGCAAAGGGTCACATGGTGCGCGAAATCGACGCGCTGGGCGGCATCATGGGTCTCAATTCGGATGCGACAGGCATTCAGTTTCGCATGCTCAACGCCCGGAAAGGGCCCAGTGTCCGCGCGCCCCGGGCCCAATGCGATAAAAAGGCGTATCAGTTTCGGCTAAAGGCCATCCTGGAGCGGACGCCGAGTCTGGATCTCAAACAGGGAAATGTCGCCCGGCTCTGGATGGAGGGTGGGAATATTCGCGGGGTGGAGACCAATCTGGGTGTCTCGTTCTCAGGGAAGTCCGTGGTGATCACGACAGGAACCTTCATGCGGGGATTACTCCATGTCGGACTCCGAAACCAGACTGGCGGCCGTATGGGCGACACAGTCTCCACTCTGAGCGACCACCTGAAAGAGCTGGGATTCGAGGTGGGACGCTTCAAAACGGGTACACCCTGTCGCCTTCTGGCCAAATCGATCGATTTTAGCAAATGCGAGCGCCAGGAGGGGGAGAGTCCGGCCCCAACCTTCAGTTTCCTCGCGGATACGCTGGCTCCCCATCGCGACGAGGTCTTTACACTCAATCATTGGGTGGATGGAAAGTTCCACGTGGAACAAATACCCTGTTGGATCACCCACACCACAGAGGAAACCCACCGCATCATCCGCGAAAACCTCGACAAATCGCCCCTCTACGCCGGCCGTATCGAGGGAGTGGGACCACGCTATTGCCCTTCCATCGAGGACAAAGTGGTGAAATTCGCGGAAAAGCCGAGTCATCAGCTCTTTCTCGAGCCGGAAGGCCGGCAGACCGACGAGATCTACGTGAACGGCATCTCGACCAGCCTCCCATTCGAGGTGCAGTACCGGTTTATCCGGAGTGTTCCAGGACTGGAGAATGCCGAGATGCTTCGACCGGGCTATGCCGTGGAATACGATTACTGCCCGCCTACGCAGTTGGAGCGCACTTTGGAGACCAAGCGGGTGCCGGGCCTCTATTTCGCGGGCCAGATCAATGGGACCTCCGGATATGAGGAGGCTGCCGCCCAGGGATTGATCGCTGGTGCCAACGCGGCATTAAAGGTACTAGGCCGCCCGGAACTGGTCCTTTCTCGTTCCGAGGCCTACATCGGCGTGCTAATCGATGATCTGGTCACCCATGGAACCCCGGAGCCCTACCGGATGTTTACCAGCCGGGCGGAATACCGCCTGCTCCTGCGACAAGATAATGCGGATCTCCGACTGACAGGGAAAGCAATCGCGTTGGGGCTGGCCTGTCCGCTCCGGACAAAGCGCCACCACGAGAAACTCGCTCAACGGCAAGCACTTGTGGAGCATGTCCGAAGCGTTCGCCAGGAGGGAATTCCGCTGAGCCAATGGTTCAAGCGGCCCGAAAATACCGTGGAGAACCTGGCTCCCGACCTCCGACGCGAGTATTCAGACGATCTTTGGAGCCTCCTCGAGACGGATCTGAAGTACGAGGGATACATCGCCAGGCAGGAGGAACAGGTCGCGAAGGTACAGCGCAGCGAGAATCGTCGCATTCCCGACGGAATCGACTACATGGGAATTCCCGGTCTCAGAAAAGAAGCTGTTCAAAAGCTCGGGATCGTTCGTCCAGCGACACTGGGGCAAGCCTCACGCATCAGTGGGGTGACGCCGGCAGACATCGGTCTGCTCGCAGTGTGGATCGAGCGCGGCTACCGGGACGCCGCTACTCGAGAAGAAACTCTGTAAAGATAGGCAACGCGGCGGCCTGCGAGACCGGGTTCGCAAGGCAGAAGGTCTCTACTACGCAGTTTTCCGCGGCGAGCGGTAAGTATTTGCAGTCGAGGGAAAGACGATCAGCTTCTCCAGCGGTGCACACCGCGATCCCCAAGCCCAATGAGCCTTCCCATAGCCGCTCCACGAGCGACGGGCTGCTCTCACGGGTCGAAAACGCAATGCCAGCATCTGCAAGGCGGGCGAGGGCGCAACGTTCCGCAGCCGAGCGAGCTGACGATGGTGACACGAGGATTGTCTCGCCGGTCAAATCCGAAGGCGCCACATCCGCGCGCTCGACGAGGCGATGCTTTGGCGGAATCGCCAGGCCAATATTATCCGAAAAGAGCGTCTGTGCGCCGTCGGGCGCGCCGCCGGAGGCAGCCGAAGCCACCAACGCATCCGCGCCGTTCCACGGACTTGTGCTCTGGGCCGCAGCTTCGTCGATCCACTGAGTCGAGACGCGCACGCCCCGATTCTTGCGCACGAAGCGGCGAATTCTTTTAATCACCTTCGGTGCGAGTGCCGCCGAGGTCACGGCCAGGCGGATTTCCCCGATCCGGCCAGCGGCTGCATCCTGCGCGCGTTGCGCTGCCTCGTCCGCGCGCCGTACGATGTCCTGGGCATCGGCTAGGAAATTGCGTCCCGCGGGAGTGAGCTCCACTTTCCGATTCGTTCGATTGAATAGCGGGGCGCCGAGTTCCTCCTCGAGGTGCCGGATCTGCACGCTCAGGGGCGGCTGGGCAATCTGGAGCCGTTTTGCTGCCGCCGTGAAATTCAACGTTTCGGCAACCGCGAGGAAATAACGAAGATGACGCAGCTCCATATCGATATACTTTCTATATTGTTCGACTATTTGCAATACACTTTACGAATGCATTCACGCAAGATATGGCAGACCTCGATCAGTCCATCACGAATCGGAGCCGCGCGAAGGCAGAAGGAGCGCTGCAACTGTTCGTATTCGTCCCGGCCGGCGGCCGTCTCGATCGGAATGGCAGGGAAGCCTATGGTGGAGAGATCGTAGGGACTCGCGCGCATATCCACCTCGCGAATATCCCACGCCAGCGCGAACGCATCTGCGACCAGCTCCGAGGGCGTGAACGGCGCGAGTTTGTAGGCCCACTTGTAGAGATCCATGTTCGCGTGAAGACATCCGGGCTGTTCGAAGTCCACAGCCCGCTCGCGTGTCGGCTGCACGCGATTGAGGGGCCTCGCATCGGGAGTGAAAAAGCGGAAGGCGTCGAAGTGGGTGCAGCGAATCGGAAGATTCTCGACGACGGTATCGATTTCCGGCGGTGCCAGACGCATCGGTAAACGCGAATGGCGGACATCGGGCGTCCGATAAACCATGGCCCACTCGTGCAGACCGGCGCATCCGAAAAACGGCGGACGCGCTTTCACCGTGAAGAGCAATTGCTCGAGCCAGCGAATGAAGGTCTCCCGCTCTGGCTTGAGCGCCTGGATGAAAACCTCCACGCCCTCACTCGTCCGCCGATAATAGGGGCTGGCCAAGTATTCCTCCGCGGCCGGGCCTGACAGGGCGTAGCCGATTCCCGGATGCCAGCGGCGGAGCTGGCCCGGCCGGTACGAGTAATACTCGAAAAGAAAGTCGTAAACCGGATGCCGCTCACCCAGAGATGAGCGCGCAAGGTGCGGCTCGACCCAAGGTGAGACGCGCGCCTCATGTGCACTGCGCCGCGCGAGCCACTCCGCTTCCTCGAGTTGCAGGGACGGCTTCATGGCATCGCGGGCTCAGATCCGCGTGATCGAGCGGATTTCGTGGCCTTAATCCTGCATGAGAGAGCCGATCGTATCGGCCCACTTCGTGTAGAGGTCGGCGAGCTTCCAGGAGAACGTCTTGCCATCCGCCGTGATGTCCAGGGTATCGCCCGAGGTGACTTCACCCAATCGGCGCACCGGAATGCCGCGCCACTCGAGTAGCGACAGGACGGAGGCGGCATTGGCGCGGGAGACGGTCACAACTGCGCGCGACTGCGACTCGTTGAACAGCGCCACATCCGGACGCAGGCCCGTGGCCAGATCGATCTTCGCGCCCAGCGGGCCGCCCTCGGCGGCCATGGCCGCCTCGGCGACGGCGACAGCCAGCCCGCCCTCGGAGCAATCGTGGGCGCTCTTGATGAAGCCCATGCGAATGAAGGCGCGGAGCGCATCGTGAAGCGCGAGTTCCTTCGCGTAATCGAGCTGCGGCGGGGCGCCGGCCTTCTGGCCATGAACGACCTTGAGGTAATGCGAGGCACCGAGGCCCTGTGACGGAGTCGCCTCCGCGACTTCGCCGAGCAGGAGAATCACATCACCCGCCTGCTTGAACGCAGAGGTCGTAATATGGCGCGCATCTTCGATAAGACCGACCACGCCGACGGTGGGCGTGGGATCGATCGCCGCGACCGGGCTTTCGTTATAGAGGCTCACATTGCCGCCGGTCACCGGTGTGTCGAACACGCGGCAGGCCTCAGCCATGCCCTCCACGGCTTCGCGAAGCTGGAGGAAGTTCTCGGGCTTGTGAGGGTTGCCGAAATTGAGATTGTCCGTGAGCGCGAGCGGGACCGCGCCGGAGCAGGCGAGGTTGCGGCAGCACTCGGCCACCGCGATGCGAGCGCCCTCGCGGGGGTCCTGACGACAATACAGCGCATTGCAATCGGTCGAGGCGGCGAGAATCTTGTCGGCCTCGCGCACGATGAACACAGCGGCATCCGATCCGGGGCGCACGGCGGCACCGAGGCGCACCATGTGGTCGTACTGACGCCAGACCCAGCGCTTGCTGGCGATGCTGGGGTGCCCGAGTAGTTGAGGAAGAACGCCGACCGGATCCGCTGCGGGGACGCTGGCGAGATCGAGTTGCGGGGCTGCGACCTTCGGAGCCGCCTCGCGGGAATAAAGCGGGGCCTCATCGGCGAGCTGGCGCGCGGGAATCTCGACGACCGTGCGGCCGCCATGCTTCACGCGCATCATGCCGTCGTCCTTCACTTCGCCGACCAGTGCGTACGGCAGGTCCCATTTCTCGAAAATCTCGCGCACCGTGTCCTCCTGGCCCTTGTTCACGATCACGAGCATGCGCTCCTGGGACTCGCTGAGAAGGATTTCGTACGGCGTCATGCCGGTCTCGCGCTTGGGCACGAGATCGAGCTCGATCTCGACGCCTGTGCCGCCGCGGCTGGCGGTCTCGCATGTCGAGCAGGTGAGGCCCGCGGCTCCCATATCCTGAATGCCGGCGACGCAGCCGCTGGCGAGCAGCTCGAGGCAGGCCTCGAGGAGGAGCTTTTCGCGGAAGGGATCACCCACCTGGACGGCGGGGCGGTCTTCTTTCGACTGCTCGGTGAGCTCGCGCGAGGCGAATGCCGCACCGGCCAGACCGTCACGGCCGGTCTCCGCACCGACATAGAAAACAGGATTCCCGATACCCACGGCTCCGCCGCGAGCGATCTGCTCGTGCCGGAGGATGCCGAGGTTGAAGACGTTCACCAGCGGGTTTCCACTGTAGCTTTCGTCGAAATACACTTCGCCGCCGATCGTCGGAATGCCGATGCAGTTTCCGTAATGCGAGATGCCGGCGACGACGCCCGCGAAGAGCCGCCGGTTCGTAGCTGCGCCGGAGTCATCACCCTCGATAGGGCCAAAGCGCAGCGAATTGAGCGAAAAGACGGGACGCGCGCCCATCGTGAAAATATCGCGGATGATGCCGCCCACGCCGGTCGCCGCGCCCTGGAAAGGCTCGACCGCGCTGGGATGGTTATGGCTCTCCATCTTGAATGCGATCGCCCAGCCATCGCCGATATCGATCACGCCCGCATTTTCCTCGCCTGCCTTCACCAGTACGCGCTCGCCGGTGGTCGGGAATTTTTTGAGTTCGAGCTTCGAGTTCTTATACGAGCAATGCTCGCTCCACATCACCGAGAAGACACCGAGTTCGGTGAAATTCGGCTCGCGGCCGAGGATGCCCTTGATGCGCTCGTATTCATCGGGCGTGATTCCATGCCTGGCGATGAGCTCGGGTGTGATGGCGGGTTCGTGGACTTCGGAGGACATGGGCTAGGAAATAGTGCGCCAATTGCGCCGGGCGCAGACGGCGGTGCGAAAATCGGAATGCGTCGTGGTGGAGGCCAGCTCGCGGGGTAGTGCAAAGCTGGCGATGCTCCCGGCCGGCTTCATGCGAGCAGGGAGTCGAAGATCACCCGGCCGTCGGTGCTGCCGAGGAGGGCATCGCACGCGCGCTCGGGGTGCGGCATCAGGCCGAAGACATTTCCCTCGCGGTTCCGGATGCCGGCAATGTTCAGGCAGGATCCATTGGGATTCGACGCCTGGTTGATGTCGCCGTGCTCGTCGCAATAGCGGACCAGAATCTGGTCATTCTGCTGCAGATCATGGAGCGTGGCATCATCCGCGAAGTAGCAGCCCTCGCCATGTGCAATGGGAACCCGGAGGACCGCGCCGACGGCGGAGCCCTTCGTAAAACGCGAGTCCGTGGACTCGACCCGGAGGTGGACGTCCTGGCAGAGGAAGTGCAGGTCGCGATTCCGTACGAGCGCTCCGGGCAGGAGACCGCTCTCACAGAGAATCTGGAATCCATTACAGATGCCCAATACGGGACCGCCATTCGCTGCGAATTCCTTCACCGCGCCCATGATCGGCGAGAATTGGGAAATCGCCCCACAGCGAAGGTAATCGCCATAGGAGAAGCCGCCGGGAACAATCACGGCATCATATCCGGAGAGCGAGGTGTCCTTATGCCAGACGTAGCCGGCGTCGGCTCCCTCGAAGGAGTGGAGAGCGGTAATGCAATCCTGGTCGCAATTCGACCCGGGAAATTGGAGGACGGCGAATTTCATCAATCGGCGATTTCGAGCGAATAGTCCTCGATTACCGGATTGCTCAGCAGATCGCGGCAGAGTTCGTGGAGTTTGGATTCATCGACGCCCGCGGGCAGATCGATCTCGATCGACTTGCCAACGCGCACCTTTCCGACGGCCTCGAGTCCGTGGTGCTGCATGGCCTGGGCCACGGCGGCTCCCTGCGGATCGAGCACAGATTGCTTGGGCATGACGGTGACGACGGCTTTCATAAAGCCCCCAACTTGCCGCGTTCGGCCGCTTCGGGCAAGATCAGGCGTCAAATTTCCTTAGGAAGCGCTGAATAAAGGGCCGGGAGACAGGGGCGAGCCAGTTTTGTGGGATGGCGAAGCCGCGAGCGGAGGCTGGCTCTGAAGAGCCTGCCTGCGCGAGCGACGCAGGCAGACCGCGAAAGTCGCTCGTTCGTGGCCCTGCCGATTTATTCAGCGTTTCCCTTACGCGGCCGTCTAGCCGTGAAAAGCAAAGTCCGCAGGGAAAGCAGCGCCGCCGCCACGCAGGCGAGGGCGAAAATGTCCCCATAGCGGGTATAGAACGTCTGCGGCGGAACCGGCAGGATCGGCACATCGGCGAACATGACGCCCTCGATGAAGGTATTGCCCTGCGGGCTCTCGAAGGTTTTCGTGACGTGTCCAAAGGGATCGACCACGCAGGTCACACCCGTATTTGCGCATCGGACGAGCGGCAGCTTCGTCTCCGCGCACCGGAAGACGGCATTGGCCAGATGCTGATACGAGCCGGCGCTATGCCCGAACCATCCGTCGTTTGTGAGAGTCACCAACATCTCGGCGCCCTTCTGGGCAAACTGCCGGGTGAGATCGCCCAGCGTATCCTCGAAGCAAATGAGCGTGCCCACCCGCACCGGATGGCTGCGCGAGAGCGTCATGACGACCGGCTCCGTGCCGGCATCGAAGTCGCTCGGGATTTCCTGTCCCACGATCCAGGCAAACAGCGGGAACGTGTGGCGGAACGGGACGTATTCCCCAAACGGCACGAGGTGGATCTTATTATAGACCTGCGGGTATCCGGCGGGATCGAGCAGGACGGCGGAGTTATACGCCTTGCCGAGGAAGAAATTGACCGATCCGAGAAGGAAATCGCCATGGAGCTTCGCGAGGATGGCGCTTGCATCCTGCTTCATCTCATCGTCATTCAGGAGGGGGCGGGGGATCGCTGCCTCGGGCCAGATGAGCAGCGAGGGATGTTTGGCCGCGGCAATCGCGCTCAGGCGATTGTAGACCTCGAGGATATGCTGCTCGAAGGTGGGGTCCGGATCGAAGTTTTGCGGGATGTTTCCCTGGGCGGCGGCGACGCTCAGCGGGTACAGCCCCTTCTTCGGGTATTCATTGATGCGGTAGATGCCGTAGCAAAACACGACACCGACCAGAGCCATCGTGAGCGTGAAGTCGAAATGCGGCCGCAGCAGCCGGGGCCGGCTTGCCTCGAGCATCATGCGGCGCACCGTCATCACCAAGATGAGGTTCACCAGCACGATGATGAACGAGACGCCGGCCACACCGGTGATATCCGCGATCTGGATCATCACCGCGTTTTTCCAGAGCGCGACTCCCATCGAGTCCCATCCGAAACCGGTGAGAAACGTGCCGCGCAGCCAATCGATCGCCACCCAGCCGGCCGCACCGCGAAGGGCAAGGCGAAGGTTCACCGACGACTTCAGCCATTCACTGCTCTCGATGGGATGTGAGCCTCGCGCATCCGCTGGCCGGCAGGCGACGCCAAGAAAAAGCCCCCACACTGCGGGATAGAGCCCGAGGTAGAAGGCGAGGACGAACCAGCCCAGCGCGGTAACCGACGTGATCCAGAAGAGGGTGGTCCAGAAGAACGCCAGCCCGAAGACATAGCCGAGCCCGAAGAGTCGAAGCGGCCGCCAGCGTCCCTCCGTGGGGCTGAACCAGAGCGCCGCAATCAGCGGAGTGAGCGCGAACCAGACGATGCCCGCGTGATCATACGGCGGAAAAGTGAGGCCGACGAGGCCGCCACTCAGGGCGGCCAGGAGCCAGGGCCAAAGGCACATTATCATTGAGCGGAGAGGAGACCGGCGGGCGGGGAGGGTCTCCGACTCTCGGCGGAGCACACCCGAGCGGGGTCCGAGGACCGTCGCTTCTCCAGGATCGATGGACATGGCAGGATGAAGTACCCCGGCGGAAGATTACTGGCCGGGCGTGGGCGCGGTCGGATCTGTGGGCGGAAGGGGGCTCGCCGACCCTGGGGCGGAGCCGTAAACCGGCTGCCGTGCGGGTGCCGTGCCATAGATCGGAGCGGGTGCCAGAGAGCCATCCGGCTGCCGGGCCATGGCTGGCGCAGGGACGGGCATGGTTGCGGCCGGTGCGGCGGCGGTCTTCGCTGCGGGCGTGGGTTTCGGCGCGGGAGTGGGGGCTGGACGCTTGTGCTTGCCCCCTTTCTCATTCCCGATCTCGGGGAAAGTCATCGAGAGGAGCTCCAGGTCGCCCTCCCGCAGGCCGGTCGGTATATAGACGATGCCATCGGAGACGCCACGATCGATGTAGATGTCGGCAATGTGCCGGCCATTGAAGAAAGCCAGCAGATACGTGTCCCTATTGGCCATCGTATGTTGCGACAGCAGATCGCTGCCGTGGTTATCGAGCTTGAAGTAGCACGCATACGTGCCCGAGTTGTCCCGGGCCGGGAACGGATAATATGCCACGATGTCGCGCTCGCTGATGAGTGGCATCGTCTGCATGTAAACGGTGCGCGACGAATTCAGGAGCGGCACCTTCCGGGCGAAATCCTCGCCCTCGATGCCTCCCTGGCCATAAACGCGCACGGACACCGCCGATTGCTTTTTTGCCCCGGCATGGGCAAATCCCGCGCCGAAAGCCAACAGTGCTGCGGTGACAAATGTACAGGCACGTATCATGCGGGGCAGCCTAGACCAGCGGATAGGATTTGCAACCGCGGCCAGCGTGAGGTAACCCCATTGCCCATGCAGGCCCGGCGCTTCGCAGTCAAAAACCTTTTTCACGTCGCCATCGGTGCGGCGTGCCTATCCGTCGTGCACGCGCAGAGCGAGCAATACGGCAGCCAGCCCGTCGTGCCCGACATTCCCGAGAAGGAGAGTCCGTTCTTCGTTTTGAACGACGAGCCGATGAATCCAGCCCAGCGTGCCGACAAGCAGCTCACCGGCCCGGAAACGGACTTCCCGCGGAACAAAGGCGCAGACCAGAGCGCCGGAGAAATGTTCACCCATTTCTTTACCGACATGTTTACGTCGGTCCACTTCGGCGGGAAGGTCATTGGTCCCACGGGCAGCAAGCTCACCGTGGATCCGACCAAATTCTCGGCGGAGGACCGGCACGACCTCACAGTGACCTTCGTGGTGGATAACAACACGAAGAGGCTGGTGAAGCTCGACTTCCCGACCTCGCAGCGCATCGAGATCCTCGTGCGCGACTCCAGCGGCAAGATCCTCGAGCGCTGGTCGGACGACCACGTCTTTCAGGACGTCTCCGGCGTCGTGATGATCGACCCGCACGAATACGTCCAGTACCAGGAGACCATCTCCACCCGCGACATGCAGGGCGGCAAGACCTACACGATCGAAGTCTCACTCGCGAATAATCCCGAGTACACGAAGGCCGTGACGGTCACGCCTACGAAGAAGGCCGCGGAGCCCCTTCCCAACCCTGTCCTCCAGCAGTCTGCTCTGCCGCAAGGTTAGACCAATACAGGCCGAAGCACCTTATCCCGCTCCATGCGGGATTTCTGCTTGACCCGAAGCCGCCGAAAAACGTTTTCTGCCCAGACCGAAATAAATTGTTGTCAAAGGAGCCAGCTGCACCTAACTGCTAGCCCCACTTAAATCGAAACCGTTTCCTATGTCCGAAAAATCCATCGAAGAAAAAGTCAAAGACATCATCGTTGAGCAGCTTGGCGTTACGCCCGAGCAGGTAACTCCGACCGCCTCGTTCATCGAGGATCTCGGCGCCGATTCGCTCGATACCGTCGAGCTCGTGATGGCGTTCGAAGAAGAGTTCAACGTCGAAGTGCCCGATGAGGACGCCGAGAAGCTCCAGACCGTCGGCGACGTGATCAAGTACATCGAGGACAAGAGCTCCAAGTAAGCTCCATCCTGCAATTTCGAGAGGCCGGCCGCGTGACCCACGCTGCCGGCCTTTCTTTTTTTCTGCGACTCCTTACCGACGACCCGCATCGGGAATATTCAGATCACGGCCACCCTGCCGATCCAAAGGAATCGCTCACGCAGGAGAATGCCCGGCATTAGCCGGGCTCGTTTTCGATGGTAGGGCGTGTCGCGCCGTCGACCGCCGTAGAATTTTCCTGCGATGCAGCTCCCATCTTGAATTTTCGGGTAGATCGCAATATCCCGCACGCAGGGCTCTACGCGCCATGAAAATGGAGTCCACGGCTCGGACGGAGCCTCGCCCTCCCGACCAAAGGAATAGCTCGCGCCGGGCACACCCGGCTTTGCCGGGATCGTTTTCTGCGGTAGGGAAGCCGCCCCGTCGGGTTCCGTGGATTTTTCCAGCGGCGCAGATCCCATTTCGAACTTTCGCGCCGTCTATTCCTCGGTCTTGCTGAGCTTGGCGAGCACGCTGAGATCCTCGAGCGTAGTGACGTCGCCCGTGACGGTACCGCCGCCGGCGATCTCCTTGAGGAGGCGGCGCATGATCTTGCCGCTGCGCGTTTTCGGCAGTGCGTCGGCAAATCGAATGTCATCCGGCTTGGCGATCGCTCCGATGACTTCGCCCACATGGCGGCGCAGGTGCTCTTTGAGCTCGAATGTGGCGACCACTTCCGCACGCAGGGTGACGAAAGCGACCACGCCCTGGCCTTTGATTTCATCGGGCCTGCCGACGACCGCGGCCTCCGCCACGGCATGGTGCGCGACGAGCGCGCTCTCGACCTCTGCCGTACCCAGGCGATGGCCTGCCACGTTGAGAACGTCGTCGATCCGCCCCACGATCCAGAAATAGCCGTCCTTGTCGCGGCGGGCACCGTCGCCGGTGAAATAGCTACCCTTGAACTCGCTCCAGTACGTCTTTTTGAAGCGCGTCTTGTCGCCGTAAATGGTGCGAGCCATTGCCGGCCACGGTTTCCGGACCACGAGCTTTCCGCCCTGATTCGGACCGAGTTCGCGGCCCTCGTCATTCACGATCGCGGCATCGATGCCGAAGAATGGCAGGGTCGCAGTGCCCGGCTTTTGCGGAATGGCGCCGGGGAGCGGCGAGATCATGATGGCGCCTGTTTCGGTCTGCCACCACGTATCCACGATCGGGCAGCGGCCGCCGCCGATCTTCTCGTGATACCACATCCATGCTTCCGGATTGATCGGCTCGCCCACCGTGCCGAGCAGGCGCAGCGAGGAAAGATCATGTTTCGCCGGCCATTCGTCGCCCCATTTGATGAAAGCGCGGATCGCGGTCGG
>Ga0207702_10001506_pt1 | contig 23033 bp, 17 predicted proteins | sample KBSCornC62_FD_184302 | JGI IMG/M metagenome (GOLD analysis project Ga0207702, IMG submission 184302) | Corn rhizosphere microbial communities from Kellogg Biological Station, Michigan, USA - KBS Corn C6-2 (SPAdes) (version 2) | ecosystem: Host-associated > Plants > Roots > Rhizosphere > Soil ...
ATGGCGTCCAGCGATTCTGACATTTTATTGCATTTCCTACGAATAACCTTCGAAATATTTGCTCTTATTAGACGATCCTTCTGTCATTTGAGAGCATTTTCGCAAGGAGGCACGCTACTTTCCCCTTGAAGGGGGAAGGATATGCCGTCCATCGATACCGCCGCAGCCGTGCTCCGCATCGATCTCGACGCGCTCGTCGAGAATTACCGGATGATCCAACGGCAGGTAGCCCCCGCCGCCGTTGCCGGCGTGGTCAAGGCGAATGGCTACGGCCTGGGAGCGGGCATCGTCGCGTGCAGCCTGCAAGAGGCGGGATGCCGTCACTTCTTCGTCGCGCATCTCGGCGAAGCCATGGCGCTCCGGACCATGCTGGACAACGACACCGCCCTGTTCATCCTCAACGGGCTGCAGCCCGGCATGGAAAGCGATTGCGCGGCCATCGGCGCCATTCCGGTTCTGAACTCGCTCGATCAGATCGCGCGCTGGTCGGAAATGGCCCGGACCCTGAATCGACGCTTGCCCGCAGCGTTGCAGGCAGACAGCGGCATGTCGCGGCTCGGCCTGCCCCCGGAGGAGGTCGCCATCCTGCGCGCGGAGCCGGAACGCCTGGCGGGCATCGACCTCCGCCTGCTGATGAGCCACCTGGCCTGCGCCGACGATCCCGATGCCCTTTCCAACAACAAACAGCGCCAAAGTTTCGAGACATTCAGCAAGGATTTCCCGGATGTGCCGCGCTCGCTGGATAATAGCGGCGGCAGCTTCCTGCATGCGAGGCATTTCGACATGGTGCGTGCTGGCATCGCCCTTTATGGCGGGGCGCCCCAGCTCGATGGCCCGGCAATGCGACCGGTCGTCTCGCTGACTGCCGGGATCATCCAGTTGCGGACCATTCCGGCCGGCGCGGCTGTGGGCTATGGCCTGACACATGTTTGCGAGCGGGCGACCCGCATCGCCACGATAGCGGTGGGCTATGCCGATGGCTGGCCGCGCCATCTCAGCAACAGGGGCTCGGCCTATATTGGCGGCCATCGCGCGTCGATCGTGGGACGGGTGTCGATGGACAGCATCACGCTGGACGTGACCGACATACCCGACGCCCTCCTTTATCCGGGTGCGCCAGCTGAACTGCTGGGCCCCCATCAAACGGTGGATCAGGTGGCGGCCGACGCCGGCACCATCGCCTATGAAATCCTGACACAACTCGGACATCGCTATCACCGCACCATCCAGGGCGCGGCGACGATCCGGCACCAGCGGAGCATGAAGGCATGAAGATCGCCATTCTGGGGAGCGGCGTCATCGGCGTCACCTCTGCCTGGTATCTGTCGCAGGCAGGGCATGAAGTGACGGTGATCGACCGTCAGGACGGCCCGGCGTTGGAGACCAGCTTCGCCAATGCCGGCGAGATTTCGCCCGGCTATGCCTCACCCTGGGCGGCGCCGGGGATACCGATGAAGGCACTGCGCTGGCTGTTCATGAAGCACGCCCCTTTGATCCTGCGTCCCCAGATGGACATGGCCATGCTGCGCTGGATGGCGGCGATGTTGGGCAATTGCAACGAACGCGCCTATGCGATCAACAAGAGCCGGATGGTGCGGCTGGCCGAATATAGCCGTGACCGGCTGATCGACCTGCGGCGCGAAACCGGCATTTCCTATGACGAACGGTCGCAGGGCACCTTGCAGCTTTTCCGCGAGCAGAAACAACTCGACGGCATCGTCAAGGACATCGCTGTTCTGCAGGCGGACGGCGTGCCCTTCGAAGTGCTCGACGCAGCAGGATGCATCGCGGCGGAACCGGGCCTGGCGGGCAGCGGCGTGCCTCTCGCCGGGGGCCTGAGGCTCCCCAATGATGAAACCGGCGACTGCTTCAAATTCACCAATGCGCTGGCGGAGATGGCGAAGGCGAAGGGCGTGACCTTCCTCAACGGACGCACCATCGGCCGGATCGCCGTCACGAACGGTAAGGTCAGCCATGTCGAGACCGATAGCGGCCCTGTCCGGGCCGATGCCTATCTGGTCGCCATGGGCAGCTATACCCCGCTATTGCTGGCGCCCTTGGGGATCAGGCTACCGGTCTATCCGGTGAAGGGATATTCGATCACCGTCCCGATCGTCGATGAAGCGCGGGCGCCGGTATCAACGCTGCTGGATGAAAGCTACAAGGTCGCGATCACGCGGCTGGGCGACCGTATCCGGGTGGGCGGCATGGCGGAACTGTCGGGCTATTCCAAAGGACTGCCCAGGGCGCGGCGGGATACGCTGGAATATTCGGTGGGTTCGCTGTTCCCGGGCGCAGGCGATCTGGGCCGCGCCAGCTTCTGGTCCGGACTCCGTCCGATGACGCCGGACAGCACGCCGGTGATCGGCGCCACCAAAATCCCCAACCTCTTCCTCAACACCGGCCATGGCACATTGGGTTGGACCATGGCATGCGGGTCGGGGCATGTGATCGCGGACATCATCGGCGGGCGCGAGCCCCGGATCGAGACCGCAGATCTTGCAATCAGCCGCTATTCATAACCAGAATAAGGAACCTTCCTGCATGACCATCTCCCGCATCGGCCGCGGCCCGCGCATGAGCGAAGCCGTCATTCATGGCGACACCATCTATCTGGCAGGGCAGATCGGCGCGCCCGGCGAGAACGTCACCGCCCAGACCCGCGCCGTGCTGGCAGAGATCGACGCGCTGCTCGAACAGACGGGCAGCAGCAAGAATCATATGCTGATGGCGCAGATCTGGCTGGCCGACATGAATGATTTTGCCGAGATGAACGCGGTGTGGGACGCATGGATCGCCGATGCCGAGGCACCCGCCCGCGCCACGGGCGAGGCAAAGCTCGCCAGCCCCGACTACAAGGTCGAGATCATCATCACCGCTGCCAGGGCCAGGTGAACCATATGGGGATTGCCGTGCCTAAGGGCATGGCAATCCTCACAAGGCCCCGCGCTGAACCACGACCACCCAAATTTCCTTAATTGAGATTGACTCGCATTATAATGAGCAATAAGGCCCGTTCCGCCGATTTAACCCGGCAGGAAAAGGGTCCATCTGCATGTCCATCGCCTTCCGTTCCATTCTGATCATTCCAACCCTGACCGCCTGCTGGGCTGCGCCGGCCCAGGCCGATACGCCTGCGGACGCCGACAATATCGTCGTCACAGGTACGATCACGGATGAGAACATATCGGCCACCGGCCTGGCATTGACGCTGCGCGAAACGCCTCAGTCGATCACCATCGTCGACCGCGAGCGCATAGAGGATTTCGCGCTCACCAATGTGAATGACCTGCTGACCCAGATGGTCGGCATCAATGTGGAGCGTGTGGAGACCGACCGAACCTATTATAATGCGCGCGGGTTCGACATCACCAATTTCCAGGTCGACGGCATCGGCCTGCCCTTGCGCTGGGGCATCCAGTTCGGCGATCTCGACACGGCCCTGTTCGAGAATGTGGAGGCCATTCGCGGCGCCAACGCTATCATGACCGGCGTCGGCAATCCATCCGCCACGATCAACTATGTCCGCAAGAAGCCGACCCGGGAATTGCAGGCCTCTTTCTCCGCCATGCTGGGGAGCTGGGACGACAGGCGCGTGGAAGCTGACATTTCCGGGCCGTTGAACGCGTCGGGCACGCTGTCGGCGCGGCTGATCTTCGCCCATGAGGACAGGGACAGCTACCTGCGCTACAATCATGTCGACCGCAACGTCTATGGCGCCATGCTGGAATGGGATGTCACGCCGCAACTGAAGGCGATGGCCGGCTATACCCGGCAGGATAATGATGCGGACGGCGTGCTGTGGGGCGCGCTACCACTGCTCGACGACAATGGCGATCGGGTGGCCTATCCGCGTTCGGCCAGCACCTCGGCAGACTGGACCTATTGGAACGTCCGCGACGAAAGCGCATGGGCAGAACTCGCCTACACATTCGGCCATGACTGGAACGCCCGGGGCCGCTTCACCTATAATCATCGCAGTTCGAAAGCGGAACTGCTTTACGCCTATGGCTATCCCGATGCAGCGACCGGCATTGGCGTTGCGGGGATGGCCGGCAGATATCGCTCGCCATCCGACCAGTATCTGGGCGACTTCTACGCTTCCGGCCCGGTGACGCTGTTCGGGCGCGAGCATCAACTCGCCTTCGGCCTCTCCACCGGCAGGACCGACGGCCGCGAATATCAGCAAAGCGGGCTGGCCGGCATCGCCTATCCCGCCGTCGGCAAATGGGCGTTCGCCCGCACCGCGCTGATTGAACCCGACTTCGCGCAGGAAAGCCTGGAGGAAAAGGTGACCGACCGGCTGACGCGGGCCTATGGCGCCTTGCACGCCAATCTGGCCGACCGGTTGAAGGCGGTCGTCGGCGCCAGCGCCTTCTGGCTCAAGACCACCGGCTCCTCCTACGGCGCGAACCAATATCGCAGCAACAGCGCGGTCAGTCCGTATCTGGGCCTGGTGTTCGACGTCACGTCCAATATCAGCTTCTACGCCAGCTATACCGACATCTTCAATCCGCAGGACAAGGTCGACATCACCAACCGCCGGCTCGATCCCGCCCAGGGCAGCAGCGTGGAAGGCGGCATCAAGAGCGAATGGTTCGAGAAGCGGCTCTATGCCAGCGCCTCCCTCTTCCGCGCGAGACAGAAGAACCTGGCGGAGCAGGCCGGCGTATTCGACGCGGGCGATCCGGGGCAGATCGGGGATGTCTATTATGCCGGGGTGGACACCACGGCAAAGGGCTTCGAGATCGAATTGGCCGGGCAGGTAACGGATCGCTGGTCGCTGAGCGGCGGCTATACCGGCCTCAAGATAGAGGACCAGGCCGGCAATCGCGCCCGCACCTATTTGCCGCGCCAGTCGCTGAAACTCGCCAGCACCTATCATATTCCTCAACTGCGCGACCTGAAGCTGGGCGCCCAGTTCCGCTGGCAGAGCGGCATCAGTACCCTCGACAGCGGGCTTGGCCGCGACATCCTTATCCGACAGAAGGACTATGCCGTGCTGGACCTGATGGCGAGCATCAAGCCCGTCGATCGGCTGACCACCAGCATCAACCTCCGCAATGTGACCAACACCGCATATCTGGGCAGCCTGATGTGGGGCCAGGCCTTTTATGCCGCGCCGCGCAGCCTGATGGGCACGTTGCGCTTCGATTATTGAGGATGACGGTGGACCAGCCCTCCCTTCTGCCCTGCATCGGCGCACTCGCGGCGGCAGGCGCGGTTTGCATGCTGCGCCTGGCCTGGGGCCGGGCGCAGCGTTCGGTTTCGCTCAATGGCGCCGCCTGGGCGCTGTTGGCCTTCGCGCTGGCAATGGGGATGCAGGGCGCAGGCGCGTGGGGCATTGCCGTCGTGACGCTGGCGGCGCTGGCCGCCGCATTCTTCTGCCTGACGATCGCCGCTGTCACGGCGCCGCCCGGCAAGGCCCACGCATCGAACCGCCGCGCCCATATGCCGCCGGAGGGGCGAGAGCCCTTGCGCATCGGTGGCCGGCTCCTCAGCTTCCTGCTCAGCGTACCGGGGGCCATGCTGGTGGCGATGATCCTGGGGCTGGCCGCGCGGAATATGGCCGGGGCGCTGGGCGCGCCGGAGGCCGACGGCAACGTGCTGATGCTCTTCCTGATGCCGCTGCTCTGGGCGCTGCTGGCCATGCTGGTGCTGCTCTGGCCGAACCGGGGGCGGCAGTTGGCGCTGCTGGCGGTCCCTGCCCTGCTGGGACTGGCAACATTATGGATGACAACGCCATGACTCTCCGCCTGTCCAAGGCTCTGGTCCAGCGTGGTCTCTCCACTCATGCCGCCATCGGCCTGCTGGCGAGCGCGCTGCTCTACATCGTCTGCCTGACGGGCACGGTGACGGTCTTCTACGAGGAATGGCAGCGCCTTGAGCAGCCCGACGCCCCCGAAATGCAACGGATCGCGCCCGACGCGGTACAACGCGCCGTGGCATCGGTGCTGGCGAGCGAAAAGGGGCGCAAGACGACGGAGCATCTCTACGTCCATCTGCCGACCGACGCGCTGCCCCGCGCGACCCTCACCACGGATCATCAGGCCGTGCATGTCGATGCCCATGGCCGGGTGGTCGCGAAGGAACTGAACGGATGGTCCGAATTCCTGCTCAACCTGCATTATACGCTGAACATTCCAGGCATGGTGGGATTGACCATCGTAGGCGCGCTGGGTGTGATGACTCTTGCCCTCTCGCTGACGGGCGTGATCGCGCACCCGCGCATCTTCCGCGACGCCTTTCGCCTGCGCGCGCGGGACCAAGGCGGGGTAGGACTTGCGGACTGGCACAACCGGCTTGGCGTGTGGACGCTGCCCTTCGCCCTGGCGATCGCCCTGACCGGCGCGATGATCGGCCTGGGTTCGATCAATGCCTATGGGTTGGCGCAGGGTTTCTACAAGGGTGACGTGGAAGCCGCCTATGCACCGATCTTCGGCAAGGAAGGCAGGCCGAATGCCAAGGCCGCTCCGCTGGCTGACGTGGCGACCGCGCTGCGGACCATGGCTGTCCGCTTCCCCGACGTGCGCCCTACCTATGTCTTCATGCACGAACCGGGGACCGTCGGGCAACGGCTGCAGGTGCTTGCCCTTCCCCCAAGGCGACTGGTCTATGGCGAAACCTATAATTTCGATCCGGCCGGGCGTTTTCTCGGAACGGTCGGGCTGGCGGAAGGGGCGACGGGCCAGCAGGTTGCCGCGTCGGCCTATAATCTGCATTTCGGCAATTATGGCGGGCTGACGGTCAAGATCGCCTATATGCTGCTGGGCGGCGCGCTTTGCGTGGTGGTCGCGACAGGCACGTCGATCTGGCTCGGCAAACGGGAGCGGCGCGGCTTTCGGCAACCGTGCCTGCGCAACGGGTGGAATGCAATCGTCTGGGGCTCCGGCCTTGCCCTGGCCTTGACGCTGCTGGCGCGGCTGTGGCTAGGCAATGCGGCGCCGTTCATGGCGATCTTCTGGCTTTCGCTGGCGGTGCTGGTGGCCCTCGGCGTCGCCCTGCCGGAGCGGTATCAGGCACGACGAGCGCTGCAATGGGGCCTGGGCCTATGCGTCGCGGCGCTGGTGCCGACGGTGCTGGCGGCATAGCCGCTCCCGCGCCGACCCGAGGAACAAACGGCTTGAATGGTCGCCCCCGTCATTGATCCCCCGACAACAGCCGTCTAGAGCGTTTTCGCTATGAGCGGAAACGCTCTGGTCTTTTGATGCCGCATTTTCCGAGCCGTTGACCGTAAAAGGTCAACTTGAACATACTTTAGGGCCTGCGCCAGGGAGACCATCAGCTTATGAAACCACCCATTGGACGGGATACCCGCTTGTGCATGTCCCTGTCCGCGCGGCCCGGCAATGCGGGATCACGCTTGCAAAACCGGCTTTATGAGCTGCTGGGGCTGGATTATGTCTATAAATCCTTCAGCACGACGGACCTGCCGGCGGCCATTGGCGGCATAAGGGCTTTGGGCATCCGGGGTTGCGCCATCTCCATGCCCTTCAAGGAAGCCGTGATCCCGCTCATCGACCGGATGGAGGAAACGGCAGCGGTCATCGACAGCGTCAACACCATCGTCAATGACGAAGGGGTTCTCACCGGCTACAACACGGATTTCGTGGCGGTGCGCGACCTTTTGAAGCGACGGATCGCAGCCCCCCTGCCCTTTCTGCTGCGCGGCAGCGGAGGCATGGCCAAGGCGGTGGCGGCAGCGCTGCGCGACGCCGGCTTCGACAAGGGCACGATCGTCGCGCGCAACGAAATGGCGGGACGCGCGCTGGCGGAGCGATATGGCTATGACTGGCAGCCCGACCTGCCCGATTCGGGTGCTCCCCTGCTCGTCAACGTCACGCCCCTGGGCATGGAGGGACCGGATAGCGAAGCGCTGGCGTTTCCGGCCGACGCCATCGCCGCCTGCAAGATCGCCTTCGACGTGGTTGCGCTGCCGGTCGAGACGCCGTTCGTTCGCGCCGCCCGGACGGCAGGAAAGGCGATCATTTCCGGCGGCGAAGTCATCGTGCTGCAGGCGATCGAGCAATTCGCTCTCTACACCGGCATCCGCCCGACGCCGGAACAGCTGCGCGAAGCCGCGCTGTTCGCACATGGACCGGACGTGGCGGCCAGTCTGGAAGCGTGAACGGATCGTCCCGCGTCCCGGGAGTACCGCGAATTGGCGCTTTGCCGATGCGCGCCGGGCCGCTACGGCATCGCTGGTCCCATGCATGGCGAGCGTCCGCGCGCCATATTCTCTTGAGCGAGTAACCCGCCCTATGCAGTCTGTAACCCTCACCCGCTTCCTGATCGAGCAGCAGCGCCAGGCCAACGCCATCCCGCCGCAATTGCGCCTGCTGATCGAAACCGTCGCGCGCACCTGCAAGACGATCAGCCATAGCGTGTCCAAGGGCGCGCTGGGCGAAGTGCTGGGCAGCCTGGGCAGCGAGAATGTGCAGGGCGAGGTGCAGAAGAAGCTGGACGTCATCGCCAATGAACTGCTGCTGGACGCCAATGAATGGGGCGGACATCTGGCCGCGATGGCTTCGGAGGAGATGGAGACGCTCCATCGCATCCCCAACCGCTATCCGAAGGGGGAATATCTGCTGCTGTTCGATCCGATCGACGGGTCCAGCAATATCGACGTCGACCTGAGCGTGGGCACCATCTTCTCCGTGCTCAAGGCGCCGGAGGAATGTTCCGGTCGCGAGGTGATCGAGCAGGACTTCCTCCAGCCCGGCACGCAGCAGGTGGCGGCCGGCTATGCGATCTACGGGCCGCAGACGCTGCTGGTGCTGACCATCGGCACGGGCGTCTTTGAATTCACGCTCGATCGGGAAATCGGGTCCTGGCGGATGACCGACGGCCCGATGCAGATGCCGCAGGGCAATGCCGAATTCGCCATCAACATCGCGCGGCGGCGGCAATGGTCGCCCGGCATCGCGCGCTATGTAGAGGAGCGGATCCAGGGCACGGAAGGGCCGCTGGGCAAGGATTACAACATGCGCTGGACCGCTTCGATGGTGGCCGACGTCCATCGTATCCTGAAGCGCGGCGGCATCTTCCTGTATCCCGCCGATCACCGCCAATCGGGCAAGGCCCGGCTGCGGCTGATGTATGAGGCGAATCCGATGTCCTTCCTGATCGAGCAGGCGGGCGGGGCCGCCAGCGACGGCCATCAGCGGATCATGGAGGTGACGCCCACCGGCCTGCACCAGCGCGTCGGCGTCGTGCTGGGCGACAAGGCCGAGGTGGAGACTGTCACCGCCTATGGAAGGGCCGCGTAGAGCAACGCTCTCGCGACCCGTAGAATTCCGCCATTTTTCGTCGAAGTTCACACCATATGCGCGCGCGTGCCGGGGCGCGCGTATGCGTGTGAGCGCGATATGCCTGACGTTTCAAAGAGGAGCGCGGGATAGAACCGCGAACGCGGAATAGGACAGAGCGATTTCACGCCTGTTCGGGAAATAGGATGTTTTTTGAGGGACCTGTTGCTGCTGGGTCACATGATGCTGATGGAGCCATGCCGTCCGGGCCGGGATGTTAGGGGGACGGTCTGGAAGCGACCAAAGCCAGCCATTCAATCGTCGTTCGGAACTGCTTGATTGCAGTCGTCCGATGAAGACAGCTATGCTGTGTCCAGCATGGCTTACAAAAGCGTAGACTACGAACCCACTCTGAGATGGCTGTATATTGCGGGCGTTGTCGCGATGGTCGGAGCCTTTTTGTTCCTAAGGCCGAAGCCAACGCCGCCGCCAACCAAAGCTAAGGTGTTTGGTTGCTACACTACACCTTTGGGGCCGCCCATTATGCTTACGGCAGATGGGATGAAAATACTCCAGAGCGGCTTCCCGCGCATCGGCTTTCATCTAGAACGGCACAAACAGGGCATTGCCCTTACCGCTGAGGCACCGATTGCGGCAAAGCCAGTCGGAGGCCGCTATTTATACAGTATCGTTCAGCCGGGCGAAGGATTGTTCTTGAATTTCTTCAAGATCATTGATGGTCGCCGTTACGGTGTTTTTGAAGAGCGGGAACTGACGCAGTTCGCCATGTTATCCGCTGACGGTATCTACCTTCCTTATAGAAGGGCATCTGATGCTTCCTGCTTGAATGTCCGCTTCCGATAGGTCTCCGTCGATAAGCAGGCAGTCCGCAAACCACCCAAATCAGCCGTTCCCGCAACGGCCGAAATCGCGTGTCAAAAGAAGCACCCTCCCCTGAGATCCAGCGTTCACTGGCGCGGCCAGTTGTGGGAGGATACTCCCTTCCCCATCGTCCAGGCGGCGTCGTCAGGAGCCGGTCAGCACGCCGTCATAGGCGCGGTCTTCCAGGGCGCGACCTGCTCCCATGGCGACGCAGATCAGGGGCTTTTCGGCGACCGTGACAGGCAGGCCGGTCGCGTCGGAAAGCGCCTCGTCCAGACGCTGGAGCAGCGCGCCGCCGCCGGTGAGCGTGATGCCTTCCTCGATGATGTCGGCGGACAGTTCCGGCGCGGTCTGTTCCAGCGCGGTCATCACCGCCATCTTGATCTGGCCCACCGGCTCCGACAGGGCATCGGCGATCTCCGCCTCGCTGATGGACATTTCGGACGGGCGGCCGTTCACCAGGTCGCGGCCCTTCACCACCATGCGGCGGCCCTCGCCCTCCGGCGGGGTGGCGGCGCCGAGCGCGCATTTCACCCGTTCCGACGTGGCTTCGCCGATCATCAGATTGTGGGTGCGGCGGATGTGGGAGGCGATTGCGTCGTCCAGCCTGTCGCCGCCCACCCGTGCCGAACTGCTATAGGCGATGCCGTTGAGGGAGAGGACCGCCACCTCCGTCGTTCCCCCGCCAATATCGACCACCATCGCCCCGCGCGGTTCGGTGACGGGCAGTCCGGCGCCGATCGCAGCGGCCATGGGTTCCTCGATCAGCTGAACGCGATAGGCGCCTGCATTGGAGGCAGCGTCGCGCAACGCACGCCGCTCCACCATGGTGGAGCCTGTCGGCACGCAGATCACCACTTCATGGCGGCGGCCGAAGCGGCTGTGGCCGTCCAGCGCCTTGTCCATGAAATGCTTGATCATCTGCTCCGCCACGTCGATGTCCGCGATCACGCCATCGCGCAGCGGGCGGATCGCCTGGATGCCATTGGGGGTCTTGCCCATCATCAGCTTGGCTTCGTTGCCGACGACCTTCACCTTGCGGATGCCGTCGCGCGTCTCGATCGCGATGACCGAGGGCTCGTTGAGCACGATGCCCCGGTCACGCACATAGATGACCGTGTTGACGGTGCCCAGGTCGATGGCCATGTCGCAGGCGGACGAGGAAAAGAAGCGCGGCAGTTTCATGCGGATGGTGGACATTCTGTGCAGGGGGAGCGGGATGGCTCCCCCTGCACAGCCCCCTTGTCAAGCAGAAGCAGGGTGCGACAACACGTCCGGTATCCGGGTCCAGTTGAGGTTAATAGGACCGGCGGGTATAGCTGATCGACAAGGCTGGCGTCTGGTACACAATGAAGTTCAGTGGCCGGGAATAGGTCATGGTGATTTCGGTATAGGGTAGGCCATATTGCGTGCCGTGGGTAATCGTCGGATCGTTGGTATAGGCCGGGTCCAGACCGAATTCGCGCGCATTGACCTTGGCGATGATGGCGGCATCGGAGGGCGTGGGATAGATGCTGGCATAGCGGGCACCTTCATCCACCGCATGTTGCAGGCCAGTGCGCGCGCAGGCGATGATGCCCATTTGCAGCGCACCCATAAGCAGAATGATGAAAGGCGGCACGGCAAGGACGAATTCGATCGCCGCGGCCCCCCGCTCGTCGCGTACCAGCCGGATCATTGCAGCCGCACCGATGCGGAGCCGGTGAGCGCGATTCCCTGCGAGGACCATCGGCTGTTGGGCGCGAGTTGGGCGAACATCGGCGTGTAGCTTCCCGAAATGTTGATCGCGACATAGCGCTTGGTCTGCTGACCATCGGGGCATGGCACTTCGGGACTGGCGGTCTGGACGGTGGCGTCGCAGAGCAGCGTAGGCGTGATGGTGACGTTGCTGGTCGAAACGCCCGCCGCCGCCGCCGCGTCGGCGGCCAGATTGTTATAGGCCGCCTGCGTCCTTGTGGTATCGTTGGTATAGCCGCCCGCCGCCGCCAGTTGCGCCGTGCGCTCCGCCGCGCGCTGAAGCCCGATCTTCGCCTTGAACGCCATGGCGACATCCCCCGCCAGGCAGGTCAGCAGCACCAGGACCGGCATGATGATCGCCAGTTCGATGGTGCTGTTCCCGGCTCGGTCCGAAATCAGGCGCATCATCATCCCACCAGCCTCACCAGCGTGGCGGTGATCTTGTCGACGCCCTTGTTGGTGCATTGATTGACGATATTGCTGTTGCCGATGAAGGTCACCCGCTTGCTCACCATCTTCACGCAGTCAGTGGTCATTCCCGACGTGCCGCTGAAGGACAGGGCCTGGCCGGGGAAATAGAAGGCGCCCTGCAGTACCGAACTCGCATTGCCGTTGATGGTGTTGGTTCCCGAATCCACGGCGCGCCGGTCCTGGTAGAAGAGGACGCCATGATAGGGGTTGGTGGTGTCCGTCGGCGCCTTCAGGTTGAGCGTCGCGCCGCCGTTGATATTGACCGTCGCGATGGAGCTGGGGTTGGTCACCGCGTTGCTGCTGGTCAGGATGATGGTGACGTCCGTACCGTTGATGACCGCCTGCGAACCGGCGTTGAAGGTGCCGCTGTCGATATAATATACGCCGGGCGCCAGGTTGAGCGTGCCCTTGACGTCGAAATTCTTGTAGCAGCCAGCCGTGATGGAAGTCGTATCGCCGGGTTTGTCATTATAATTCTTGCAACCCGTCAGCTCCACCGCAGTGGGTGTGGGTAATCCAGCATAGGGATCCTGTACGGGCAGGCTGTAGGGCAGCAGGGTGGTCGGGGAGACATAGTTGGAACTGGATGAGAGCCCGCCCACCGCCGCCACGGGCGTTGCCGTCACAACGCTGCTGCCGCCTGCATAGACCGCGTTGGATGCCCGCGAGTTGGTGGCGATGCCGCAGCCCAGATTGACCGTGGCACTGCCCTGAAGCGTGATGCCGACCGTGCTCGTCTTTTCCAGCGCAACGACGCAATAGTCGCCGCTGCCCACCACGGCCGCGGTCGCTTCGCCATAGATGACCGGCGCCTTCACCCCCAATATCTTCGAAAAGGGCAGTTCGGCCCATGTTTGCAGCACCACCCGCACAGCCTTGTTGTTGCCGGCATAGGCACCTGTCGTGGGAGCATTTTCGATCGTGGGCGTCTGCGTCAGCGTGACGAGCGCCATGCGGTTGATATCCGATGTCGCGCTGTCGGAGGCGCTGAAGCCCTGCGCCACCGCATAAGCGCCAGCGAGCGCGGCGCTGTCCGCCTGACGCTGGATCTGCCGCTTCCACAGGGTCCATTGCACCGTATCGGTGGCCAGTCCCGCCGCCCCGACGAATATAGGCATGGAGGCCGCAGCCATCATCAGGACATTGCCCGTCCTGTCACGCAGCAAACGCCCCACTGCTCCGCCCAACATTCCCATATCCCTTTCGAGAAGCATTGCTCCGGACCGAGGCAGGAATTTAAATAATGTGGGTTAATAAACTATGATCTTGTCACAAAAATTGACTATAATGTTGAATATATATCTTTCGATATAAATGTATATTACTCTTAATTGTAGAATATATGCCGAATCTATAAATGTAATTTTCGTTATAAATTCAATTATAACAAATTATCTACGATCTATATTTATAGTTTTTGCTGAATTGAAACGTTATAGTTGAGCACAATATTGCGGAAATCGTCCTTTCGATCACATGGATCGTTTCAAGGCAAATTTCAAAGCGACTGACGCGCCATGGATTTACCGATCGCTCATGCTGTCAGAAAAGGCGACGGGCTGCGATGCATCCGACAGGCTTTCAGCCAGGGAACGGCCCCGGCAATGCCATCAACCTGCCAGCGCAATATGTCACTGCGCGAAACAGCGCCTAACGGTCCTTCACCGTTTCCATCGCGACGAAAGTCGAGGTGCTGGCGACATGCGGAAGGCTCGATATCTTTTCGCCAAGCACGAAGCGGTAGCGGCGGATGTCGGCGGTGCGGACTTTCAACAGATAGTCGAAACTGCTCGCGATCATATGGCATTCCTCCACCTCGGGAATGCGGCGCACAGCAGCATTGAATTCGCTCAGAGCATCTTCCCGCGTGTCCGACAGTTTCACTTCGGTGAAGGCGACATGGTCCAGCCCCATCTTTGCCGGATCCAGGGCAGCATGAAAGCCCTTGATCACGCCGGAATCGATCAATCTGCGCATCCGAACCTGGCAAGGTGTCTTGGAGAGACCGACGCGCTGGGCGAGATCGGTCACGCTGATGCGGCCGTCCTCCATCAGAACGGCGACGATCTTATGATCGAACCCATCCATTTCGACTTCCGATCCGCTGTTTCTTGTCACTATTTCCTCCTGATCTGACCATCATAAGTCAAATCACCAGAAGTTTCACAATATTTCGGTCGGATCGACAAACCTTTGGTTGCTATATTGCCAGCATGACAGAGCAGACTCCATTCGCCGCTTTCGCCCCCGCCATTCGAGAGCAGACCGTGCTCCGCAAGCATATCACCGCTGCTTACCGGCGCGATGAGGCGGAATGCGTGGCGCCCTTGCTCGCTGCAGCGACGCTGGATGACGCGACGAAACTCGCCATCCACGACACCGCCCATAATCTGGTCGCAACGCTTCGCGCCAACCACAAGGGGACCGGCGTCGAGGGGCTGATCCAGGAATATTCCCTGTCGAGCGAGGAAGGCGTGGCGCTCATGTGCCTTGCCGAGGCGCTGTTGCGGATTCCCGACGCGGCAACCCGCGATGCGCTGATCCGCGACAAGATCGCGGAGGGCGATTGGGGTTCGCATCTGGGTGGTGGCAAATCGATGTTCGTCAATGCCGCGACCTGGGGCCTGGTCGTCACCGGCAAGCTGGTCGGCAGCGTGGACGATCGCGGCCTGGGTGCTGCGTTGGCCCGGTTGGTGGCGCGCGCCGGTGAGCCCGTGATCCGCCGCGGCGTCGATCTTGCGATGCGCATGATGGGCGAGCAGTTCGTCACCGGGGAGACAATCGGCGAGGCGTTGAAGCGCGCCCGCGAGCTGGAGGCGAAGGGCTTCCGCTACAGTTACGACATGCTCGGCGAGGCTGCCACCACAATGGCCGACGCAGAGCGTTACCATGGGGATTACGAACGCGCGATCCATGCGATCGGCAGGGCGTCGAACGGGCGCGGCGTCTATGCGGGCTCCGGCATCTCCATCAAGCTGTCGGCCCTCCACCCCCGTTATGTCCGTGCCCAGGCCGATCGCGTGATGGGCGAACTGCTGCCGCGCGTGCGCGCGCTCGCGCTACTCGCCAGGGACTATGATATCGGGTTCAATATCGATGCTGAGGAGGCCGACCGGCTCGAACTGTCGCTCGACCTGCTGGAGGACCTGGCGCTCGACGCCAAGCTTGCCGACTGGGACGGACTAGGCTTCGTGGTTCAAGGCTATGGCAAGCGCTGCCCCTTTGTGATCGACTGGATCGTCGATCTCGCGCGCCGGGCGAAGCGGCGGATAATGGTGCGGCTGGTGAAGGGCGCCTATTGGGACGCCGAGATCAAGCGCGCGCAGGTGGACGGACTGGCCGACTTCCCTGTCTACACGCGGAAGGCCCACACCGACGTCGCCTATATCGCGTGCGCGCGCAAGCTTCTTGCCGCCCCCGACGCGGTGTTCCCGCAGTTCGCGACCCACAATGCGCAGACGGTGGCCACCATCTATCATCTCGCCGGGCCGGATTTTGCGGTGGGGCGATATGAATTCCAGTGTCTGCACGGCATGGGGGAGCCCCTCTACGAGCAGGTGGTCGGCCGGTCGAAGCTCGATCGGCCCTGCCGCATCTACGCGCCAGTGGGTACGCATGAGACCTTGCTCGCCTATCTCGTGCGCCGCCTTCTGGAGAACGGCGCCAATTCCTCCTTCGTCAACCGCATCGCTAACCCGGCGGTGCCGATCGACGAGATGGTGATCGACCCGGCCGACCAGGTGCGCGCAATGCCGCACCCGGGCGCTCGGCACGATCAAATCGCGCTTCCCGCAAATCTCTATCCGGATCGCCGCAATTCGGACGGTATCGATCTCAGCGACGAAACCGCGCTCGCCGCGCTCAGCAGGGCGCTGCGCGAGAGCGCCACGCTCGCCTGGAAGGCGGTGCCGGCCGACGGGGTGGGCCAAGAACGGCCGGTGCTCAATCCGGCGGATCATCGCGATCTGGTCGGCCACGTTGTCGAGGCATCCCCCGACCAGGCGACCGCCGCCGTCGCTGCCGCCGCGCGCTCATCCTGGGGCCGGACGCCGGTTGGCCAACGTGCTGAGATACTCGATCGCGCGGCCAACGCGATGCAGGCGCGCATGCCGACCCTGCTTGGGCTGATCGTGCGGGAAGCCGGGAAGTCGCTGCCCAATGCCATTGCCGAGGTGCGCGAGGCGATCGACTTCCTGCGCTATTATGCCGCTCAGGCCCGCTCGACCTTCGGGAGCGACCAGCAGCCTCTCGGCCCGATCGTCTGCATCAGCCCCTGGAATTTCCCGCTCGCGATCTTCACGGGCCAGATCGCCGCCGCGCTCGTCGCCGGCAATCCGGTCCTGGCCAAGCCGGCCGAGGAAACGCCGCTGATCGCCGCCGAGGGGGTGCGCCTGCTGCACGAGGCCGGGATTCCCGCCGATGCGCTCCAGCTGCTGCCGGGTGACGGCGCCATCGGCGCGGCGCTGGTGGCGGCGGCGGAGACGGCGGGGGTGATGTTCACCGGATCCACCGAAGTCGCCCGCCTGATCCAGCGCCAGCTTTCCACGCGCCTCGCCCAGGGCCGACCCGTTCCGCTGATCGCCGAGACAGGCGGCCAGAATGCGATGATCGTGGATTCCTCCGCGCTGGCGGAGCAGGTCGTCGCCGACGTCATCGCCTCCGCCTTCGACAGTGCCGGCCAGCGCTGTTCGGCGTTACGCATCCTCTGCCTGCAGGAGGATGTCGCCGATCGCACCCTGACCATGTTGAAGGGCGCGCTCAAGGAGCTGCGGATCGGCCGCACCGATGCACTCAGGGTCGATACCGGCCCCGTCATCACGGCCGAGGCCAGGGAAACGATAGAGAAGCATATCGCCGCGATGCGGAAGGCGGGCGCACCCGTCGAGCGGCAGGCGCTTCCGGCCGAAGCGGTCCACGGTACCTTCGTCGCGCCGACGATCATCGAGATCAGGGATATTTCCGAACTGAAGCGGGAGGTGTTCGGACCGGTCCTGCATGTCATCCGCTACCGGCGGGAACATCTCGACACGTTGATCGACGCCATCAACGCAACGGGCTACGGCCTGACCTTCGGCCTCCACACCCGGCTCGACGAGACGATCGCGCATGTGACCGGGCGCGTGAAGACAGGCAATGTCTATGTGAACCGCAACGTGATCGGCGCCATTGTCGGCGTGCAGCCATTCGGCGGCCGCGGCCTGTCCGGAACGGGTCCGAAGGCGGGCGGACCGCTCTATCTCGGCCGCCTGGTCGCGCGGCCGCCCATGTTCAGCGCGCGAGCAGGCCAAATTGATACGCCGCTCCACGCATTCGCCGACTGGCTGGAGGCGGAAGGCGAAATGGAGAGCGCCTCCATCGCGCGGCGCTATGGCGAGGCTTCGGCCCTCGGACTTGCCATCACCCTTCCCGGCCCGGTCGGCGAGCGCAATCTCTATGCCCTGCACCCGCGCGGCCTGATCCTGATGGCGCCGGCGACCCGGACCGGGCTTTTCGAGCAGATGGCCGCCGTGCTCGCGACAGGCAATCGCGGCGCGGTGGAGGACATGCCGCTCCCGACGGGCCTGCCGGCCAGCGTCGCGGCCTGCTTCCCGGCAAGGACGAACGAACCGTTCGCCGCGGCACTGGTCGAGGGCGATGCGAGCGCAGTCAACCGGCTGGTGGCGAAGGTGGCGGCCTTGGCTGGTCCAATCGTCTCCGTTCACGCCGCGCAGACGGGCGAGCTGCTCGCCTACCCGCTGGATATGTTGCTGGAAGAGGTATCGACCTCTATCAACACCACGGCGGCGGGCGGCAATGCCAGCCTGATGATGATAAGTTGATATGGGTCAGACGTTCAGTTTCCAAATGTCGAGAGGAACCGTTCACCGTCCACTTTGAGAGAGATGACTTCATCCGGACGCAGCCGCTCACCTATTCATGATGTGGCATTATGCCGATACCGTCCATTATCCCCGCGTCTTCTGTCAATCGGTTCGCCCATCGCTTGAGGTCGACAATCTCACCAACCAAAAGCCCCCCCTACGGGCTGCTGGGCAATGGCAGCAACGGCAATGGCGGAGATCCAACACGCGAGAGGAAGGATCAATGGTCAAGACCATGGCCGGCACTGCATCAGAATAGCATGGCCCGGCCCTGCCTTGGTCCGCGAAATCAGCGCGCGAGCGACGACCCGATTCCGTCTCCCATCTTAGTGGCAACGTTTCGATGCCGTTCACTTGCGCGGTCTGATGAATGACAGGATATTTGGGATCCACCTCGAAGTCAGGAATGCGCGACAGCCATTCCTGAAGGAGAATACGCATTTCCATCCGAGCCAGATTGGCCCCGGCGCAGCGATGGGGGCCAAAACCGAACGTACCCGTCAGCCCAGGCTTGCGGGTAAAATCGATCTCCTCCGGATTGGGAAAGAGGTTTTCATCCAGCCCGTGAACACAATTGGGAAGCAGAACATGCTCGCCCTTGTGGACCATGACTCCATCGATCTCGACATCCTGAGTGGCGGTACGGGTGTTGTTGGCCACGCCATGCCTGCGCATCAACTCTTCTGTCGCAACCGACACCTGGCTGGGGTTTTCCATGATCCAGCGCCGAACTGCGGGGTGCCGCGCGAGATAGTGCATCACGAAGGACATCATGGCCGCCACTGTATCCAATCCCGCGGCCATAAGCAGCACGCTGGTGCCAAGTTGCTCCTCCTCGGAAAGTGGACGGCCATCCACCTCCGCCCGTATCACCTGAGATAAGATGTCGTCGCCCGGCTTCGCCCGGCGTTCCGCCAGGCGCTGAGACACATAACCGAACATGCTGATATTGGCTTCTTCGATTGCCTGTCGGGTCTTGCCGCGCGTGGCGGCATGCACCCAGCGCTGGAGCATGGCCCGGTCCTCCATGGGCAAATCCACCATCCACAGGAAGACCGACAGCGGCATGACCAGCGCGAAATCGGCCACGAACTCGCATTCGCCGGTCGGCCAAAACCCCTCTATCAGGTCGATGGCAAGTTTCCGCGCGCGCACGGCGTAGCTTTGCACCGCTGCCGGCCTGAGCGCCGGATCAATGATGGCGCGAAAAACGCGGTGTTCGTGACCATCCAGTTGCAAAGGTCGGAACTTGAACGGAAGCGGTTCCGGCGGCAGGTTCGGCACGCTGCTGGAAAACAGATCGGGCGAACGGTAAATCTGCTCAACCACCGCTCCGTTCGTCGCGATCCAGTGACCCTTTTGCCGCGGCGTCCAGATCAGCCCATATTTGCTGCCAAGCGCCCGCCAGGCCTTTTGCGCGTCCTGGGCGCCACCCGGCACAGCCAGCATGTCCACGTCCACGATCCGGTCGGCTGGCACCTGCTCCTGCGGGAGTGCTACGGTTGAGTTCATACTTGCCTTCCTGCTTGCAACTGGCTCCGGCTCGGCGGCGCGCTTCCCGCAGCAACTCTTCGGCCAAATGACTGGCTGTTCGAAGCGCGGCACATGGGCCTCTACCAGCGTGCGATGGCTTGTAAGAGTAGCATTATGTAAAGGGGTTAAGTAGTTTCAGGCATTCCGGGTGTAATTATCCGGTCGAGTTCATGGTGCAGCCTGCCGATGATACGGGTGAAGGCGCCAAGATCATCCGCAGAAAGCCGCGAAAGCGCGTGTACGAGTTTGGCATCCCGCAAGAAGGTGTCGACGGACATGTCTGCAATGCGCTCTCCCGTCTCGGTCAGGCGGAGCGCGAAGGCCCGCTTATCGTCTGACAGCCGCGACTTTGTGAGGAGCCCCGCACGGACGAGCCGTTCGATCCGGGCGGACAAGGTGGCCTGCGACACATTGAGGACACGCGCGAGATCGATCGCGCGCAACGGCTGCGCCTGGTCGATGCGGACCGTCCCAAGCAAGTGAATATCTGCGATACTCAGTTCAAACCGCCGCGCAATACGGTCCAGATCCGTCGCCACGATATGGCCAAGCGTGAAGATGTGCCACATCGGTGCGATCATGCGCGCATCGATGTGAGGAAGCAGATTGCCGTAGAACTCCGTGCCCGCTTCGACGGCCTTGGCAGGTGTATCATTCATCATCGCTGGTCCGGAATAGTTCTGATCCATTCGGGATCATAATCAATCCGATGGGCGGAACGCACGCGCCCATTCATTCACCAGACGGAACTGACGAGATCACCACACCCCTCTGAACCCCGGCGCTCTAATCGAAATCATATCCGAATTTCAGCCCGAAAAATTGTGGCTTGGTGGGATAGGTCCGTGCAGAGAAGCCGCAAATCTCAGTCGCGCAGATGGTGTTCTTGCCAAGCGCGCCATGGCTGGAGAAGGCATTCTGGATGAAGGCCTCGATCCGCATATGGTCCCAATGGGTGCCGATCGAAAAATCCGCCGTGGTGAAGGGCCTGGTCGGACCCACCGCCGCATAATCCGCATCGGTCAGGAAGGTGCGCGTGCCGCCCTGATGGGACACAGATCCCTGCACGAAGGCTGTCATCGACCCCAGCGGCCATTCATAACGCGCGGTTGCCGATCCCTTGAAACGGGGCATGATCGGCAAACGCGTGCCCTTGGCGGCCGCCGGCGGCGTGCCGGGGACGCAAATGATATTCTTGGTGACGGGGTCGACCTGGCAAAAATCGCTGGTCAGTTGCGCATCGACATAGGTGGCGCTGGTCGACAGGGTCAGGCCGCCCCAGCGCGCGGACAGGTCGCCCTCCACGCCATAGATGCGCGCGTTACCCGCGTTATAGGTGTTGGTGACGCCATTCTGCCCCACCGGCACCAGCCCGAACTGAAGGTCACGCCATTTCTGGTAGAAGGCGGCGCCGTTGAAATAAATCCGCCCGAAATGGGTTTTCCAGCCCAGTTCGAAATTGTCGAGCTTGTCCGACTTGAACGGATTTACCCCCGGTCGCCGGTTGTTGCCGCCGGGCCGGTAGCCGCGCGACACGGTGCCGTAAAGCATGACATCGGGGTTAACCTGCCATTTGATGCCGCCGCGCCAGATGACGCCGTTCTCGACCTGTTTCTTGTGAACGTTGGCGCAGGGCACGTCCGGGATGTTCGTGGGCAGGCAAAAGGCGGGATCGGTGTTGCCGGCGCTGTTGGTCCCGGAAAAACCGTAGATCGTGTTGTCCGCGATATAGCCGCGCACACCTGCGATCAGCGTGACGTGAGGCAGGATGTCATATTCGCCCTGCGCGAACATCGCATAGTCGCGATCCTTGCGCTTGACGCGGGTCAGGAACACGGTGTCGCTATTGGGAAAGGGGGTCAGCCAGATCGGCGTCGGAATCTGGCTGATGCCCACGGTCTGATAGTCGGCGCGGATCTTGTCCGTCTGGACCTGCATGAACATGCCCGTGGCCAGGCGGAAGGGCATGTCTGTGGGCGAGTTGACCCGCAATTCCTGGGTGAACTTGGTATATTTGTCATTCTGGTGCGCGGTTTGCGTCGGGTCGAGGAAACCGCCCTTCCCATCGGGGAAATAGGTGGCTTTGCCAAACTGCGTCACGCCATTATCGTCGACATAGGTGTAATTGTCGTACGCCACCGAATAATAGGAATAGTCGGCGATATTATCGACCTTGCGCTCGAAATAGCCGCCCGAATAGGTGACATCCCAATCGCTGAGCTTGCCCTGGATGGTCAGCGCCGCCTGCCACCAGCGATCCTTGTTGCGGCTGGGCAGATAATCGGTGACCTTCAGATAGCCTTTTCTCGGATCATAGAAGAAGCCGCCATGGGCAATCTGGCTCTGATAGAGAAATTGCGGCGTGACCGTCCAGTTGTCGTCAAGGTCGACGCGCAGCGCGGCGCGGCCACCATAGGTTTCGACGTCGTTATAATCGTTTTTGACCAAACCCGGCTTATCAGTGTTACTGACTGTTTTCTCGGTCGCCGGGTCGTTATCGTCCAGCGTGAAGGTGCGCGTGCCGGGAATATTGTCGATATAGCCGCCGGTCCGGTCATAGAAGCCGACGACGCGCAACGCGGCATTGTCGCTGACCGGCAGGTTGATATAGCCTTCCGCCGATCCGCCGAAATCGCCCTTGCCGAACTTGTTGACCTGCAGGTCGATGCTGCCGGTCGTCTTGCCCAGTTCGGGGCGGTTGGTGATGATGCGCAGCGTCCCCGACAGCGAGCTTGCGCCGAACAGCGTGCCCTGCGGCCCGGCCAGCGCCTCGATCCGCGAAATGTCGTAGAGATGGACGTCGACCATGCCACCGATCGTCGTGACGGGGATTTCATCGACATAGGTGCTGCTGGTCGGCAGCGGCCCGATATGCAGCGGCGGCCCGCCAGAGCCCGTCGCCACGCCGCGGAAGAAGACCTGCGCCTGGCTGGGGCCGAAGGACTGGATGGACACGCTGGGCAACAGCTTGGCATAATCGTCCAGCGCCTTGGCATTGGCCTGTTCCAGCTTGGCCTGCCCCAGCGCGTTGATGCTGATCGGCACGTCCTGCAATCGCTCTTCGCGGCGCTGGGCGGTGACGACGATCACATCGCTGTCCGCACCCGCCCCCTGCGCGCTTTCCTGTGCCCATGCTGGAAATGCGATGGCCGTCGTGGCCAGAAGCGCAGACGACAATTCGATCAACCGAACATATTTTGACATCGGCTACCTCCCCACAGGTGCACGAGTTTCTGGAGCGAAACTGTCATCATCTGTCGGGCGGGCGCAACGAAAAATCATTGCGCTCCGGCAATCATGC
>Ga0207702_10001511_pt1 | contig 22983 bp, 19 predicted proteins | sample KBSCornC62_FD_184302 | JGI IMG/M metagenome (GOLD analysis project Ga0207702, IMG submission 184302) | Corn rhizosphere microbial communities from Kellogg Biological Station, Michigan, USA - KBS Corn C6-2 (SPAdes) (version 2) | ecosystem: Host-associated > Plants > Roots > Rhizosphere > Soil ...
CGCTGGTGATCTTCGACGCCGAGGATGACCCGCTCGTTCGCGACAACGTGGCCGTGACCACGTACGGCCTGCGCGCCTATGCCGGGCTGGCGCTGCGGCGGGGTGACGGCACGGCGATCGGAAGCCTCTGCGTCGCTGACACCCGCTCGCGTCGCTGGACCGAGACCGATATCCGCATGCTCAGCAGCGTCGCCGCCGCCGCCGAATCGCAGATCGAGATCGGCGTCATGGGGCGGCGCCACCGCGACGCCGCTGAGCGGTACAGACTGCTGCTGGACAGCTTGCCCGAGACGGTGATCCTCGTGTTTGACCGAGATCTGCGAGTCCAGGTCGCATCCGGCTCGGCGATCTTGCGAAACGGGCATCAGCCCGACCAGCTGATCGGCCAAAGCCTCGAGGAGATCGCCCACCCCGGGAAGGTCGCCGAGCTCCGAGCCCACTATCAGTCCGGCCTCGACGGCCATCGACACGAGTTCGTCAACCACGGCGCCGACGGCGTCACCTACAGCATCGACGTCGTCCCCCTCCCCGATCACAACGGCGACGTTCAGGCGGTCATGGCTGTGGGCCGCGAGCACCTCGCGTACGGCCGCGACGACCACTGGGACGCGCCGCGGCTGCGGGCCCTGATCGAGAACCTCCCCGGAGCGGTGTACCGCTGCGCCGCCAGCAGCGACTGGCGCACGCACTTCATCAGCAATCAGGTCGAGCAGATCACCGGGTACCCGGCCACCGACTTCATCGACAACGCCGAGCGAACGTTCGCGAGCATCATCCATCCGGACGACCGCGCACACGTCGAGCAGGCCGTCAACGAGGCGATCGAGCGCGATCAGCCATTTCTGATCGAGTACCGCATCGTGCATCGCGACGGCGGCACGCGACACGTCCGGGAGCGTGGCCGGGCGGTGCAAGGCGCCGACGGCACCACGTTTCTCGACGGCGCCATCTTCGAGATTCTCCACGAGCGCGGAAGCCTCCGCGCCGCCTAGCCGGCTATCCGGTGAACGGCTCCAGGGCGTGGCTGAAGTCCCACGGATTCTGAGCGATCCCGGAGCAGGCGTTGGCGCCGCCGTTGCCGGGACAGCCGCCGTTGTCGCGCTGGATCGCCCAGATCGACAGCGTGTTCAGGCCCTTGGACTGCGCGAACGCCTCGACGTTGTTCGCGTCGTCGACGGTGGTGACCTCGGTTTTCTTCGGGTAATCGTCGATGCCGTTCATCAGCGTGATGCCCATCATCCCCCACAGCTGAGCGGTCGTCTTGGAGGGGTAGATGGAGTGCAGTTGCGATACGGCGCCGGTGGCGGCGCTCTCCGCGGCAGCACCCATCTGCGTCGTCACGTGGTCGTAGTAGTCGAACGCCATGATGTTCACCGTGTCGATTCGGGCACCGTTGGTGGCCGCGTTCTGCAGGATCGCGACGCCGGTCGACTCCAGCCCCGACGCGGAGGTCGGGATCGTGTAGCTGAACTGGAGCGGGCGCCCGTTCGCGGCCGCCCACGACTCGACCATCGCGATCGCCTGGTTGCGGCGGTTGATGCCGGCCGTGTTGGTCAGCGAGCGGCCCTCGACGTCCATGTCCAGACGCGACACGTCGTAGGTGGTGATCGCCTGCTCGTACGCGGCGGCGATCTGCGACACGCTGGTGCACGAGTCGGCGATCTCGGTGCCGCCCTGGTCGGCGCTCCAGCCACCGAGCGAGAGGATCACGTCACCGCCCGTCTTACGGAGCGCGGCGATGTCCGAGAGGTAGCGGCCCGAGGCGACGGTCTGCGAGCTGCTGCCGTTCCACGCCAGCGTGCACGAGCGCTTGTTCAGGGTCTCGAGGAACGCCAGCGTGAAGTACTTGCTCCCCGACTGCTGAGCGGTCGCGGCGATGCCGTCGGTCGTCCACGTCTCGAAGTACGGGGCGTAGACGTGCGCCGGCAGCGCGGTGGCCGCGTTCGCGCTGCTGCTGCCGCCGACAATCAGTAGCGCTGCCGCCGCGGCGCACGCGGACAGCCGGCGAAGATGCGTTGTCATCGATGACCCCTCCCTGGATCGCACGCTCCTGTAATAAACCAGCGTGACGGTCCACGGTCAACCCGGCGCGGTCAGCAAATCCATGCACATCGGTGAGACTCACCCTGGGAGCCAGGTGGCCCCCAGGGTGTCTCGGTTCGAGCGTCTCAGCCGATGTTGAGCCTCAGCAGTTGGTGAGTGTGTCGCCTGCATCGGCAACGCATACGTTCGTGTCGACGCCGCCGTCCAGAATGTCGTTGGCGCCGATGTTGTCACGCGCCACGAGGGTGTCGTTGCCCGGGCCACCCAGGAGGGTGTCTTGGCCAAGGCCGGCGAGCAGGACGTCGTTCTGGCTGCCGCCCTGGATGAGATCGTTGCCCGCGCCGTCGGCAAGGGCATCGTGTCCACGGCCGCCGCGCAAGATGTCATCGCCGGGTCCCCCGGACAGGGTATCCGCACCGGCACCGCCGATGACCGTGTCGTTGCCACCGCCGCCGATCAGGATGTCGTTCCCGCCGCGGCCCCTGATGACGTCGTCCCCGCCGAAGCCGCAGATCACGTCGCGGCCGGGGGTGCCGACCAGCGTGTCAGCGCCGGCAGTTCCGGTGATCGTGCATGGCTTATGCGGGCAACTGATCCGGGAATCACGCTTGTCGGACGCGCACAGATCCCTTCCACGCCCGCCGTTGAGCGTGTCGTTGCCGCGCACGTCGTCCTTCGCCTCGAGGTGATCGCGCCCGCGCCCGCCGTTCAGCGAATCGTTCCCGTCGCCTGCGAACAACGTGTCGGCGCCGATCCCACCGGCGAGCCTGTCATCGCCGCGTCCGTCCCAGATGACGTCGCTACCGCGCCCACCGCGTCCCTTGTCGGCGCCTGCACCGAGGGAGATCACGTCCGCACCTGTCCCTCCGGAAACCGTGTCGGCTCCCTCGCCGGCCACGATCACATCGCTGCCGCCGAGTCCCTTGATGACATCGCTTCCGCCCAGGCCACAGATCACGTCCGGGCCGGCCGTGCCTGTCAACGTGTCATCACCGGTCGTACCGGTAATCGTGCACCCCACGGGTCCCACCACGGCACCGCCGGCCGAACCGGCCGTTGCGAGAACCGCCACACACATGAGCCCTACCACGATGGCCAGATTGAGCCGCATCCCTTACCCCCTAGTCCGATTGGAGCTGACCGCCCAGCCATCTTACGCCTGATCCGTTGTCTCGGCGAGATGCACCGGCATGACCGGTACGAGCACTGTCGCCGAACAACGCGAATCAGCCCAGCGAGGCGGCGCAGGAGTCGAACCCCAACCGATGGGCTACATCGGCCTGCCGGTTTTGACGACGGCGCAGATTTGGCTCTGAGAGCGCGATTGCGGGTCGTGAGTGACCATCTGAGTGACCACGTTGTTGCGCGCCGCCATCTCGGGCGTTTAAGTCCGCAGGGGGCCAGGCTGCTCCAGACCGGACGCCTCCGGCTCCTCCATCTCGTCGCGCCGCGGCGCCAGAGTGGCGACCAGCACGCTGGCCGCCAGGAGCACGCAGGCGGCGAACAGAAGCGCGGTGGAGAGGCCGCTCACGAAGGCGTCCTGTGACCGTTCCAGCAGCACGGTGCCGCGCGGGCCCGCGCCCTGCGCGATGGCCGACGCGGCGGCGATCGAGTCCTGCGCGGCACCTGCAGCAGGCGCGGGGAGTTGCGTTGTTGCCGATGCGACGTCGTCGCGGTATACGCCGTTGAGCAGACTGCCGAGCACGGCGATTCCGAACGCGCCTCCGACCTCGCGCGTCAAGTCGTTGACGGCCGAAGCGATCCCCTGACGCTCCGCCGGAAGCGACGAAACGATCGCGGTCGTAGCCGGCGCCGTCGCGAGGGCGATGCCGATCCCTGAGATCAGTGCCCCGGTCCCGAAATGCCAGTACGAGGAATCCGTTCCGAGGGTCGAGAAGACCAGGAACCCTGCTGCCATGAGCGCAAGCCCGATGCCGCCGACAACGCGCACGCCCAGGCGGCGGGCGAGGCTGGGCGCCCGTGGCGAGATCACCATCAGCATGAGTGCCATCGGCAGCATGGATAGACCGGCCTGGAGCGGCGAATAGCCGAGCACGAACTGGAGGTACTGAAGGACGACGAACAGCAGACCAAACTGGGCGAAGAACTGCAGCGTCAGTGAGAGCGAGCCGACGCCGAAGCCGCGCCGAGCGAACAACCGCGGGTCGAGCATCGGCTCGCGCCGGGCCAACTCGAAGGTCACAAACGCCCCCACCAGGAGCACGCCAAGACCGAGGCCCGCGAGTGTGACCGGATCAAGCCAGCCGTTTTGGGGGGCCTCGATGATCGCGAACACGAGTGCGAACAGGCCGGCCGACGACAACAGCGCTCCCAGCGGGTCGAGCCTGGCCTCGAGGGAGCCGCGCGACGTCGGGACGATCGGCACGGTGGCCAGGAGCGCGAGCACTGCCAGCGTCACGTTGATACCGAACACGGCCGACCACGAGAACCACTCCAACAAGATGCCCGACAGCAGAAGCCCGATGATCGCCCCGGCACCGGCGATGGCGGCCCAGATCCCCACCGCGTGGCCGCGCTCCTCGGCCGGAAACACGTTGGTCACAATCGAAAGCGTTGTCGGCATCACGAGCGCCGCGCCGACGCCCATCACCGCCCGCAGCCCGATCAGCGTCGCTGGCTCGTTCACGAAGATCGCAACGAGTGAGGCCGCGCCAAACACCATGAGCCCGGTAAGGAGGATGCCCTTGCGCCCGTACCGGTCTCCGAGCGCGCCCGCCGGAAGCAATAGGCACGCGAAAACAAGCGCGTACGCATCGACGATCCACTGCAACTCAGTCTGAGTGGCACCGGTGCCGCGAGCGAGATCTGGCAGGGCGACGTTCAGCGACGCGACTGCGGACACCACCATCATCAGTGCCAGGCACATCACGCCAAGTACTCGACGTCGATGACGGGGCGAAAGCGTTTGTGCGGTACGGGGGGCGTTCATTGAGTTCAGGCCTAGCTCGGCCGCGCGAACCAAGCCTCGCACCCGTGACCGCCGATCGGAAGACGGAAGACTTGCCGTTTGGGGGGCGGGTTTCTGGTGTCTTGCGATGCAGAGTGCGCTCCTGTGTGATGCCGTGGGGCGCTCTCCCGGCCTCGCGCGGCGACCGACGACCACCAGAAACCCGGCCCCCTAGCCACCAGTCTCCCGCCCTCCGCAGGGCTCCCGCAGGTGCGACTGTGAGGGTATCCCCGCACCTGCCAGAGGAGCAGCGAATGAAGACTCGCATCGTCCAAGACACTCCGGAGGAGCCACCCGAGCCTCCGCATCGGCCGCGGACAAACGTGGCGGGCCGGATGGGTCGCTGGAGCGCCCATCACCGCAAGACTGCGATCTTCGGCTGGCTCGGATTCGTGGTGGTCGCGTTCGTGGTGGGCAACATGGTCGGTGCCACCAAGATCGACAACAACACGTCGGGCGTGGGTGAGTCAGGGCGAGCCGACCGGATCCTCGACGCCGGCTTCAAACAGCCTGCAGGGGAGACCGTGCTCATCCAGAGTGAGACGGTCAAGGCGAACGATCCTGCGTTTCAGGCCGTCGTGGCCTCCGTCGTTGCGAAGGTCTCGACGTTTGGCTTCGTCGAGCATGTCCGCTCGCCGACCGAGCCTGGAAACGAGGGTCAGATCTCCCCGAACGGGCGCGCGGCGCTCGTGGACTTCGACATCAGGGGCGACGCCCTCGACGCGCCGTCGAAGATCAATCCGGTCGTTGATGCGATAGCCGACATCCAGAAGGCGAATCCGGGGTACTTCGTCGGCGAGTTCGGCGACGCCAGCACCGACAAGCAGATTGAGGGGGCCTTCCTGGACGACCTCGCGAAGGCCGGCATGCTCTCGCTGCCCGTGACGCTCATCATCCTGGTGGTCGTCTTCGGAAGCCTGGTCGCGGCGGGCATTCCGCTCCTGCTCGCGCTGACCGCCATCTTCGCCACCTTCGGGCTGATCGCGATCCCGAGCTCGCTGGTGCCCATCGACGAGACCGTCTACGAGCTGATCCTGCTGATTGGGCTCGCGGTCGGCGTCGACTATTCGATGTTCTACCTCAAGCGGGAGCGCGAGGAGCGCGCTGCGGGGCGCAGCGAGGAGGCGGCGCTCGAGGCCGCCGCATCCACCTCCGGTCGCTCGGTGCTGATCTCGGGGCTAACCGTGATCATCGCGATGGCCGGAATGTTCTTCGCCGGGATCCAGGGGATGACGGAATTCGGCCTGGGCACGATTATGGTGGTCGCGGTCGCCATGTTCGGCTCACTGACGGTGCTCCCCGCCGTCCTCGCGTGGCTCGGCGATCGGGTCGACAGGGGTCGTGTGCCGTTCGTCGGACGGCTTCGCCGCGACGGGAGCCAGGGCCGAGTCTGGGGCGCGATCATCGACCGGGTGCTCCGGCGGCCGCTGGTCTCCATCGCGCTGTCCGGCGGGCTGCTCGTCGCTCTTGCGCTGCCGGCGCTCCAGCTCCACATTGTGAACGCGAGCCCGGAGACGTTCCCGGCAGATCTGCCCGTCATCAAGACTTACAAGCAGCTCCAGAAGTCCTTCCCCGGGGACGGGATCCCCGCGAACGTCGTCGTCAAGGCCGCGGATGTCCGGTCGCCGGAGGCCGAGAGCGCGATCGCCGACCTCAAACGGCGCGCACTGGCCAGCGACGACCTCAACGGGCCCATCACCGTCGACATCAACAGCGCGGGTACCGTCGCCAGCATCGCCGTTCCGATGAACGGGTCGGGCTCCGACAGCACCTCCAACGCGTCGCTCGCGGTGCTTCGCGGCGACATCGTGCCTGCCACGGTCGGCACGATCCCCGGCGCCGAGGTCGGTGTCTCCGGGTTCACCGCCGAGTCGAAGGACTTCAGCGACAAGATCAAGGCGGTCGCTCCGCTCGTCTTCGGCTTCGTGCTCGTGTTCGCCTTCGGCCTCCTGCTGTTCGCGTTCCGGTCGCTGGTGATCGCGGTGAAGGCAATCGTCCTCAACCTGCTTTCGGTGGCCGCGGCCTACGGCATCCTCGTGCTCGTCTTCCAGCACGGCGTCGGCAAGGGACTGCTCGGCTTCGAGTCCACGGCCGGCATCGACTCGTTCCTGCCGATCTTCATCTTCGTGATCCTGTTCGGGCTCTCGATGGACTACCACGTTTTCATCCTGAGCCGGATCCGCGAGGCGTACGACCGCGGCATGACCACTGAGGAAGCGGTGACGTACGGGATCAAGACGACGGCGGGGGTCGTCACAAGCGCGGCAGTCGTGATGGTCTGCGTCTTCTCGGTGTTCGCGACGCTCCAGATGTTGATCTTCAAGCAGTTCGGCGTCGGCCTCGCGGCGGCGATCCTGATCGACGCCACCGTCGTTAGGGCCGTCCTTCTGCCGGCGTCGATGAAGGTGCTCGGCGACTGGAACTGGTACCTGCCCAAGTGGCTGGAGTGGCTGCCGCATCTCGAGCACGGCGGCTCGATCGAGCCCGTGAAGCCTGCCGCACCCGTGAAGGCGACCCCAGCCTTGGGCCCCACCGGCCGGTGATGGGCAGCATGTCCGGCCGGCAGAAACAGCTGCCGGCGGACAGCTGCCGGCTTGGAGACCGGGAATGCGCGTGATGCCACGAAGTCGAGTATCCTCGTTCACGACTCCTTCCGTCCGTTGCCGCTCTCGCGGTGGCCTGAAGGTTTCGTCCAGCCGGATCCCTAAACAGATGGGAGCTGAGGCATGGACACCGTCGCGCCGAACGCCGAGCGGGCCCCGGCGCCAAGTGTTGTGGTTCTCTGCGCGGTCGTGGTTGCGGGCGTGGCCGCCGCCTCGTGCACGGTTCTCCTAGCGCTGACGAGCGATCACATCCCCGAGCCCGGGGTGCATGCCGCCCTCCAGGTCTGGGGCATGCTCGGCTTCGTCCTCGCCGGCGTGGTAGCCTGGTGGCGGCGGCCTGAGAGCCGCTTTGGCATGCTCATGGTCCTGGCCGGTGCCACCTGGTTCCTATCGAGCCTCTCCTCTGCGAATCTCGCGGCGCCGTACACGGTCGGTATCGCGTTCGACCTACTTCCGGCCGTGGTCTTTCTCCACGTCGTGCTCGCATTCCCGAGCGGACGCTTGGAGCGGTGGTTCGAGCGCGCCCTCGTCGGCGTCGGGTATTTGACGGCGGTATCCATCCATCTGTTCGGCATGACGCTCGGGGGCTTCGGGCCCGACAACCTGCTCGAGTTCGCCTCGAAGGAAACCGCGAGCCACACGCTACTGGACGCTGAGCTCATCGTCGTGAGCGCCTTGTGTGTCGTGGGAGTCGGCGTCCTCACATTCCGAAGGCGAGACGCCGGCCGCCCGTTTCGCCGATCGATTGCGCTCCTAGTCGAAGCGTTCGCGCTTGCGCTCGTCATGATCGCGTTCCTCTTCCTGTCGGCTGTGTTCGGGCTGGTCAGCGGTGAGACCACCTACGAGACGATCCGGCGAGCCACGTTCTTCGTCGTCGGGCTCGCGCCGTTTGTCTTCCTGGTCGGCCTGCTCCACGCGCGTCTGGCACGCTCCGCGGTGGGCGAACTCATGGTCGAGCTGCGGGCCGAGCCGACGCCGGGGGATCTGCGCGACGCCCTGTCCCGCACCCTGCGCGACCCATCGCTGACGCTCGCGTACTGGCTGCCGGAGTTCGGGACCTACGCGGGTCTCGACGGCCAACCCGTGCAAATCGCCTCCGATCCCGGTGGCCGCGCGGTGACGCTGATCGACAATGACGGTGTGCCGGTGGCAGCGTTGCTCCACGACCCGTCACTCGACGACGAGCCCGAGCTCCTGGCCGCGGCGACGGCCGGGGCCGGGATCGCGGTCGAGAACGCGCGTCTGCACGTCGAGCTTCGCGCGCGCCTCGAGGAACTGCGTGGCTCGCGCGCGCGCATGCTGATCGTCGCCAACAAGGAGCGGCAGCGGCTGGAGCGCAACCTTCATGACGGTGCGCAGCAGCGGCTAGTCGCGCTCTCCCTCGAGCTGAGTCTGCTCGGAGGCGAGCTGGCGGGTGATACGGATGCCCAGGAGCGGCTGAGCCGGGCGCGGCAGCAGATCGCGGCGTCGCTTGCGGAACTCCGTGAGATCGCCCGCGGGATCCATCCCGCCGTCGTCACCGGGCACGGCCTCGGGGTCGCGCTCGAGCAGCTCGCTGCTCTAGCCCCGGTCCCGGTGCGGTTGGCGGTCGAGACGAATGGTCGGCTGCCGGAGGCGATCGAGGTCGCGGCCTACTACCTCGTCTGCGAAGGCCTCACCAACGTCGGCAAGTACTCGCAGGCATCATCGGCGACGGTGGACGTCAAACGCTCAAACGGTGGCGTGCAGATCGAGGTGATCGACAACGGGGTGGGAGGTGTCGACACGGAGCGCGGCAGCGGATTGCGTGGCATCGCGGACCGCGTCGAAGCGCTCGACGGCCGACTCCGAATCTGGAGCCCGGTCGGCGGCGGGACCCGGATCCGGGCGGACATTCCATGCGCGCCGTGATTGCTGAAGATAGCCTCCTGCTCCGCGAGGGGGTAGCGGGTCTGCTCCGCGGAGCCGATTTCGACGTCGTTGGCTGCTGTGAGACGGCTGACGACCTGATGCTCAAGGTGCGAAGTTACTCGCCCGACGTCGCCATCGTCGATATCCGGCTCCCGCCCACTCATCAGGACGAAGGCCTCCAGGCGGCGCTCGAGATCCGAACCGAACACCCGTCGGTGGGCGTGCTGGTACTGTCGCAGTACGTCGAGGTCGGTCTGGCGCTGCAGTTATTTGCGGATAGCGCCGACGGCGCCGGATACCTCCTGAAGGACCGGATAAGCGACGTCGGTGACTTCGTCGGCGCGGTGCGTAGGATCGCCGAGGGCGGCTCGGCGATCGACCCGATCATCGTCTCGACGCTTGTCTCGAGACGCCGGGACGACGATCCGCTTGCCGCCTTGACACCACGTGAGCGCGAGGTGCTCGTCCTCATGGCGGAGGGGCGCTCGAATCAGGGCATCGCAGAAAAGCTGGTCATCACGCTTCGGGCCGTTGAGAAGTACGTCTCGACGATCTTCAGCAAGCTGGGACTCCCTTCCGCGGGAAGCGATTCGAGAAGGGTGCTGGCGGTTCTGCTCTACCTCCGCTCCTGACCCAGGCGACTCCGCGGGGCACGCGGCACCACCGCGCATACGGAGGACATGCGCAGAGGGATCTCCCGATGAGCGCGCAAAACGAGGCGGCGCAGGAGTCGAACCTACCAACCGATGGGCTACATCGGCCTGCCGGTTTTGAAGACCGGATGGGCCACCGGGCCCCTGCCGCCCCAAGGCGCGCAGTCTATGGCCTCGGTGCATCCAACGCCGCCTACTCGGCCTCCGCGTCAGCCTCCACGCCGTCTTTGGCACGCCGGCGGATGCGGTCGCGGGTCTCGTCGATCCGCAGCCGCAGCTCGGCGGTGTCCTCGTCGGCAACCGACGGCTCCGACTCGGGCGGGTCGTACGTGGCGAAGGCGGCGGCGGGCGGTGGTGGTGGCTGGTAGGCCGGCTGCGGTGCCGGCCCTGGCTCGATCAGCGGTGGGTCGCCGGCCGCCACCAGGCCGCGCAGCCGCTTGTAGGCGCCGGGCGCAGCCACCAGTGCGCCGGCCGTTGCGGCTACTCCAACGATGAACCATCGTGCTCGTCCCACCGGACCTCCCGTTCGAAGGGCGCAAGTATACTGACGCCTCGACAATCGAGAGCTTCCTGCTCCGGTGCGGCGCGACCCCGATCCTGATGGTCGCGCATCTCCCGCCGGGGCTGCACGAGACCAGAGGAGGTGATCAGGATCAACCCATACGAGATCATGCTGCTGATCGAGCCCGATGTGCCGGAGGAACGGCACCGCGAGGTGATCGAGCGTGTCCAGCAGATCGTTGAGAAGGGCAAGGGCAGCTGGGGCGGCGTTGAGCCGTGGGGCCGTCGCAAGCTCGCCTACGAGATCAAGCACACGGGCGAAGCGTGGTACTACGTGCTCACGTTCGACGCGCCCGCCCCGGTGCTGCACGAGGCCACCCGCGTGCTCGCCATCACCGATGGCGTGATGCGCTTCATGGCCACCAACCGCATTCCCGGCAGCTCGCCGGCCAAGCCGGCCGACCGTGCCGAGACCCATGCCGAGGAGCCCGAGACGGAGCCAGAGCCGGTCGAGGCCGGCGCCTGACGCCGTCCGCAACCCCGCCTATCATACCCGAACACACGTTCGTGGTGAAAAGGCACTGGAGGAACACGTGGCAAACATCAACAGAGTCATCCTGACGGGAAACCTGACCAGCGATCCCGAGCTGTCCAGCCTGCCCAGCGGCACCCAGGTGTGCAAGCTGCGGCTGGCCGTGAACCGGCGCTACAAGGATCAGTCCAGCGGAGAGTGGGTCGAGAAGCCCAACTACTTCGACATCAAGGTCTGGGGCGCGCAGGGCGAGAACTGCGCCAACTACCTGTCCAAGGGCCGCGCGATCGCGGTCGACGGCCGGCTCGAGTGGCGTGAGTGGGAGTCGCAGGACGGCTCCAAGCGCCAGGCCGTCGAGGTCGTGGCCGACACCGTCCAGTTCCTGGGCTCACGTGACGGCGGCGGCGGTGGCGAGGGTGGCGGCCAGGGCCGCAGCTTCGAGCCTCGCGGCGGCGAGCTCAAGCCCGACCCGGTGCCGGCGGCCTTCGGCCCCAGCGGCGGCGACGACGACATTCCGTTCTAGAAGGAGCAGTACATGGCATCAAAGCCCAAGCGGCGCCCGACCAAGACGCGTGCCGGCGCCGGCGCATCGACTCGACGCAAGTCCTGCTACTTCTGCAAGGACAAGGTCGAGGAGATCGACTACAAGAACTACAACCAGCTTCGACGCTACGTGTCGGAGAAGGGGAAGATCCGGTCGCGACGCATCACCGGCGCGTGCCGGCGACACCAGCGCCAGGTGGCGGTGGCCGTGAAGCGCGCGCGTGAGGTGGCACTGCTGCCCTACGCGGTCAACTGAATCCCCGCAAGCAGCGGTGAAATCGGACGCGCCGGGCTGGCATCCGCCGGCGCGTGGGACGATGATCGCGGCCCCGGCCGCGTGACGACGAGGACGTGATGGCACACAAAGGAACACAGGCGATCCTGCTGCAGGACGTCGACAAACTGGGCCGCAAGGGCGACGTCGTGAACGTCGCCGCCGGCTACATGCGCAACTTCCTGGAGCCGCGCAAGCTGGCGCTGGCCGCCGGCGACGGCATGGTGGCGCAGGTGCAGCGCCAGGAGGAGATGCGCAAGCGCCATGAGGCGCAGAGCGAGGAGCAGGCGCGCGACATCGCCCACACCCTCAACCGCACGGTGCTCACGATCAAGGCCCGCGCCGGCGTCGAGGACCGGCTGTACGGCTCGGTCACGTCCAGCGACATCGCCGACGCGATCTGGAAGGCCCGCAAGATCCGGGTCGACCGCCGCAAGGTGTCGCTGGACGACGCGATCAAGGCGCTCGGCTCCTATCGCGTCTCGATCGCGGTGTGGGGCGATGTCGAGGCCACCGTCAAGGTGATGGTGGTGCCGGGCGAGGCCGGCGAAGAGGGCAACGTGGAAGCCTTCGAAGCCGAGCCGGACGACTACTGATCCGCACCGCCTGATGGCCGTCGACCAGCAGCAGCAGCGCGCGCCCACCGTCCCGCCGCACGACCTCGATGCCGAGGAGTCGGTGCTGGGCGCGATGCTGGTATCCGCGAACGCGATCGCGATCGTGTCCGAGGTGCTGCAGCCGGAGGACTTCTACCGGCGGTCGCACGCCACCATCTACGAGACGATCCTGCGGGTCTACGCCGAGGGTGGCACCGTCGACTCGATCACGCTGATCAACTCCCTTCAGAACCAGGGACAGCTGGACGAGGTCGGCGGCAAGGCGGCCGTGCATACGCTGGCATCGACCGTGCCGGCCGTGGCCAACGCGCACCGCTACGCCGAGATCGTGCGCGACGCCAGCACCTACCGCAACCTGATCCGGGCCGGCACCCAGATCGCCCAGCTCGGCTACGAGCGGCTGGGCGAGCCGCAGGAGCTGGTCGACCAGGCCGAGCAGGTCGTGTTCGGGATCGCCGACCAGCGCATCACCAGCGACTTCTTCCCGATCGCCGGCCTGCTGAACGACTCCTTCGAGCGGATCAGCCAGCTGCACGAGTCCGGCCGCGAGATCACCGGCGTCGGCACCGGGTTCCGCAAGCTGGACAAGATCACGGCCGGGCTGCAGCCATCCAACCTGGTGATCCTGGCCGCCCGCCCGGGCATGGGCAAGACGTCGCTGGCGCTGAACGTGGCCGCCCACGTGGGCATCCGCGAGCAGCTGCCGGTCGCGATCTTCACGATCGAGATGTCGCGCGACGAGGTCACGCAGCGCCTGATGTGCTCCGAGGGCAAGGTCGACTCCAGCCGGCTGCGCACCGGCAAGCTCGCGCCCGAGGAGTGGCCGAAGCTGACCGCCGCCTGCTCGCACCTGCAGGAGGCGCCGATCTACATCGACGACACCGCCGGCATCACCGCGCTCGAGATCAAGGCCAAGACCCGGCGGCTGAAGGCGCGCCACCCGAACCTGGCGCTGGTCGTGATCGACTACCTGCAGCTGATGAGCGGCGGCGCCCGGTTCGAGAACCGGGTGAACGAGATCTCGCACATCTCACGCCAGCTGAAGCTGATCGCGCGCGACCTCGAGGTACCGGTGCTGGCGCTGTCGCAGCTGTCGCGCGCCGTCGAGCAGCGCGGTGCCAAGGACCGGCGGCCGCAGCTGTCCGACCTGCGCGAGTCGGGCTCGATCGAGCAGGACGCCGACCTGGTCATGTTCATCTATCGCGACGACTACTACGACCCCGAGAGCGAGCACAAGGGCGAGGCCGAGCTGATCGTGAGCAAACACCGAAACGGCCCGCTGGACACCGTGCAGCTGGCCTACCAGGGCCGCTACACGCGCTTCGCCAACCTCGCCCAGGGCCCGTCCTGACGGGGATGGAATCCCATGCCGTGTAGCGTCGTCGTAGGCGCCCAGTGGGGCGACGAGGGCAAGGGGAAGATCGTCGACACGCTGGCCGAGCGGGCCGACGTCGTGGCCCGCTACCAGGGCGGCAACAACGCCGGGCACACGCTTGTGCTGGGCGACGACACCTACAAGCTGCGGCTGGTGCCGAGCGGCATCCTCTGGCCGGGCACCCTCTGCGTGATCGGCAACGGCTGCGTGATCGACCCCGAGGTGCTGATGGAGGAGCTGGACGGCCTCGAGCAGCGCGGCATCGACCTGGGGGGGTTCCGCATCTCCGGAAACGCGCACCTGATCATGCCCTGGCACCGCATCATCGACGCCGACTCCGAGTTGATGCTCGGCCGGCTCCAGATCGGCACCACCCGCCGCGGCATCGGCCCCGCCTACGCCGACAAGGCCTCGCGGGTCGGCATCCGCGTGCAGGACCTGCTCGACGAAAAGATCCTGCGCCAGAAGATCCAGACCGCGCTCTCGGTCAAGAACGTGCTGCTGCGCAAGATCTACCACCAGCGCCCGATCGACAAGGACGTGATGACCGAGGCCACGCTGCGCTACGCGGAGCGGATCCGGCCGTTCATCGCCGACACGTCGCTGATCGTCAACCGCGCACTGGACGACGGCAAGGTGGTGCTGTGCGAGGGGGCGCAGGCGACCCTGCTCGACCTCGACCACGGCACCTACCCGTTCGTCACGAGTTCCAACCCGATCGCCGCCGGCGCCTGCGTCGGCCTCGGCTTCGGGCCGACCCGCATCGACGCCGTGCTGGGCGTGGCCAAGGCGTACGTGACGCGGGTGGGAGCGGGCGGCTTTCCCAGCGAGGCCGACCCTGAGCGCGGCGAGCGGATCCGCGAGCAGGGCGCCGAGTACGGCACCGTCACCGGCCGCGAGCGCCGCTGCGGCTGGCTCGACCTGGTGGCCCTACGCTACGCCACCCGGCTGAACGGCTTCACCCAGCTGGCCGTGACCAAGCTGGACGTGCTCTCGATCTTCGAGTCGATCCCGGTCTGCACCCACTACACGCTGCCCGACGGCACGGTCACGGAGGACTTCCCCGGCCACCAGAGCGACTTCCACCACGCCCAGCCGGTGTACAACGACCTGCCCGGCTGGAACACCGACATCTCGCACGTGCGCGACGCCGGCCAGCTGCCGGCGGCCGCGCGCGACTACCTCGACTTCATCGAGCAGCAGGTGGGCGTGCCGGTCGCGATCGTGGGCATCGGCCAGCGCCGCGACCAGATCATCACGCTGCGCGACGTGCTGGCCGCCGCGTAGGCCCGGCATTACCGAGCCGTTACCTCCCGAGCAGGTGGCGGAGCCGCGCGGCTCTGGTGCGCGACCCGACTACGGCACCAGCCGCAGCAGCGTGCCCGTCGGCCGCTGCACCACCCACACCGCATCGCCCGTGGTCGCGATCGCGGCGCCCGCCTGGCCGACGGCGACCGGCGTGTCGAGCGCCCCGGTGGCGGGGTCGATACGGGCCACGCCGAAGTTGCCGCTGACCCAGACGCCGCCGGTGCCGGCCGCGATCGAGCCGCCCCCGCCGGGCACCGTGATGCGGTCGAGCAGCTGCAGCGCCCCGGTCGCCACCCGCAGCACGGTCGTGCCCTCGTAGACCCAGATCGACCCGGCGTAGACCGTGATCTGCGACGGCCGGCCGGCGCCGTCCGCCCCGATGCTGGTGCTGCCGGTCACCTTGCCGTTGGCGATGTCCATCCGCGTCAGCGTGCGGTCGCGGTCGTCGGTCACCAGCGCGGAGCCGGCGTCGGTCGTGATCGCATCGGGATGTCCGGTGACGTGCCGCGTTGCGACCACGCCCAGCGTGTCGGGGTCGAGCTGCACCAGCCGGCCACCGTCAGCCGTCACCCACAGCCGGCCCTGCGCGGCAAGCAGCGCGCGCAGCCTCGCGCCGAGGTCGCGGCGCTCGGTCACCCTGCCCGTGCTCGGGTCGATCCGCATCACCGCGCCGCCGCCGGCCACGTACACCGACGACGCCGTGGCCGCGATCAGGTAGGGCGTATGCGAGGCCGGCAACACCGTGGCCGGAGCGGCGGTGCCGGTCGCCGTGTCCACCGCGAACAGCGAGCCCAGCAGGTGCGGGCCGCCGGCCCAGACCGCTGCCCACATCGTGGTCGTCCCGTCCCACGCGATCGCCGGCACCCCGCCCAGCGGTATCCGTGCCGTCACCTGCAGCGGCAGCCCGGGGGTCGTGCTGTGGCCGCCGCCGCCGGAGCTGCCCGCGGGCACCACCACGACCGTGTGCCCGCCGTTCTCGACGTGCAGGCCGGACTGGCTGCCGCACCCGGCGACCAACACGGCCAGCAGCGAGATCGCCGCGAGCCCCCTCACGCCGGTATCTCCGGAAGCTCGATCGTGACGGCGGCGCCGCCGGCCGGCACGTTCGCCAGCACCAGCCGTCCGCCCAGCACACGCGCCTGCGCCGCCGCGATCGCCAGGCCCAGCCCGATACCGCCGCCGCGAGCCGGGTCGCCCGACGAGAACCGCTCGGTTGCGCGCTCGAGCATCTCCGGCGAGAAGCCGGGCCCGCTGTCGGTGACACGCACCCGCGTCTCGCCGACGTCCACCACGATCGGCGGGCGGCCGTGTCGCTCGGCGTTCCCGATCACGTTCTCGAGCACCCGCTCCAGCCGCCGCGGGTCGACCAGCGCGCGGCAGGGCTGCGACGTCCCGCTGCGTGTCCCCTGGTGCCGCGACGCCACGTCAGCCGCCAGCGCGCCCACGTCCACCCACCGCAGGTCGGGCGTGGCCGAGCCGCTGTCCAGCCGTGCGATCTCGAGTAGGTCCTCGACCAGGCCGCTCAGGTGCGACACGCGCTCCTTGATGGCGCCGCCGACCTGGTCGTCGTCGAGCAGGCTGGCGGCGGCGGTCAGGCCGGTCAACGGCGTGCGAAGGTCGTGGGCGACGTCGGCCACGAACCGCTGCTCGCGCTCCAGCCGTTGCTGCAGCGCCTCGGCCATCCGGTCGACCGCGTCGCTCATGGCCGCCACCTCGTCGCCCCCGGTGGCGCCGATGCGCGCGTCCAGGTCACCGCCGGCCACGCGCTCGGCCGTGGCCGCTGCCCGCCTGAGACGCAGTGACAGGCGGCTCGCCAGCGCCACACCCACCGCCGCGCCGGCCAGCGCAGCCGCCAGCGCCGCGCCGATCAGCTTGGTGCGCAGATCGTTCAGCGACTGCTGCTCGGCCTGGAACGAGGCGCGTACGAACAGCGGCGTGCCGTCGGCGGCCGGCCGCCCGGCCCAGATCACGGGCTTGCCGTTCCAGGTGCCGCGATAGGTGGCGACGTGGCGCGAGGCGACGGCGGCGCGCAGCGGCGCCGGCACGGAGCGGTCGTTCACGGGCAGAGCCGGGTAGGGGGTGAGCGGCTTGGTCAGCGGGTACAGCCGGGCCGCGGAGCGCACGTTTGCCACCGACTTGGCGCGGGCCCGGTCGAGCAGGTCCTGCGCCGACAGCTGGTACACGGCCACGCCCACGAACGTCGCGACCAGCGCCGCCACCAGCGCGAATGCCAGCGCCAGCCGTACCCGCAGCGACCTCACGGCCGCACCATCTTGTAGCCGGCGCCGCGCACGGTCTCGATCACCTCGGGCCCGACCTTGCCGCGCAGCCGCCGCACGTGCATGTCGACCAGGCGCGTGTCGCCGGCCCACACGTATCCCCACACCTCCTCCAGCAGCCGTTCGCGGCCGAGCACGACACCGGCGTTCTCGGCCAGCATCAGCAACAGCCGGTATTCGGTCGGGGTCAACGACAGCTCCTCGCCGCCGCGGGTGACCACCATGCCCAGCGGGTCGATCTCGAGGTCGCCGAACCGCAGCGGCTGCTGGGGCGCAGCGCGGGTGGCCCGCCGCAGCACCGCCCGCAGCCGGGCCGCCAGCACCGACGGCTCGAACGGCTTGGTGACGTAGTCGTCCGCGCCCGCCTCCAGGCCCAGCACCACGTCCACGGCATCGGTGCGGGCCGTCAGCATCACCACCGGCACCACGCTCGACTCGCGGATCGCGCGGCACACCGAGACCCCGTCCAGCCCCGGCAGCATCACGTCCAGCAGCACCAGGTCGGGGCTGCCGGCACGGAACGCCTCGAGCCCGGCCGGGCCGTCGGAGGCGGTGTCGACCACGAAGCCGTCGCGCTCGAGCGACAGCTGCGTCATCTCGCGGATGGTGGCGTCGTCCTCGACCAGCAGGATCGTGTGCTGTTCCACCATCCAAGCGTACGAGATGGGTCACCCGGCACGGCCCCATCTGCGCGGTTGTTACACGATTGTCGTGCCCGGCTCAGGCGCGGATGCGGGCGCCTGCAGGATCCCAGAGCGGCTCGGCGGCGACCTCGGCCGCCACCCACTCGCCGAACACCTCGACCTCGACGGAGGTGCCGGCCTCGGCCGATGCCGCGGGCAGGTAGGCGTAGGCGATCGAACGCTCGACGGCGTAGCCGTAGCTGCCGGTGGTGACGCGCCCCAGCACCTGATCGCCGATCCGCACCGGCTCCGAGCCCAGGCACACCGACCGCGCGTCGGCCAGCAGCAGGCAGCAGAGCCTCGGCCCCGGCTCGCGTCTGCGCGACTCGAGCAGCGCCTCGCGGCCCTTGAAGTCGCCCTTGTCGGGCTTGACCGCGAACGCCAGACCGGCCTGGTCAGGCGTCTCCTCCGGCGTCATGTCGGCGCCCCAGACGCGGTAGCCCTTCTCGATACGCAGGGCGTCGATCGCGCGGTAACCGCAGGCGCGGATGCCGTGCTCCTGGCCCGCGGCCCAGAGCGAGTCCCACAGCGCCTGGCCGTACTCGCTGGGGCAGTACAGCTCCCAGCCCAGCTCGCCGACGTAGGTGACCCGCACCGCCAGGCACGGCACCGAGCCGATCGAGATCTCCTGCGCCGTCATGTAGCGGAAGGCCCCGCTGGAGAGGTCGCTCCTGGTCAGCGGCGCCAGCACCTCACGGGCGCGCGGCCCCCAGATGCCGAAGCAGGCGTACGCCGACGTCACGTCGCTGACCTGGGCGCTGCCGTCGGCCGGCAGGTGCTTGCGCACCCACGCCATATCGTGGTTGCCGAAGGCGGTGCCGGTCACGATCCGGAAGCGGTGCTGCTCCAGCCGGGTGACGGTGAAGTCGCACTCGATGCCGCCGCGCGCGTTCAGCATCTGGGTGTAGGTGACCGACCCGGGCGGGCGCGACACGTCGTTGCCGCAGAGGTAGTCGAGCAGCTGAGGCGACCCGGGGCCGTGCACCTCGAACTTGGCGAACGAGCTCTCGTCGAACAGCCCGACGCGCTCGCGCGTGGCCATCGCTTCCGCGTGGATCGCGGGCGACCAGTTCTCGCCGGCCCAGCCGCGCGGGCGCAGCGCCTCATCGCCCTCGGCCGCGTTCGGATCGAACCAGTTGGCCCGCTCCCAGGCCGACTTCTCGCCGAGCGACGCGCCCAGCTCGATCAGCCGCTGGTAGGCCGGCGACAGCCGCAGCGGCCGCCCGGCCCGGCGCTCGTGGTTCGGGTACTTGATGTCGTAGTAGGTGGCGTAGACCTCGGTCGCACGAGCCAGCGTGTAGGCCTGGCTGCGGTACTGGCGGCCGAAGCGGCGGATGTCCATGTGCCACAGGTCGAGGCTGGGCTCGCCGTTCACGACCCACTCCGCCATCTGCCAGCCCATGCCGCCGGCGCCGGCCAGGCCGTGCGCGCAGAAGCCGGCCGCCACCCAGAACCCGGGCACGTCGGACTCGCCGAGGATGAACTCGCCGTCCGGCGTGAACGCCTCCGGCCCGTTGAACAGCTTCCTGACCTCGGCCTGCTCCATCGCCGGCACGCGCTTGATCGAGTTGCCCAGCAGCTCGTCGAACCGCTCCCAGTCCTCCGGCAGCAGCTGCGCCTCGAACCCGTCGGGGACGCCGTCCAGCGCCCACGGCGCCGGGTCACGCTCGTAGCCGCCCATGATCAGGCCGCCCACCTCGGTGCGCCAGTAGACCAGGTTGTCCGGATCACGGAGCGTTGGCAAAGCCGGCAACGGTGGATCGAAGGCCTCGGTCACCAGGAACTCGTGGGCGTAGGGGATGATCGGGACGTCGACGCCCACCATCCGCGCGATCTGCGGCGCGTACATGCCGCCGGCGTTGATCACGACGTCGGTGCGGATCGTGCCCCTGTCCGTGACCACCTCGTGCACGCGGCCGTCTTTGAGGGTGATCGCCTCGACGCGCGTGCGCTGCTCGATGTCTGCCCCCAGCAGGCGGGCGCCGTCGGCGAGCGCGAACGTCAGCTGGCTGGGATCGAGGTAGCCGTCCTGCGGCACGAAGGCCGCGCCCAGCACTCCGTCCGTGCTCATCGGCGGGAACAGCTCCTGCGCTTCGGACGCCGAGATCAGCTCGACCGGCAGCCCGAAGCTCTTGGCCCAGCCGGCCTGGCGCTGCAACTCCTCCATGCGGGGCTTCGACGACGCCAGCCGCAGGCCGCCCAGCTCGTGCCAGCCCGGATCCTTGCCGGTCTCGTCCTTGAGGTCGGCGTACAGGCCCACCGAGTACTGCATCATCTTGGTCAGGCTGACCGTGGAGCGCAGCTGGCCGACCAGGCCGGCCGAGTGCCAGGTGGAGCCGTGTGTGAGGCCGTACTGCTCGACCAGCACGACGTCGCTCCAGCCCAGCTTGGCGAGGTGGTAGAGGATGCTGCAGCCGCCGACCCCGCCGCCGATCACCACCGCCCGTGCCTCAGTCCTCACCGAACCGCTCCCTGATCAGTGGTATAGACCAGTCCAAGGCACGTACGATACCCGCTGCTCCGGTGAGCCGCTCGGCCGGGGCGGTGCCCGCGATCACGATGCACGGCATCCCGGCGGCCCGCGCCGCGCGCAGACCCTGCTCGGAGTCCTCGAAGACCAGCACCTGGTCGGCCGGCAGCGCGCGTCCGACGTGACCGGCCAGCTCGTCCCGGGCCATCAGGTAGCCCTGCGGGTCGGGCTTTCCGCGCTGCACGTCCTCGAGGCAGACGAGTACGGGGAACAGCTCGCGCAGGCCGCTGGACTCGAGCACGCCCTCGATCTCGACGCGGGCGGCGCCGGAGGCGATCGCGACCGGCACCCGGGCCGCGATCCGGCGCACGCAGTCCGCCGCCTGCGGGTGCACGGTCGAGCGCGTCCGCTGCGCCTCCATGTAGAGCTGTGCGCGGCGCTCGACCAGGTGCTCCAGCAGCCCCGGCTCGCCGCTGCGTCCGAACCGTTCCAGCACCAGCCGGCAGATCTCGTCGTCGGCGTAGCCGGCGAACTGCTCGAAGTACAGCGATGCCGGCACCTCGATCCCGACCTCGCCGAAGATGCGCTCGAACAGCTCGGCGAGCAGGCCCTCGTCGTCGGAAATGGTGCCGTTGAAGTCGAAGATCACGGCTGCCGGTCTCATGGCCGGCGCGAGTGTACAGTCAACGCCGAATAGCCGGCACCGATGTGACCGTGGTGGGAGCGGGCCTGTACGGCAGCTCCCTGGCCTGTGCGATCGCCCGCGAGGGCATGCGCGTGCGGCTCTGTGAGCGGCGGTCGCCCACCGCCGGCGACACCGGCCGCTCGTTCGGGATGGTGCGCCGGCACTACTCGAACGCCGTCACCGTCTCGCTCGCGAAGCGCGGCTGTGAGCTGCTGATGTCCGACCGCGAGTCCGCCTACGTGCCGACCGGCTACCTGCTGACGGTGTCGCCGGCGCAGCGTGCTGCCTGCGAAGGCAACGTCGCGCTCGGCCAGAGCCTGGGCGTCGACACGCGGCTGCTCGAGCCGGACGAGCTGGCGGCGGTGGAGCCGCTGATCGACACGGACGGCATCGGATGCGGCGCCCACGAGCCGGACGGCGGCTTGGTCGATGCCTCGCGCTACACGCTGGCCCGGTTCGCCGAGGCGGTGTCGCTGGGCGTCGAGGTGTCCATAGGCGGGGAGGCCGAGCTGCCGGACGACGGATCGATCGTGGTGGTCGCGGCCGGATGCTGGTCGAAGCAGCTGCTGCCGGAGCTGCCGGTGGAGCTGCACCGCATCGAGATCGCCGTGCTCCGCGACGCGCCCGTGCGGGCCGTCGTCTCGGACGCGGTCACGAACGTGGTGACACGGCCGGTGGCCGGCGGCGGTGCCTGGGTCGTCACCTACGGCGGATCGACGCAGTATGCGCTGCGCGACGACTGCGACGGTGAGCCCGACCCGGCCTACCGTGACGCGGTGCGGTCGTCGCTGGCGTCTCGCTACCCGAGCATCGCCGGCGCGGCCTACGCCGGTGGCTGGTCGGGGGCGTACGACGTCACGCCCGACTGGAACCCGGTGGTGGGCTGGGTGCGCGAGCGCGTGTTCACCGTGGCCGGGCTGTCGGGTCACGGGCTGAAGCTGGCGCCGGCCATCGCGGAGTCGGCCGCAGCCGTGATTGCGGGCCGCGAGCCGCGGATCGACCTGCGTCCACTCCGGTTCGGGCGCTTCGCCGAGGGCGACCTGCTGAGACTTGCCTACGGGCCGGGCGCGCGCGCCTGACGCGCCGGGTAGGGTGCCGGGTATGCAGATGCGACAACTTGGTGCGGGCGGTCCCGAGATCTCGGTTGTCGGGTTCGGCTCGTGGGAGGCCGGCGGCATGCACTGGGGCCCGAACAGCTCCGAGCAGGAGGTGATCGCGGCCATCCACGCAGGGCTCGACGCGGGCATGACGTGGGTGGACACGGCCGAGGTGTACGGGGACGGCGTGTCTGAGCGGATCGTCGGCCGAGCCGTTGCCGGGCGAGACGACGTGCTGGTGTTCACCAAGGTGGCGCCCGACGAGGGCAGCGGCCTTTCGCCCGACCAGGTGCGGGGCGCGATCGACGCGTCGCTGCAGCGGCTGGGACGGGATCACGTCGACCTCTACCAGGTGCACTGGCCGTCCAACGACGTGCCGATCGAAGAGACGTGGGGCGCGATGGCCGAGCTCGTGTCCGCCGGCAAGGCGCGTCTGATCGGCGTGTCGAACTTCGATCGGGC
>Ga0207702_10001513_pt1 | contig 22979 bp, 21 predicted proteins | sample KBSCornC62_FD_184302 | JGI IMG/M metagenome (GOLD analysis project Ga0207702, IMG submission 184302) | Corn rhizosphere microbial communities from Kellogg Biological Station, Michigan, USA - KBS Corn C6-2 (SPAdes) (version 2) | ecosystem: Host-associated > Plants > Roots > Rhizosphere > Soil ...
TCTCCGTTGAGATCGGCGCAAAAGACGGCCTTCTCTGCTGGGTCAGTGTTCACGGCCTGACTCGAGCCCGACGGGCTTGTGTCCACCTGCTTCGCGGCGCTGTAACCAGTCGTTGGCATGTCCGCCTTTTGTGCATGATGGTGACATAGCCGCTTCATTTGAACGGAGCGCTGCGTATCAAATCGGGTAACGAAAGTAATAGGGTTTGCACATATATCTCAATAAAAAGTGATCAGATTCTCTCATTCCACACGCGTCGTCAACCCTTGCGTACTCTCACAAGGTTACTTCGGTAAGCTTCAGAGACCCTAGTCGTTGCAATAAGATTCGAGTTCAAGGCTCGGAACTTTGGAGCCAGCGGAAGTCAAGGAAACTCTGGCCAGCCTGCTACTCACTTCGGTTCTGCTGTCTTTTGCCTCGACTCGGGAGACAGCCGAAGCACTGCGGCTGTAGGCGCTCGATGAAAGCAGAAGCAGACGGTCTGTCGCTTCAGACGAAAGCATTCGTCGGAATCACTGCGTCCATTGGCGTAGTGATCCTTGCTTCATTCCTCACACACTGGCAGTCGCACGATCTGATGCGGCTCGCTTGTTACCTGGTCGTCGCCGTCCTGGCCTCGGGCTTGAAGGTGCAATTGCCCGGGATCGACGGCACCATGTCGGTGAATTTTCTTTTCATTCTCTTAGGTGTGCTGGAGTTGAGCCTCCCTGAAACGCTGGTGATTGGCTGCACGGCCACGCTCGTACAGAGTGTTTGGCAGGCGCGCAAGCGGATCGATCCGATTAAGGTGATCTTCAATGTGGCAGGCATGATGGCCAACGCCACGTACCTCACCTACGTTTCTTATCACTGGCTGCTAATAAGGCTGGGCTCGAACAAGCCCATCATGCTGATGGTCGCCGCACTTGTTTTCTTCTTCGCAAACACGCTGCCCATTTCGGTTGTGATTGCGTTGACGGAGGGCAAGTCCGCTCGCAAGGTTTGGTCTGAATGCTACTTCTGGTCATTTCCCTATTATCTGGTGGGCGCGGCGGCAGTAGGCCTGGTAGGAATTGTGAATGGCGCCGCGGGCTGGCAAACATCGTTGCTTGTGCTCCCGCTCATCTACTGGGTTTATCGATCGTACCGCCTTTATTTAGGGCGTTTGGAGGCTGAAAAAGAGCGGGTCGAAATTGAGAAGCGGCATGTCGAGCAAATTGCTTCTCTCAACATGCGCACCATCGAGGCGCTCGCCCTGGCAATCGAAGCGAAGGATCAAACCACACATACGCACCTGCAGCGGGTTCGAACCTATGCGGTTGAAATCGCAAAAGAGCTAGGGTTAGAGCCAGATCAAATTGAGGCACTGCGCGCAGCCGCATTGTTACACGACATTGGAAAGCTGGCTATTCCGGAACAGATCATCAATAAACCCGGGAAGTTATCCCGGGAAGAGTTCGAAAAGATGAAAGTGCACCCGATCGTGGGATCGGAGATCCTGGAGCGGGTCGCCTTTCCCTATCCCGTGGCTCCCATCGTGCGCTCGCATCACGAGCGTTGGGACGGGACGGGGTATCCCGAGGGCTTAAGTGGCGAAGGCATTCCGATCGGGGCTCGCATTCTTGCCGCTGTGGACTGCCTGGATGCGCTCGCTTCTCATCGCCAGTATCGTCCGGCATTGCCTTTGGTCGAAGCCATGGACAAGGTTAAGGAAAAGTCTGGGTCCTGGTTTGATCCTCGCATCGTGGAAGTTCTCGAACGCCGGTACATCGATCTCGAGCGCCTTGCTCAAATGTCGGAAGACACGGCCCTTCCCTCCAGCCTTTCGCGGTCGGTGCGAGTGGAACGTGGATTGGCTCCAGCCGCGGGATTTGAGCGCAGCGAACCGACGCATGGGTTCGTGGACACCTCGGACTTCCTCAGTTCCATCGCATCGGCGCGCCAGGAAGCGCAGACGATGTTCGAACTCAGCCAGGATCTCGGCGTATCGCTGAGCCTGAGCGAGACCCTGTCTGTGCTGTCGATGCGGCTGCGGCGCATGATCCCGTACGATTCTATTGCCGTCTTCGTAAACCGGAACGGCTGGCTTTTGCCTGAACTTGTCAGTGGCGAAAACTTTCGCACGTTGTCCTCTCTCAAAGTCAAGGTTGGCGAGGGACTCTGCGGCTGGGTGGCAGAAAATTGCAAGCCCATCGTGAATGGCAATCCGCAAGTGGAGGCCAGCTACTCACCGGAGAGTAGCAAAAACCCTCTGCAGTCGGCGCTCGTGGTCCCCTTGGAAGGCCTGAACGGGGTGGTTGGCGTTTTGGCCATGTATCAGACTAACCGGGACGCGTTCACGCCCGATCACCTCAGAATTCTGTTGGCCGTCGCCTCCAAGGTTGCGCTTTCCGTCGAAAATGCTTTGAAGTACCAGCAGGCCGAGAGCTCCGCTACGACTGACTATCTGACTGGACTTCCCAACGCGCGCTCGTTGTTCGTTCATCTGGCGCAGGAAGTGGCGCGATGCCGCCGCATGAAGACGAGTCTTGCAGTGCTGGTCTGCGACATCGATGGATTCAAGCAAATCAATGACTCCTTCGGACATCTGGAAGGCGACAAGTTGCTGCGCGAATTCACCACCCGGCTTAAGGACGTCTGCCGAGGATACGACTATGTCGCGCGCATGGGTGGCGATGAATTCGTAATTACCGCGCCGGGGTTGACTCCGGAAGCGGCCCAGGAAAAAGCGGACCGGCTGAATCGAGCCGCCATCGAATCTGGGCGTCACGTCTGCGGCCGGGATCTGATTACTCTAAGTGTCGGAATGGCGTTCTGTCCGGAAGACGGAGTGGACGTGGAGCGTTTGCTGGCGGAAGCCGACCGGCGAATGTACTCAATGAAACAGGTTCACCACGCCGAAGCTGTCGCTCGCTTGCAGGACGGGAAGACACTTGGGGCCTCGGCCAACTAGGAGAGATGAAACCATGCTCGGGCGGAAAATTGCGCGGCATGGAATTGCAATTCTGCTGACCGCGCTCCTCGGCCCGCTCCTCGCGGCCACCATGGTACGCCTTGCGCCCGGATTCGATTCCGATGAAGCACAGCTAGACTCGCATCTTAATTCCGAGTCCATCCACGCATTACGCCAAAAACGTTTGCAACAGCACAACATTCTTCGCTTTTATTTTCATTCCCTGCGACGTGCGGCTCAGGGCGATCTGGGGACCTCCATCTCACTTCAACAGCCCGTCAGTAAACTGCTGAAAGACCGCGCTCCGCTTACGCTCCGCATTATTGGGCTGGGACTCTTATTGAGTTGGGCGACGGCCATGGCACTCGCGCTGGGGACAGCGTGGCTTCGCGTACCCGGATGTGATGTGATTGCCACCGTTACCAGTGGAATTTTGGTGTGCCTGCCGGCTGCAGTGTTGGCGCTGCTATCCGTATTGTGGAATGTACCGGCGGCAGCGGCCGTAGCATTGATTGTCTTCCCGCGAGACTTCCGCTACGCCAGGAACTTGCTGGGAAAAGCGTATTCCCTACCCCATATTGTGACCGCGCGCGCCAAGGGATTGCACGAATTCCGAGTACTCCTCTGGCATGTGATTCCCGTTGCTGCCCCACAACTGCTCGCCGTCGCGGGGATCTCGGTGAGTGTCGCCATCGGAGCAACTATTCCGGTGGAAGCGTTGTGCGGGTTAGCGGGAGTTGGACAACTCGCTTGGCAAGCCGCACTCGGTCGTGATCTACCACTGCTGGTGAATATCACGGTTCTGGTGACGCTCGTAACCTTGCTGGCCAATTGCAGCGCCGATTTAATCGGAGGCATGTTGCGAGGCCAGGAACAATGAGGATCTGGCGCAGGCTGGCGTGTGCCCTTCTGTTGCTGGTGCTTGTCGTGTCATTGGCTGCGAACTGGCTCGCGCCGGCAGGGTACGCAAAGCAGTATCGGGAAGCGGCCGGGGCTTCTCCTTCGCGCCAACATTGGCTTGGAACCGACGACATCGGTCGCGATCGCTTTGCCCGGCTGTTATATGGAACCCGTATTTCGCTGTTGCTCGCCCCTGCCGCAGCGTTGGTATCCACCTCGATGGCGGCATTGATCGGCGGGGTGGCCGGTTACTTGGGCGGCCGTTGGCAATCCGGCGCCATGGCTGTGACAGATCTCTTCTTGTCATTGCCCTGGCTTTTCTTATTGATTACGGTTCGTGCGCTCATGCCGCTGAACGTCACACCGCTGGTATCCGTGCTGGTCACTTTTCTTATATTGGCTTTGTTGGGGTGGACGACCGCGGCCCGAGTTCTATGTGCAAGCGCAGCCTCTCTGCGGCAAGCTGATTTTTTGCGGCAGGCACGAGCCGCGGGTATTGGGCGAGTGCGGCTCTTCTGCATTCACATCCTGCCGAATCTCAAACCGGCGTTATTCGCTCAGTTCTGGATTTCAATTCCTGCCTTCATCTTGAGTGAGGCAAATCTAGGCATCCTCGGGCTGGGAGTGGCCGAGCCTTTGCCCTCGTGGGGGAGCTTGCTGAAAGAACTGGAAGGCCTCGTGTCGGTTGGTGACGAACCGTGGAAGTTTGTGCCGCTCGTGTTGCTGGTGGCGGTCGTCACAAGTTTTCAGCTTGTACTCTCGAACCAGGAAGAATTAGCCGGATAGAAAGCTGTTGAAGGGAACAATCGATGTCCAAAAGGACGATTCTGATTTCGCTTGTCTGCCTCGCCATTTTGGCGGGTTCAGCATTCGCTCAGGGTGAATTACGATTTTGCTTGCGCTCTGAGCCGAAAACCTTCGATCCGATGAAGGTTGAGGACGACGCTTCCGTGGCCATCCGTTACTTAACAGGTGGAACGCTGGTTCGAATGAACCGCCAAACTCAAGCGCTGGAAGCGGAACTTGCCGAAGCCTGGAAGGTTTCGAAAGACAGTAAGCAGATTACCTTCAAACTGCGCAGTGGCATCTCGTTTTCCGACGGCACACCGTTTTCCGCGGAAGACGTTGCCTACACGGTTCAACAGCTGATGGATCCAGCGCTGCACTCGCCCACGGGAGATGCATTCCGCTCCGGGCCAGGAAAGGTGGAAACGAAGATCATTTCGCCAACCCAGATTTCCCTCACATTTCCCGCTCCAATTGCGGCGCTCGACCGGCAATTTGACCAGGTTGCAATCTTGTCATCGCATTCGCCTAAAAAAGAAATGGCCGTCCTCGGGCCGTTTATGGTGGCCGAGTACAAAGCGGGCACGAGCGTAGTGCTGAAACGAAATGCAAACTACTGGAAGGCTGATGCCCAGGGGCACAAATTACCGTATTTGGATTCGATCAAGCTCGACATTCAGCCGAACCGCGACGTCGAGATGCTGCGCTTTACCCGAAACGAAATTGACCTGATCAACTCACTGGATAGCGACTATTTTGACAAGCTGGCGTCGAGCTCTCCTCAACTGGTACATGACGCAGGGCCTTCCCTGGACAGCGAACAGATGTGGTTCAACCAGGTCGCTAAGGCCCCGTTGCCGGGATACAAGAAGGAGTGGTTCCGCTCGGCAACCTTCCGCCGCGCGATATCGACTGCGATTAACCGAGCAGATTTGAGTAGGGTGGTTTTTCGAGGTCATGCTAAGCCCGCGGCAGGTCCGGTTTCGCCTGCAAATAAATACTGGTTCAACGCCAAGTTGACGCCGCCGGCGTACACACCGGACGGAGCTTTGAAGGCGCTCCAAGCCGAGGGTTTTCACCTAGAGAAGGGCACGCTCAAAGATAAATACGATAACCCCGTCGTCTTTTCGATCCTTACGAACTCGGGAAATAAATATCGTGAGCGCATGGCGACGATGATCCAGGAAGATCTGCAGAAAATCGGCATTCAGGTGAACGTCGTCACGCTTGATTTCCCTTCCCTAATTGAGCGCGTGACTCAGACGTTCAACTACGAAGCGATCCTGCTGGGATTGACGAATGTGGGATTGGATCCCAACGAAGAAATGAATGTGTGGTTGAGTTCGTCGGAAAATCACCAATGGAACCCGCAGCAGAAAGCTCCAGAAACCGCGTGGGAGGCAGAGATCGACCGGCTGATGCGTCTGCAGGCAGCAACCTCTGACCTCAAGAAGCGAAAAGAAGCCTTCGATCGCGTGCAGGAGATCGTGGTCGAGCAATCCCCGTTCATTTACCTGGTAAACAGGAATGCACTGTCGGCGGTTTCCTCATCTGTACATGGAGCCAACCCCGTCATTCTTGTTCCGCAAACCTATTGGAATATGGATCGTCTCTCGGTGAACTGACGCTGTGAAAACTGTGACCAATGAAACAAATTCCGGGATTCTCCTGGCCGCAAAGCTCTCGGTTCGGTATGGCGAGAAATCTGCGGTATTGGACGGTGTGACACTCGATGTGAGGCGCGGCGAGGTACACGGCCTCATTGGTCAGAGTGGTTCGGGGAAAAGCACGCTGGCGTTGGCGATCCTGGGCCTACTGGATCGCAAGCGCGTGACGGTTGAGGGGTCGATGGACTTCGAAGGCGGGGACCTGCTGCAACTGCGCGAGCGCGAACTCCGTGAAATTCGCGGTCGGAAAATCGCTCTGGTGTTGCAGAGCCCTCTATCCTCCTTGAACCCAGCACTGAAAATTCGCACCCAGCTGAGAGAAGCGTGGCGCGCTCACGCCAGCGGATGCAGTGTGGATAGTGATCGCGCGGTCCGCGAAGCGCTAAACAGCGTCAGCCTGCCAGCGAACGAGGAGTTCCTCGCCAAGTTGCCGTCCCAGATGAGTGTGGGGCAGGCACAACGCGTACTGATCGCCATGGCTGTCATGCATCGCCCGTCGCTGCTGATTGCTGACGAGGCGACAAGTGCGCTGGACGTGATCACCCAGTCCGAAATTCTGTCGCTCTTTCGCGAGTTGAACCGCGTTTACTCCATGGCAATCCTATACATTTCTCACGATCTGGCCTCAGTAGCTGGACTTTGTGACCGGATTTCCATTCTCGATCATGGCCAGATTGTTGAATCGGGAACCACCGAGAGAGTCCTTTACGAGCCCAAGCACGAGTACACTCGGCGGCTCATGACAGCCATGCCAAAGCTGGGAGATAAATGCGCCCTCGGTAAAGCCGCAGCCGTCTAATTCAGCCTGTCATTCTGAGCGAAGCGAAGGATCTACGTAAGTTGCCGAGTCCCAGCAGATTGCATGGATCCTTCGCGTCGCTCAGGATGACACTTCACGCAGTGCTCCTGCCAGCGTTTCGTCATCCGGTAATCAGCTTCGAATGCCCAAAGTCATTCTTCATGCGTCACTCTCGCCGCGACAAAATGTCCCATGCCCGCCTTCGCGAGACAGAGTGGCCCATGTCTAACTAATCCGTAAACCACAATCGCCATCATTGCAACCACTTACGACTGCTTAAGTGGCTGTCGCCGTGCAACGAAGCATAGCGGATACGAAGCTGGATCTTCCCCCCAAAGCGGTTCAAAGGGAGACTATGTTACGTACAAAGAACGGCAATAAATCCCAACGCGAAGAGCGCCACAGCGCCGCTTGGGGCAAACGCCTGAGCCTGGTCCTGTTGCTTGCGACCGGCATGGCCTTTGCAGCGCCTCCGGCGGCTCGTCAGAACGCCCGATCTTCGAAGATCGCATCAGAACTTTCCAGCCTTCTAACGAAAGCGAAGCAGGGCTCGGCGAACACCCAAACTGTAAGGGTAATTGTGCAATACAAGAACATGCCCGCAAAGGCTCACTATTCCGCGATGCAGAGTAGAGGCGGGCGCCTGCACCTTCAGCTGCATTTCATTCGCGGCGCCGCGTTCACGATTCCTGTCAATGCTCTGGCCGCGTTGGAGGCTGATCCCGAGGTAGCCTCAGTAACCATCGACCACCCGCTAAGCGGTATGGACGATCTGACAAATACGGTTACGGGAGTGCCCTCGGCGTGGAATGCGGGCTTTACGGGTGCGGGAATCGGAGTGGCGGTGATCGACAGTGGCATCAACGACAGCCATCCGGACCTGTGGGATGCAACCCAGACAAAGTCCCGCGTTCTCTACCATCAGGATTTCACCGGAACGGCGCGCACAAATTCCAGCGGAGCTAATTACGACTTGTACGGCCATGGGACGCACGTGGCCGGAATTATTGCGGGGAATGGGTATCTTTCGGCGGGTCGTTACGCGGGCGTAGCTCCACAAGCCAATCTCATTGATCTGCGTGCGCTCGACGCGAATGGCGGTGGCACGGACAGCACGGTCATCGCTGCCATCCAGCAGGCGATCGCGTTGAAAAACGTTTACAACATTCGCGTCATCAATCTTTCGCTGGGGCGCGGTATCCCCGTGAGCTATACACAGGATCCATTGTGCCAGGCGGTGGAAGCCGCGTGGCACAGCGGCATCGTGGTGGTAGTGGCAGCCGGCAACCTCGGCCGCCTCAGTGTCTACGGAAGCAACGGATTCGGCACCATCACCGCCCCTGGTAACGATCCCTTCGTGATCACCGTGGGCGCAACCAAGGCTAACGGTTCGAGCTACTTCGCTGCTGAGACGAAGGCGAGTTACAGTTCAAAAGGACCGACTACTTACGATCACGTGGTGAAGCCCGACCTAGTAGCACCGGGAAACGCGATCGTCTCGCTCGCCGCACGTGGAGCGACGCTCGAAAGTGCGTATGTCAGCGACCTTGTCGCCGGAACTGACGGCCAGGTCGATTACTTCAAGTTAAGCGGGACCAGCATGGCCACTCCCGTGGTGGCGGGCGCAGCAGCATTGATGTTGCAAGAGCACAATACACTCACACCTGATCAGGTAAAAGCACGACTGATGAAGACGGCGTCGAAGATGGGGATGTTTTCAACATCGTCCTATGTTCCACATCTTCTGATGTCGTTCTTGGATTCTTATGACTTATTCTCGGTCGGCTCCGGGGTGCTCAATGTGCAAGCGGCCGTGAGCAATAACGACCTTGCTTCTGCAACTCAGGGGTCGGCCCTTTCTCCCTATGCGATTTATAACGCGCAGAACGGGACAGTTTCGCTGGTTTACGGGAACAGCACTGTATCTACGAATTCCGTTGTTTGGGGCTCTTCGGTGGTCTGGGGAACCTCGGTGGTATGGGGCTCATCGGTAGTTAACGGCAACTCCGTGGTTTGGGGAAGTTCTCTGCCCTGGAACAACAATCTTCTTAGCGCCTTCAGCGTGGTTTGGGGATCGAGCACCGGAACCGCTTCTGCCACGAGCGTGGTGTGGGGAGCGTCAGTCGGAAACGCCACCTCAGCCTTCTCCGATGCGGGGGATGATGAGCAGTAGTAACCGCGTGAATCTTCTACGAAAGCGATTGCGAATTTCATGAGCAATACACGGCCGACTTACGTATTTATTGGCCTGATGACCCTTGCCGCGGTGAGCACCGCGGGCTACGCCGCCTTCGCCAGTCATACGCCGCATATCTTCTTGGCATTGATGGTGTTTGCTCTCGCGTCGGCATCCTCGCGGATGAAAGTCAAACTCCCAGGTATCAATGGCAACATGTCAGTGAACTTGCCATTCCTGTTGAGCGCAATCGTGAACCTAAGCGCTGCTGAAGTCGTGCTAATAACGTGCGCTTCGACGGTCCTGCAATGCTGGCCGACTAAAAACAGGAAGTTCAACCGGCAGCAGATGACGTTCAACCTCAGCATGATGGCTTTCGCAACGACGATAGCGAGCCTCCTGGCGCATGCGAATTGGATTCCCAGCTCTACGACTTCGCTACACGGAGTGTTGAGTCTGCTTCTAGCGTCCGCAGCGTTGTTCCTGGGACAAACTACGCCGGTGGCGGGAATTGTCGCGCTCACTGAGGGCAGGTCAGCGATGAACCTGTGGCGGGACATTGCTCAGCTTTCATTTCCGTATTACGTGCTCAGCGCGGGCGTGACCTCGATGCTGCAAGCACTCGGTGGACATCTGGGCTGGGGCCTCGCCCTTGCGGTGTTCCCAGTGATGTATGCGATTCATCGGTCGTATCGAATGTACTTCAGCCGCATGGTCGAAAGCATTCATCCGCCGGTCCTTGTTCGGGCTGCTGGCGCGGGACGATAACGAATCGCGATTAGCAGTGCTCAATCAGCAGTGCTCCTTCCGTGCCCGTTGACGATACGAGGGTGCCCAGGCTCGCTTCGCTCGGGGCGGACGAGGCGTCCGCCCCCTACACAAATTCGCCCCTTATAACTCACAGGCACATTCCGGCCGTCGCAGCCTGACGCTTGCCGGTCTGGTAAAATCTCGATCCAGCCTACCGAGTAAGGAGTGTTCCGTGAGGGTGCGAGTTCTCTCTTCGTTGCTGCTGCTCTTGCTTCCGTTAAGCTACTTAATTGCACAAACCAGTTCAGACGCCCGGAAATTCAGCCCTTCAACCCGCACCTTTCACTTTACTTATAACTTCACGGTAAAGGACATTCCTTCTGGCGCCAAGCGAGTGCGCATCTGGGTTCCAGTGCCCCAGACTGATCAGCATCAGATTGTCCGTGTTATGGCGATCAAGGCTCCTGGTAAGACGCGGATGACGCAGGAGGCCGAGTACGGCAATCGGATGCTCTATGCCGACATTCAGAATCCCGCCGTGGACAAAGCGGAGTTTACTCTCGAATACAAGATCACCAGACGCGAATACTCACGGGGCGATTACGCGCGGCTCGAGCGAACAGATCAGACGCCTGGTGTCGTATTGGCATCGATGAACCGATTGGTTGCGCCTGACGGGCTCATTCCTACCGACGGAAAGATCAAGGATCTCGCGGTCGAGGTAACCGGATCCAAACGCGGCACGATCGCAAAGGCCAAGGCTGCTTATGACTACCTCTTCACGAACATGCGGTACGATAAGACGGGCTCCGGCTGGGGGCGGGGCGACGCGGTATGGGCGTGTGACTCCAAGCGCGGCAACTGTACAGACTTCCATTCACCGTTTATCGCCATAGTGCGCGCTGACGGGATTCCCGCGCGCTTCGACATTGGCTTTCCACTGCCCGAAAACAAGGACAAAGGAGATATCGCGGGTTATCACTGCTGGGCTGAGTTTTATGCGCGCAAAACCGGCTGGATCCCGGTGGATATCTCAGAGGCGTGGAAGTCGAAGGAGAAGGAGAATTATTTCTTTGGCGCGGAGGATGCTAATCGCGTGCAGTTCTCCACGGGCCGCGACATTATACTTTCTCCTAAGCAGGATAGCCCGGCGCTGAATTACTTCGTCTATCCGTACGTCGAGGTGGACGGCAAAACCCACGAAAAGCTCGACAAGCACTTCAGCTTTGAGCAAGTAACACCTTCGTTGTGAGGCCGGCTCAAAGGTTGTGGCGCCTCAGTCCTACATGAAGAACATGGCCGCCAACGCCGAGGACGAACGCTTCCAGACCGGCGCAGCGCGGTACGCCGCCTATCTTGAAACGCCCGAAGGCCGGCTGCGCACCGATCTGGCGTTTGCCAACTTGCAGGAGTTTCTGCCGCAGGCCGCAGGGTCTTTGCGCGCCCTGGACATCGGGTGCGGTACCGGCGCCATCGCGGTGCGTCTGGCGCGACTTGGGATTCATGTCATGTGCATGGACACTTCCCCGCAGATGCTGGAGTTCGCGACGCAGGCCGCGCGGGAAGCAGGAGTTGCGGAGAAGGTTATCCTGAAACAGGGCGATGCCGCCCAGCTGGCAAATGTGTTTGACGCCGGATCGTTCGATGTAATTCTCTGCCACAACCTTCTGGAATACGTGGATGACCCGGTTGCTGTACTGAGTAGTGCGAGTCGCACATTGCGAGATTCGTCCAGCATAATCTCGGTTTTGGTGCGTAATCGGGCAGGTGAGGTGCTAAAGGCGGGCATAAAAGACGGCGATTTGGCAGCTGCTGAGCAAAATATTGCCGCTGAGTGGGCTGATGAGTCTCTGTACGGCGGCCAAGCGCGGCTATTTGCGGCAGAGAGCCTGCGGTCCATGCTGGCGGCAGCATCACTGGCGGGGACTGTTGACCGTGGCGTAAGGGTTATCTCAGATTACTTACCGGCAACGGTTGATCGAAATAACGAGTACGAACGGATTTTTGAGCTGGAGCGCAAGCTCGGTAAGCGGCCGGAGTTTGTGGCAGTCGCCCGCTATACGCAGTGCATGGCACAGCGCGTGGCCCCAATGAAGCACGATACATGATCAACATCACAGACCAGTCTTCAGGGCTCACATCTGGCGCGACGGCGCATGATGGCGGCATTGCGCTCGGACTCGGGCTCACCAACGAGTGCAATCTCAGTTCGCCTTCTGCTACCGCGATCCAAATCGCACGGATCGTCTCTCTCTGGATCAAGTGAAGGCAGTCATGGAACGTCTGCCCGTCCGCTCGGTGAATCTGGGCACCGGTGAGAACGGCATGCATCCCGACTTCAAGGCAATACTGAGCTACCTGCGAACGAAAGCGGTCAAGCTCACGATCACTTCCAACGGTCATAGCGTTGCTGTTCTGGAAGACAAAGAACTGCGAGCCTTCCACGACATCGAGTTTTCTCTCGATTACGCAACAGAAGCCGAACAGGATGCACAGCGCGGACGAGGCAATTGGGCGCTCGTCCACCAGCAGGCAGAACGCTGTGTGAAGCTGGATATTCCTGTGACCATCATCTCCGTGATGATGAAGTCGAACCATTTGGGTCTCGCGGATGTGGCTCGAGTAGCCAAAACTTTTGACGCACCCTTGCGAGTGAATGTCTACCAAGCCGTGCGATCGGACGTTTATGCCTTGAGCTACGAAGAGTACTGGGAAGGGTTCCGGCGTCTTTTTGAAGAGACCGACGTAATCGCTATTGGGGAGCCACTCGTTCGCGCGATGGCTGGATTGCCACCCCTCCCGGGCGGTTGTGGCGTGAGCACCGTACGAGTGACACCGAGAGCCATGACACAACCTTGCATTTATTGGCCGGGATCAGGGGAGCCACTCTCAGATTTAGTGGCCGACGGCGTCAACATTCTGAGGTCAACCGCTTTCGAGCAGGCGCGGACCCTTCCTCGAGCCTGCTATGACTGCGAGTTCCGCGAGTCGTGCCACGGCGGATGTGCGGGGCGGCGACGCTTACAAGGCGCACTACTCGAGCCTGATTTTTATTGCCCTGTCATTCGGGAACAGCGCCCGACGCTGCCGATCCGCATGGCCCCAAATCGCGATCTGCCCAAGCTGGGTAGCTCCTGCACCACTGTCGTGATCGCCACGTAGTCGCGCTTTTACACGGCCCGACTCAGCCCTGCTTTTCTTTTTATTGCGCCTTTACCCAGTTATCGGAGCCTGCCAGCCTCACTGAAATGTCAGAAATGAAGATGTGCAGGGGCTTGCCATCGGCAGTTCCGCGGTGCTCCGTTGAGATGAGAAGCGGGCCGGCCTTCTTGTAACCTGCCCATGTCGCGGTGACGAGGCTCGGTTTCGTAGCCCCGCCCCGGTGATAGACCATTGCCTGAACGCGATGGTCTTTGCCGACGTAGAGATCCCAAGTGTCGCCTGGCGTGTAGCCGCCCGCTTCCGCTGGATATTTCACCGACACGAGCGTCGCGGAGCCCGTGCCAATCGGCAATTTGTGCAAACCTTGATCGGTCACGGTGGCACTGGTATCCCAGGAAGCATGGAACGGAAACAGAAGCCAGTAATTGTCGTTGACGAAAGACGGCTCGACTTGGTTCTTGATCTGGTCTGACTGGCTATTGAGCTCCGAGCTCATGTAACTCACCTTGACCGGCTTGCCTTCTTTATCCGCGCCCTCGTACGAAATCTTACCGGTCTTAGGCTCCCACTCCCATTTGTGGGCAACTTTGAAGAGTCCGGGGATTTCTCCGTTCCACGTGTAGCGGATAGCTTCAATTTGCCCGTACGAATCGAGGCCATAGGTTTTTGCGATCTGTTCAAGAATTGGCGCGCGCTCTTGCGCCCAGGAATTTGAAGCGAGAACCAAGGTCCCCAAAAATAGGTAACGGATCATTGTTGAATGGCCCAACTTTGTCATGGAAGGTCCTCCTCAGACGGTATGACAGTTGCGACTAAGCCAAAACGGAAGAAAACAGTGTATTGGACGAAGGCGTTGATCGATACTCTGGTCGGTTGCGTCTATGATGATGCACAAGACGCCTGGATTCACAAATTGTGAGTGGTGCGTGGTTGAATTGGCTCTACGGGTCCGCTGAGTGTTCTGCGGCGGCTGATCCGGCGGAAAGCGACAATTGCCGCAGCGATCGCCACGCATCCGTATTCCAACATCATTACCCAACCGGGAAGTGCTCCCCACGGATGCCCACGAGTGCTCAGGTGCCATTGGACGTAAGTGGTGATGATGCTCACACTCCAGACGGTGATCAGTAACGTCGAAGCCGAGGTCAGAAATGGCAGTAGCCAGAGCAGATACCAAGGGAATACGACGGGTGCGCACAAGAGGGATGCTGCCATAGGCCAGGCAAATACATCAGGCGACCAGGCACTCGCTGTGCTTCTCAGCCACAGTGCAGTTACCAATCCGATGAGGACTGCCAGCCCAGCTAGCAACTGCGGAGGCGCCACTTGAGCCAGTGTCGCGAACACGGGACCGTTAAAGCGGAAATTCTGCACATACATCCCAAGCGAACCGATCGGAATGCGGCCGTGATTAAGAAATGGGACATAGAGGAGTCCAACTATAGCTGCCGCCAGAACAGCATCGCGAATGCGAACCCGCTTCCAATAGAGAGGCAGTAACACAACCGGCAGAAATTTGACCGCTATCGCCAGCCCAAGCGCAATCGCTGCAATCGGACGCCAGCGGCGCGCGAGCGCCGCGACAGAGATCACCAACAGCAGAGCGCCGACAACGTCGATGTGACCACTTCCCGCCACTTCCGTTGCCAGTAGCGGGTTCCAGGCATAGGCAAGAACCCAGTGCGCACCTCGTCCGCTGGTTGGCAAGAGATCAAGCAAGAGGAAAGAAATTCCGAAATCGCAAATCACGAATGCTAATTTCAGCGCAAAGGTGGACTCCTGAATCGCAGTTACGGCGCGGACAAAAAGCTGTGCGCCTGCTGGATATGGACTCGGCAGATCCGGGTTGTTCAAGTTACGGGTTTCGGGAGTATGCAACTTCCGAACAGCGGGATCGCTGGGAACGACAATATATGGATTGAATCCAAGCCTCTGCAGGCGGCCATCCCAAACATATCGATGAATATCATCATCGGTGCCCGGTGGCAGCCGAAGAAATTCAACGTGCCAGACAGCAGCGAGGACGAGTCCGAGGACGACAAGGCGCCGCGGAAATCTAGCCATTGCGAAGAACTCACGAATCGATAACAGGTAGACGACGGCCGCAAGCGTTAAAGAGACCATGAAATACGGTCCACCCCTATCGCCGAAGTTGCGTGAGCAGATCGTGAGCGCCACGCATAAGATGGCGCCAAGTATGTATACTCTCCATTCCGCAGGGACCTTCACAGCTCTCTCGAACGGGTCCGTAATTGTGCCGTCACCAGCTCCCATTCTCTAAGCCATTGGGCCGTCCGTGGCGCTCTTGCCGGAGCCAGACGCAATTCCTCCGCCAACCGAGTCAGGTCGTCCACGACATCGACATCGTAAAAAGGAGCTGCGAAACCTATAGAAAGGTGAAGAGCTCGTGCACGGGATAAAAGTCTGTCCAAGGCACTGCTGGTGCCCATTCCGTCGCCTGCGAAAAGCGCAGGATGAGAAGCTTTCGCGCCGACGAGATAGTAGCCTCCGTCGTGCGTTGGTCCCACGACTACGTCGTGTGCGGACAATGTTTCGAACGCGTCTTCGAGAACAGAACTCGGCAGGTGTGGACTGTCGCTGTTAAAAGCGATGGTACGTCGCTGCTGTTGACCATCTGTAAAGTGCGCGAACACCGAAATGAGGCCAGCGGCAAGGCCTGCACCGTTCTGCGCAACCACGCTCGTTTTGTTGCCCGCTATCTGGGTGAGTTCGTTGACGTCGGTCTCCGGGCACATGATCGCAACTTCCACACCGCCCAACCTCCGCGCGAGTGCCAGCGTGTCATCCAGAAGACAGCAATAGAAAGCAGAGACAGCCTCAGGAGAGAGGCTGGAAGCGAGGCGTGTCTTGACCGCGCCTGCCCTTGGTGCTTTTGCCATGATTACCAGCACACGGTCACTGCCTGACGAACGCGGCACGGTCTCGCTTGAAGATTCCATAGATTGTTGGGCCATAATATATGACCGTGGCCCACTCAAGCCCTATGTTTGGCTTGAATGGGGTGTTCAAATCTCCCTGACTCTATCATCCCGACCGGAGCAGATCATCGCGAACCCGATGATCTGCGGAGTGGAGGGACCTCGTGTTAAAGCTCTCGCATCGGAGGGACTGAGGTCGAGTCAGAATGGACGCTTCAAAGCGCGACGGGAAGACTCTGTCCAGCCGTGGAACATCCCCACTCAAGCCAAAATCGGGCTTGAATGGGGACCGTCGGTTTAGAAGATTTGATAAAACCCTGACGTGGACCTACACCGTTCTTGATGTCGCGGCTCTTCGACGCCGGAAATAATAGCGCACAATCAAGCTGAGGATGAACCAAGCCGCGCCAATCGTGCCCTTCAACGTGCCGCTGATTTTGGATTTCCCAATGCGCGGGTGATAGCTCACCGGAACTTCGACCACGCGGAACCCCGCGAGCGCCCCTTTGAGGATCATTTCCACCGCCCAGCCATAGGTGGCCTCTTCGAGCGAAAGAGCGCGCAGCACATCGGCGCGGGCGGCGCGAAACGGCCCGAGGTCAGTGATCTTCAGGCTATACAAGAGCCTGATCAGTCCAGCGGCGAGACGATTACCAAATACCTGATGCCACGGCAATGCGTCAGCAGACTTTTGCGAATGGAGACGGGAACCGAGCGTGACGTCCGCATGCCCCTCGATGATTGGTGCCAAAAGATTCGGCAGCTCGGCGGGCCGATCACTGTAGTCCCCATCAAGGAACACAACCACGTCAGGGGAGTTTGCAGCGGCCAGACCCGTAAGGCACGCTCGCCCATAGCCGCGGCGCGGTTCCTGAATGACCCGGGCTCCCTTCCTTGCAGCGATCTCGGGTGTCCCATCGGTCGAGTTGCTGTCGACAATGATGACCTCCGTCGTGAGGTCCGACGGAAGATCGGCTAAAACGCGCTCAATCGCCTGCGCTTCATTGTGGGTGGGAATGACGACGGACACTCGCACGTGAATCGTCCCGATCACCACCAGGGCGAAGATGGCCACCGTTGCACCATCCACGCGTCAACACCCCATCTACGGCCGGCGCTTCCGATCGCGAGCGCTAAGCATGCGAGCATCGGAACCAGCAGCTCCCAGATCCATGCGGTGCCAAACTCCGAAATCCAAAGACTGCCGAGAAACAGAAAAGCCACGAATGCAGCCGGTCGGGTAAGCAAACCAATGACGAGCAGGATGCCGAGAGAGATCTCGGTCAGCCCTTGCATGGGGGCCGCCATCGCGGCGTGGCTCGCCGCGAGACCCATCACCGCTTTCCACGCAGCCGGGGAATGACTGTGTTCGATGTAGTAATTGATAAGACCAGCGTAACCCGCGGGACTGTACAGGCCTTTACCCAGATTCTCAAAAAAAACCCACGCGAACATTGCGCCAATCGTCACACGGACCAGCGCCAGACCGTTCGCCGCTTGCGGATGTTGAACCACTCTGGCCAGGTCACTTCGCGGTGCGGTTGCGTTCGCTACCATGCTCAACCTCGCTCTGGGATGCTATACCAATGATGAATACCAGTCTCTTAAAATTTCCTCAATTTTGATTTCGCGCGAAGATGGTGTCTGGTGGCATTCGGATCTCGTTCCGGTTCGGTTACTGCCATATGGCAGGAATATCGCAAGAGCGATCGTCAAGCACGAGCGCGCCGATGGGGCTCCCTTATAGCAACAAATCCGATGTACGAGAAGATGCTGGCCTTATCGAGCTAGAACTCCGCACCTCTGGCGAACTCTGGGTTTTGCGAGATCACGGTCAAGGCACATGAAGGGCAAGTCATACAATAAATGCCGGTTGGTCATCCATTCGCGCAAGTAAGCCGCTGCTTCCCGAAATCACAAATTATCCGGATCCAGTGTTGATGGTCTACTTTTACTGCGCGTGAAAGAGAACACATCGTGGCTCAACTGATATCCACGCCGCTTCTCGCCAGCAGGGAAAGACAAGCAAATTTGCCGATTCTTGCAACTCTAGAAAGGAATGGCGGGGACGACGGGACTCGAACCCGCGGCCTCTGCCGTGACAGAGACCATTTCACTCGTAAATAACAGAAAACACGCGGCACGGATGGCGCTTTGGAAACGTTTTAGTAAGATTCGGAAACAATTCGTGGACTGTTAATGGACCATATTTCGGGTGACATATGGACTTACGTTTCGCACTGACCAATCGAGGACCATCGCACTGGAGATACTACTGAGGTGCCTGACCGCTAGATGCCCGAGGATTCGAAGGCTCAAAAGGATTGTTTTAATAAATTCTTTAACGCCTGAACAGCGGCAATCACGACCATCGCGCTCGCTACGCGCTGGAAACCTGCCACGAATAAATCCGACGCCATGATGCCGAGAAGCCTGCCGTCTCAGAAAGCACTTTGGCTTGGCGAGCTCTGGGGCTTTTAAAATCCGTGCTCCATGTACCATTTGCGCGCGCGATTTACTCCGGTCCCCCAGACTTCACAACGATAGACATGATGATCTGTTCGGTTGAAGAAATGTTAAGTGTAATGTGGTTTGAAGAGCTAAAGATTTGCGGGCGTTGTCGTTTTGTCAACAGTGGGTGAGAGCTTCCCAAGCGGGTCCGTCTGACTTTCCTACCCCCGGACACTTGGGCCTGACGATGCGCCATCAGTCATCGGGTAATCCAGGTTCGATTCCTGCAACATCTGAAGCAATACGAGGGTCACTGAAAGGACGACCGGTCCGATGAAAAGTCCCATTACGCCGAATGCTTTCACGCCTCCCATCAGGGCAAAGAAGACCAGCAGAGTGTGCAGTTTTACTCGTCCGCTGATCACGTAGGGCCGGATGAAGCTGTCTATTTGCCCGACGATTGCAGCTCCCCAAACCAGCAAGATCAGACCTTTCCACCAGTGTCCGCCGGCCGCCAGGATGATCGCCGCCGGCAGCCAAACCGCCGCCGATCCAACAATTGGGATCAATGAAAGCAGGCCGGTAACTACTCCCCAGAGAATGGGGGAAGGCAGACCCAGCACCCAGAACGCCAGACTCATAAGCGCTCCTTGAGCCGCCCCCACCGCAAGGCAGCCGTAAACATTGGCTACAATCGAGTCGCTGACGCCTGTGATGAGACGTTCCACTTGACCCGACCTGAGAGGAACGAGCGCCAAGGCGCGTTCTTTCATTGAGCCACCTTCACGAAACAGAAAGAACAAGGTGAAGAATGCAACTACGGCTTCGACCAAGAAAGAAATGGTGTTGCTGAGGACTTGAGCTCCCCAGGAAAGCAAGGTTCGGCTGATCTGTTCGAGCCAGCGCAATAGTGCTCCACGCAAGTCAAGCGATGAAAGATCGATGTACTTACCGGCCCAGTTCAGCAGGCGTTCCATCGCATGCATGACGTAAGGATTCCAGCCTCCCTGCTCAGCGCTCCTTTGGTCCAGCAACACGTACAGTCCCCTGATCTCCTGGCTCAGAACAACTCCCAGTCCGACGGCTGGGACAACCACGAGAAGTAAGACCAGAAATATTGAGATCAGAGCCGCCGTATTCCGGCTGCGGACGCGAGCCTGAATGCGTAAGTGAACCGGGTGGAACACAATTGCGATCATTACCGCCAGGAAGACAGGATTGAGAAAGGGTCTGGCGATCAGGTAACAGAAGTAAATGGCGATCGCGGCCAGGGCCAACAGGAACGTGGTCGTTAGCTGATTTCTCTCCATAAAGATGGTGAAGCACTACACCCGGGCTCAGAACGATTCCATAGCGGACGCGGCTCGAATTGATGACTATTCACGATGCTACGCTGCAACGATTCGCAATGAAATTTCAGCCTCCCGAACCACATCTGAAACTTCGGAAAGAAGCGTCGTGCACTTACTTCATAGCAATGGGGATAAGCAAAATCAAGATCGAGCATGAACCCTCTGCGCATTCAGAGTCGTCAGCAAACCGCAACGAATGAAACGAATGAAGGTCTAGGTTTTGATACAACCCGACAATCATATTCGTCTTTTTCCGACAATCTGCAAGTCAAGCAAAACTGGGCTCGGCTAAACTTTTAAGAAGCGCATTACTACAAAGAAAGACCTACAATACCGATTGTAGAAGAGCGATGGAGATGCCAAAACGCTTGTGGATTGTGATAGTCGTTCTGGGTGCGTCTGCGCGACTGGTTCCACACCCATGGAATTTCACTCCGATGATGGCTATCGGGCTCTTCGCAGGGAGCCATGCTGGAAAGGTTAGCACCGGTGTTTTGGCAACACTGCTCGCGCTAGCTTTGAGCGATGCGGTGCTCGGTTTCTACTCCGGCTTCTGGTACGTAAATGCGGCTGCGTTGATCTCGGTTTTTCTCGGCAAGTTGATTCGTGAGCGAAGTGGCGCCGGAATAATTTCCGCTGCGGCATTGGCCTCGAGTCTCTCCTTCTTCCTCATCACCAATTTCATCGTCTGGGCTACCGGCAATATGTATCCGCGCACCGTCGGTGGGCTGTCGGCCTGTTTTCTGGCGGGCCTACCCTTCTACCGGAATCAGCTTCTGGGTGACACCTTTTACACGGTTGCGATATTCGGAGGGTACAGTGTCATTCACCGCCTATACCAACCGGAAGGAGAAGCCGCATAGCGTGCGCATTGTTTCTCTATTGGCGAGCGCTACCGAAATCGTGTGTGCCCTGGGCGCGGGCGAAATGCTCGTAGGGCGATCGCACGAGTGCGACAACCCGGAGTGGGTACGGCGGCTCCCGGCCTGCAGCGATCTCGCGTTTGATGTTTCGGTGTCGAGCGGAGAAATTGACCGGGAGGTTCGGCGCAGACTCCACGCCGGCGAACCGCTGTATCACGTTCACGGAGAACTGATTCGCGAATTACATGCCGATCTGTTGATAACACAGTCGCATTGTGAAGTCTGCGCCGTTACCCCCGGCGATGTGGAGCGAAGCTGCGGACATGGCGCGCGGCAACTGTCCCTGTCCGCCATTTCTTTGGAAGAGATTTTCGAAGGCATGTTCCGGATAGCCCAGCGACTTGGTTTGGAAGAGCAGGGCAACACCCTCGTTCGCCACGAGCGCCAGCGCCTCGATATCGTCAGGGAGAAAGCCGCGCGATTCAGGCGGCCTACCGTGGTCATGTTGGAGTGGACAGACCCCCTATTCGCCATGGGAAACTGGGGTCCCGAACTGGTTGACATCGCGAATGGCGACCTCGCGCTTGGCAAAAAAGGCGAATACTCGGTCGCCGTTCCTGCCGAACAGCTTCGCGACGCCGATCCCGAGTACCTGATCGTGGCTCCCTGTGGATTCAATTTGCACCGGAGTCTACGGGAACAAAGTGTACTGGAGCGATATCCGTGGTGGCAGGAACTGCGAGCCGTGCAAAACGGCAACGTCGCATTTGCGGACGGCAATCTCTTCTTCAACCGCTCTGGAATGACCGTCTCTCAGACGGCCGAGATTATTGCTGAAATCCTTCACGGCGTTTCGTTCGACGAAACAACCGAAGGAATTCATTGGCGTTGGAGCAGGGCGAACGTCGCGCGAGGCTTGATTCGGATGGGCGCGAGCCGAACTTGACGAAGGTCGCCTTATCTTGGAGCAGCGGAAAGGACAGTGCCTGGACGCTTCACCTTCTCCGGCAACAGCCCGACATTCAGGTAATAGCCCTGATTACCGCACTCAACTCCGAAGCAGGCCGCGTGGCGATGCATGCGGTGCGTCGTGAACTAGTGCAAGCACAGGCCGAGCGCACCGGGATTCCGCTCTGGGCCGTGGAATTGCCGTGGCCCTGTTCTAACTTGGAGTACGAGGATCGAATGCGCACTCTGTGCCAGCGCGCAACGGCAGAGGGGGTTACCGCCGTGGCATTTGGCGATCTTTTTCTGCAAGACGTTCGGGATTATCGAATCCGGCAGTTACAGGGGAGCGGCCTTGAACCGCTGTTTCCGGTATGGCAAATCCCCACGGGACAACTGAGCCGCGACCTGATCGCGGCCGGTGTGAAAGCAAAGGTTACCTGCGTGGATCCATCGAAGGTTGCAAAGTCGTTTGCCGGTCGTGAATACGACCTGAGCTTGCTGAACGCCCTTCCCGCCGGAGCCGATCCATGCGGTGAAAACGGCGAATTTCACACGTTCGTATACGATGCCCCGGTATTTTCTCACCCCATTGAAGTACGAAACGGGGCACTGGTAGAACGAGATGGATTTGTATTTGCTGACTTGCTTCCGATCTGACTAAGAAAGCCGGCGACACTCCCGACGACTGGTTCCTCGTAACGCATATCAGCGAGTAGTCGATTGCGGCCGACGTATTCAACCATTGCCATCCATCCAACTGACAGCCGAATCGACAGCTTCCAGCGAAAGGCCCGCGGACGCAGTGAACTCGTACTCACTCGCCAGTCTCGACGTTGCCGCGGTCAACTTTAGTGGGGACGTCCTTATTTGGGACTAGCTGGCGTCTCGTCCGTGGTCAAAAGGAGCAGTACGGACGTTATCTGAAAGTAATCTACGACGTCTGCAACCCTGCTGGCAGCTTCGCAGGCCCTGCACCAGGACATGGCCACTGCCGCGGTGCTGCCGTGCCGAATAGCCGTCTACAGCAAAGCCGGCGGCAGCATGATCGCTACGGTGAAACCGACCGATCTTTTCGCCGCGACCGGTCTTCAGCATTCGGACACTCTGGCGAGACGTTGAACAAGAGCTTCTCGCTATCATTGAGGAAGCGGCAGCGTGAAAGAGTGCGGATCACCATCCGGAGATTTTGCCTCACATAAGGTTCTCCCTCTTAGAAGGCCCACCTCCGGATTCTTGGCGATTAGGCTTGGGTTC
>Ga0207702_10001516_pt1 | contig 22964 bp, 23 predicted proteins | sample KBSCornC62_FD_184302 | JGI IMG/M metagenome (GOLD analysis project Ga0207702, IMG submission 184302) | Corn rhizosphere microbial communities from Kellogg Biological Station, Michigan, USA - KBS Corn C6-2 (SPAdes) (version 2) | ecosystem: Host-associated > Plants > Roots > Rhizosphere > Soil ...
GGATTTTCTCGTACTCGGTGATCGCGTTCTGAAGCTTGCCCTGTTGGACGCACTTCTCTGCCGCGCTGAGCACCTTCTGTTTGTTGAACCCGAAACCAAACGCCATAAGATTGCCAACTCCAGCAGCGTGCTTTCCCCCGGAGGGAGTGAAACCAGTCCTGGTACGACTGCCGAGTTTTCGGACGGCCACTCGGACAAGCCTGATTGTACGGCTGGCCACCGAGAATCGTATGGTTACTAAGGGTTACCGAAGGGGAGTGTACGAGTGGGTAGGGAGAAATCACTCGCTCATGGAATCACGGGAAAAGCTGGGCTGGATGCTCCTGCGACTTTCAAGGATTCGATGACGGGCCTAAGCTTTTGCCGCCGCCGCCATCACGAAGATCATGATGACGAGCACCAGCGGCCGGGGCAACTTGCGCAAAATTTTCCAGGCTACGTAACTCATCTAAGATCCTCCGAGAAACGGGAGACCCGCGGAGTGAGAAACCGTGTCGGCCAGATTTTGACTGTGAACGAACGCCGAGCTGAGGACCGCGGAATTCTATGCAAACCGCCTCGGCAAAGCAAGAGGCCGAATGCAGTCCTCGGTACATCCTTTTAATCCATAGCAGCCAAATAGTTTAGGCTTAATCCGATGGTGCCTACGTTGGCCGACTATCTGGCGAGGTTTGAATCTCTCGGACAGAACACGGGCTATTCCGAGCGCCAGGGATACCGCACGGTCCGACACAGCTATCGCGACCTCGCAAGAATGGCATATGGCTTCGCCGCGGAACTTGAGTCGAGGGGAATCCGCAAAGGCGACCGCGTCATGCTATGGGGGCCGAACTCGGCGGCCTGGGTCGCAGTATTTTTCGGTTGCGCCTATCGCGGCGTGATCGCCGTTCCGATGGATGACTCGGCAACACCCGATTTTGCCCTGCGCGTTTTTCATCATGTCGAGTCCAAGCTGCTCGTGTGCTCGCCGCAACATGCCCCGACAAACCAGAGCTTCCTGCTCTTTGAGGACCTGAAGCCGCGCACCAGGCCGTCCTCCCCGCCTGAACCCATCAGCGCCGAAGATCCCCTCGAGATCGTCTTCACTTCTGGCACGACCGGCGATCCGAAAGGGGTGGTTCTCACGCACGGAAACGTTCTCGGCAACGTTCGGCCGCTCGAAGCGCAGATTGCCCCTTATCTGAAGTACGAGCCGTTCGCACACCCCATCCGCTTTCTCAACCTGCTTCCGTTAAGCCATGTTTTCGGCCAGTTTCTGGGGATGTACTTGCCCTCATTACTGCGCTCGGCGGTTGTCTTTGAAGACACGCTGAATCCGGCTGAGGTTCTACAAACCATCAAGCGGGAGCGAATCTCTGTGTTGGTCGGGGTGCCGCGAATGGCGCAATCGCTCAAAGAGAAAATTGAACGCGACCTCGAGGCGGAGGGCAACGCTCGAGACTTCCGGGAAAGGTTTCGCGCCGCCGAGGGAAAGCACTTCCTCGCCCGGTGGTGGATCTTCCGCCGCATTCATCGGCGATTGGGGTGGAAGTTCTGGGCCTTCATTTCCGGAGGCGCCGCCTTGGACTCCGAGACGGAGGAGTTTTGGCGTCGCCTCGGATATGCCGTAGTTCAAGGCTACGGATTGACGGAAACAACTTCGCTGATCAGCGTGAATCATCCTTTCAAGACGGGAAAAGGATCGATTGGCAAGGTGCTGGCCGGTCGGGAAGTCAAGCTGGCGCCGGACGGCGAGATCTTGGTGCGCGGTAGCGGAGTCGCCTCGGGCTATTGGAATGGCGGAGCGCTGCAACCGGTTTCATCGGAACAAGGCTGGTACCATACCGGCGACATCGGCGAGCTTGATCGAGACGGCAATCTGTACTTCAAAGGCCGCAAGAAGGATGTGATCGTCACCCCAGCGGGCATGAACGTTTATCCCGAGGATGTGGAGAATGCGATCAAGCGCCAACCCCAAGTTAAGGATTGCGTGGTGGTGGGGCTTGCGATGGGCGGGAATGCGGAGCCTGCGGCCGGCTTGATTCTCAAAAACGGGGAAGCCGATGCGGGAAGCGTGATCGACCAGGCCAACCGGAGTCTCGCCGACTACCAGCGGGTTCTGCGATATGTAGTCTGGCCGGACCAAGACTTTCCTCGAACCTCCACACTGAAACCGCGCCGAGCCGAGATCGCGCAAACCATGCAGCAGATGCTCGAGGTTTCGGGAGCACCCCGAACCGGTGGCCATAAGACAATTTCCGAACTACTCTCGGCCGTTACCAAGCGTTCGATCGGCTCCTCCTTAGATCAAAACGCCGATTTGAACCTCACCTCGCTTGAACGCGTCGAGCTGCTCGGAGCGCTCGAAGAGAAATACCAGCTGGATCTGAGCGCAACCCACTTTTCCGGGATCCGCACGATCGCGGACCTTGACCGCATGTTGAAGGGCGAGGCCACGGAAAAAGCTTGGTACGACTATCCCGCCTGGGCGCAGAACTGGCCGTCCACCTGGATCCGGTTTGCCGTGCATTACCTGCTGCTTCGGCCTGCCGTGTTCATTCTGGGCTGGCCACGAATTGTGGGGAGAGAGAACCTGCGCGGGGTAAACGGCCCGCTGCTTGTCGTCTCGAACCACATTGACGATGTCGATGTGGGCTTCGTGCAAACCGCATTGCCCTTCCGCATTCGGCACAAGCTCGCAACCGCAGCCGGGGGAGAAGCACTCCAGGCACTGCGCAAACCGCCTGCTGAGCGCAACTTTTTTTTAGGTGTTTTCGATCGGGTCGAGTGGTTCTTCGGCGTGATGCTGCTGAACTTGTTCCCTCTGCCACGCCAGGCGGGGTTTCGCGACAGCTTTCATTTTGCGGGTCAATCGGTTGACCGCGGCTACAGCATTCTGGTTTTTCCCGAAGGCCGGCACACGACCGATGGCAACCTGAACCCGTTTCGCTCCGGCATTGGACTGCTGGCTCAGAACTTAGGAATCCCCGTCCTTCCGATGCGCATTGACGGTTTGTTCGAGGTGAAGCAGGCTCACAAACGGGTGGCGCGGCCCTATCAGATCTCGGTCAAAATTGGGGTCCCGATGAGCTTTTCGACCGGAACCGATCCGCAGGCGATTCCCGCAATTCTCGAGCGAAAGATCGCAAGCCTATAGCTCTTTCCACAGGATAAACAGTTTATTCACAGCTTCTTAGCCACCCTTTACAGAAAACCATGTAGCTGGATTTCCCCGTCCGCCCGACCGGCTCGGCCGTACTCAGGCAGCTCCGCCTGTGCCCTACAGGCCCCGCAAAACTGCCAGTCGGATCTAGCTGGAATGGTGAGACGGCGACAAAAAAGGCCGGCCCGGAGGAGCACGACATGAGCCGGCCCTGCGCAAATGAGTTGCGCGAATCCTTAGCCCCTAGCGAACGGACGGTCGGCCGGCGAAGATGGCACGACAAAGTCTCCTGGAAGCGCTTTTTCGTCGTCGGAAAAAATGGGTCAGCCTGGAGACCAAAAGCTGACCCAGATAACTGCTGACGAAGAGCTGCGCTAACGGAGCGTCTTGCTTCGCGCCCCCCAAGGCGCGAAACTCCACGCTAATCGGGCTTCCCGACGCGGTCAATTCCGCAAAAGTTGCAAGCTGGATACAACTTTGGATGTAGGCACGTTGGGACCTTAAAACCGGGGGTTCCGGCGGCGTACAACGCAGGGGGAAGGAAATCAGGCGTCGTCTATAATCCTCGACAATGCGGCCGGTTCCTTCAGTGTTGGACCTCGTCAGTCGCAGGCTTGCCCTTCCAAAAAGCCGCAGCGGACTGATCGAAACAGAACGCGTGCTGGCGTTCGTGCGCTTGGTGCTTGCGCTGAGCTCTCTGCTTGTCTTGCGTCTAAAGCCGGATGAAGTTTTTCCCTTTCATTGGGCACTGGGCTTGACCCTGGTCTATTCCGCACATGCCCTGGCACTGCTCGTGTTGTTCTGGCCGCGTCAGCAAGTTTCTTCTCGCACGGCTTTCCTGGTGCATGCCGTCGATGTTCTGTGGCCGGCGATCATCAGCCTTTTCGCCGCCGGTACGGGCGGGCCGTTCTTCCTGTTTTATATTTTTGCTTTGTTGTCTGCCGCCTTGCGTTGGGGAATGCGCGAAACTGCCCTGACCACGGTTGCGCTGGTTGCCGAGAGGGCGATCGACGCAGTGGCGCTGGCTCGCGTCCCCTGGCTGCAATTTCTGGGAGAACCTTCTGCCAGCGCTTTCGTTCTGCAAACGGCCTATCTTCTGATTTTTGCCTTCCTCATCGGCTACATCGCCGAGGCGGAGAAGCGGGGCGCGGCCGAGGCGTTCAGCATCTCCCGGCTCTCGGCAAAAGTGCGGGTCGAGGCTGGAATGAAGGGGACGATCCAGATCGTCATGCAGGAGATGTTGAAGCTCTTCGGGGGACGGGAGTTGCTGGTCATCACGCGAGAATCCCAAGCCCAACTGGTCATGTTGTGGCGCGCCGAACTGCGGGATGAAGGAACGGTTTTCACCTGGCGCCAGCTAGACGAAACCGAACAGCAGGAGTACCTGTGCGTCATGGGGGAGGATTCTGCCGGTGCGGCGTGGCGTGACCGGAGCACCTCGAGTTTCATGACCCTGGACAAGAATGGGTCGCGCACGAGCGGGCAGCAATGCTATTTGGCTGCAAGGTTCGTTGCCGAGCACCCCTTTCGGGTATTGCTCGCCTGCGCGATTTCTGCTGCCCCTGACGTCTCCGCCAGGCTCCTGCTGTTTGAGCCGAGGCTGGGAGGGCGGCCGGAAACGCAGCTGCGATTCCTTCAGGATCTGGCGAACCTGGTCGCGCCGTCGGTGTACAACGTGTACCTGCTGCGCCGCTTGAGATCGCGTGCTGCTGCGGTCGAGCGCGCGCGCGTATCGCGCGAGTTGCATGACGGGGTCGTACAGTCGCTGCACGCGATTGCGTTCCGGCTTTACGCTCTGCGCACGCGAGCGAGCAGCTCGGCGGACGAGCGCGAGCAGGAGCTGATCGAAGTGCAACAGCTGGTGCAAAACGAAGCCGCGAATGTGCGGGATCTCATCCACCAATTAGAGCCCATCGAATTTGATCCCCGACACTTGGTCGAATTTCTTTCCGGCATGGTCACTCGATACCGCCAGGACACCGGAATTGGCGCGCAGTTCGTGTGCGATTCTCCGGAAGTAAGTTTGCCGCCCACTACCTGCCGGGAGATTGCAGGAATTGTTCGCGAGGCGCTGGCCAATGTGCGCCGTCACAGTGGCGCCCAGCACACCCTGGTGCGGCTCACCCGCCAGCATGGCGGCTGGATGCTGATCGTGGAAGATGACGGTCGCGGCTTTGAATTCAGCGGTCGCTTTACTCAAGCGCAGCTCGAGGAAAATCGTCGTGGACCACTGGTAATCCAGCAGCGCGTTCGTGCCTTGGATGGAGAGCTGACCATTGTTTCCAAAGCCGGACACGGGGCGCGGCTGGAAATTAAGATTCCTGATTTTGCGCGTGCCAGCATTGCTTAAAACACTATGGAAAACCAACCAATACGCCTGATCATCGCTGACGACCACGCGATTTTTCGTGATGGCCTGCGCCGTCTGCTCGCAACCCAGCCGGATTTTCAAGTGATTGGAGAAGCCTCGGACGGCAAGGAGGCAATCTCTTTGGCGCAGTCGATGAAACCAGACGTTCTGCTCCTCGATCTGGCCATGCCGCGCGTGCCCGGGATGGAGGTTCTGCGCGAACTCTCGCGGCAGCAAACGCCCGTGCGAACAATTCTGCTGACCGCCGCCATTCAGCCATTTGCAGTCACGAGCGCGCTGCAGCTCGGCGCCCGTGGCATTGTTCTCAAAGCGTCTCCTCCAGAGATGCTTTTGAAGAGTATTCGATCGGTACATGAAGGCCAGTTCTGGGTCGGGAGTGAACCGGTATCGTCTTGGGCAAAACCGGGACAGAGCACCAGCGGCTTTGGCTTGACCTCGCGCGAGGTTGAGATCATTTCTGCAATCAAAAAGGGCAGCAGCAACCGCGAGATTGCCGGGCAGCTCGCCATCAGCGAGGAAACGGTGAAGCGCCATCTCAGCAACATTTACGGGAAGCTTGGCGTCTCCAGCCGCTTAGAGCTGGCGGTCTTGGCAAGCGAACAGCACCTGGGCATCGAGCCGTAGCCCGTTGAGCTCTACTTTTGCCGGCGCGATGAAAGTCGATTTCCACGCTTATTGAGGGGCAGTCCAGGTGGCGTTCCACGCCGTGCGTCGTGTCCACAAATACGCCGCCACCGAGAAGTCGAAGACTGCGCAAAAGGTTCCATAAGCGAGTGGGATGGCGGTCAGCTGGCCGGACTCAAACCCGCCCAGGGCTCCATGCGCCTGAAGTTCGTGCAGCAGGTCCCAGAGCCCGTGCAGGGAATATCCGAGGATCAGCGCCACCGGGAACCGTATGCCCAGCAAGCCGATGGCGAGAAACACCCCGACCAGTGCTGTTTCCAGGCGCCACGCAGTCGCCATTCCGAAGTAGGCTGTGAAAGCCAAGTAGAAAGAGGCAATGAGCAGAAGGAACACCGCGTAGAAAATCTGTTCTGCCCTGGCGCCCAGGAATTTCCGAACACTCAAGATCGTGCCCGCAGCCGCCATCAGACCGATCACCGCATAAAGGATGATGATCACCACAAGTCCCAGCATGCTGTATCCCTGGCCCATCGATATGCCTCCTTTCACGCCTTCGCGTCTTGCCCATCCTAGCTTCGCTTGATCCTTCATCCAGGTCATCGGTCGGAATGAGCGCTGATTGCATCCTCTCCCGGTCGAACCCTGCCGTATTCTATTGTGAATCACGAAGGAGGAGACTCATGGGAATCGCATACCTAGCGGTCACAATCCTGCTCGCGGCACTGGTGCTGTTCTCCGGTGTGGGTAAGCTCCGCAACGATCCGCATATCGTCAAGGTGATCCACGAAACGGTAGGCGTGCCTATGAAATATTTCCCTGCCTTAGCAGCTTGTGAATTTGCAGGAGCCGTCGGCTTGGTTCTTGGGATCTGGTGGCCGTTGCTGGGAGGAGCTGCTGCCGTCGGACTCGTAATCTACTTTGCGGGCGCGATCATATCGCATGTGCGGGTGGGCGATTTCAAAGGGATCGGACCGGCTGCTCTGCTATGGACAATGTCGGCGGCAGCACTTTGCCTGCGAATTCTGGCCCACAAGGCAACTCCCTAGTTGGCGTCCGGAGCAGGAACACCGTTCATGCGGGTGCCGCCGGTACGTCGACCGCAACGTTTTAGTGAACCACCAAAACCAGCGCAGCAGAAGCTCCCGGAATCGGGCATCCCAGAACGGCACTAGTCATCGGAGTATTCACAGATATCAGCACGTTACTCCCGAACCCGCCGCCGAACTGAGCGAAAGTCTGCTGCGTGATGGCCGCCTGAAGATGTTGCGAATCGATGAACGCGGTCGCTATCGGGTTGCCATTCCAGAGAATCTGCGACTGAGGAGCAAAACCGCTGCCTTTCACCGTGAGAAGAGCTGAATCGGTGGAAGCGGATATGACGTTTGGAGAAATCAGCGTGATCTGAGGCGTAGCTGGAATGCCGAGACAGCTGTTGAAACCGATGATGGCTGTGCAGGTCCAGCCAGACAACACCAACATCAAGGCAGCCGCGAAGCCCAGGCGGAGCCACGGGAAAGGCTCAGCGGTCCCGATGTGGCATGGACGCATGCCGCCTCCTCTTTGCGAGTGTCTCTGCGTAGACCGGCGACTCTCCGGTGCCGGTCAAGAGACTCAGCGAGCCGGACTCGCACTCACCCACTGAAATACGTGGGAGTTCCAAGGGCCGAGTTCAACATAGAGTCCCCCCCGTAAGATCTCATCTCCCTCTCGCTGGTAGGTTGCTCCGGACAGTCGGTCCACCAGGTTCCATCGAACTCCGCCAATGTCGGCCCATGGAACGCGCACCGTGGCCTGGAGGGAGGTTTCGCTTAAGTTAATTGCGATTAGATACCGCTCGTCTCCGTGCTGCCAGCTCCAGGCCAGCAGATTCTCAAAGCTCGCGTTATCGGGCCATCCCCTGCACTCGCACAGCTTCCACTGGCCACCGCGAAAAACGGGCTGGTGAATGACCTCCAGAAGCCCGGCATAAAACTCCTGCAGGCCCTGATCCGTAGGCTCATTGGGACGTCTGCCCAGGAAGACGGGAAGTTTTACCTTGCGCCCCTCAAACTGCCCTTCATGAAAAAGTCTCATTCCGGGAAGCGTGGCTGATGTGAGCGCGGCCGCCCGCTCCTTATCCGGTGAAAATATGTTCGCAGCCCGTGGCTCGTCGTGATTTTCTATAAATCGGAGTAATTTCCCTTGATATGAGAGGTCAGCCCCGAGATGGGGACGGATGCTCTCGGCGTTTGCATGCTCAATGCGGTCGTAAAGTCTCTTGTCGTAGCAGAAATCAAAACCCTGTTGCTGCAACTCCCACTCCAGATCCCAATAGGCCTCAGCGATAAATAGAAAATTGGGGAATGTCTGTTTGGTTCTGGAGATGACATCGTACCAATATTCGGTTTCGGGTCTTAGACCCGCACGCTTTCCCCAGGTGCGTTCAAAGATTGAATTCAGAAAGAGCATTGCCATGTCACAGCGCACACCGTCGCTCTGTTCCGCAATGTCGGATAGCAGTTCTATCACCGCTCGCCGTAGGCCTGGCTCAAAAGCATTCAGCTGCAGGACATCAGGCCAGGCCGGAAAGTACGGGTCCCGGCCTCTCGCAAACACCGTTCCGCGCACCTCCACAAAGGACGCGGAATCATTCCTCAGGTCTTCGCTGCTACCTCGAATGAAATACTCCGGGTGCTCCAGGACCCAGGGGTGGTCCGGGGCAACATGGTTCGGAACAAAATCCAGAACCAGCTTCATCCCCCGTTCCGCGAGGGCACGCCGGGCGCTGGCAAGACCCTGAGGTCCGCCCAACTCTCGATCGACCACATACCGGCGGACGCAGTAAGGCGATCCCACGTTATCCTCGGTATGAAAGTCGGGCAGAGCTCTTAAGAAATCGTGAAGAAGACCGTCGTTCCGATTCGCGATCGAAATGCCGGCAGGACTTCGTTCCCAGACTCCCATGAACCAAACCGCGTCGAAGCCGTAGTCCGCAATGGTGTCCCATTCTGCCGAGGGCACAGAAGACAAGTTCACCGTGTTTCCATATTTGCGGCTCAAATCCGTGAGCCACACCCAGGTGTTGATCTCATAGACAGACGGATACTGCGCCCATGCGGAAACCAGAACCGGGGATTCAGTGTTTACGACAGTCGTTGTGCTCATTTTGCTGTCCTTGTCTGCAGCCACCACGCCGAGGCCCAGCGCTCGCCGTGAGCGTGAGCTCTCCTCCCAGGCTAGTACGGAAGTTCTGGGACGGTTCCTGCTAGAACTGCCAGTCGTTTCTTCCTAGAAGCAACGAGGGAAGAACCTGGACACCTGCTTGAAATATCCGTCGATCTAGATCGCCTGTCACTGGACTGGGGCTCTCAGACCTGGCGGCCTTTCATCCGGAATACGGGATGTCGGGAGAGCGGTCCAGAAATAGTCGGCGATTCTCTGAAATCCTACTCTCAACAAAGAAGCGGGAGCTTTTCTGAGTCTTTGCTTTTCATCAACCCATCGCAAACCCTGCGATTCGCTCTCAGTTCGAGAGAAACTGCCATCGACTGCCGCACTCTCCTACGCCAATGGCAAACCTGGAGATTCTGAGGGAAGACGATGGTTATCGCGGGGTCTTCTTCTTGAGCCTGAAAACGAGGATCACGAAAACCACGATTGCTAGCAGTCCAGCAACTACCCGAATCAGCGTAACGTTATCCAATTTGTTCTCCGTCGGTGATCCAAAAGGCATGCCCGCTACCAGGCACAATCCGGCCCCTTAGGCCTTCTCTGTCGCCCTCGGCGAGTGATCGCACGAGCTTAAAATGTCATCGGACACGAATATCAACCGGAACCGAAGTTGTGACAATGATCGGAAGTACATCAGGACCTACTACAGAAACATCCCACCCGTCGTACAGAAAATCCTGTATCGAGCAGATTCACCCCGGCGAATAATCTGTACAGTACACGCAGAAAGAAACCCAGATTCCCGCGGCCCGTGAGCGCACGGCAAGCTACGATCTTGCAATTCAGTGTCGGCTTGACTGAAGAATCATGGAGCGGATTCGGTTTGCCGCCGAGTTGACTCACCACGCAAGTTCGCTAGGGGAAAATGCCGGTCCTGAATGGGCCAGCGGTCGTTACCTGTGGCGTTTGCCACAAGGGACGTATTTCACAGATTTCAAAGGTGATGAAGAGCCCCATCCGAGGTATCAAACTGTGTGATTCAGCCGGACGGCTTCTCCGATGTTCTGGGCGGAGGCTGCATGCAACCCGACCTCTGCCTGAAAAAGCGCTTTCCGGCGTTTCACCCGTGCATGATGAATTTTGAGGGAAGATGGACGAACTCGAACAGCTTGCCACGCTGAAGGCAGACGCTTGCACCCCTGAAGCAATCTGCTCCGCTATCGCCAAGACATTTGGAGTCAAGAACACCGAAGTCGCTCTCCTCGAAGTTGCTGGCAGGCTTCTGAAATTTCTCTACCCTGCTGAATTGAGAACCACCGGAGTGATCCCTCTTTCCAGTTCCGCCGTTGCGGCCCGCACCGCAAGAACCAGGCGAGCTGAGCTCTTCAATAGTTTCACCCGAGTGCAGCACTCCAGTGTGTTCGAGGTCGTGAGGCTCGGGGATTCTGAAGGTGAGGGGGAGGTGATCCAGAAGCTCATGTCCGCTCCCGTGTTTTCGCCCGGCGAGGAGGTATTGGGTGTCATTCAGGTGTCCCGGAAAGCCCGATCCACGGCAAAAGCCGGGCCCGATTTTGTTCCGCAAGATTTGGGAAAATTGAAATCGGTAGCGGCTACAGTCGGAACCATCCTGGCGCGGTCGAAAGCTTAGAGTTGGCCGCACCCGAATGTTTGCCCGATTTCCCTGCCCTCAGTCGGCCGCGAAATCCACGTTCGAACCCAAAACCGGGGAACCCTCGAGCACGGAGCGGACTCGCGACGCCAGCTCGGGAAACGTGAACGGTTTGTACAGAATGTCCTCGGGCGCAGAGGTGACATCGTGGTCGGCGTAGCCAGATATGAAAATCGTCTTGATTTCAGGTCGCTGGCTTCGGATAGCCTTGGCGGCAGAATCTCCGCGGCGCCGGGGCATCAACAAATCGCTGATAAAAAGGTCAATCGGACCAGCATATTCCAGTGATTGTGCAATTGCTTCCAATCCGTCGGAAGCCTCAAGAACGCGATAACCGAGAGATTCCAGATAGGTACGCGTCATGGCCCGTATTCCAGGTTCATCTTCTGCGAGCAATATGGTTTCACTCCCGCCGCGAATTGGTGACTCCTCTAGACGCGGGGCGGCTTTGATGGCACCTTTGGCTCGGGGCAATAGAGCTCGAAAGGTCGAACCTTTGCCAGGAGCACTCTTGACTTCAATTCGCCCTCCGGATTTTTGAGCGATACCCAACACCGTCGCAAGCCCAAGCCCGGTTCCTCTCCCCACGTCTTTGGTCGTGAAGAAAGGCTCAAAGATGCGTAACTGCATCTCCGGAGTCATCCCAGCACCGGTGTCGGATACCTGAAGAACTGCCCAGGCTGGATCATTTTTCGCTGGCCCCTCTTCTCCCAACTTGCAACTTGTGGCGATGAGAAGTCGCCCCGCTTCCGGCATAGCATCCTGTGCATTGACAACTAAGTTCATAATCATCGTTTCAACCTGTGAAATATCGACATACACCAGGAGAGGCTCCGATTCTAAAGACACTTCAAGTTGAATATGGTCGGGCAGCAGTCGCCTTAGCATCGGCTCCAGATTCAGGACAATGAGATTCAGATCTGCCACCGCAGCAGCTTCTGGTTGCTTGCGGCAGAATGTGAGCAGCTGCTTGGTAACCGAGGCGGCCTGCCTTGTAGTAGCGAGCATTCGCTCGCAGATCTCGCGTTCCCTGTCGCTCGATACGCTTTCCTTTAGATCGGTGGTGTAGCCCGAAATGAGCATCAACAGATTGTTAAAGTCGTGAGCCACTCCCCCGGCCAACTTTCCCAGTGCTTCCATCTTCTGATACTGGTGCAGCTCTGCTTCCATGTTTCTCGCTCGCGTAACATCGCGGAAGCTCCATACGCGTCCGGTGATCTTGTCGTCGATGTGCTGGGGTTGCGAGTAGCGTTCAAAAATACGCCCGTCCTTGAAAAGCAATACGTCAAAGCTGGTTGCTGCCGGGTCCTCATATAGAGTTCGCACCTTGTCCAGAAAGTTATGAGGACTCTCCAATTGCTGGGAAACATGTGAAAGCAGAGCCTGGTCATCCCTGTCGTCGGTCTCCCCGCAGTTCAGACGCCACATTTCAACGAATTTCTTATTGCACTTCGTGATCTTTCCGTCGAGGGCCACCACAAGAATTCCGTCAGCGGTGGAATCGAGCGTGGCATGAAGGAGCGACACGGTGTGCTGCAGCTGAGTTTCGGCTTGTCGTCGGGCCTGATTCTCGATCCGCAATTCGGCGTTCATCTTGATCAGCTCGGTCGTACGCCTGGTCACCTCAGCCTCGGTATCCGCGTTGGCGCGCTGGATCGCGGCTTCAATGTCTCTTCGGTAGCGAAGATCACGGCCGGTGAAAATCACAGCCTCGAGATCCGGATTGTCGAGGCAGTTATTCGCGATGATTTCAAAAGGAACCCATTCGCCGGCACTGTCCCGGATTCTCAACACGGAAGGAACACGTTCTCCCTTTTGTTGAAGGGTATTCATGTATTCCTGGGCGGCTCGTTGCAGGTCCGCAGGATGCAAAAACTCGAAAATGGACAGTCCTTCAACTTGGTAACGATGATGCCCGAGCACCTTTTCGGTATGGGGGTTGATGTAGAGAATCTTTCCCTCAGCATCGAGTAGAGCTAACACTTCGGGGGCATGCTCGACGAGCGAACGGTACTGCTCCCAGGACTCGAAGGTCTCTGCATGCAAGTTCTCGTAAGGTTGTGCCATAGGGGATCCCAAAGCGTATGCCCGAGCAAAACATCGGCCCTCCCAAGCGTCGCTTCTGTGCTCAGAGTGTCCGTTCAAGCTGCCGCTCGGTACTGGCAAAACTGGCAGTTGCTCTCAACTCCACCGAGGCTCTGTGAAAACTAAAATGCCTAGGAGGAGTAAGACGAGCATGGGGATATCGCGAGGCGTGGCCTCCGCTCCGCCGAACCGTCTGCCCCGCCAAGGAAAGCTCCCCTTGCGATCGGGAAACCATAGTAGAAATGAAGAACGCACGGCAAGGTCAAGGCACACAGAAGTAGCGCGAACTCGCGGATCTCACAGGCCGCTGTTATCATCAACCCCCGTGCCGAACACGCCCCAGTCAAACAGACGCGCTCTGATTGAAAGCTTGGGACGGCACCGAAGGGGCCGGATTTATCTTTCAGTTCTTATTTTCCTGTTCGCAGTTTTCGCCCTCGCCGCTCAAGCACCAACCCTTCCGGAAGTGATCTCAGTCACTGGTGATACCGAGTTTGTTCACGATCCGTCTTTCATGAAACAAGGAGGAACCTGGTATCTGTTCTCGACCGGCGCCGGCCCCAACCACCAGGGCGAACTGCCTCTGCGCTGCTCGAAGGACTTACGCGTGTGGACCAGATGCGGGAGCGTTCTCGAGCATATTCCCGATTGGATCGTCCAACAGAGCCCCCTGACCAGGAATCTTTGGGCACCCGACATTTCATTTTTTAACGGCGAATATCACCTCTATTACGCATTTTCTATATTTGGAAAAAACACATCAGGAATCGCCCTGCTCACCAACCAGACCTTGGATCGAGAGAGCCAGCATTTCTCCTGGAAGGACTGCGGTCTGGTGCTCCAATCACGAGAAGAAGACAATTTCAATGCGATTGATCCTAACGTCGTATTGGATAAGAACCGGCACGCGTGGCTCGCGTTTGGCAGCTTTTGGGACGGAATTAAAATGCGGCGGCTTGACGAGCGGACCGGCAAGCTTTCTAGTTCCGACACGAAACTTTATTCGCTTGCACGCCGGAAACGGCCGGAAAACGCTCCACCGAATCCGGCCGGGTTGCCGGGAAACTGGCAGGCGATTGAGGCGCCGTTCATTGTGCATCACGGGTCGTACTATTACCTGTTTGTCTCGTTTGACCTGTGCTGCCGCGGAACCAAGAGCACCTACAAGATCATGGTTGGACGCTCGCAGGATGTTACAGGGCCCTACACAGACCAAAATGGGATGCCGATGCTCGACGGAGGAGGCACTCCGGTTCTTGTTGGCAATGACCGCTGGCTCGGTCCGGGTGGGCAATCGATAAGAATGGGTAGAGAGCAAGGGCTAGGCCACGATCACGACGTCATGGTATTCCATGCCTACGACAATAAAACGGGGAGCCCTTACCTTCAGGTTTCTTCCATAGACTGGGCGGGTGGATGGCCGCATGTAGCCCTTGCGGGAAGCAATCCGGCGAAACCATAGAATGATTTCGAAAGTACCGCGTCGCAATCGAGCTAGCTGCTCTTTTTCTATTTGGCCCGCAATAAGATGCCTTATGCACCAGGAGGCACCGCGGCGGTCATTCCGTGACGCCGGAACAACTCGATCAGCTTTCCCCGGTCGGGAGGGCCCCCCGCAGCCGCCTTGATTACTTCGGCAGCTTCGCGGAAATATGCAGGACCCATTACAGCCGGCGATATCACGGCGAGCTGCCTCACCTCTTGGCCACTGAGATTATCAAAGCGGTGTACAGCTCCACGTGGGATGCACAAGGCTTGCCCCGGGCCCACCTCGATGGGCACGCCGTCAATGGTCCAGGTCAAAACCCCCGCGATGCCATACACAATTTCCTCAAAGGCGTCGTTCTTATGAGCCGGCGCCGCCAGCTTCTGTCCGACCGGAACGACAACCTCGAACACCGACACGTTTCCATTCGTGTCATCGCCGGTGACGAGAAAACGGATTTGTAGTGGACCGATTTTGATGATCTCTTCCGAAGGATTGACTCTCCCTGAATACTGCTGCATATACCCCCTTTGGCAGGTTCAAGCTTACCTCACCCCTCCGCCTAGGGTTGCCGTGATGGAGTAATCGCTCTACCAGTTAGCCAGTTTCAGCGTCGACCATCGCAATTTGCTCGAATCAGGCGGCGAACAGGGCCGGTGAGACGTTGCTTTTAAGGCATCCCGGTGTGCACCGGGTGGGCATCGAAGTCCCATGCCCTCTAAAGTCATTTCCGTTGGCGCTGACCCAGAACTTCTGCGGCTCAGGCACGCTGTGCTTGAAACCGCCGGATTCGATGTCAGGAGCGCCTTAGGTGAAGATGACGCAATTACCACAATCCAGGCGGTCCAGTGCGGGACGTTGCTCATGTGCTATTCCCTTAGCAAGCGTGCTCGAAAATCGCTGGCTCAGGAGTTCAGGAGGTACTGCCCCAAAGCCCGCATTATTGCCATTACGAATCAGAAACTTGATGGTCCAGATTATGCCGACAGCTTTGTGTTATGGAGTGGAAGGCCCAGAAACTCTCATCCAGACAATCTCGAATGGGGGATCACCTGAGGCGATCCTCTAAGGAGACAAAGAGTAAATTTTTTTGGATTTACAAGGACGTTGAGCATAGAATGCAGCGCAACTCGTGTTGTCCGGCTGGCATGCTGAGATACGACCTCATAACCCCAAATGTGATTATTTCCCCCGCGGCATATCGCGTTTATCGCGTTTCGGCGTGCGTATCCATACTTCTGTTTATCTGGCTATGCGTCACCCTCTACGATGGAAGTGCTCCTCTGATCATTGCTTCTCTAAGGTCGCCGTTCTTATTCATTTCTGCCCTTGCGGCGGCCAACACTTTGGTGGGGATGGAATTTTTCTTGTTCCGGTTTGACACCTCGCATCCTTTGAAACAAGTGTTTTGGTTTTGTGTGCTCCTCCTCCCGCTGTTGGGAGCTCCGGCCTATTGTTTTTTGGTTTACTCAAGGTCGGATGTCTTCAAGCCTCGTGCTGAACAGGCTCACGGTGCTTCAGCTTAGCTAGAAACCTTCCTGAGGGCTGAACCACATACCCGCGCGTGCTATCAGTGGGCGAAAAATCGCCAGACTGATTTGATGACTATGTCGGCTCCCACTCCGGAATACGAGTGGAGGCCTTTTCTCCGTTTTTCCTCAGGACGAGGGTCGACCAGAAGGTCTTCCCCAGGATTTGTGTCGACGAGTGCGGCACCCCCGTTTTCGGAGACTCTGTCATAATGAGCGCAAGTTATGTCTTCTCGCGTTGTGCTCTTTTCAATGGACGATCGCTGGCTGCCGAAGTCGGTTCTGTGCCTGCGTGACTACAACCTCAACAAATTCGTTAAAGACCTAATCGCTGGCATCACAGTGGGCCTGGTGGCTCTGCCACTTGCAATGGCATTCAGCATTGCCTCGGGACTGACACCGCAGGCCGGCATCTACTGTGCCATGGTGACTGGATTCCTGATTTCTGCGCTAGGCGGGTCAAAGACGCAGATTGGCGGGCCGACCGGCGCATTCGTGGTCGTCGTGGCAGGCATTGTCGCGACTCACGGGGTCGATGGCCTGTTCATGTGCACAATGATGGCCGGCGTCCTGCTCGTGATTCTCGGCGCCACCGGAATGGGATCGGCTGTGAAGTTTATTCCGCGTCCGGTCGTTATTGGCTTCACCAATGGGATCGCGGTGCTGATTGCCAGCACACAAATTAAGGACTTCTTCGGGCTCAAGCTGGCGAACGTTCCGGGTGAGTTCTGGCTGAGGATGAAGGCTCTGATGGCCTCCGCCCCGAGCTGGTCCTGGCGGGCGACATTGATCGCGGCGGCAACCGTTGCCGTAATGCTTGTGTGCCGCGCCCTCTCCAGCCGCACGCCAGGTCCTATTGTCGCCATGCTCGGCATGACCGTCGCGGCCTACCTGTTAAAGGCTCCTGTCGAGACCATCGGATCGAGATTCGGCGGGATTCCAAACGGCCTGCCCCACCTCGTGATTCCCCGATGGCATGCGGGACTGGTGCACGGACTGCTTGGGCCGGCGTTCACGGTCGCAATGCTGGGGGCGATTGAGTCACTGATGTCAGCAGTGGTGTCGGATCGCATGAGCAACGACCATCACAATCCCAACGTCGAGTTGATGGGACAGGGCGTGGCAAACATTATCTCTCCGCTTTTCGGTGGCTTGCCGGCTACAGGCGCAATTGCCCGTACTGCAACGAGCATCCGTTCGGGAGCGCAGTCGCCGGTCGCCGGAATGATTCACGCAGCCACGTTGCTGTGCGTTTTGCTGTTCGCGGCGAAGTATGCCAGCTTCATTCCTATGGCCGCCCTGGCGGGAATCCTGATGATCGTTGCCTACAACATGGGTGAGTGGCGGGAAATACCGCAACTGCTCAAGCTGACGAAGACAGACATCAGCGTATGGCTGGTGACTTTCCTTCTGACGGTCTTTGCCGACCTAACCGTCGCGGTCGAAGCTGGAATGATTTTGGCGGCATTGTTGTTCATCACTCGCGTAGCTAACACGACCACTGTTTCTCAGGTCACAGGCGATTACATCGAGGATGGTCGTGTGCACATTTTGCAGGATAAAGACATCCCATACTACGCAACGATCTTCCGCATTCATGGGCCCTTCCTGTTCGGCGCGACGGACAAGATTGGCAGTATTACCGATAATATGCACACGCTACCGCCGGTGGTGATTATCAGGCTGCGCAACATGACCGCAATTGACGCAACGGGGTTGTATGCACTTGAGGAAGTAGCCAGACAACTGCACTCTTCCGGAAGAACCTTGATTTTGTGTGGCGCCCGTGAGCAACCTGCACAGCTGATCCATCAAGCTGAGTTCGAGGAGGTTGTAGGAACGGAAAACATCTGTGCCAATGTGGAAGAGGCATTGCATCGTGCAGAAGACGTTTTCGAAAACAAACCGTTCGTTCGTCTAAAGTGACAGGATGGCGACCATCGCGCCTCTGACAATGTCGACGGTGTCAAGTTGTTTTTGAGCGTACTCCGTGCACTCCGGTTCGCTCATGGGGCGAGAGAATAAGACTCCATCACGGGCAAGGCGTATGGTTACAGAAGGACGATTCTCTTGATAATGCGATGAATAAGCTCCGATTCTTGATTTCTCTTCACGGCAACCAGAACGATTTCCAAGTGGCGCAAGCCCAGTGCGCGGAAGCCACCGCTCGCAAGTTGGGGATCAATGCGGAAATCGTTCTCGCGGAGGATGATCCTGTAAACCAGAGCACGCAGCTGTTGAAGGCGATCCAAAGCCAGAAGGAATCCCGACCCGATGCGATTGTGCTCGAGCCGGTCGGCGGCACAGCCTTGCCGCAGGTAGCCAAAGCTGCCAACGCAGCAGGAATCGGTTGGGCAGTCCTGAACCGGCGCCCTGAGTACCTGGCGGAACTTCGCCGGCAGGGTAGAGTGCCGGTGTTTGCGGTCAGTGCTGATCACGAGGAGATCGGACGCATACAGGGGCGGCAGTTTGCCGCGTTACTGCCGAGGGGCGGTTCCGTCCTTTATATCGAGGGGCCCACACGGAGTTCTTCCGCCCAGAAGCGCACGGCGGGGATGCAGGAGACGATACCGTCGAACATTCAGGTTTCGATGCTGAAGGGAAACTGGACGGCGGAAAGCGCGACACGCGCGGTATCGTCTTGGCTGAAGCTTTCCACATCGCGAAGCGCACAAATCGCCCTGGTGGCGGCCCAAGACGATGCCATGGCTATGGGGGCACGCCAGGCATTCCAGCAGGTTGCCGATGATCAAGAGCGGGCGCGATGGCTGAGCCTGCCCTTTACTGGATGCGATGGCCAACCAGCGAGCGGCCAAGTTTGGGTGAGAGACAAATTGCTGGCCGCCACAATTTACCTTCCACTACTTACAGGAATAGCAATGGAGATTCTCGTCGCTGCGATACGGGACGGAACCCAACCTCAGGAACACTCTTGTACCACCCCGGTCTCAGTTCCTGCGCTCGACGCCTTGGTTGCGCAAAGATCGTAGGGTCGACGAACTATTTCGGTTGAGCAATGGCACTGCAGGTTTTCGCACCACGGTCGCAAACTGCACGGATTCGTCCGCGTCGACGAATACTTCCCAACGCCCCCGCGTGGCAGCGAGAATGAGGCCGTATCCGATCCATCTCACGGGCGCGGTTGCCATGCTCAGATTTAGACCCCAAGTAGGATTGGGATGTTCCTCAAGGATCGCCGGCTAGAGTAAGAAGGTGGGCATCGGCCCAGCGGTTTGGCGCTCTCCAGGAGCAATCTGGAGGTCACAAGCGAAGATACTCGAAGAGCCGCATCAGAGGGAGTAGGGAAAGTATCAGTTACTCGGGGTAAGCATCGGTGCGCGCAATTTTGGCAAAGCTATCCCCGATCAGCGCCGCTGTTGTTCCACCCAACCCAGTCCGTCTTTCAGGGCATTGAAGAATCCCTCGGTATTGTCGCTGAATTTGTGATCGTCAGCGATGACCATGGCCAGCCTCTTCGGTTCCTGTGCCAGAGAAAAGAGTTCGCGCGTGGCTTCAGGCGTGACCCATTGAGTTGAGGTGGAACCAATTACGAAAACCGGTAGCGGAGAAATCCTGGCCATGAGATCAGCGCTCTTGAACGTAGGCTCGTGAGGGGCCTTTTTGGTAAGCCAAGCGGCGGCGTCCTTCCAGTGCCATGCCAAGAGGTTGTCTTCAGGAACGCCGATGGCAATGATCCCCCCAAACAAGAACTTGTTCTGCTGAGCTGCTGCCGCCGCGAGGCCTAAGCCTGCACCTTCAGACCATCCCAAAAGCAGAATGGGCTCACGGCTTTTTTGCTGGATCCAGCGTGCGATCTGATTGAAGTCGGAGGCGATCTGATCCATGGTCAGTATCGATTTGCCTGTGAAGCTCTCAAGATAGTGGAGGACGTCGAGGCAATATGTGTCATATCCCTCTTTCTCAAGGCGCTTCGCGATTTCGACAGCGAAGCCTCGGCAACCTCCATCCCCAGGCGCAAAAAAAATCTTGGGATGGTGCCCTCCACTTGCAGTCTGATAGAAGTACACCCGTTGTTCCTGTCCGCGGATCGTAAACTTATTCTTGCCAGCGTGCGGGACCTGCGCATAAACACTGACGCAAAACACAATTACGATGACAACGCAATTTTGTATTCGAACAAAAGAGGTCATGGACCACTGTTTGCGAGGTTGTGATGGGTTAAGCCAATTACAGATTCGCAATCCTTGATTTCCGATAAGCGCACGAGTGCGACAGCGGTGCGCGGTAGTTGCAGGAGGTTCTCATAGATCAAGTAACGAGGCTCCCATGACGTGGCAAACTTCGCTTTGTACTGAGAGAGGCCCCGAAAACGAAACAGAAAATCAAGCTTTCGGAGCACCCGATGAATGACGCGCTCCTCAAGTCCCGCACTCTCTGCTTCCTTGAATCCGGTCATGGGGGCCAACCCGAGGCTTACCCGGTTGTACCGTTTTTCGCCTGCATAGTGAATCAGCTTTAACAAAAGGTAATCGGTAATACCGTTTGGGACGTCACGACCTCGCCGCATGACGTCGCCCGCGATTTCGCGCGGGTTGGCGGAAATGACATTTACAAAAGCAAGCACCCTTCCATCACCATCCATGACCGCAAGCACGGGTGTAGATCGCAAATAATCCCGGTCGAAATGTCCGACGGCAAAGGTCCGCTCGCGGCGCCCGGGAATCGACAACCATTGCTCCTCGACATCCGCCAGCTTGGCAAGGGTCTCCGCTGCCAGGGGAGGCTGATATTCTACGACCCGCATACCCAGCTGCTCGAAGTGGTTGGCCTTCGAGCGAATGTCTCTCTTTAATCTTCCCTTCAGCGAGAATTGCTCCAGATTAACGAGGGCGTCATCCCCGATTTTCAGTTTTCGAAGGCCCAGCCTTCTATAGGCTTGAACATAGTCGGCAGACGCTCGGTAAAACGCGACACCCCACCCCTTCTTTTTGAATTTCCTGAGGAATTCGCGCGCGGTAAGCTCGATCTCCGCTTCTGGCCCGACCGGATCTCCGAGGGAGATGGCGGTCTTGTTTGCCACAGCGTATGCGATCACGCAGTTGCGGGAGGGGGAGAAGAAATAGGACTTGGGTGGCCACAGCTTCAGCAAATCGAAAGAGGAACGAGAATGCTGTTCAAGGACTCTGCGGGCCTCCACACCCTCACGGCCCACAAGGACGTGTATTCCATTGAGGGCGAGACTGGGCGGGCGCTGCTGCGTCGTTGGGCCGCCCTTTTCCGTCGAAAACCGTTGCACCATACGATACCCCAGACATTTTGATGCAATCTAGGGTCGCCCCCAACATGGATCGCTCGTAGCTGTTCCAGAATGGCGACAAGAATTTGACGAAGTATTGACCTCCCGGGGAGGGCACCCGCAAAGCTGCTTTCATGAATTCAGCCATTTCCCTTAGTTCCAGCCTTGAATTTCATGCGCTGCCGTCGGGGTGAGGGATAACCACCAAAAAATCGTAACCATAAACAAATCTCTGCAAATCGGGGCTGGTCACCAAAGAGCCCCGTAACGCTCTGAGATCAAAAAGAGACCAGGTTTAGGAAGGGTGCTCCGATTCGAGCCTTCGCATGCTGCAGGAAGTCAAACTCTTCAACGGTGTTGTAGAACGGAACGGCCAACTGATTCTGTCGAAGAAACGCTGCAATGACCCATCGGACCCGGGCCGGCAGGTTGCGCGGACAGTTGCTCCGCCACGCTGGGGCTGATCTCCAAAGCAAGCGTGCGAATGCCATCGCCCATCGAAATATTCGTGATCCCTTCTGCAAATTCTGGGACCTCGGCGATGCCGTGGTCCTCCCCGAGGAAGATGTAGCACGCATGAGATACAGCCTCTCGAATTTCAACCTCGCCAGGGCCGACGAGATGCCCGTTGCGCACTTCGATGTCGGAGCGAGAATCTTGAATGATTCGGCTGAGGGACTGAGCGGACGCTCGGAGCGGAAGAGTCGTCGACAGAAGCAGGACCGTAAACAGCGCAATGCCGACCTGACGCATAGTGCGCGAGTGTATCATTCGGTGCTGAACGACATTCGCCAGAAGCGAAAACTGACTTCCGCAGTGTATTCCTCCACGGCTTTCGTCCCGCAAGGGACTCTCGATTACACTCTTGCTGAGCGGAGGCACCTATGGTTCGGGAACGGACACTCAAGGTTGTGTTGGTGGTCGTAGGGCTGCTCTTCACGGCCGGCATCTATCCTGCTGTTGGTGGTTTGTTGGACCCGGCACATTCCGATTCTGGCGACACCATGATGATGAGTTTGTATTTTGCACTCGGCGTATTTCTGCTCATCGCGGTGAGAATCCATCTGCGCACCGGAGCCTTATTGCGTTTGCAGCCTGGTCGAGTTTTGCTCACGCCGCGGTAATGGGAGGACTCGGTCTAGAAATCGCTGGTCAACGGGGGTTCCTGATCGGATCTGCCGTACTGGTGGCAGTTGGCGTGGCACTTATCTTCTTGACACCACGAATCCAGACAGCACAACAGGCAAAGACTGCGGCTTCGTAGTCCTCATTAAAGTCCCAGTAACCGAACCCTCACCGAATATGCCCCAAAGACACGAGGTCACAAACTGAGCCCAAGAGCTTCCTGCTTTCTGGTCCTCCGGCTGCAAAAAGCACGCGTTCACAACGTGAAGTGGCGCGTGTCATCCCAACGGCGCATCGAGAGAACGCACCTTAAGCGCACGATTCTGGCAATCATCAGGAATTCTTTTCTTCAGGCCAGCGATCGTTTCAGGATACGCAATCTATAAGGGGCCCCCAGTAGCGGACGACAAGGTGTTCCCAGTGCGCTAGCGGCTTTGGATGCGAATGAAGCTATCGGTGATGCTGCCGCAGAGTATCGGGGGAGTACGGTTCAACTCTTTGAAAAAGGTTGGATGATCGCAAGGTT
>Ga0207702_10001519_pt1 | contig 22951 bp, 16 predicted proteins | sample KBSCornC62_FD_184302 | JGI IMG/M metagenome (GOLD analysis project Ga0207702, IMG submission 184302) | Corn rhizosphere microbial communities from Kellogg Biological Station, Michigan, USA - KBS Corn C6-2 (SPAdes) (version 2) | ecosystem: Host-associated > Plants > Roots > Rhizosphere > Soil ...
TGCACTATTCGGAATCATCGGCGGACATCTGGGTATCGGCTGCCTCGCGCTGGCGATTTCTGTTGTCTCAGGGTGGCTCTTCGCCAAGGCGGCCTTGTGTTGAAAGGGAAAACAGCGGTGGTTACCGGCGGCGCTGCCGGAATCGGCCAAGAGATTGTGCGGCGTCTGGCCGCGGAAGGCGCGCGTGTCATCAGCATGGATTGGGCGGATGGTCCGTATGAAGATAGCGGCATCTGCGAGATGATGCGCGGCGATGTTTCTTCCGCCGCCGATGTAGAGCGCGTATTCGATGCAGCCGGGCCGGTAGACATCCTTGTCAACAATGCCGCCTTCTCGAAAGGAGACGGATTTCTGCTCGACCTCTCCGAAGAAATCTGGGACAGAACTCTTGCGGTCTGCTTAAAAAGCGTTTTCCTTTGCTCCCAGGCGGCACTTCGAAGCATGGTTGAAAAGCGCGCCGGGGCCATCGTGAATATAAGTTCCGTCAATGCGCTGACGGGTATTCATCTGGCCGCGTACACGGCGGCCAAGGGTGGAATTATCTCGCTGACTCGTGTGCTGGCCGCTCAATACGGCCGCTGCGGAGTGCGAATCAATACGATTTGCCCGGGCACTATTTTGAGTGAGAGTTCGCGCCTGCATTACGATGCTCATCCGGAGGTTACGGCGGACCTCAGGGCGCTCTATCCGGCGGGAACGTTCGGAAGCACGGCCGATATTGCTTCAGCGGTGTTGTTTCTCGTATCCGATCAGGCGTCTTTCATTAATGGGGTAACGCTCGCGATCGATGGCGGGTTGTCTGCCGTACATCCGCTGCCCTCTCTCTTCCAACAATGAATCTTATTGCTTACGTATCCGACGAAAATTATTTGGCTCTTGCCGGCGTTCACGCGGAATTCAGAAATCGAAAAGATGGGTCAGTCACGGTTCTCAGGTCGTCTGCGTGCGGCGCTTTCTATGCCGACCTTCCTGATGGTGAATATCGCGTCACTCTAGCGAAAGACGGCTACGGTGCAAAGTGGGTGGATTGTGCATTGGAAGGCGGCAAGCCACACCAGTTTCGTTTATTGACTGATTCTGTGCTGGGTTATATGTGGCCGAAATGGACGCGCTCGGGCGAGCGCTCGGAAATCCGCGCCCACAGCCCGGAGCAGTTCCAGCTCACGCTCTGGCGGTACGGTCTTAAGAAAGAGTTTGCCGGCATGCTCAGCTGGTTTGATGAACATGGCCCGAGAGCTACGGTCCAGATCACACCCGATGGCGACTATTCGCAAACGGGCGTGGATTGGAACCGTCATGGGTATCCGTCAGCCCACGTCCAGCAATTCGTTACGGCTCCTTCGCGCTCCGGGCTCTATTATCTTTGGGCGCGGACGCCATCCGGCCGGACGTTTTCGTTTCCGTGGGTAGTGGCTCCGTCGCAGGCGCGCGCCAAAGTAGCGGTACTTGCGTCGAGCAATACCTGGAATGCGTATAACAATTTCGGAGGCCGATCGAACTACATCAATCCGGACGGTCTTCCGGATGCGCCGACAGTGAATGCACGCCAGGATCTGAGCCGTTACACGACGGCAAAGAGCGTCTGGTCAACTCCCGATCAGAATTTCAAGCCGCTCTCGTTCGACCGGCCGGAGCCGGGCAATCATGTCTTCGATAATCCGCCGTGGGACGGCTCCACCGTTACGGACCCGATTCAGGGGCGCATGCAATGCGGGCTGGCGCCGGGCGAATGGCGTCTTCTTGGCTGGCTCGAGCGCGAAGGATTCGAACACGATTACTACGCCGAGGCGCAGTTGCACGATGAAAGCCTGCCGCTCGATTCCTATCGAGTTTTGATCCTCTCCGTTCATCCTGAATATTGGACGCGGGAAATGGTTCGCCGAGTGAAACAGTGGGTGGCGAAGGGAGGGCGGCTGATGTATCTCGGCGGCAACGGCCTGAACTGCGAAGTGACGATCGAGGCAAATGCCGTCATGCGCTGCCTTTCCTATGACGACACGGACGATCCAAAATTCGGCCATGAATCGCGCATGCATCGTAGTTACGAATCGGAAGCAGGGCTTCTCGGTGTGGCGTTCACCGACGCGGGCGTGATGACTGCGGCGCCGTATCGTGTGATCGACGATTCCCATTGGGTGTTCGAAGGCGCTGGGCTCCGCAAAGGCGATCTCTTTGGAGAGAAGAGCTTGCATGAGCGCGTTCCTGGTGGGGCTTCGGGTCACGAGACGGACAAGATTACGGCAAGCTCTCCCGCGAACATGGAACTGCTGGCGAAGGGAACGAATCCGAACAATGGCGGCGCCGAACTGGTGCACTTCACGTCCGGGTCTGGAGCGGTATTTTCTGCTGGATCGATTACCTGGGTTTCGGCGTTATTCCCGGACGAGCGTGTCTCGCGAATTACACGCAACGTGCTAGAGCGATTTCTTCAGACATCAACGCGATAGCGGCGAATGCTCGCTTCGTCCAATTCAACGCCGAGCCCGGGCTTTTGGGGTGCGCGAGCTTCCGCACCTGAGACCGGCAGAGGCTCGGTCAGCAAGTTCGTGTCATAGAACAAGTGACTCAGAATGTCGCAGGGAATTGCTTCGGCATCGATCGCCGGCGTTGCAATTGCGAGGTGAATCATGGCCGCTTGTGCGACTCCTAGCTCCATGTTGCTGCCAATGGTGCAGATGAGACCAGCGGATTCCGCCACGGCCGCGATCTTGCGTGCCGCGGTCAAACCGGATTTCCCAATATAGAGCGAAAACATATCGGCGGCAGACGACCTGGCAAGCGCCATGGCGTCTTGCAAGGAGTAGAGGCTTTCGTCGGCCATCACCGGCAACTCGGTTTGGCGGCGCACGTCGGCCATCCAATCGATATCCAGGGGCGCTACCGGCTGTTCGGCGAAATAAATTCGATAGGGAAGCATTTGCCGTAGAGATTGCACCGCTTCGCGCGGAGACCATCCGCCATTGGCATCGACTCCGAGACGGATGTCATCGCCGATTGCCTCGCGGATGGCGCGCACGCGTGCGACGTCTTCCGAGCCCATGGCAACCTTGACCTTCATCGTCTTAAAGCCGCGTTCGATCGCCCAGCGCGCCAGCTCGGCCGCCTTCGCCGGACTCGCGCCGGAGATCGAGAATTTCAGAGGAACTACCTCACGCACCGCGCCGCCGAGCAATCGATACAAAGGTAGGTTGGCCGCTTTGCCCAAGAGGTCCCAGAGGGCCAGCTCCACGCCGGCTTTAGTAAAGGGATTTGCGGCCAGCGCACGAGCCATCTTTCGAGCAGCGGCTTCGATGTCGAGAGCCTCTTGGCCGATCAACGCGGGAGCCAGATATTCGCGGATGACGCGCTGCGCGGTCGCATGATCTTCGCCGCTCCAGCGCGCTGTCGAGGAGACCTCGCCCAGTCCCACCAGGCCTTCATCTGTGTGGATCTTTACCAGGAGAAAAGGAGAGTGGGTGTGGGACCCGAGACTGCTAGTGATGGCCACTTCCGAACGGATCGGGACGCTTACCGGGATCGTTTCGATCTGGCGGATTTTCACAGCACGCCATACTTGTTGTAGACGTCGCGTAAATAGGAGCCGTTCAGGAGCTCGGCTCGCGATTTGTTTTCGCGGGTTACTTTGTCGGCCGCCAGTCTCAGTGCCTCAACTACCTGATCGCGCGGAACGACTACGACGCCATCGTAATCGGCAAAAACAAAATCACCAGGTTGCACCAATACCTCACCGCATTCCACTGGAACATTGTATGCAGTCACCATACCGCGGCCCATGGAATCGACCGGTTTGATCCCGGCGGCCAGCACGGGGAAGCCCAGCTCCTCGATTTTTTTGACATCGCGAACCAATCCATCGATGACGGCGCCACGTGCGGCGCGCGCCTTAGCCGCAGTCGACAGCAGCTCGCCCCAAGGTGCAGTGCGGACCGAATGCTGCGTGGAAACGACCACAACTTCGCCGGGCAGGATGCTATCGAGCGCTTCGATTTCCAGATTGTACGGCGCATCGGGAATATGGTAGACGTCCGAGCAAGCAATGGTGCGCGCCCATCCGGCAAATTTGCAGGATGGAAACAGGGGGCGCAGATACTCTCGCATCGCCTGCTCCCGCAGGCCGAGGTGATCGAGGGAATCGGAGACAACCGCCGTGTAGAGATGCTCTTCAGCAAAAAGGGAAAGCTCGAGGTCTCCCGCTTCCAGTCCGGCAAACCGGTCAGCTAACGTAGCTTGTTCTGAACGCGCCATCGCGTATTCAGGCTATAGCCCGCTCCTTGGCCCGGTCAACACAGCGAGCCGAATTTCGTTCGGCATGTTGAACGCCGCTACCATGCAGTCCAGCCGCCATCTACGCACAGATTATGACAATTCACCATGCGCGCCTCGTCGCTTGCCAGAAAAGCTACCGCGGCGGCGACATCCTCCACGGTGGCTAATTCGCCTGCCGGAATCTTATTCAGTACGAATTGCAGGAATTCGGGCCGGCGAAGGCGTTCGCGCGTGAGCTCCGTTTCCACGAATGTGGGAGCGACGGAATTCACGGTGATGCCATGTTTCGCCCATTCGACGCCCAAAGTGCGAACCAGCTGCACGACGGCGCCTTTGCTGGAGCAATAGGCGGGTTGGCCGGGAACGCCCACCAATCCGGATTGACTTGAAATCCAAATCACACGGCCCCAACGTTGTTCTATCATTTCCGGCGCGATTTGTTGGGCCAAAAAGAAACCGCCTCGGGCGTTCGTGGCAAAGTGATCGTCCCACTCCGACTCGGTGAGTTGCAGTCCCGGCGCGGGGCGGTTGATTCCGGCATTATTCACGAGAATGCCGATGACGCCCAGCTCGTTGCGAACGGCCGCTTTTTGCGCGGCCCACTGCGCGGTATCGCGCACGTCGAACTCGAACGGGAGAACGCGATGCCCGAAGGCGCGCGCCTGCTGTTCGGTTTCTGTCAGCGAGACGCCCGGTTTATCGGAGATCGCGATATCCGCTCCCTGACGGGCAAGCATGACAGCGATGCCCGCCCCGAGACCTTTGGCCGCGCCGGTGATGAGCGCGACTTTGCCATCGAGCCGGAACACTTCAGTTTTTGGAGGCGCCATAGCGGTTCATCCTTACTTGAGCCGTGATTGCGTGAGCTTGCATGCCTTCCAACAGACACTGCCGGTCTGTAACGGCGGCGGTCTCCACACTGGCGGCCGGCGTCATGTATTGGTAGGTACACGTTTTCAGAAACTTGCCCACCCAGAGGCCACCGGTGTAACGAGCGGAGCGGCTAGTGGGAAGAATATGATTCGTCCCGATGGTCTTGTCGCCGTAGGCCACAGTAGTCTCTTCTCCGATGAACAGCGAGCCGTAATTGCGTAAATTTTGGACGAAGTAATCGCGATTGGCGACGTGCAGTTCGAGATGTTCGGGAGCATAGTCGTCGCTCAGGAGCACCGCTTCGGCCGGGTTCTCGGCTAGATAGACAATTCCGTGATCGCGCCACGAGAGGCTTGCTATGTCTTTTGTAGGCAGCGTTTGCAATTGCCGGTCTACTTCCGCTATTGTCCGCCGGCCGAAGTCTTCGCTGAGGCAAATGAGGCAGCCGCCGCTGTTCGGATCGTGTTCGGCCTGGCCCAGGAGATCGCATGCCACCAGCGACGGGTCGGCGCGGTCGTCGGCGATGATCAGGATTTCCGTGGGACCGGCAAGCAAATCGATTCCGCAGCGGCCGAATAATTGCCGCTTGGCCTCGGCCACAAAGCGGTTTCCGGCGCCGCAGACCATATCAACGGCAGGCGAGCCCTCGAGACCGAAGGCCATTAGCGCGAGCGCGGGAACTCCACCCAGAACGTAGATCGCATCGGCGCCGGCTTTCTTAATGGCATTGATGGTCGCTGGATATGGTCCTTTGCCTTTGACAGGCGGTGTACATGCCACTATGTGCTTCACGCCGGCCACGCGCGCCGGAATGATGCTCATTTGCGCAGAGCCGAGCATAGGATACCGGCCACCGGGGATGTAGGAGCCTAGAGCGCCTACAGGGATATGGCGATGGCCGAGAATGACGCCGGGACGCGTCTCCAATTCCAGGTCTTTCAGCGTCGCGCGCTGTGCCTGCGCAAAGGCGCGGACATTGGCCTGGCAGTAATCGGTATCGCGAATCGCCTGCGGAGACACTTGCGCGATCGCGTTCTCGATTTCCGTCTTCGTCATCTGGAACTGTTTTGGAGTCCAATCATCGAATTTGCTGCTGTATTTGCGTACGGCGTCGATGCCGTTCTTTTCCAGATCGAGCAGCATCTCCGAAACGATTTTCGCCGTCTCGAAGTCGTGCTCAAACAATCGATGTTTACCAGCCTTCAGAATCTTCATGAGAATAAAGGATCAGCATTCCCAATATCACGCAGAGAGGTCAAGCCTTCGTCCGTATGGCGTCCAGCCGGGTGAACACGGCGGTCGTTTGCGCCTCGCGAGGCGAGTCATTCTTTTGATAGAACACGAAATGATGCGACGGTGGTGGTTGACATTCACTATCAGTCTGCTCTCTTTATGTGCAGGACCGGGGGACGGGTGAGTTCCCTCTCATGGCTTGGGATTTTGTGGGACGACCCCAAAATCTTACAACTTATTCATGACGCAGGAGTCAATTCGGTTGCGTTTTGTGCGCCCAAAAACATTCGATGCATGCCAGCGCGCTGGACTGAAGTGCGTTTGTCTTCGACGAGCGCCTGGGGGGGGCGACTTGGCGGTTTCGCAAGCTGACGGCGGATGACATTCGTTTGCAGGTATAGGGCTCGCTCGTCTACGGCGTAAAAGGAATCGCTTATTACAAATCATCTTGAGGGAGGCCCCCATTTTGCATGCCGACGATCTTGGGAACTTTCGGGACGGTCCACTCGATCAGTTTTCGGAAAGACTCCCACCCGGGATTGGCCGCGCAGCATGGGCAGGCAGGTGTGAAGATAGCCGACGCTTTGTGATGTTGGTGAATAAGCGTCTTAAGCGCTCGGTTCACTGCACTCCGGTCTTTCGGCCGAGCGTGAAAACCGCGAAGTATGTCTCACCGATTGCCGGAGAGCTCAAGCCCTTTGTAGCGCGTTTGTAGCGCGTTTTTACTGGCTGGCCCCGGGCCAAGGCGTCTTTTGCAACTGGAATAGACGCTTCGTTCAGCATACGGAACACATCGTTCGACGGCACATTGACCGTGCCCGGGAGCCAGTCAACAATACCGTGAAAGAGGCTCCTTCGATGCGATCCAAACTGCTCGCTTTACTCGCCACCGCCATTCTCTGCCCGCTCGCTTTGCTTGCGCAAGTTGGTACAGAAGGCTCCTTCTTCGGTACGGTTGCCGACGCTACTGGCGCAACAGTGCCGAATGCTGAGGTGACCGTCACGAATCTAGGGACTCAGTTCACTCGAACCGTGACAACAGGCCAGGACGGAAATTTCGATGTTCTGTCGCTGCCGATTGGCCAGTATTCGATTTCAGTGAGCGCCAAGGGATTTAAGAAATGGGAAATGGCGCAGACCAGCCTGAATGTCGGGGATCGAAACCGCATTTCTCCGGTTCTTGAGGTTGGCCAGCTCAGCGAAACGGTTTCCGTATCGACCACCTCGGAAGTGCTGCAAACGGAGACGGCCGCGACACAGACGATCGTACAGATGCAGCAGATTCGCGAGCTGCCCTTGGCCAACCGTAATCCGCTTACGCTGGTTGCGCTCGTGCCCGGCATGCGCTGGGACCGCACACAAACCGGAGCGGAGAGAGCCACGTATGTACAAGGCCAAGGGCTACGCGACAACAAAACGGCGTTTCAACTGGATGGCTTGAACTCTAACGCGCCGAGCGATGAGGGCGGCACGGCGATACCGAACGTCGATACGATTGCCGAATTCAACGTCGAGACCGGCAATTTCAGCGCCGAGAGCGGCCGCGACCCAATACAAGTGCGCATGGTCACGAAGTCCGGAACTAATGAGTTTCACGGCGATGTCTGGGAATACCTTCAGAACGATATTTTCAATGCAAGAAAGACGTTTGCGGTAACGAAGAACCGTGTCCGCTACAACCAGTTTGGAACGGATATAGGCGGGCCAATTATCCACAACAAAACATTTTTCTTCGGAAGTTTTCAGGGAACCACGATCAGCAACGCCAGAGTGTATAACAGCCTTGCGGTGACGCCTGCCATGAAGAACGGAGATTTCAGCGCGTTCTCCAAAGTCATTAAAAATCCGTTCAACAATGGCGCGGCCTTTCCGGGGAACAAAATTCCGGCGAGCATGATCGATCCATCTTCGAAATATTTCCTTCCGCTCTTTCTGGAGCCGAATTCATCGGATGGATTCTTTCGAGCGAATGCATCGTCATCGGACAACACCTGGGAAGGAACGCTGCGGATCGATCACCAGATTACCGATGCGCAGAGAATTTATGGTCGCTATGTAAACGTTCGCGAGCCTCGCACCGTGCTCGGTTACAACCCGGTACCTTCCATCACGGGCAGCGATGAGATCAAACAGCAGAACATTGGTTTGAACTACACCTGGACGATGTCAGCAAACACGGTACTTACCGCTAGTGCGGGGACTCTGCGCACGAACGAAACGTATGCCAATCCCAATCTTGGAAAGCAGAATGACACGCAGTTGGCCGGAATTCAAGGCTTTCCGACCGCCGGGCGGGAGGCATGGATTGGTCCTCCGGATATTACTTTCAACGGGGGCAACGGATATACCGGCATCAGTTTTCCTGGGGGCTACGGTGTGCCTGGTTCGATCTGGGGAAACAGCTATAACGTGAAGGTTGGCGTGAACAGGATTGCCGGCAATCATACAATGGCGTTCGGATTCGAGTATGGAGATTGGCGCGCGCTCGCGTCGCATGGGTCCGCGGCGCCCCGGGGTTCGTTCAACTTCGGCAACCTTTATTCGAACGATGGATTTGCAGATTATTTGCTAGGTCTGACGTCGGCAAGCACCAGAAACGATCCATTGAAAGATTTCGGTATCGATCGCGCACCCTATACAGCTCTGTATTTCAACGATTCCTGGCGTGTTCGGCCAAATTTGACCCTTACTCTGGGGCTGCGCTATGACCGCTACCTGGCGCACCACAATGTGAACGATGTGGGCAGCACATGGGATCCGGAGGTCAACAAGGTAGTTGTGGCAACCAGCTCGAGCGGCCAGCCGAATTTGAACGTCTACCCGGTAACTCCTTTTCTTGCTTCGGTAACAAAGGATCTCTGGACTACAGCTCGGGCTGTCGACTATCCGGACGGTCTCTACCAGGCAAACGGGAACTGGGCGCCCCGCCTTGGGGTCGTCTATCGTCCTTTTTCCGGGAAAGGTTTTGTGGTTCGCGGCGGTTATGGCATTTTCTACAACAGCTTTAGCGGAAACCGCGGAGCGTCGATGCTGAACGTCCCACATTGGGCGTTGGAGTCTCGCACTCTCAGCACATCGACTCTACAGCCGTGGGAGACATTTTGGCCGAACGATCCTACGCAGTTTGGACCTTTCCAGGTCTATGCGCCGATTTACAATGTGAAGCCGGCGAGGACTCACGAATGGAATATTTCCGTACAGTCGGCGCTTCCATTTAAATCGGCGCTGACGGTTTCGTATGTGGGGACACGGGTCGACGGCGATTTTGCCGCCAAGCAATACAACGATGCACCCATAGGATTTCATGCGAATATTCAGGCGGATAAGCCGCATCCGGCTTTTTCCGGCATACAGATTTATCAAAATCTCGGCCGCAGCTGGTACAACGCGCTGCAGACGAAAGTGGAAAGACGCTTCTCGGCGGGAATTACCTACAGCTTTGCGTATTCATTCTCGCGGAGCATGGCGGACGGCATGCCGGATTGCGAAACGTGCGGCCTGCTTTCCTTCTCGCCCGATTGGTACAACCGCGGACGCACGTCTTTCGACTATCGTCATGTCCAGTACGCCACCATGGTGTGGGAGCTACCGGTCGGGCGTGGAAAAAAGTATCTCTCGGGCATGAATCGTTTTGGTGATGCTGTGATCGGCGGATGGCAGCTTTCCTTTACAGAGCAGGCGCGCTCCGGCCAGCCCCTGAGCATCAACGGCGGGCCTCCTAATCTGGGTAATGGCGTGGGAACACGAGCCGACATTGTGGGCAATCCTCATCTGGCGAATCCTAGTGCGTCGCAATGGTTCAACACCAACGCCTTCGCCGTGGCGGCCCCGTATACCTTTGGGAACTCCAGCATGGGAATCGTAGAAGGCCCGGGCGTGTTTTACGTGAGCACCAGTCTTGCTAAGAATTTCCACATTACGGAGCGGAAATACTTACAGCTTCGCGGCGATGTGTTCAATATCCAGAATCGAGCGAATTTGGCTAACCCGACGAATCTGGGCAGCACATCTGCGACTAAGACCGACAGTAACTTCGGCCGCATTACGGATTCGGGCGATCCACGGTTTATGCAGCTATCGATGAAGTTCGTCTTCTGATGGCACCTATTTCGCGCCGCGGGTTGTTGCAAGCGGGCGCTGCGCTCGCGCCGGGAATCGCTGTTCCCGCACAGATCGTCCCGCCACCGGAGCCAGCACCAGTGGCCGCCTCGACCGAACCGAATGCTGAGATTGCTGGGCTCTGGTGGCCTGAGCAGCGCAACGTCTGGACCGCAATCGGCTGGAAAGACCACTATTTTCGCTTCAACGTTGTTTACAACGGCGCGATCATTTGTGAGCCATGCCCGCATTTTGCACCGGTTCGTCCGAATGCTTTGCGGTGGAAAGGGCAAAGCTTTCAGCTCACGTTCATGCCCACAGCCGACGGCATGCCTTTGCCGTTACCGGCGCAGCAAACCCAACTCTGGCGTGTGGATGGAGGCCAGGGCATTCAGGGATGGGACTCAACGCATGCAACGCCTTTGCTTTGGACGGAATGGCGGCTGCAGGAAGGGTTGGTCATTCGCCAGGAGATTTTTTCGCACGTGGCCGGCGGCCAAGACGTCGTCACAGGCATAGAGCCTCACTACGCCTGGGTCAACCTGATTGTCACGCATGTTGACGAACTGCGAGCCGGGGCGCAGCAGAATTTTTCGATTCAACTGAGCCAGGTCTATTACAAACATGTCGAACGCTACAAGTGGGAAGACGGAATCACCATCGATGTCGATCCGCAAGCGGTTTCGTATACCAACACGCTTCGCCTGGAAGACGGGACGCGGCTCGTCGAACCGGACAATAAGGTTCGGCTGGTTGTTCTCCCGCATTCTGCCGGCAAGGTGAAGTTCTCAGAGGTTCATCCGGATAGCCGTGTGTATGGGCTAAAGATCCAGCTCGACGCCAAAATTGGCGATCGGGTGGATCTGCTTGTCCCGATGCTTCCCGAAACGAAAGGGGAAGTTCAAAAGGAATTAGACTTGGGCCGCGAAGGGGCGCTGGCGGAATGCGATCGCTACTGGGCGAAAACGCCCGCCAAAGCCGCACGGGTACAAATTCCAGAGAAGCATATCCAGGAAGTCGTTTCACGAAGCGTGCGATTTGCCGAAATCATCGCGGAGAAGGATTACGTTAACGGCGACTACACGTTTCTAACCGGCTCCTGGGGATACGACAATCTTTGGAGCACGCCCAGTTCCATGACAAGCTTCATGTTTCTGGATCTGCTGGGTTACTTCGAAACCGTTGAGCGGCATGTCGAACTGTTCCGGAAACATCAAGGCTCCGTGAAACCGCCGGGTCCGTCCTATCAACTGCATCCCGGTTATTTCAGTACGCCGAGAACATTGACGGCTTTCGACTGGCTCACGGATCATGGCGCGATTCTTCACCAGGTAAGTACACACGCGCTGTTGAGTGAAGATCAGAGCTTTGTCTCGCGCTGGACTGAACCGATTGTCAAAGGATGCGATTTTATTAAGGATTCGTGTGCAATTACGAACCACGATGGCGTTCCAGGATTGCTTCCGCCGGCTGTTGCAACCGATGAAATTATTCCCACGCAGGCGGTTTACAGTCTCGCCTGGCACTATAAGGGCTTGCGATCGGCGGTGCGGCTGTTGAAGAGAACCGGGCATGCTCGCGCCGGTGAATTCGACGAATTCTCGAATGGATTCAAGAGCACTTTTGTAAAAGCATTTCGAGAGCGCTCAGCTTCGGTGCCGCAGTGGACGGACGCATCCGGGGTAAAACGGCCCAAGCCGCCTACAACTCTTTCCAGTAAGCCGATGCGCTTCCACCCGTTCTCCGATGCTTTCTATTTGGATGGCGGACCGATGATTCTGGTCTGGGCAGGACTTCTGCCGGCGGGGGACGAGCTGATGCGCGCCTCCGTCGCCTTCTTTCGCGAAGGACCGGATACGCAGCTCTATGGGTATCGCTCAAATCCGCTGGCCCGGCCGATTTTGGTTCACGAGATCTCGACATGCGAGCCCTGCTATAGCTGGAATATCTTTCATTCCTGGCAGCTTGCCGACCGGCCACGCTTTCTGGAAGGGCTCTACAGCCTCTTTCTCGGATCACTCTCGAAGCAGACCTATATTGCCGCCGAGCATCGACATGGCATCCAATGCACGCAATGCGCCACCTACCTGGCGTTCAACCTGGCGCGGCTGTCGGTGATTGACGATGAGATCGTCGAGAACGAATTGCATCTTCTGCGCCTGTGCCCGACGGCTTGGCTTACTTCGACAAGCGACAGCGTATTCGAAAAGATGCCGACACTTTATGGCCTAGTGAACCTGCGTTTTCGGCTATCGGACGATAAGAAGACTCTATCTATTGTCTTCAGTGGAGACTGGCGTGAAAAACCGTCGAAGATCATTGTGCACACGCCGCCGCTGGGATTGGAGCACGTCATCGTGAATGGAAAGCGCCAACCTGCGCGTACGCAAATTCTCATCTAAATAACATGCTGCGAAGAACGTTACTACAATATTCGGCGATTCCCGGTCTGGCCCGCCTCAGCCTGCAAAAGTCCGCGGCGGCGACGCCGAGTTCCGGCGTGCGCGCGTGGCTCGAAACCTGTCTCAAGCGCGTGTTTCCGAATACTGCGGGCGGCAGCCGGACTGAGCTGCGGCTGACCTCGGCTCGCAATCAGCGGGTTTCGTTTCAGGTCTGTGTGCGCAACGAGACCACCAAACGCGCCAATATCGAGTGCAACGTGTCCGGCGCGCCGGACTTGCAGGTGCAGGTTCGGCGGGTTGGATATGTGCCGCTGCCGCATCATACGACAGATGTGCCGGAGTCCGATCTCGACGGTCTCGGATGCGTACCTGGATTGGTTGCGGATCCGCTGTTCCCTGAACAAAAGACTTCTGTGGGGCCATGGGAGACTCAGTCGTTTTGGATCACTGTGACGGTGCCCGCGGAGGCGTCGCCGGGAAGCAAGCAGCTTACCGTGCGAACGGTTGCGGATTCGGCTCCTCTCGAAAGTCTCACGGCGCACATCGACGTGCGCTCGTTTGTTTTGAAACCACGTGATTTTCCGGTGTCGCATTGGTGGCATGCCGATGCCATCTACGAGGCGTACAAGATAGAGCCTTTTGGAGAGCGCTGGTGGCAGCTCGTGGAGATGCACATGCGCAACATGGCGTCTCACGGGTCGAACACGATGATCGTGCCGCTGTTTCATCAGCGTACGGAGATCGTTCCGAAGCCTTGCCAGTTGCTCGGTATCAAGTCGGCTTCACCGGGACATTATCAATTCGATTGGGCGCCGGTGGCGCGCTTTGTTGAACTGGCGAAGCGGAACGGAATCGAATATTTTGAATTCCCGCATTTGTGGCTGTATTGGGAAATCAAATATCCGATCCATGTTTATCAGCGCGAAGGCGATCGTTGGAATTTGCTCTGGCCTGCCGACGCTCCCGCTACGACCGGCCCGTTCCGCGTATTTCTCGAACAGTTTCTGCCCGGCTTGCACAAGTTTCTTACGGAACAGAAGCTGATGGAGCATTCCTTTTTTCATGTTTCGGACGAGCCGCGAGGCGAAGCGATCGAAAACTATCGGAAGGCGCATGCGCTCCTTACGGAACTCGCTCCCTGGACGCGCGGCAAACTCCTCGATGCGCTCAGCGATATTCGCTATGGAAAAGAGGGATTGGTCGATATTCCTGTGCCACTGCTCCCGGCCGCCGAAAAATATCGAGAAGCGAAGATTCCGCATTGGGTTTACTTTTGCACGGCTCCGCGCGGGAAATATCTGAATCGGCTATTCGACACGCCGCTTCCGAAAATCAGGATGGCGGGCTTCTTGTTCTACCGGCTGGGCGCAACCGGTTTTCTTCATTGGGGCTATGACTATTGGTTCAAGATGGATACACAGCAGGTGCCGGATCTTTTTCACGAAGGCGCCGGCTACGCCTGGCCCGGCATTCCGTACGGCGACCCCTTTGTGGTGTATCCAGGGCCAGACGGCCCCCTCGATTCCATTCGTTGGGAAGTCTTTTCCGAAGCGCTGCAGGATTACGCGCTTCTTCAGTCCGCCGGCATTGACCGCAACTCCGCTCTGCTTAGTGAGTTGAAAAACTATTGGGATTTTCCAAAAACCGAAGAATGGATCGAGCGGACGCGGATGGGGGTTCTGGACGGCGCCGCCCGCGCTTAGAGGCGTGTCTTAAGGCCGATTGCAATCGGCCGCAGTGCCAACCTGCCCCACATGGCAGAGGTCTCAAACTCCGTTATTGGGCATTCAGCCTGCGAAGCGCTACCAATCAATCCTATATATGTAGCCCGCTCCGGGGCTATTACTGTAAACACCGGGCGGTGCAATTCCGGCGTCACAGTAATACATTTTGCCCTGGTACATGTCCATACCGTGCGGATCGGGATCTTTTCCTTTTTCGAGCGTTACCACTTCCAGCACGTGTCCGTCGTTGATGTCCTGCTTTAGAAAAACGTAGTCATTTGAGTAGCCCACCCACATGCCAGGCGGATCCCAGGCCAAGCCATGCGGACGCGTCAAATGCAAAGGAAATCGCTCGCCCACTTTGAAGGTGAGCGGATCGATGCGAACGACGGCATTCCACTTGAAGCACGTGATCCAGAGAGAATTGTCGGCATAGAGAACGCCGTGGACGCCGCCGCCATCCGGCACCGGAAACATTCCGATCGTGCGGCCTGTATCGGGATCCACCTGCACAATGCGGCCGTACTTCTGTTCATTCGGCCTGGGCAGGCGCCCAATCGGGCCGCCATTTGCTCCCATCCACAGGTAGCCGCCGCCAAAGCCCATGCCGCTGGTGTTCGATGATTCGGTGTCGAGTTTCTTCAAGACGGCGCCGGTTTTCCAATCCAAAAGATATGCGCGATCGCTGATTTGCTCGGCGACCCACAGACCTTCGGGAGTCGCGGCGAGAGCATTCGGGTTGCCCTCCGGCGAGCGGAAGAGACGGGTAACTTTTGCGCGATGCGTCGGCGGCTTTTCGGAAGCCGCCAAAGGCCCGGCGAGAAGCGACAACAGAACTGAGCGTCTATTCCAATTCATGATTACTCCCCAGCGTGTAAACGTTCCGTGATGGATCGGCAAGGATCAATTCTGCCGGCTAGCAGTGCCGACAGCAGGCAAAGGGCGCAAGCGACGATAAATGGTGAGGTCCATCCGAAGGCTGTCGCCAGATAGCCAATCGCCACGGCGCCGAAAGCTCCTCCCAAATTGCCTAGCGTATTCATGACGGAGGAAACCGAGCCGCTGTAATTTCCTCCGATATCGATGCACATTGCCCAAGAGACGGCGACGGTCAACTCGAGGCCCGCAAGCGCAATGGTCAGGCACACTATGGCGACCACAGGACTGGTGGCGAGCACTCCGGGAAGCAGCGCCAATCCGGCGATACAAAAGCCGGATCGCCAAACTGTGAGACGTCCGGTGCGCAGATCCTTCCCACGGGAAACTAACTTGTCGGACCAAAGGCCGCCTATAACGTTCGTAAAGGTCGCTGCCAGCAATGGAATGCTGGCCAGCCCGGATTTGAGTGCAGTGAAATGGTGCGCTTCCCGCAGGTAAGTAGGAAACCATGCCAGATAAAGCCAGAGGACCCATCCGTAGCAGAAATAGCACCCGCTGAGAATCCAGAGGTCGGAACTTCGAAGAATGCGAGCCCAGGGAACGGCGCGGTTTGTGCGTGGAGCGGTCGACGCGCTTTCCGGCTGTATTACCTTAAGCTCTTCCGCATTCACTTTCGAATGTCTGGCAGGCAGATCGCGGTAGTAGCCATACCATGCGACTGCCCAGAGAAGACCCACGGCGCCGAAACCGAAGAACACCGGTCTCCAACCCCAGATCGAGATCAAAATGACCACGAAAAGGGGAGCAATCGCCGCGCCGAGACGTGAGCCAGAGTGCTGAAAACCTTGCCCAAACGCGCGCTGGCGCGCGGGTAGCCAGCGGACCAGCGCTCGGGACCCGGCCGGGAAAGCGGCGGCTTCGCCCATTCCAAATAAAAACCGGGTGAGGCCGAGCGATACGGAGTTGTAAGAGAGACCAGTGGCTGCGGTAAAGATCGCCCACCACGCCATGGAAATACCGAGTACGAGCCGTGAACCAAACCGGTCGGCCAACCATCCGCCGGGCACTTGAAACATGGCATATGACCAGTTAAAGGCCGAGATGCTCCATCCCATCGTGATTTTGTCGAGGTGGAATTCATGCATGATTCTAGGAGCGGCAGCGCCAATCGCTCCGCGCTCCATATACATCATGAAAGCCATCAGGAAAGTTAAGCCCAGAACGTGGAGACGGACACGGCTAGCGATAGTATTCGACCGAAGCCCGAGAGCGGACTGAGGACCGCGATCCGTTTTGGTGCCGAGAGGCAAAGGAAGTCCTCCTTGCGCAGCGATCGGACGCTACATTTTAGAGCCCGCCGGATGTCCAGCGAAGCGCAAACCCGGTAATTGTCTTGCGTACGAGAGCCGAAAATTCGGGCTCGGGAATGGACCGGAGCGCCTCCACAATGGCATAGTGCTCGCGGCCCATGGCTGCGGTCAGGGGGCGCCCGCTCGCCAGGACGACGAATGCGAAAAGCGGTGCCAGAAGCCGTTCCAATGTCTCGGCGAGGAAAGTGTTTCCGGATAGACGCCAGCAATATCGATGAAACGCGACATCACATTCCAGAAACTCACGCCGGCTTCCACGCTCTCCAGCAGCCACTAAATTATCCGCAAGAATTTTTAATTCGTCGATGTCCGCGGGAGTTACCCGAGAGCGCGCCCATTGCAGCGCCAGCGTCTCCAGCTCAATCCGCAGCATATATAGCTGGCGTACTTCCTCAGTCTCAAACTTGGTGACGGAGCTGCCCTTATTATTTACGCGGCGCACGAAGCCCTGGTGCTTCAGATCGATGAGCGCTTCGCGAACGACGGGCGTCCCGACGTTCATTTCGCGCGCGACTTGCCGTTCTACGATCGAATCGCCGGGCTTGAGCTGGCCGGAAAAGAAGGCGTTCTTCAATGCCGCGGTAACGCGTTCGGTAAGCGGAATGGGCTCTATATGGCCGAACACAGGTCCGGCAGGAACTGAATCCGTTTGTATATCCGAATCGTTAATCGTTTGATTCATTTCTTTAAAACGAAAATCTATTTGACCCGGTTTCCGGCGATGTATACGGCGTGAATGGCGCGAGTATTCTTGATGTCTTCGAGCGGGTTTCGATCCAACACGATCATGTCCGCCCATCTGGATTTTTCCAGCGTTCCCAGATCTTTCGCACCTAAAAATTGGGCGGCGTTTCGAGTGGCTCCGGCAATTGCCTGCGCAGGTGTGAGGCCGGCTTCGACCATCAGCTCTAATTCCCAATGTTCGAAATAGCCGGGAAAACGACCGGGCGGTCCAGCGTCTGTGCCGAAACCATAGTGGACGCCGCTATCGACCAGCTTCTTCAGATTTTCCTGAGCGGTCTTCAGAAACTCGGGATAGCGTTTCAAATGCGGATCGGAAGAAGCTTTTTCGCGATAGGCGGAACTCGATAGAGTATGAACAACGTCGGGCGCCACGCAGCAGGTGAAAAACGGGTCCTTCAAAAATGCGGGCGTCTGCGCATAAGCGAACATCGATGCTTCGCGGCTTAAAGTTGCCGCCATTTGCCAGGTGGCATGGCGTTTCATATTCGCGATGAGAGCCTGATCGACCGGCTTATCCCGCACGCTGTGAGCCAAACCATCGATGCCATAGTCGACGAGCCGCTTGGCGTCTTCGAGATAGAAAATATGCGCTGCTACACGCAGATGATGCTTGTGAGCACTCTCAATGATCGCTTTTGCCATTTCATAGGGCATCTTCTTCTGGGCGCCGAGGTGGTCGTCCATCCACAGCTTGATCAAATCTACGTGCTTGGCGGCCTGGGCGGCGACGGCGGGTTCCACTTCCGCGATGGTGGAGATGCCCTGATTGACGCCGGGTACGCCGCCGTATCCTCCCTTGAAGACAAATCCTTGTCCAGCTGTAAAGACGCGGGTTTCGCCGGGCCGCCCGGTGGCTCTCTGCCGGTCGCGTATGGGAAAAATCGAATCCTTGTCGGTTCCCATGCTCACCACGGAAGTGACTCCGTAAGAGGCGTAGGTCTTCAGATTCTTTTCGACGTTTTCCGGCGTGAAGAACTTCGCGTCCTGTGTGAGTCCCTGGGTAGTGCCAAGATGCACATGAAGGCCGATCATCCCAGGCATGACGTATTTGCCATGAAGATCGATGGTCTCGGCGCCGGACGGCGCGGACAGCCGGCTTGCAGGCCCAATCCAGGAGATGCGGCCGTTATCGACGAGCATGGCACTCTTGGGGGCCGCGGCGCGGCCAGTGCCATCGATCAGAACAAAATTCTTGATTGCTTTGACTTCCGCGTGCAGCGCCGCGGTCGAGCACAATAGGAGGAGCAGGAATTTACTTTGCATGTTCCGCCGCGACGGGAGCCTCGGACGCTTTTTGATGAATGGCGTCCATAAGGATGCGTTTCCCGCGTGAGGTGTTGAAAATGCCGCAAGAGCAGAAGCGCGAAAGATACGTCACGGCCTCTTCCGGAGTGCGGCGGCCTTCTTTGACCCAATCGATCATTTTGCGTGCTAACTGATGGCTGATCATCCCATGACCGCACATGGTAGACAGCATCAGAACCTGTGAGTTTGGGAGCTTTTCGGTCTTGCCTTCGAATCCGAGGGAATAACCAACGCTGTGGCGCGGTATGCCCGCATAGTGGCAGCACTGTTCGGCGCCATCGATGGAAGTAGAGATGTTGACGCTGAGACCGAAATCTTCTTCTTTGATGCGCTTGACGAAATCTTCCGCCGCGGGCTTGTTGTCAAATACCGCCGCGCAGGTAGTGGGAGTATCCAATCCCCGAATTACCGCTTCAAAATCGGGTTTCACATCGCGCTTCCAATGCGACAACGGATTGACGTCCCGCGAGGGCCGAAGCGCACCGCCGTGGCGCGCGTCGCCGAGGTTCACAGGTTTATATTCCAACGCGATTTCCAGAAAACGGCGCAATTTCGGCAGCGCATCCTGGTCGTTCTTTCCCTTGCTCGCGATAGCAAATACGACGTAATCGTCGCGGAAGCTCTCCGCGTTTCCAAAACGGTGCAGAGTGTTCGTCATGCAGTTACCTTTTCAGGCGTCATTTGAACAATTTGAGCGGCGTTCAGGCGGCCCAGGCCAATATTCGTTTTTGCGCGCTCGAGCTTATATCCCAGACGCGCGAGAATCGGCTCCACGATTTCATCCTCACCCGCGGAGTCGCAGCGAACGCCTACGCCGAGCGCCACCACCGTGTCCAGTTTCTTTTCTACTTCCCATACCAGGCGGATAATTTCTTCGGCTCGCGAGACCGGCACTTTGATTTCGACGATGGCTGACATTAACTTTTCGCCGAGAATGTCCGGCCGAATCGTGCCGGTCGAAACATCTGTCATCAAAGAGGTGATCGGGTTCTTTTTTTCAAACGCCACGCCCGCTCGAGCGAGCGCGAAACACATTTCTTGTACTTCGTGCAGCCGCACTCCCACGGCCGGCCGGCCGAACTCGATGGTAAATCCGACTTCTCCGGTCTGCACGCGGCCGCTGACATCGTTGGTTTTGACTTCTTCCGTGCCGCGGCCTTCCACGCCGGTGGACTCGTGGGGCACTCGTGGGTCGGAAAATGCGCGCCGCACGACGCGCGGCCAGGTTAATTCGTTGGGCTCAAATGCAGCCGTGGGACAAACGTCCGGTTCCGGATCGAAGCGAACGCGCGCCCACTTCAAAACCCGGCGCACGGTGCGCACCAGGGTTGGATTCAAATGCTCCCGGCTGAGGCCGTTGTAACAGGCGTAACATTCGACGCATTCATCGTCATCGATTTTGGCGCGATTAGTGATCGGATCTATGTAGATCGCTTCCATGGGACAAACATAGGTGCAGTTGCCGCACGCCACACATTTTTCAGGGTTGATCCTCATACCGGGAGAACCTCGCGTTACCGTTAAATGATATATCAACGATTACCGGAGAACAATGGAGAGCTGGATACCTATTGTGAGAACGACATTGATATACGTCTCTGCCGCGATGCTGTTCTCAGTTCAGGCGGAACAGGACCACAGAGCCTGGAAAGACTATGGCGGCGGCGCCAATTCATCTCATTTCAGCGCGTTGCGGCAGATCACGAAAGCAAACGTACAACAATTGCGCGTGGCCTGGACCTATCCGACCGGAGACGATGCATCGTATGTTTTCAATCCGATCGTTGTGGACAACGTGATGTACGTCCTTGCCCGGAAAAATTCGCTAGTGGCTCTCGATGCGGCGACCGGAAAAGAGATCTGGATCCATGAAAATTTGCCCGGTCTGACAACGCGGGGAATCGCGTATTGGGAAAGCCGCGATCGAAAGGAGCGGCGGCTCATTTTCGCGATCAACAACTACCTCGAAGAAATTGACGCCCGGACCGGAAAGTCCATCCTGACCTTCGGAAAGCGCGGTCTGGTGAATTTGAGAGAAGGATTGGGTCGCGATCCGAAGACGGTCGTGCGCATTCAATCCAATACGCCCGGACGTGTTTTCGAAGATTTGATTTTGCTGGGTTCGGCGCCCGGAGAGTCGTATTTGTCGCCGCCTGGAGATATTCGCGCCTATAACGTCGTTACCGGCAAACTAGTGTGGACCTTCCATACCATTCCGCATCCCGGTGAACCCGGTTATGACACTTGGCCGAAAGATGCGTGGAAGTACTCTGGCGGAACGAACACGTGGGGCGAAATCTCGTTGGACGAAAAGCGAGGGATCGCGTATTTTCCGACGGGCTCGCCTACGTATGACTATTACGGCGCCGATCGGATTGGCAGCAACTTGTTTTCCGACTGCCTGCTGGCGCTGAATGCACGCACCGGCAAACTGTTGTGGTATTTCCAAATGGTCCACCACGATCTTTGGGATTATGATGCAACTTCGGCTCCTCAACTCCTGACCGTCCATCATGGCGGCCAAACGATCGATGCTGTGGCGCAATCGACCAAACAAGGCTTTTTGTTTGTGTTCAATCGTGTTTCGGGTAAGCCATTGTGGCCAATCGAAGAGCGCGCTACACCGAAGAGCGATATGCCGGGAGAGCAGGCATGGCCGACGCAGCCGTTTCCCACCGCACCGCGTCCATTTGCGCGGCAACGTATGACCAGCGACGATATTAACCCGTACATTCTCACGGCGGAAGAACGCGCTCGCTGGAAAGAACGGATAAAACATATCCGGAACGACGGAATGTTCACGCCGCCTGGTCTTTCCGAGAGCCTGTCGCTACCGGGCGCCCGGGGAGGATCGGATTGGGGCACGGTGGCATCAAACCCGAGCCAAGGACTGCTGTATCTCACGACCCAGGATTGGCCTACCATTTACAAGCTCAGCATGGAAGATCCTCTCCGTGAACGCAGCAGCTCCAGATCGGCCGGAGGACATCAGGACGGCAGAGACATCTACGAGAGGCGATGTCGAGGATGTCACGGCGCGGAAGCAGCCGGGTCGGCATCCGGTCCGCCGCCGCTTATTAACATTGGGCGGCGGCTGGGGCCGAGTGCTTTCCGGCAGGCGGTTCGCGGCGGCCGTGGGGAAATGCCGGCATTCCGGGACCTGGATAGCTCCTCTCTTGACGCACTGCTCGAATATCTGGATAAAGCTCGCAGGGATGAGCCGAACAAGACAAGCAATCGCGGAGGTCCAGTGGTTGCGTCCGGAGGCGCTCCGGGAGGACTCGAGATTCCGGAAACGGATGGAGCGCACTACAGTCCACTCGGCGGTCCGCCTTATCCTGCCGGTCTAAATCCGCATTTGAATCGTTACTATACGGGCTGGGGTCTCTATCCCGATCAGCCTTTTGTGTTCGGACCTCCTTGGTCGTCGCTGGTTGCTTACGACCTGAACGCCGGAACCATAAGATGGAAGGTCGCTTTAGGGCAGGATGCGGTCGCCGCCCGCGAAGGAGCGCAGAATACGGGCGCTTTCATGGCGGAGCGCCATGGAATTATCGTCACAGCAACCGGCTTGCTTTTCGTCGCTGCATCCGACGGCAAGATCCGCAGTTATGACGCGGATACCGGTGACGTGCTCTGGACAGCTGATCTGCCTGCGGGATCGGAGGGAATTCCGGCCATGTATGAAGCAGGCGGCAGGCAATATCTGGTTGTTCCGGCCTCATCGCGAATCAATGCCGGTGGCGGGCACGGGGCAAGCGATGATTTAGCGGAATCGGCCCGGCCCGGCGTGTCGGCATATGTTGCGTACGCGCTGCCATAGGTGATATTTGATTTATCATTCTATTGACATCGGCTCAACTCGGCATATAATCTATCATCGTTAACCAAGTCCCTGGGGAGGGGTGCTCATGCAGAACCGATGGAATGCGGCGTTTGCGGTTACAACGATGTTATTTGGCATGCCGCTCCTTGCCCAGACAACGGCCGGCATTAACGGACTAATCCTCGATTCGAGCGGCGCGTTGATTCCCGGAGCGAACGTTGTGGCGACGAA
>Ga0207702_10001525_pt1 | contig 22924 bp, 19 predicted proteins | sample KBSCornC62_FD_184302 | JGI IMG/M metagenome (GOLD analysis project Ga0207702, IMG submission 184302) | Corn rhizosphere microbial communities from Kellogg Biological Station, Michigan, USA - KBS Corn C6-2 (SPAdes) (version 2) | ecosystem: Host-associated > Plants > Roots > Rhizosphere > Soil ...
CCGGGCGCGCGACCTGCGGGCGCGGCTCCGCTCGTACTTCCGCAGCGAGCGACAGCGGCCGTCGGTCGAGGCGGCGCTGCAGGCGCTCGAGCGGATCGAGTGGCGGCGCACCGGTTCGGAGCTGGAGGCGGCGCTCGAGGAGCTGCGGCTGATCCGCGAGCTCGCGCCACCCGCGAACTCGCGCAGCCGCCGGCGCGACTCGGCCGTCTACCTGCGGCGGCGCGGCGACGAGCACGTCGTCTCGAAGACGCCGACGCCGCTGGGGCCGCTCGGCAGCCGCCGTGAGGCGTCGCTCGCCGCGCGCGCTCTCTCGCTCGCGACCGAGGACGAGCTCGCATGCCTGCACGACGGCGGCCCGTTGCCGCGACTACAGGAGCGGCTGGCAGACCTCGCCGAGAGCCTGCGCTACGAGGAGGCGGCGCGGCTGCGCGACCGGATCGCGGCGCTGGAGCGCGTGGTCGAGCGGCTGCGACGGCTCGAGCGGCTGCGAAGCCTCGAGGCCTGCCTGGTCGCGCCGGCGCTCGAGCCCGGCTGGCGGACGGCGTTCTTCGTGCGCGGCGGTCTCCGCTGCGTCCGGCGGCTACCGCCCGGAGGCGGTGCGCGGCTGGAGCTCGAGGCGGGGCTGGCGCAATGCGCGGAGGCGCCGGACACCGCTCCGCTGAGCGCGGAGCAGGCCGAGGACCTGCTCCTCCTCGACGGCTTCATTCGCCGCCCGCCGCCGGAGCTGACCGTGCTTCCGCTGGACGCGGCGCACCTGCGCTAGGTTCCGCGGATGGACTACAACCACGTCAACCTGACGGAGGTCGACGACCAGGCCGCGAACCTCGGCCTCGACCCCGCCGAGGTCAATCTGCGCTTCGCCCGCGGAGCGCTCGGGTGCGAGCACTGCGGCGTCAGCTATATCCGGCTCGGTCCAGGCGCCAAGGCGCGCGGGCACCGGCACAAGCGGCAGGAGGAGATCTACGTCCTCGTCGGCGGCTCGGCGAGCATGAAGGTCGGCGACGACGAGCTCGAGCTGCGGCCGTTCGACGCCGTGCGCGTCCCACCGCAGGCGATGCGCGGGCTCAAGGGCGGCCCGGACGGCGCCGACGTGATCGCCGTCGGCGCACCGAACACCGGCCCGGGCGACGGCGACGAGCCTGACCCGAACTGGCGGTGGGACTAGGCCCCGCGCTGCTCGCCGCGCTCGCGCTCTGGAGCGCCCCGGCCGCGCCGCCACCGGGCGCGCCGATCCCTCGCGACGCAGCGCCGCTCGCAGCGCGCTTCGCCTCGACCGAGCAAGCGCTCGACGCCGCGATCGACCGCTGGCGCGCCTCGGGCACGACCGGCCGGCCGCCGCTCGACGTCACGCTCTGGGCGCTGTACGAGCAGCGGCTCGTGATCGTGCTCACGGAACGAAGCGGCGTCGCCGACGCCGTCCTGCGGCGGCTTCGCCCGGCAGTGGCGAAGCAGCTGAGGAGCGAGCTCGTGGCGCGACGCGACCTCGGGCGGCTGTCGACGCCTCGTCCGGTGAGCGCGTTCCGCACCGGTCCGGCCGAGCCGGCCGCGAGCCTGCGCTCGTACTACCTCGAGGCGCAGCGGCGCTTCCACGTCGCCTGGTACGTGCTCGCGGCAGTCAACTCCGTCGAGTCCGCGTTCGACAAGCTGCGGAACGCGAGCACCGCCGGCGCGCAGGGGCCGATGCAGTTCATCCCGTCGACCTGGCGCGCGTACGGCCTCGGCGGCGACGTCCACGACCCGCACGACGCAATCTTCGGCGCCGCGAACTACCTGCACGCGAACGGCGCGCCCGGCGACTACTCCCGGGCGCTCTACCGCTACAACCCGTCGCGGCTCTACGTCGACGCCGTCCTGCGGTACGCGCGCTGGATCCGCGCCGACCCGCACGCGTTCCTCGTCCTCTACAGCCGGCAGGTCTTCGTCCGGACGCCGCGCGGGCTCGTCAGGCTGACCGGCCCGAAGTAGCCTCCCGCACCCGCGGCTCGATCGAGCGACCGCAAGGACCGCCAGTACTGCTCGTACCACGGCGCGTCGATGCCCAGCCGCCGGCGCAGGTTCGCCGTGTCGAGCAAGGCTTCCGGTCGCCGTACTTCACCCACGCGTCGTGCGAGAGGCCGAGCGGCGGGCCGTGCCGCAAGGGACCGCCGGCGATCGCGTCCATCAGCGCGAACAGGAGCGTGACGCAGACGAGCAGGACCGGCAGCGTCAGAGCAGCCGCTTGACGGCGAAGAGAAGCATCGCAACCCATTACTACCCGGTGCGGTTACCGGCATGCGCCACGGGCGGAAGAGCGCGGCTAGGTGGTGAAGCGCGGCGGGCGCGCCGGCAGCGGCCGGCGGTACTCGAACACGCGCCACATGCGCAGCGGCAGGACCGGCGGCTGGGGCTTCGGAGCCGTCACCGTCGGCGCCCGCTTCATCGGACCTTCAGCGATCCGTACGCGGCCTGGAAGCCGGGCTTCGTCGCGCGGACGAGCAGCTTCCCCTTCTTCTTCGGGCGCACCTTGAAGGTCACCTGGCCGAGCGTGTTCGTCTTCTTGACGACCGGCCGGATGCCGAGGCCAGTCAGCTTGACCTTCGCGCCCGCGAGCCGCTTGCCGACGCCGCTCATGACGGAGACGCGCACGGAGCTCATCCGCTTCGAGCGCGCGAGGCCGCCGACCGAGATGCGCAGGCGCGGCTGTAGCCGGATCTGCTCCGCCTGCGTCCAGTCACCCTGGTTGCGGTCCTCGTCGACGGCCGCGACACGCCAGTAGAGGACGGTCGAGGTCGTGTAGCCGGAGGCCGTCATCATCGGCGCGTAGCTCGTGTTGTCGGTGGAGGCCGTTTCCGTGGTGCGGCTGAAGTCGGAGCTCGACGCGATCTGCACCTTGTACTCCTTCGCCCCGAGGCGCGGGTCCCAGCTGAGCAGGACATGATCCTTGGCGCTGTCCGTCTGCGCGTTCCCCGGCTCGCCGATCGTGCGCGTGAAGGACTGGATCGCCGAGTACGGCCCGGGGACGGTCCCGCTCGCGTCCTTGGGAAACTCGGCCCGGACGCGCCAGTGGAAGACCCCCGTGCCCGTCATCTTGATGAACGAGGCCGCGGGCGTCCGAATGTCGCTGAAGTCCCTGTGCGTGCCGTTCGGCTGGTCGACCGCGAGGTCGTACGACGCGGCGCCCTGGACCGAACCCCACGACCACACCGGCAGCGACTCGCCCTGCGTCGGGTTCGTCGGCCACGGCACGGGAGCTGCGAGCCCCTTCTGGAACGTCCCCGTCGCGGACCACGTCAGGCCGGTCAGGTTCTCGTCGTCGGCGCGCACGCGCCAGTAGAGCACCGTGTCGGCGGGGTACGTCGTGTCGCTCGTGTACGAGGTCGCGTCGGTGACGACGTCGTCCAGCGGGCTGCCGAAGGTCGGGTCGGCTGCGACCTGCAGCCGGTACCGGCGCGCACCGAGCGTCGGCGTCCACCGGAACGCCGGCTGGTCGACGAACGAGGTCGCGGCCGCCGGCGAGACGAGGCTCGGCGGAACCGACTGCTTCTGGAAGGTCGGCGGCGCGGCCGAGAACGGATTGCCGGCGGCGACCCCGCCGTTGGCGTCGCTGGCTGGGAGCACGGCCCAGTAGTAAAGGGTCGTCTCGTCCGGGTAGGTCGTCGGGTTGACCGACGTTCGCGGCGCGTACGCGGGCTCGCGCGTGAAGCCGTAGTCGACGATGTTGCTGAAGGAGGCGTCCTTCGAGACCAGTACGAAGTAGCTCGTGATCCCAGGGTTGAACGCCGCGTTCGTGACGTACGCCAAGGGACCCGCCGGCGGCGATGCCCCGGGGCGCGAGGCGTCGACGCAGTCGCTGCCACTGCCGGGAGTCGTGATCGCCGTCGCAAGGGCTCCGAGATCTCCGTCGGTGTACGTGAAGGTCTTGGTCGTGCACGGGCCGCCCGAGATCACGAGGTCGTCGAGCGACGAGTCGGAGCCGTCGTCGTGGACCGTCACGCGAATCGCGTTCCCCCAGGAGGCCTCCTGCTTGGCCGTCAGGAGCAGCGCGTCCTGGCCGGAGCCGTTCTTGAGCATCACCCAGGCCTCGCGCCGCAGGGCCTTCCACGTGAAGTAGGGAGTACTCGTGGCCGTGGCGGCGCTCGTGGGGACGCCGTAGTCGCCCGAGCCGAGGTAGCCGACGTTGCAGGAGGGCGTGCACGCGTTGCCGTCGGGGAAGCCCGTGAACGTGAACGCGGGGCCCTCGCCGCTGCCGCTGCCGTCGCTGAGGTACGTGTAGTCGCCGTAGACCTCGCCGGTGCCGGCGCGATCGGCCCGCGCGCGGACGCGCGCGCAGTACGAGCCCGAGACGAGGCTGACGGTCAGGTCGGTGGCGACGGCGTGGCCGTCGAGGTACGGCTTCTGGTTGTTCCACGACCAACCGAGCGGCGTCCAGGCCGTGACGGCGGTCTTGACGTGCCAGTGGTGCGCCGTCGCCGTCCAGTCGCACGTCGCGCCGGTCCAGGGCGTGACCTCGACGTCGTAGCTGGCCGCGCCCGGCACCGGGTTCCACGTCAGGACCGGCACCTGAGTCTGGTACCCGGCCGTGCCCATGTCCTGGTCGACGCCGGGGTCGGAGAGGTTGTCGCGCATGTGCAGGTTCTTGATGCTCGGCGCGGTCATCCCGGGCGCCGCCACCTTGTCGAACGTCTTCGTGAACGGCGTGCCGGAGTTCCAGACGCCGGCATTGCCGTCCGGGTCGAGCGCGCGGACGCGCCAGTAGTAGACGTTGTCCTCCAGGACCTGCGTCGGCGAGAGCGAGGTTGCGATCGTCGACCCGGAGCAGCAGACCTTCGAGCCGGGCGCGAAGTCGGATGAGGAGTTGACCTCGACCTCGTAGCGAGCCGCGCCCGGGACCGGATTCCACGAGAAGCGGGGATCGTAGGCCTCCGGCGACGAGTCCAGGTCCTCGAGACTGGTCGTCGTGGCCGAGGGCCAGAGCCAATTGAAGGCCGCGACCGGCGTCGCGACGCCGCGGTTGCCTTCGGCGTCGACGGGCGTGACGCTCCAGTAGTACGAGCCCGCCGCCAACGCGCCGGTGATCGCGGCGCTCGTCGCGGCGACGTTCGGCGGGCCGTTCGCGTCATCCTGGTTCGCGTAGCGGAAGACGAGCGAGCCCAGCGTCGGGTCGCTCGCGACGGAGACGAGGTAGTGCGCCGCGCCGCGCACGCCCGACCAGTTCAGCACCACCGGGCTCGACGGGTACGTGAGCGCGGCGCCGGAGCTCGGCGCCTGAAGCGCCGGCTGCAGGTTCCACTGCTTCGCGAACGACCGGGGCTCGGTCCAGTTCGAGCTCTCGCCGGCCGCGTTCGTCGCGCGTACGCGCCACCAGTACGTCCCGTTCGGGATCGTCTTCAGCAGCGTCGCGCGCGTGTTCTTGGTGAAGAAGTCGTCCTTCCCGGTGCCGAGCACCGGTGAGTTCATGCCGGCGTCGGCGCTGATCTGGAACTCGTACTTCTCAGCGCCGGCGACCGGCGTCCACGCAAACGAGGGGACGAACTGGACGACCGCGCCGGCGGCGGGGGACATCTGTGTCGGGCGCGCGACGGCGCCGCGGGCGGGTCCCGCCGTCAGGAAGGCGATGGCGGCGAAAGCGGCTGCGAGTAGGCGTCGGTCGGCGGCCATAGGGTCGAGAGAGACGAGCTCGGCCGCAGAGCTTGAGTTCGTCCGTATGTCTCGCAAGCACCATCGGGGTCAGCCGAGAATCGGTCATCCCTCGGATGAGGGGACTTTCGCCTCGCGGCCCAGCAGGCCACGCATGCCACGCCCGCGCTGGGCTTCGAGCTCCTCCAGCCGGGCGCGGGCCTGTGCGCACTCGCGCTCGAGCTCGTCGACCTTCGCCGCGAGGTCCGCGGCACGGACTCGAACTTCCGAGGTCTCGCGCTCGGCCTCGTTCGCTCGGGCTCGCGCCGCCGCGGCCGCCGCTGCGAGCTCGGCGGCGCGGCGTGAGGCCGCGGCCTCGAGGCGGACGAGCCGGGCGAGCTCGCGCAGCGGGGCCGCGACGGGATCGCGTCTCGGCGCCAGCGCCCGCAGGGCCTCGGCCAGCTGCTGCGCGTGACGGCGAGCGTCGTGGGCGCCGGCGAGCTCGCGGTTCGCCGGCCCCATCGTGGGGTCGTAGCGGTCGAGATCGGCGCGGAGGTGCTCGTAGGTGGTCGCGGACGGGTCGGCGCGGCCGGAGAAGCCGTCGGCCTCGAGGCGCTCGTACCGCTCGGCCGTGACCCAGCCGTCGCCGCCGTCGTCGCCGTAGACGTAGGCGGCGCGGCCGTCGCCGAGCGCGTCCACGATCCCCTGGCCTCGGCCGATCGCGATCTCGCCGTCGTCGTCGGCCTCGATCCGCGCGTCGGCGAGCGCGCGCTGCACGAGGCCGCGCCGGTAGTCGGAGAAGCCGTCTAGCAGGAGGCGCGCGCAGCGCGGGCGCTCGGGCAGCTCGCCGCGGTGGGCGTGGCGGTCGAGGTCGACCGGCCGGCGCAACCGCAGGAGCTCGTGCGGGAGCGCAGCCGCTCGAGCCCGCTCGGCGGTGCGGTCGTCGAGGACGACCACGCGCGCAACGACGCCCGCGAGCTGCGGCGGCAGCCACACCTCGTCGCGGTCGCCGTGCGCGACATAGAGCTGCGGCGTCAGCGGGTAGAGGTCTGCCAGCAGCAGCGCGGCCTCCGCGTCCTGGCTGTAGATCCCGTCCGGCGCGAGGGGCAGGTCGCGCTCGACGCCGACGACGCGGAGCTCCGGCGGCGCCGCGAGCGGCTCGGCCGCGAACACGCGCACCTCGTGCCCGAGCCGCTCGAGGTGCTCGGCGACCGTGACGAGGTAGGACCGCGGCTCGAGCGCCGACGTGCCGAGCAGGATCTCCACCGCCACCGATTATCGCCTGCGCGCGCGAGCTCGCCCCGGTGTCAGGTATGCGAACGAGAGTGTCACGACACCCGCGCGAGAGTGTGACTTCCCCTACTCGTCGCGTCGCCGCCGCGGTGTCAGACACCGTTACGGAATTGCGTCAGCGCGTGCCGACGGACATGCCGAGCAGGCGCGGCAGCGAGGCGCCGACGCGCGCGGGGAGCGGGCCGCGACGGCCTTCCTCCTCGGCCGCCTCGCACGCCATGATCGACGCGCGCACCAGGCCGCCGCCGATCCGACGCAGAGGCTCGGGCGGCAGCTTCGGCACGCGCCGCGTAACCAGCGGCAGCCGCGTGAGCTCGTCGTCGACGCCGATCACGAGCCGCGACAGGATCTGGCCGCCGAGCCAGCTCGGCCCGACGCCGTGGCCGGAGTAGCCGGCGCCGTAGTGCATCCGCGTCCGCGGCACCGTCCCGAAGAACGGCAGGTGGTCGGCCGACACGTCGATCGGGCCCCCCCACGCGTGGGTGATCCGAGCATCGGCGAGATCCGGTAGCAGCCGCCGCAGCCCGCGCTCGGCGCGCTCGACCGTCGCGTGGTCGGTCCAGAAGCGATCGTCGATCCTGCCGCCGAAGCCGATCGGGCCGGAGCCGCTGCCCATCAGCACGCGGCCATCGTTGGTGGTGCGGAAGTAGTGCAGGAACATCCGCCCGTCGAGCACGGCCTCGCCCCCGGTCCAGCCGATCTGCTCGAGCAGGTCGGGCACCGGCTCGGTCAGGACGACGTAGCTGCCGAAGACGGTCAGCCGCCGCCGCAGCGGCTTCCACCCCGCCGCGGCCGCGTTCACCGCGACGACCACGTTCTTCGCGCGCACGCGCCCGCGCGAGGTGGCGACCACGCCGTCGTCGATCCGCGTTACGTGCGTCCGCTCGTAGAGGCGCACGCGCTCGAGCGCCGCGCGCCGCAGGCCGAGCGCGAGCCGCGCCGGCTGCACGGTCGCGCCGTCACGCAGGAAGACGCCCTTGCGGAAGACCGGCGAACGGATGCGCTCGGCCAGCTCGCCCTCGGAGAGTGGCACCGCCTCCTCGGGCACGCCGAGCTCCCGCGCCGCCTCGACCTCGTCGTCGACCGCGCTGTCCTGCGCCGGCGCCGCGGAGACGCGCGCCATCCCGCCCTCTCGCAGCCACGCGTCCACGCCTTCGCGCTCGCAGAAGGCGCGCACGCCCGGCACGATCGCCTCGCCTGCCCGCGCGACTGCAACCGCGCCGTCCGAGCCGAACCGCTCCCGCAGCCGCGGAAGGTGGCTCCAGTAGCCGTGCACGAAACCGCCGTTGCGCCCCGAGGGCCCATGCCCGCAGACGCCCTCCTCGAGCACGACTACGTCGAGCGACGGATCCTGCTCGGCCAGCGCGAGCGCCGTCCAAAGTCCTGTGAAGCCGCCGCCGACGATCGCGACGTCCGCCTCCGTGTCGCCAGGCAGCGGCGCCACGGGCTCGACCCGCCCCGCCTCCTCGAGCCACCAGACCCGACCGATGTCTAGAGCCGCTGCCAGGCCTCCGTCAGCACCTCGCCGAGGATGCCGACGAGCTCGTCGAACTCGGCCTTGCCGGCGATCAGCGGCGGCGAGATCTGGATCACCGGGTCGCCGCGGTCGTCGGCGCGGCAGATCAGCCCGGCGTCGAACATCCGCGGCGTCAGGAAGCCGCGCAGGAGCCGCTCGCACTCCTCGTCCGAGAACGTCTCGCGCGTCTCCTTGTCCTTGACGAGCTCGAGCGCGTAGAAGTAGCCCGTCCCGCGCAGGTCGCCGACGATCGGGAGCTCGAGCAGCTGCGCCAGCTGCGCGCGCACCGCGTCCTGGTCGTCGTACACGTGCTCGACGATCTTCTCGCGGCGCATGATCTCCAGGTTCTTCAGCGCGATCGCCGCCTGCACCGGGTGGCCGCCAAACGTGATCCCGTGCGAGTACATCCGCTCGCCCTGGAGGAACGGCTCCATCACCTTGTCGGTCGCGATCACGGCGCCGATCGAGGCGTACGCCGACGAGAGGCCCTTCGCGCACGTGACGAGGTCGGGCCGGATGTCGTAGCGCCCGGAGCCGAACCACGTGCCGAGCCGGCCGAAGCCGGTGATCACCTCGTCTGCGCAGAGCAGGATCTCGTACTCGTCGCAGATCGCGCGCACGCCGGCCCAGTAGCCCTCCGGCGGCGTGAACGCGCCGCCCGCGTTCTGGACCGGCTCCATGATCACCATCGCGATTGTCTCCGGCCCCGTCGCCTCGATCGTCTGGCGCAGGTCGTCGAGCAGGAAGCCCGTGAAGTCGGCCTCGGTCTCGTCGGTCGGCCGGTGGTAGCGATTGGTGTTGCGCACGTGCGCCACCTCGGGGACGAGCGGCTCGAACGGCGTGCGCAGCGCGGGGATGCCGTTGATCGACAGCGCGCCCATCGTCGTCCCGTGATAGGCGACGTGGCGCGAGATCGCCTTCCAGCGGCGCTCGGCGGTCAGCCGCGCCGCGTGCTCGGCGTCGACGCGCGTGTGCGGCTCGCCCGGCGTCGCCGGAATCTGGGCCAAGAGCGCGCGGTGCTCGCCGCGCGCGGCGTAGTACTGGCGCGCGAGCTTCCAGGCCGACTCGACCGCCTCGGAGCCGCCCGAGACGAAGAAGACGCGGTTCAGGTCGCCCGGCGCGAGGCTCGCCACCTCGGCCGCGAGCTCGATCGCCCGCGGGTGCGCGTACGACCAGTTCGTGTAGAACGGCAGCTCGCGCATCTGCGCCGCGGCGGCCTCGCCGATCTCGTCGCCGTACGAGTAGCCGATCTGCACCGCGAAGAGGCCGGCGAGCGCGTCAAGGTAGCGCTTGCCGTTCGCGTCCTCCAGGTAGCAGCCCTCGCCGCGGACGATGACCGGCACCTCGCCGCCCCGGTAGCCGCCCATGCGCGTGAAGTGCAGCCAGAGATGATCGCGCGCGGCCTGCTGCAGCTCGGCCGGCGAGAGCGCCGACGAGACGGTGGTCACGCTGCTCCTCTCCGCTCGCGCCGCATCTGGATGACGACGTTGAGGAGCATCGCGGTGACGGCGATGACGAAGATGGCCGTGCCGATCACGTTCACCTGCGGCGGCGCCCCGTTCCGGGCGGAGCCCCAGACGTAGAGCGGGAAGGTGACCCGCGAGCCCGAGTTGAAGTACGTGACGACGAAGTCGTCGATCGAGATCGCGAAGCAGAGCAGCAGCGCGGCGAGGATCGCGGGTGCGATCAGCGGCAGCGTCACCTTCCTGAAGGTCGTCCACTCGTTCGCGCCGAGGTCCATGGCAGCCTCCTCGAGGTGGCGGTCGAACCCGACGAGCCGCGCCTTCACGGTCACGACCGCGAAGCTGATGCAGAACATGATGTGGGCGATCAGGATCGTCCAGAAGCCGAACTGGACCGTGATGAAGGTCGCGTTCAGGAACAGCGTCAGCAGCGACGCCCCGAGAACGATCTCCGGGGTGGAGAGCGGCAGGAAGATGAGGATGTTCGTCGTCGCGCGGCCGCGGAAGCCGTAGCGGACGAGCGCGAGGGCGATCAGCGTGCCGAGCGCCGTGGCGATCAGGCTTGCGATCAGGGCGATCTCGAGCGAGAGGATGATCGAGCTCTCGATCCCCGGGACGCCGTTCCAGTAGCGCCAGTTGTCCCAGGTGAACTTGTTCCAGGTGAAGTTGAACTTGCCGGGCGGGTTGTTGAAGGAGAAGACGGCGACGACGGCGATCGGCAGCAGCAGGTAGGCGAAGAAGAGGACCGAGTAGACCGTCAGGACATGGCGCTTGACGAAGGCCCACGCCGTTGCAGGCGCACTCCCGCGCGTGCGAGCCCGCTCGACCGCGACGGCACTCATGCCGCGGTCCCCGTCAACTGCTCGGTTCCGACCACGCGGGCGTAGAGGAACACGGCGATCAGAATCCCGGCCATCAGGATGAATGACATCGCCGCCGCGGCCGGGTAGTCGGTCAGCTCGAGGAACTTCGACTGGATGACGTTGCCGATCATGTGGTTGTCCGGCGAGCCCAGCAGCTGGGCGTTGATGAAGTCGCCGGCGGCCGGAATGAACGTGAGCAGCGTTCCGGCGACCACGCCCGGCAGTGAGAGGGGGAACGTTACGCGCCAGAACGCGTGCCACTTGCTCGCGTAGAGATCCTCGGCCGCCTCGATCATCCGCCCGTCGATCTGCTCGAGCGAGACGTACAGCGGCAGCGCCATGAACGGTAGGAAGTTGTACGTGATCCCGGTCACGACCGCCGTCGAGGTCGCCAGCAACCGGCCGCTCGGCCCGAGCACGTGCAGCGACTGCAGCGTGTTCACGACGAACCCGTTGTCCGACAGGATCGTCTCCCAGGCCAGCGTCCTGATCAGGTACGTCACGAAGAACGGCGCGACGATGAACAGCAGCAGCAGGTTCTTCCAGCGGCCGCCGCGGAAGGCGATCCAGTACGCGACCGGGTAGCTGATGATTAGCGCGAGGAGCGTCGCAATCCCGGCGTACTCGAGTGAGCGGATGAACTGCGCCCTGTAGTTGTGGAGCGCGTCCCAGTAGTTGCTCCACTGCCACGAGAACGTGTAGCCGATGTCGAAGTTCCCCGATTGCAGCGACTGGTAGGCGAGGAACCCGAGCGGCACGACGAAGAAGAGCGCCAAGAAGAGCACGCCCGGCGCGAGGAGCAGGTACGGCGTCAGACCGCGGTGACGGTGGAACAGGCTCACGCGCTCAGCCCGAGATCAGGTTCTGCCACTGCTCGAGGTACTTCTGGTTGTTCAGCGCCTTGCTGTCGAAGATCTTCACCTTGCTGAGCGTTTTCGCGCTCGGGAAGATGAGCGGGTTGTTCGCGACCGACGGGTCGTACCTCTTCGCAAATTCGCCGGCGCCCTTCACCGGCGGGATGTAGTAGATCCCAGTGATGTTCTTCTTCGGGTCGCCGGCCTCCATTGCACCCTGGACCTTGGGGTCGTAGACGTAGTTCATGTAGACGGACGCGGTGTAGACGTTGCCGCCCTTGGGGATCAGCATGTTGTCCGTCCAGAGGGCGCCGCCGGCCTCGGGCACGTTCCAGTGGATGTGCTTGTTCCCGAGCTGCGCGATGTCGCCCGACCACGACATTGCGGCCATGAGGTCGCCACGGGCGAGGATCGGCGCATAGTCGTTGCCCGTGAACTGGCGGATCTGCTTGTTGTCGACTGCCTTCTGGATCCGTTTGAACGCGGCGTTCCACGCCTTGTCGGTGACGTTCGTCGGGTCGTCGCCGTTGGCGAGCATCACGATCGTCATCGCGTCGCCCATCGAGTTGAGGACGGTGATCTTCCCCTTCAGCTTCGGGTTCTCTAGCAGGTCATCCGCGGAGAGCACCGGGTCGGTGAGCGTGTCGTTGTAGGCGATGCCCGACATGCCCGATTGCCACGGCAGCGTGTAGTCGCGGCTCTCGTCGAAGTTCGGGTGCTTCTGCACGTCGACGAGGTTCTTCATGTTCGGGATCGCCGACTTGTCGAGCTTCTCGGCCCAACCCTTCCTGAGCATCAGCCCGAGGTAGCGGTCGTTGTCGGTCAGGACGACGATGTCGCGGTGGATCGACTGGCCGCGTGAGAGCGGGCCCTGGATCTTCCCGAAGAACGAGGCGTTGTCGTTGATGTCCTCCATGTAGTTGACATGGACGCCGGTCTTCTTCTGGAACGCGTCGAGCGACGGGAAATGCTTCGTCTTCTTGTTCACGTCCATGTAGAGGGTCCAGTTCGAGAAGTTCAGGGTTTTCGCCAGCTTTTGCTCGACGGACGTCGTGCCGCCTGACGCCTTCGAGCCGGTGCCGCCGCAGGCGGCGAGGATGCCCGGGAAGGTGATCGCGGCCCCTCCGATCGCTGCCCGCTCGAGCAGCTGCCGCCTGGTGAGCTGGTCGGTCATGCTTCGGCTCCCTCCATCGAATCGACGACGAACGTGGAGTCAGGGCTCCACGAGATCTCGCTCGGCGCCGCGTCCGGGGCGCCGGGCTCGCTGTTCTGGACGTAGACGCTGACGTTGCCGGCGCGCGTCTCGAGCACGTACTGCGTCGCGACGCCGACGTACGCGGTCTCGAGCAGCCGGCCGGTCAGCCGGTTCGCCTCGACGTGGCCGAGGCGGATCTTCTCGGGGCGGACGCCGACGGCGACGCGGCCTGCCTGGCCGTTCAGCGTCCCGCTCGGGACGTGAACCTCGGTGCCGTCGTCGAGCCGCACGGAGTCCGGGCCGGCGACCGTCCCCGGCAGCAGGTTCGAGATGCCGAGGAAGCTCGCGACGAAGGCCGTCCGCGGCCGCTCGTAGAGGTCGGACGGTGCGCCGAGCTGCTCGATCTTCCCGGCGTTCATGATCGCGATCCCGTCCGCCATCGTCATCGCCTCTTCCTGGTCGTGCGTGACGTGGATGAACGTGATCCCGACGTCGTGCTGGATCGCCTTCAGCTCGAGCTGCATCTGCTTGCGCAGCTTCAGGTCGAGGGCGCCGAGCGGCTCGTCGAGGAGCAGCACGCGTGGCCTGTTCACGAGCGCCCGCGCCAGGGCGACGCGCTGCTGCTGTCCGCCCGAGAGCTGCCGCGGCTTGCGCCGGTCGAGCCCTTTCAGCCCGACGAGATCGAGGATGTCGAGCACGCGCCCGCGGACGTCGCTCTTGCGGACGCCGCGCCGCCGCAACCCGAAGGCGACGTTCTCGAAGATCGACAGGTGCGGGAAGAGCGCGTAGGACTGGAAGACCGTGTTCACGTCGCGCTTGTACGGCGGCTTGCCGCTGACCGGCTCGTCGCCGAGGTAGATCGCGCCCTCGGTCGGCTGCTCGAATCCGCCGATCATCCGGAGCGTCGTCGTCTTGCCGCACCCCGACGGGCCGAGCAGCGCGAAGAAGCTCCCGCGCTCGATCTCCAGCGAGAGGTCGTCGACGGCCGTGACGTCCTCGAACCGCTTCGTGACGTGCTCGAGCCGGACGTCGGAGGTGGCCGGCGCCGCCGGGGCCTCGGGCTTCTCGGCGACGGCCATCAGTGCGCCTCCGCGTGGGCGCCGTTGCCGGCGTGCGCGCCCCAGTCGTAGAGCTGCTTGTACAGCTCGAGGTAGAGGAAGCTCTCGGTCGAGAGGACGCCGTCGAGGCCGCGCAGCCGGCTCGTCAGGTCGAGCAGCTGCCGCCGGTCGGAGCAGACGAGCTCGACGAGGATGTCGAACTGGCCGGCCGTGATCACGACGTACCCGGCCTCGTCCCACTGCGCGATTGCCTCGGCGACCGGCTCGGGCGCGCCGCTCGTGCGGATGCCGACCATCGCCTGCGCCTCGAAGCCGAGGCCAAGCGGATTCGTCACGCCCGTGACCTGGAGGATGTTGTCCTGGCAGAGCCGCTGGTAGCGGGCGCGGATGGTCGCCTCGGAGACGCCCACCTCTGCGGCGATGCGGCGGAAGGGCTCGCGCCCGTTCTGCTGGAGGGCCTCGATCAGCGCCTGGTCGATGGCGTCCAGGCTGCGTGGGACGCTGACCGCCCCGCGCCGCAGCTGCTGCTCAGCGGTTCGCAATGCGAGGCGCTTGTACCAGTTTTCCGCGCATAGCGTCAACTTCGAGCCGCTGAGCGCAAGCGTCGCGAACCGTCCGGAACGGCCACGTCCGGGGACAGTCCCCGGACGTGGCCGAAACGACTTCAGTCGATCTTCGCCATCACGTGCTTGATCTGCGTGTAGTCCTCGAGCGAGTACGCGCTCAGGTCCTTGCCGTAGCCCGACTGCTTGTAGCCGCCGTGCGGCATCTCCGAGACCAGCGGGATGTGGTCGTTGATCCAGACGGTCCCGAACTGGAGCTTCCGCGCGGCGTTCAGCGCCCGGCCGACGTCGCGGGTCCAGACCGACGCCGCGAGGCCGTAGTCGACGTCGTTCGCCCAGGCGATCGCCTGGTCGTCGTCGGCGAAGCGCTGCACCGTCACGACCGGCCCGAAGACCTCGCGCTGGACGATCTCGTCCTCCTGGCCGACCTCGGCGACGACCGTCGGCTTGACGAAGAAGCCGCGGTCGCCGTTCGTGCCTCCGCCCGTCAACACCTTCGCGCCCTGGGCTCGGTCGAGGAAGCCGAGCACACGCTCCTGCTGGGCCTTCGAGATCACCGGCCCCATCTCGATCTCGTCGCCCTCGGCGGGGTCGCCGACGTGCAGCGACTCGACCGCAGGCACGAGCTCGTCGAGCAGCTTGTCGTAGATCTTCGGCCCGGCGACGACGCGCGACGCGGCCGTGCAGTCCTGGCCGGAGTTCCAGTAGCCGGCGATCTTGATCCCCTCCGCGACGGCAGCGGGATCGGCGTCGTCGAAGACGAGCACCGGTGCCTTGCCGCCGAGCTCGAGGTGCACGCGCTTGAGCGTCTCCGCCGCCGTGCGGGCGATCTCCTTGCCGGTCGCGACGTCGCCGGTCAGCGACACCAGGCGCACGTCGGGGTGCTTGACGATCGCCTCCCCGACGGGCACCCCGTCGCCGGTGATGACGTTGAAGACGCCGGGCGGCAGCGCCTCCGCCGCGAGCTCGGCGAAGCGAAGCACGCTGAGCGGGGTCTGCTCGGACGGCTTCATCACCTGGACGTTGCCGGCGGCGAGCGCCGGCGCGAACTTCCAGACCGCCATCATCAGCGGGTAGTTCCATGGCGCGATCCCGCCGACGATCCCGATCGGCTCACGCCGCAGCATCGAGGTGTAGCCGCGCATGTACTCGCCGGACGACTTGCCCTCGAGCACGCGCGCGGCGCCGGCGAAGAAGCGGATGTTGTCGGCCGAGACCGGCATCTCGTCGCGCGCGTAGGAGAGCGGCTTGCCGACGTTGCGCGACTCGATCTCCGCGAGCTCCTCGGCGTTGTCGTCGATCGCCGCGGCGAGCTTCAAAAGCGCCTCCTGGCGCTCGCCCGGAGTCGTCTCGAGCCACTCGGGTAGCGCCTTCTTCGCGGCCCCGACGGCGCGGTCGACGTCGGCCGTCGTCCCGCGCGGGACCTCCGCGATCACGTCGCCGGTCGCGGGGTTCAGCACCTCCATCGTGCCGCCCTCGACCGCGTCGACCCACTCCCCGCCGACGAAGTTCTTGTGCTGAGAAACCGTCACGCTCATGCCAAAGCCTCCCCGTTGAGATGCGGCACCAGCGTACTACTCGCGCCGCAAGAGGCCGGACTCCTGCGTCAGGCGCTGCGCGACCGCGACCGGCACCGCCGTCAGCACGATCACGAAGAAGACGACCGCGTTCACCTCCGGCAGCTGCTGGCCGAGCCGGATCTTGCCGAGGATCCAGATCGGCAGCGTGTTCTGCGCGCCGGCGGTGAAGAGCGTTACGATCACCTCGTCGAACGAGAGCGCGAAGGCGAGCAACGCGCCGGAGATCAACGCCGTAGAGAGCGCCGGGAACGTCACGTAGCGGAAGGTCTGCCAGCCGTCGGCGCCGAGATCCTGTGACGCTTCGATCAGCGACGGTGACGTCCGCCGGAGCCGTGCGAGCACGTTGTTGTAGACGATCACGACGCAGAAGGTGGCGTGCCCGACCACGATCGTCCAGAGCGAGAAGTTCACGCTCCAGAAGGTGTAGAACGACGAGAGCGCGATGCCGGTGATCACGCCGGGCAAGGCGATCGGGAGTACCAGCAGGAACGAGAACGTCTCGCGGCCGAAGAAGCGGAAGCGCGAGATCGCGACCGCCGCCATCGTCCCCAGCACGAGGGCGATCGCGGTTGCGGACAGTGCCGCCTTGAGCGAGAGCTCGAGCGCCGAGCGGGCGTCTGGGTCGTGCCAGGCGACGCTGAACCAGCGCGTCGTGAAGCCGGGGATCGGCCAGCTCTGGATGTTCGACGCGTTGAAGGCGTAGACGAGGATGATCCCGAGCGGCAGCCAGAGGAAGAGGACGACGCCGAGCGACCAGAGGGCGAGCGCCCAGCGTCCGAGCCGGCCGTCCATCAGAGCGCCTCGAACGCGCCCGCGCGTCGCGCGAGCACGAGGTAGACGCCCATGACGGCCAGCGGGATGGTCGCGAACGCGGCCGCGAAGGGCAGGTTGTACGTCAGCCCGAGCACGTCGCGGTAGACGACGTTGCCGATGAACTGCGTGTTGCCGACGAGGATCGGCGTGATGTAGTCGCCGAGCGTCAGCGAGAAGGTGAAGATCGACCCGGCCACGACGCCCGGCAGCGCGAGCGGCAGGATCACGCGCCGGAACGTCGTCCACCTGCGGGCGCCGAGGTCGCCGGAGGCCTCGAGGTACGAGTCCGGGATTCGCTCCAGCGAGGCGTAGATGGGGAGGATCATGAACGGCAGCCAGACGTACGAGAACACGACCCACACCGCCCAGTTCGTGTAAGCGATGTGCTGGTGAGGGAGGCCGAGCCCGCCGAGCCCCCAGTTCAGCGCGCCGTCGTTCGCGAGGATCAGACGCCACGCGTAGATGCGCGCCAGGTAGCTCGACCAGAGCGGCAGCAGCACGAGCACGAACAGCAGCGTGCGCAGCCTCGGGCTGGCCATCCGCGCCATGAAGTAGGCGAACGGGAAGGCGATCAGCACGTCGGTCGCGGTGACGGCGGCGGCGAGGCCGATCGTCCGGCCGGCGATCCGCCAGTAGGTGTGGTCGTTCCAGAGCGTGCGGAAGTTGCCGAGGCCCCAGCGGTGGACGATCTCGCCGGTGAACGGGTCGAGCGTCCAGAACGCCGAGACGAACAGCACCCCGATCGCGGCGATGTAGACGGCGAGGAAGATCCCCGCCGGCGGGCCCAGCAGCGAGACGCCGCGCAACCACGGCCGCCGCCAGAACGTCGTCGAGAGGCGGCGGCGGGCCGCCCGGGTCGAGCGGCCCGCCTCGTCAGCCTGCGCGGCCAAGCGGCGTCAGCCCTTGATCTCCGTCCAGGCTTGCTGCCACTTCGTGTAGTCGACGCAGTCGTTCTTGCCGTTGCCGCAGTCGGCGGACGGTGTCTTCCAGAACTTGATGCTCTTGAAGTACGAGGCCGGGGCGTTCGCGTGGTACTGCTCGCACGAGCCCGGGCTAAGCTGGTCCATGATCGGGCAGGCCTTCGTGTTCGCCGGCGTCTCGCCGAAGTAGATCGCCTGCTGCGCCTGGACCTTCGCGGTCGAGACCCACTTCGTCCACAGGTACGCGCAGTTCGGGTGCTTCGACTTGGACGTCAGCATCCACGTGTCGGCCCAGCCGGTCGCGCCTTCCTTCGGGATCAGGTCGGTGACCGGCACCTTGTCGGCCTTGAGCGTGTTCGTCTGGTACGGCCACGATGCGCCGATCACGGCGTCGCCGTTCTTGAAGAGGTCGATCTCGTCCGAGGCCAGCGCCCAGTACTTCTTCAGCAGTGGGCGCTGCTGCTTCATCAGCTTGACCGCCGCGTCGAACTGCGGCTGCGTCAGCTCGTACGGGTCGGCGATCCCGAGCGAGGGTTTCGCCTTGGACAGGTAGAGCGCCGCGTCCGCGATCTGGATCGGATTGTCCGGGACCGTGATCTGGCCCTTGTACTTCGGGTCGTAGATCGAGCTCCAGCTGGCCGGCGCCGGCGTCACCTTCTGCGTGTTGTAGAGGAGCGTGTTCGGCCCCCACTGGAGGGAGATGCCGTAGTGGACCCCGTCGACCGTGTTGTGCGGCGGCGACTTGAGGGCGCCGATGAAGTTCTCGTAGTCGGGGATCAGCTTCGGGTTCATCGGCTGGACGTCGTGGCCTCTGATCAGGCGCAGCGAGGCGTCGCCGGAGGCCGAGACCATGTCGTACTGGCTCCCGCCCTGGCGGATCAGGGTGACCATCTCGTCCGACGAGCCCGCGTACTTGCTCGTCACCTTGCAGCCCGTCTGCTGCTCGAACGGCTTCACCCATTGCGGCTGGGTATAGCCCTCCCACGCGACGAGGCTGAGCTTGCCCTCGCCCTTGCCGATCGAGCTCGGCAGGCTCGAGGCCGCCGAGGTCGTGCCGCTCCCGCCGCCGCTCTTGCTGCCGCTGCTGCCGCAGCCGGCCGCGACGAGTGCGAGCGCGCCCACGACGAGGGCCGCAGCGGCCCAGCCGAGGACGTGCCTGTGCTGCTTTCTCATTGCTCTCCTTCCGTGTCCCCCGGGGTGTCGATCTCGAGCTGATGCTCTGGGCGCCACTCGAGCAGGACCTGCCGGCCGCGGGCGTCCTGGGCGTCGGCCGACGAGGTCTCGAGGTTCTGCCGGACGACCTGGAGCTCTCCGCCGCGGTCGAGCTCGACGAAGAAGCGGGTCACCATCCCGGCGTAGACGACGTCGCGGATCCGGCCGGGCTCGGCGTGGAGGCCGGGCGCCGGCGTCGAGCCCGCGTCGTTCAGGTGGATCTTCTCTGGCCGGACCGCGTAGCGCTTTCCGTCGCGCTCGAGCTCGTTCGAGACGCCGACAAAGTTGGCGACGAAGGCGCTCTGCGGCCGCTCGTACACCTCGGCGGGCGCCCCGAGCTGCTCGATCCGGCCGTGGTTGAAGACGGCGAGGCGGTCGCTCATCGTGAGCGCCTCGTCCTGGTCGTGCGTGACGTAGACGAAGGTGATGCCGAGGTCCTGCTGCAGGCTCTTGAGGAAGAGCTGCATCTCCTGGCGCAGCTTCAGGTCGAGCGCGCCGAGCGGCTCGTCGAGCAGGAGCACCTCGGGCCGGTTCACGAGCGACCGCGCAAGGGCGACGCGCTGGCGCTGCCCGCCCGAGAGCTGCACCGGCTTGCGGTCGCCGAGGCCCGGCAGCCGCATTCGGTCGAGCACGTCCTCGACACGGGACTGACGCTCGCGCCGCGAGACGCCCTTCACGCGCAGGCCGTAGGCGACGTTCTCCGCGACCGTCATGTGTGGGAAGAGCGCGTAGTCCTGGAAGACGGTGTTCACGTCGCGCGCGTACGGCGGCACGTCCGAGACGTCGCGGCCGGCGAGCTCGATCCGGCCCGCATCGGGCCGCTCGAACCCGGCGATCAGGCGCAGCGTCGTCGTCTTGCCCGAGCCCGAGGGGCCGAGCAGCGTGAAGAACTCGCCGGCCGCAATTTCGAGGTCGACGCCGTCGACCGCGACCACGTCGCCGTACTCCTTCCGGACGCCCGCGAGCGTGACGGCGGGTCCGGCGCTTGGCCGAACCGCATCCCGGGACCGCTCGTCGGCTCGCTCCTGCAGTGACACCGGCCGCGCGATTATGGCCGGTCCGCGCGAAGGGACGCGCGGGGCTCCGGCACGCACGACTGCGGCTCGCCCTCGCAGCAGCCGAGCTTGAAGGCGCAGCGCGGGCACTGCCACGTCTGGTGGCGCCACTCCATCCGTGCGCCGCAGCGCAGGCACGGCTCCGTCTCGCGCTTCCCGTCCAGGGGCGCGACTCTAGTCGGTCGGCCTGACGCTACTCGGCGTGGACGGCCTGCGTCTGGCCGGCCAGGTCCTGGCTCAGGTCGGGCTTCGCCGGGCGGTCGCGGCGCAGCTCGGCGAGGCGCTTCGCGAGCGCCTGCCGACGGGTCGAGCCGTTCTCGGGATCGAAGAAGTAGGCGAGCGCGGCACCCAGCAGGAGCAACCGCAGCCGGCGCATCAGTCGCCCCAGTCGAAGTCGCGCGTGCGGCTCCAGAGGCCGTCGGCCTCGGGCTCCGACTCCTCGGTCGGCCACGCGAGGGACGGGCGCTCGGCGGTGATGCCGGTCTCCTCTCCGTCCATCGTCTCCTCGATCCGCGCCTGCTCCTCGGTCTTGAAGAGCGGGTGGTTCTCGAAGGGGTCCTCGGTCTTGTAACGGTCAAGCGGCAATTCCTCCTCGAGGTCCGAGTTGCGCTGCTTCAGCTCGAGGTGGTCCTGGATCACTTGCGCAAACAGCGAAGAAGTCTCCACCGGCGATGCTCCTCCCGTGGGTTCGTGGGGCAAGTGCGGGAGTCTAACGCCTGCGCCAGAGCCCGGCGCCGTCGAGCGGGTTCAGGCGCGGGCGCGCGGGCGGGCCGTGACGACGCGGTTCTTGCCGCTCCGCTTCGCCTCGTAAGAGCGCGCCGTCGGCGGCGGCCACGATGCCGTCCCCGCTCGCGGCCTCGGGGAACGCCGCGACGCCGAGGCTGACGGTCACGTGGATGCGCGTCCCGTTCGGGGCGAGGATCGTGCGCTCCTGCAGCGCGACCCGCGTCCGCTCGGCCAGGCGCGTGGCGCCGTCGAGGTCGGTGCCGGGCAGGACGATCGCGAACTCCTCGCCGCCCCAGCGGGCGGGGACGTCGATCTCGCGGACGGACTCGCGCAGCGTCTCGGCGAACTCGACGAGCACGCCGTCGCCGACCGGGTGCCCGAAGCGATCGTTGATCGACTTGAAGCTGTCGAGGTCGGCGAGCACGAAGGCGACCGAGCTGCCGAAGCGCTCCGCGCGCATCAGCTCGCCGGCCAGCGCCTCCTCGGACTGGCGGCGGTTGGCGAGGCCGGTCAGCATGTCGACGAGCGCCTGGCGCGCGACGATCCGGTGCAGGCGCGCGTTCTCGAGTGCGATCGCAGCGTGGGCGACGAGCGTCGCGGCCGTGCGGCGCTGCTCGACGGTGAAGCCGCGGCCCGAGAGCGTGAGCGTGCCGAAGCTCTGGCGGCCGGCCGTCAGCGGCAGCTCGAAGGTCTCGCCGCGGTCGGAGAGCGTGCCCGACTGGACGACCTCGCCGCCGAGGCCGACGACGAGGCCGCCGGTCGCGCCGGTCGTCTCGACGACGGTCTCGACGATCACGCGCAGCAGCTGATCGACGTCGTGGGTGGCCGCGAGCGCCTCGCCGAAGCGGACGGTCGCGTCGCGCTGGCGCGCGCGCTCCGCGTCGAGCTCTTGCATCCGGGCCTCGAGCTGGTCGGCCATCTCGTTGAACGCGAGCCCGAGCCGGCCGAACTCGTCCTGCCCGTCGGCCTCGACGCGCTGGTCGAGGCTCCCGCGCGCGATGGCGTTCGCGGCGTTCGCGAGGCGGCCGAGCGAGTCGACGATCGAACGGCCGACCGCATACGCGACGATCGCGACGAGCGCGAGCGAGAGCAGGAGCCCGAGCAGCAGGCGCCGGTCTGCGCGCGCGACCGCGTCGTCGATCTTGTCCTGTGGGGCGAGCAGCGCGAGCGCCGGGGTGTCGCCGCCCTGCTGCGCGCTGACGAGCGTGCGGTAGCGCTTGCCGTTGACCGTGAGCGTCGTCGCGTGCGGCGGCGCGGTCACGCGCGCACCCTGAAGCGCCGCCGGTCCGGCGGCGACCTTGTCGCCGCGCAGGACGACCAGCTGGTCGTCGGGGTCGATGCCCGCCTGGTCGCGCAGCCCGGCGACCGCGTCTGCCGTCAGCGGTACGCCGGCGATGACCGTCCCGACCGTCCTCCCGCCGTTCGCGATCTGCGCGGGCGACCCCGCCGCGATCAGCTGCGGCGGCCCAATGTGGTAGTGCGGCGTGTCGAGCCTGATTCCGGGGGCGCCGAGGACCACGCGCCGCACCTCGGCGCGGTCGCCCTGCAGGAGCGCTCGCTGGAGATTGCGATTCCCCGCGAAGTCGGTCGCGCGCCGTGTGCTTCGCCCGACCTCGCTCTTGTACGTCGCCGACAGCGCTCGCAGGCCCGCCTCCAGTCGCACGTCGACGCGCCGGGTCTCGCTGCCGCGCATCACCTCGTGCAGCGCCCACCCCGCAGCGCCGAGAGGGAGCAGCGAGACAAGCAGGAAATATGCGACTAGTTTGAGCTTGAAGCTCATGGCTTGAAATTTAGGTTGCCGACAAGTGGCGCCGATACCATGAGTCAGTGCATCGGCAAAAGAAGGGACGTTTGTGAGACGCGGTCTCGCAATCATCGCAACAGCAGCGGTTGCGGGCACCGCCTTTGCGGCAGCAGTGACGCTGCCCGCCCTCGTGACGCTGGGGACGAACACGCCTCCGGAGGCGCAGCCGCTCGCCGTCGGCACGCCCCATAACGTCGTGGTGCACGCGGCGCCGCTCCCGCCGCCGAAGGCGCATACGCGGCGGGCGCGGGCGAACGCTCGCACACGGTCGCTCCCGGCCGTCGTCGTTTCGCCGGTCGCCTCGACCGTCTCCTCGACGCGCACCGCCACCCCGAGCTCGGCGCCCGCGAAGCCTGCGAGCGGCGGGTCGGTTCCACCTGGAGCGCCGCCGCCGCCTCCGCCGCCGCCTCCTCC
>Ga0207702_10001526_pt1 | contig 22913 bp, 18 predicted proteins | sample KBSCornC62_FD_184302 | JGI IMG/M metagenome (GOLD analysis project Ga0207702, IMG submission 184302) | Corn rhizosphere microbial communities from Kellogg Biological Station, Michigan, USA - KBS Corn C6-2 (SPAdes) (version 2) | ecosystem: Host-associated > Plants > Roots > Rhizosphere > Soil ...
AGGGGCCGCCGGGGGTCAGGGGCCGCCGGGGGTCAGGGGCCGCCGGGGGTCAGGGGCCGCCGGGGGTCAGGGGCGGCCGAGGGCTCGGTAGGTCCAGCCGGCGGCGCGCCACGTCGCCGGGTCGAGCGCGTTGCGACCGTCCACGATGCGCGGCGCGGCGACCACCGACGCGAGCATCGACGGGTCGGTCTCCCGGAACTCGGACCACTCGGTCAGCAGCAGCAGCACGTCCGCGTTGCGGGCCGCCTCCAGCGCCGAGGACGCCATCGCCAGCTGCGGGTGGGTCCGCTTGGCGTTCTCCATCGCCTCCGGGTCGTACACGATCACGGCCGCACCGAGCTTCTGTGCCGCCGCGGCCACGTCCAGCGCCGGCGAGTCGCGGATGTCGTCCGAGTTGGGCTTGAACGCCGCCCCCCAGACGCAGACCCGCTTGCCCGCGTAGTCGCCGTCGAGCAGCTCCCGGCCGAGGTCGATGGCCCTGGCCCGACGCCGCTTGTTGATCGCGTCGACCTCCTCCAGGAACGCCAGCGCGTCCTGGGCGCCCAGCTCCTCGGCCCTGGCCATGAACGCGCGGATGTCCTTGGGCAGGCAGCCGCCGCCGAAGCCGAGCCCGGCGTGCAGGAACCGCTTGCCGATGCGGGAGTCGTAGCCGAGCGCCTCGGACAGCGCGGTCACGTCCGCGTGCACGACCTCGCACACCTCCGCCATCGCGTTGATGAACGAGATCTTGGTGGCCAGGAAAGAGTTCGCGGCGACCTTGACCAGTTCGGCGGTGGCGAAGTCGGTCACCACGACCGGCGTGCCGGACGAGATCACCGGCGCGAACGCCGCCCGCAGCGCCTCCTCGGCCGCGGCCGACTGGACGCCGAAGACCAGCCGGTCCGGGTGCAGCGTGTCCTCGACCGCGAAACCCTCGCGCAGGAACTCCGGGTTCCAGGCGACCTCGACCTCGTCCGACGGCGCCAACGACGCGACCAGCTCCGACATCCGCTGCGCGGTGCCGGCCGGCACCGTCGACTTGCCGACTACCAGCGCACGCCGGTCGAGCAGCGGGGCCAACGTCGAGAACGCGGCCTCCACGTACGTCAGGTCGGCCGCATAACCGTCCGGGCGCTGCGGCGTGCCCACACAGACGAAGTGCACATCGGCGAAGTCGGCCACCTCCTGGTAGGAGGTGGTGAACCGCAACCGGCCGGAGTCCAGGGCCTTGCGCAGCAACTCCGGCAGCCCCGGCTCGAAGAACGGCACGTCACCGGCGGTGAGCCGGGCGACCTTCGCCTCGTCGACGTCCAACCCGATCACGTCGTAGCCGAGCTCGACCATGGCCACAGCGTGGGTCGCGCCGAGGTATCCCGTGCCCAGGACCGACAGCTTCGGCTGGGCGCCGTTGTGAGCGAAGGTCATCGCGAAAGGGTACGACACCAGGCGTGGCCGGCCGTCCGCGCGCCGGTCCGGCAGGGCTGACCGGCCGGTAACATGAGCCCTGTGGACGCCGCGTTCGACCTCTACCGGCTCGGCGAGGAGCACACGATGCTCCGGGAGTCGGTCCGCGAGCTGGCCGAGGACAAGATCGCCCCGAGGGCCGCAGAGACCGACGAGACCGGCGAGTTCCCGTGGGACGTCTACGAGGCGCTGCGCAAGGCCGACCTGCACGCCGTGCACATCCCGGAGGACTACGGCGGCGCCGGGGCCGACTCGATCGCGACCGCGATCGTCATCGAGGAGGTCGCCCGCGCCTGCGCCGCGTCCTCGCTGATCCCGGCGGTCAACAAGCTCGGGACGATGCCGCTGCTGCTGTCCGCGTCGGAGGAGCTGAAGCGGGAGGTGCTGCCCCCGGTCGCCAGCGGCGAGGCGCTGTTCTCGTACGCGCTGAGCGAGCGGGAGGCCGGCTCCGACGCGGCCGCGATGCGCACCCGGGCCGTCCGCGACGGCGACACGTACGTGCTCAACGGGACGAAGGCCTGGATCACCAACGCCGGCGTCTCGACGTACTACACGGTGATGGCCTCGACCGACCCGTCGAAGGGCGCGAACGGGATCTCGGCGTTCGTCGTGCACAAGGACGACCCTGGGTTCTCGGTCGGCGCCAAGGAGCGCAAGCTCGGCATCAAGGGCTCGCCGACCTGCGAGATCTACTTCGAGGACTGCACGATCCCGGCGTTCCGCATCGTCGGGGAGGAAGGCACCGGCTTCAAGACCGCGCTGCGCACGCTGGACCACACGCGGCTCACGATCGGTGCGCAGGCCGTCGGCATCGCGCAGGGTGCGCTCGACGCCACGATCGCCTACGTCAAGGAGCGCAAGCAGTTCGGGAAGTCGGTGTCCGACTTCCAGGGCGTCCAGTTCATGCTCGCGGACATGGCGATGCGCACCGAGGCCGCCCGCCAGCTCGTCTACGTGGCGGCGGCGAAGGCCGAGCGCGGCGAGCCCGACCTCACGTTCGTCTCGGCTTCCGCCAAGGTGATCGCGTCCGACGCGGCGATGTCCGTGACCACCGACGCGGTCCAGCTGTTCGGCGGCGCGGGCTACACCCGCGACTTCCCGGTCGAGCGGATGATGCGCGACGCCAAGATCACCCAGATCTACGAGGGCACCAACCAGATCAACCGCATGGTCATCGCCCGCCAGCTGCTGCGCGGCTGACCCGCCCGGGCGCTGGGGCGGGCCCCTGAGGCCTGTCCCGGCTCCGGGGGTGAGCCGGGACAGGCTGACGAAGACATGTCTCCGCGGCACCCCGCAGGTATGCGACCGGTTGGCCGGATCTGCGTCCCGCATAGCTCCGGGACGGCTCAGCCGGTGCCCTCGAGGATCTTCTTGAGAAGCGCGAGATCGCTGGTCACGAGGGCGGCGTCGCGCTCGAACTCGGCGTCGGTCATGTCCGGCGCGCGGCGCAGCGTGAAGTCGACCTCGCAACCGTCGCCGTCCGGGGTGGCCCGCAGCGGCACGTACACGGTCTCGCCCGAGGGCGTGACCACCACCTGGTCGAGCACGCCGTACTCGTTCTCGGGCGCGACGGTCACCCGCGCCCGTCCGCCGGGCGTCTCGACGAACCAGTCGTCGCCCTCCCGGACCGCCGAGCTGCCCAGGCCGTGCGCCCACTGGGGCAGGTTGGCCGGGTCGGACGCGAAGGCGTAGACGTCCGCCACGGGCCGGTCGATGTACACGCTCAGGTGCCGGGTGTGCGTCACCGGGCGGATGGTGCCACGGCGGGCCGGCCTCCGTCAGGCCGGCCCGGTCGGCGAGCACGACGGCCGGCACGCGGTCGCGGAAGTCGAGCGTCTGCAGCGCGTGGGCGACGCCGGGCAGGGGAGCCGAGCTTCGGCAGCACGGGGGCGGCGTACGTCTTCGCTAGGCGGGGGAGCCGAGCTTCGGCAGCACCACCGAGCCGAACACGTCGATGAACTCGTCGTCCTCGCCGACCGGGTGCAGGTAGAGGCTCTCGAAGCCGAGCTGCTGGTAGTCGTGCAGGCGCTCGGCCAGCGCGCCGGCGTCCGAGGAGACCAGCACGTTGCGGGCGACCTCCTCCGGCGGCACGTGCCGGGTCGCCGCCTCGAACTGCTCCGGCGTCTCCAGCTCCCACGCCAGGCTGGTCGGCAGGCAGTTGCTCCGCCAGGTCTCGCAGGCGGCGGCGAGCGCCGCGTCGTCGTCCCGCGCCCAGGACAGGTGCACCTGGAGGTGCAGCTCGCCGCGCCCGCCGGCGTCGCGGTAGGCGCCGACCACCCGGCGGAGCAGGTCGGGCGGCTGGTTGACGGTGATCAGCCCGTCCGCCCACTCGGCCGCCCAGGCCGCGGTCTCGGCGCTGACCGCGCCGGCGACCAGCTTCGGCGGCTCGTCCGGCAGTGACCACACCCTGGCCCGGTCCACGGTGACCAGCCCCCGGTGGGAGACCTCCTCGCCCCGCCAGAGAGCCCGCATCACGTCCACGCACTCGCGCAGCCTCGCCATCCGCACGTCCTTGGTCGGCCACGGGTCGCCGGTGACGTGCTCGTTGAGCGCTTCGCCGCTGCCGAGCGCGACCCAGGGGAAGCGGCCCGGGAACATGGCGGCCAGAGTGGCGAACGCCTGGGCCGAGATCACCGGGTGGTAGCGCTGGCCGGGCGCGTGGAAGCAGCCCATCGGCACCCGCTCGGTCGCCTGCAGCGCGGCGCCGAGCCAGGCGAAGGTCAGGCCGGAGTGGCCCTGGCGTCGGCTCCAGGGGGCGAGGTGGTCGGAGCACATGACCGCGTCGAAGCCGGCCTGCTCGGCGTGGACAGCGGAGTCGCGCAGGTCGCGCGGGTGGGCCTGCTCGTGCTGCGCGTGGAATCCGATGGTGGGCATGGGTTGGCCCTACCCACGCCCAAGGATTCACCAAGCCTCTGGGCCGGAAGCGTTCCTGGATCGGTGCGGACGACCCGGAGCGTCACCGATGCGCTCCGGGTCGATCACTATGGGACGGACCGAGCGAGCGAAGGAGCGGGCGTGCACAGACGAGTCCTGGTGGTCATGATCTCGGCGCTGGCGGTCGTGCTGGCCTGGGCGATACCGGCGAACGCGATCACGCACGGGCAGCCGGACAACGGAGCCCATCCGTACGTGGGCGAACTGCTGTTCTTCGTGCCCGACGAGCCTGACTCCCGCTTCGACGATCCCGGGTCGTGGTTCACCTGCTCGGGGACGCTGCTCAACGACCACGTCGTGCTCACGGCGGGCCATTGCACGTACGGGACCGGCCGTGACGGCGCCTCGACGACCGCGAACGGCGGCTCCGGCTCCGGGGGAACGGACGTGTGGATCAGCTTCAGCGAGTCCCCCGACTTCTCGATCCTGCCGCCGAGCTCCTCGTACGGCCGGGACCAGAACGCCCAGCGCTACCACGACTGGTCGACCGCACTGGACGCGTCCCCGGACTGGCACCAGGCCACCGCGTTCCCGCACCCGCAGTTCGACCCTGACGCGTTCTTCCTGCACGACGCCGGCGTGCTCGAGCTGCAGGAGCCGGCGCCGATGAGCCGGTACGGCGCGCTGCCGGAGCAGGGCTTCCTCGACCAGTTCCAGACCGCGCGGCGGGCCGGCCAGACCTTCACCGTCGTCGGCTACGGGCTGAACAAGGTCAGGCCCAACCTCGAGGTCGGCGGCGACACCCGCTTCACCGGCACGGTGAAGCTCAACACGCTCAACGGCCTGTTCGGCCTGCCGGACGGCACTGCCGCGCGGTTCAGCAACAACAACGGGACCGTGCACCAGGGCGGTACCTGCTTCGGCGACTCCGGCGGTCCGACGTTCTACGACCGGACCAACATCGTGGTCACGGTCACCTCGTTCGGTATCAGCCCGAACTGCACCGGCTCCGACGACGAGTACCGGATCGACCAGCCGGACGACCTCGCCTTCCTGGCCGGTTTCGGCGTGACCCCGTAGCGGTCGGACGGGGAGGGCCCGACGCGGCCCTCCCCGCGCCGGTTCCCCGGGGTCGGACCGGCTGCCGGGTGACCAGCGTGGTGGCTCAGGCGCCGCCGGCCGCCAGGGACAGGTTGGGGCCGGGCGGGGTCAGGCCGGCCGAACGCGGGTGCACCACGTAGCGGTTGCCGCCGTCGCCCTTCGCCGCGTACAGCGCGCGGTCGGCCTGGGCGAGCAGCCGGTCGACGTCGGCCCGCGGGTCGTCGGTGACCGTCACGCCGACACTGGCGCCCGACCACGCGGTCACCCCGCCGGTCAGCAGGTATGGCGAGCTGATCTCGGCCACGATCCGCTCGGCCAGCCGGGCCGCCCCGGCCACGTCCAGCTCGCTGCAGAGCAGCACGAACTCGTCGCCGCCGAGCCGGGCCACCAGGTCGAGGTCGCGGACCACCGAGCGCAGCCGGCGGGCGGTCTCCCGGAGCAGGTCGTCGCCGGTGGCGTGCCCGTAGGTGTCGTTGACCCGCTTGAGCCCGTCCAGGTCGACGGCGATGACCGCGACGTGCCCCGCCTGGCCGGCCGCCCCGTCCAGCGCGGCGATCGACCTGCGCAGCCGGTCGACCAGCAGCAGCCGGTTCCCGAGTCCGGTCAGCGGATCGGTCAGCGCGGTCCGGCGCAGCTCCTCCTGCACCCGGTGCCGCTCGGTGACGTCCTGGGCGGAGCCCCACACCCGGACCGGCCGGCCCTTGGCGTCGTGCTCGACCTCGCCGCGCACGGCCAGGTGCCGGACTTCGCCACTGGTCAGCATCATCCGCTGCGCCAGCTCGAACGGTCCGGGCCGGGTGAACGCCTCGGTCAGCGCGGCGGCCACCCGCTGCCGGTCCGCCGGGTGGGTCACGTCCAGCCAGAGCCGCGGGGTCACCATGACCGACTGCGGCACCAGGCCGGCCAGCCGGTACATCTCGTCGGTCCAGGACATCCGGTCGCGGCGGCCCGGCGCCTCCCACTCCCAGCTGCCGACGTGGGCCAGCCGCTGGGTCTCGGCCAGCAGCCGCTCGCTGCGGCGCAGCCGCTCGGCCGCGCCCCGCTCGCTGCTGACGTCGGTGAAGCAGACCACGACGCTGCGCCGGCCGTCCTCGGCCGGCGGCAGCGGGGACGCGGTCGCGCTGACGAAGCGCAGCTTCCCGTCGGCCCGGACGACCCGCAGCATGTCCGCGCTGGCCACCCGCTGCTCCCGCAGGCAGATCGCGCTCGGCCATTGGTCGCGCGGCAACGGCGACCCGTCCTCCTGCTGCAGCACCCAGTTCGGCGAGCGCCGCATCAGCTCGTATCCGGGCTCGCCGAGAATGCGCTCGGCCGCCGAGTTGACCATGGTGATCCGGTCGTACTCGTCGACGACGAGGATGCCCTGCTCGACCGAGGCGAGCACGGTGCGGTATTTCTGCCGGCTGGCCGACAGCGCCTGCTCGCTGCGCCGGCGCTGGTCCCGGGCCAGGGCGAAGTCGAGCCGGCTGCTGGCGACCCGACCGAGCCGGGCCAGCAGCGTGACGTCCTCGTCGGTGAAGTAGTCGGGCCGGTCGGAGCAGACCAGCAGCACGCCGATCGCCCGCTGCCGCTGCCGCAGCGGGAGCGAGATGGTGGAGCGCAGGCCGAGCGAGCGGGCGGCGGCCCGGTCACCGCGCGGGTCGACGGTGGCGTCGGCGCTGCGCACCACCTCGCCGCGGCGCAGCGCGGTGCCGCACAGCGTGCCCTCCACGGTGTTCAGCGTGCCGAGCTGGTCGCGCAGCATCCCGGAGGTGGCGGCGAACAGCAGCTCACCGGGCTCGGCCGACTCGAGCAGCTGCACGGCGGCGCCGCCGGCCCGGACCAGCGCGCGGGCCCGCTCGACGCAGAGCTCCAGCAGCAGCGACGGCTGGGCCGGCGCGCACGCGATCTCCTCGATCGCGTCCAGGGCGGCTGCCCGCCTGGACGCGCTCGGCTCAACGGCCGGCCGCTGCTGGTCGTCGGTCACCGTCGCCTTTCGTCTCGACCCCGGTGCGCAGCGTACCGTCCAGTAGCCAGGATGGAACCGGTCCGAGTGGTTGGATTCGGGCAACCGCGGGCAGGTGGACGGCATGACCGGTCACCCCCCGTCGCCCCTGGTCGCCGCCGTCGGGCTCGTCGCGACCGCCGCGGACGGACTGCGGCGGCTGCCGCGCGCACTCGGCTCGGCCGGGCACGCCGCCCTGCGCCAGTACGACGAGTTCGCCGTCCGCGGGCAGCAGCTGCTCGCCGGCCACCCGGCCGGGGACGCCGGTGTCCCGCCCGGACCCCGCGGTCCCGCCCGCGGCGAGCACGTCCCCGCCGACCCGGACGAGCCGGTCGTCCCCGTTCCGGCGGTGTCGCCCGATCCGCCGATCGGGCTGACCGAGCCGGTCGTGCTGCCCGAGGACGTACAGGAGGACGTCGCGCAGCTGACGCCGGGTGCCGACCTCGGCCACGACGAGCTGCCGCTGCCCGACTTCGACCACCAGACGGTGCCGCAGCTACGCGGCCGGCTGCGCACGCTCGACCTGGCCGAGCTGGTCCAGCTGCGCGACTACGAGCAGGCGCACGGAGCGCGGCTGCCGGTGCTCACCCTGCTCGACAACCGCATCGCCAAGCTGCTCGCCGGCACCGAGGGCTAGTCAGCCGGTCAGCGGCGGTCAGTAGCGCAGGAGCTCCTCGGTGGCCGGCAGCCGGCCGTTGACCCGCAGCCGGCGCAGCCAGCCCTCCCAGCCGGGGCGCTCCCGAAGCGTGCGCAGCGCGTCCCGGGCGCCGTCCCGGTCGCCGCGGGCCGCCGCAGCCAGCGCACCGTGCAGCTCCCGGACACCCTCCGGCGCCTCCTGCGCGAGCAGCTCGTAGTCGCCGGTCTCGTACGCGCGCTGCAGCCGCAGCAGCCGCTCCAGCTCGCCGACCGGGTCGGCCGCGTCGTCGACGCGCAGGTCCACCAGCACGCCGTCCCAGGGCGCCTCGTCGTCCCTGTTGCCGGAGACCACGATCAGCGCGGCCGACTGCCGGCCGCGCAGGTCACCGCCGGCCGTGTCGCCGGCCCGCAGCGCGCCGACCAGCCGGGCCGCGAGATCCCCTGATGCCTCGGCGTACCCCTCCGCGACCGACGGGACGACCGACCGGGAGGCCAGCATGTTGCCCTGCGCGCTGGAGTCCGCGCCGGTGCGGTGCCCGCAGGCGGACAGGCAGCCGACCCCGGTCCACGCCGCGGATGCGCCGGCCGGCCCGACGACCGCGACCTGCCGCTGGTCGGCGTCCTTGTCCTCGGCCAGCAGCCGGTCCAGCGCCTGCTCGGCGGCGTCCCCGGCGGCGAGTCGGTCGAGCAGCCGGGGCCCGTAGCCGCGCTGCGACAGCGCCTGCGTGGCGACCGCGCCGACGCCGGCCCTGGCCCACGGCGCCGCCCGGCCCACCGCCAGCGCGCAGGTGGCGACGGCCACGCCGAGCTGTCCGGTCGCAGGATCCCGCGCCACGATCGAGAACGTCATGTCGGACCCGACTCTAGAGGGGCCGGCGGCCGGCTAGAGCGGCCGGACCCCCGGCACCTGGGTGCCCAGCGTCGCGGTGACCCGCTCGGCCTCGACCTTCGCGCTCAGCCGCGCGTCGTCCGGGTTGGCCACCAGGACCACGCTCGCCGCCGCGGCCAGCGGCACCAGCAGCCCGTCGAGCCAGCCGGTCGGCGTGGTCCACGGCTGCGTGGACAGCACCCGGTCACCGGCGAGCAGGCCGAGCTCGGCCGCCCGGCGCAGCGCGATCTCGACCAGGTCGCCGGCGGAGACGGTGTTGCCGCCGGTGTCCAGCGCCGGCACCGCGTCCGGTACGGGGCGGCCGGACCAGTGGTCGCCCATCGCCAGCACGTCCACCGAGTAGTCGCGGGCCCCGGGCGGCGGGCCGTCGGCGAACCCGCGGCCGAGCGGGGCGAGCGAGAGCGCGAACACCTCGTCGGCGGCGGTCGCCTCGGCGACCCGGTCGGCGGTCGCGAACGCCACCGCGGCGCCGGCCGGATCGGTCCCGACCACGGCGGCCGCGGTCCAGGCGCCGAGCAGGATCGCCGCGGCCTGCCAGTGCGCCGGCAGCAGCACCGCGACGCGGTCGCCCGGCGCCGCGCCCACGTCGTCGCGCAGCAGGTTGGCGGTCTTGGCCACCCAGTTGGCCAGCGAGGTCGCGGACAGCTCGGTCCGCTCTCCGGTCGCGTCGTCGTAGTAGGTCAGCAGCGGGCCGGCCGGGTCGCGCAGCAGCGCGGCGGCCAGCAGGGCGTCGGGGGCGGACACAGCCAGCAACCCTAGGCCGTGCGGCGCGCCCGTCCGGATTCACCGTTCGACGGCTGTCGCCCAGACGGACCAGGTGCCCGGCGCCGTGCACCTCCTCGGCAGCGTCGTCGTGCCGGCCGACGCCCGCTTCCTCGGCGGCGGTCAGTTGATGCAGCCGGTGTCGGCGGCGGTACGGGCGTCGGCGGTCGCCTTCGGGGACCCCGACGCCGCCGGTGGCTTGCTCGGCGTACCCGCACCGATCGAGCTGAAGTCGGAGCCGAGCACCAGCTGGACGCCGCTGACGCCGTCGCGCTGCACCAGCGTTGCAGACGGGACCACCGCGAGCACCGCGCGGGCGCCGGCCTCACCGCCGGCGCCGTACCGGATCTCGGTGCGGCGGTAGTCCTGCCGGTCCGCGTTGCCGGTGCCGCCGACCTTGAAGCCGGCCTTGGTGAGCCCGCTCGCGGCCTGCGCGGCCAGGCCCGACCGGCCGCTGCCGTTGTAGACGGTCACGGTCACCTCGCCGCGCGGGGCCGGCTTGACCGCGGCCTTCGCCTTCGGCGGGTTGATCACCGACTCGAAGAACCGGGGGATCGCCGCGTCGTCGACGAGGATCACGTCCTGGCCGTTGCGGACGCCGTTGCCCTCGGTCGGGATCGTGGTGAACGTGACGTTCCCGGCCGCCAGCCCGCGCAGCTGGCCGGCGAGCTGGATCGGGTCGAGGTCGGCGTCCATCCGCATCGAGCTGCCGACCGCGTCGAGCAGCCGCTTCAGCTTGATCGGGTTGGTCAGCGTGCCGAGGCTGGTGACCTTCCGGAACACCGCCGACATGAAGTACTGCTGGCGCACGATCCGGTCCAGGTCGCCGCGGGGCAGCCCGTGTCGCTGCCGGACGAACGCCAGCGCCTGCTTGCCCTCGATCGTCGAGACGCCCTTGGGCAGGTCGATGCCGGAGAACGGGTCCTTCTGCGCCTGGTTGAGGCAGACCTGGACGCCGCCGATCGCCTTGGTGATCCGGTAGAAGCCGAGCAGGTCGACCTCGACGTAGTGGTCGATCTTCACGCCGGACAGCTCGCTGATCGTCTCGACCAGCTTCTGCCGGCCGCGGTCAGGGTCGGCCTTGGTGGTGCCGCAGTCGGTGGCGCCGTTGATGTACGCCGAGTTGAGCTTGTGCTGCCCGCTGCAGCCCGGGATGGTCACCCACGAGTCGCGCGGGAACGAGACCGCAGTGGCCTTCCGGCCGTCGGCCGGGATGTGCACCAGGATCATCGTGTCGGTCGAGTTGGTGACCTGCTCGGTGGTGGACAGCTCCTTGAGCTCCGCCGGGGTGGCGTTGGTCCGGTCGTCGCTGCCGACCAGCAGGATGTTCGTGTCCCGGCCGTCGACGTCGTCGTGGGTCGCGCCGATCGCGTTGACCCGGTCGACCTTCGTGCTGAAGTCGCGGTAGAGGAACCACATCACGCCGCTGGCGACCAGCACGAGCACCGAGAGGAACGCCGCGGTGACGCGCAGCGCGGTGACCAGCGGGGAGTGCCGGCCGCGGGGCGGCCGGGCCGGTGCCCGGCCGGCCGCCGGGACGTCGTAGCCGCCGAGCCCGTCGGGCCGGTACGAGCCGCGCGGGTCGAGCTCGGGCGGCAGTTGGCCGCCGCGCCGGCTCCCCGGGTGACCGCCGCGCGGGTCCTGGCCGCGGCCGCCGCGGTAACCGGCTGAGCCGCCGTCGCCGCGGGAGCCGGAACCGGAGCCGTCGGGGTAACCGCCGCCCGACCGGCCGCCGGGACTCCGGCCGCGCGGCGGCCGCGGTGGCTGGCCACGGCGCGGGTCGAACTCCGGCGGCAGACCGTCCCTCGGACCGCTCACTGTGCGCTCACCGGTCTGCGACCCACCTCGTCTCTGTGCCCCCGCCGCATGCGAGGGGAACCTCCACTCCCGCAGACGTGCCCCGCCCCCGGAATGTTGCCGTTCTACTCAGCGTCACCGGGATGCGCGGCGAGCGTAACCCGGTCGACCATGCCCGGAGCGTCGGCCTCGGTCTGTCACACTCGTCGGCGTGTCGGTGCAGACCGCGCGCCGGCCGAACGCAGTTCTTGACCACGGAGGTCGCGCCCTGATGCGCCTGTTCGTCACCGGCGGCGCCGGTTTCATCGGCTCCCACTACGTCCGCAGCCTGCTGCAGGGCGCGTACCCAGGGTACGAGGAGGCCGAGGTCACGGTCTTCGACAAGCTGACCTACGCCGGCAACCTGGCCAACCTGGCGCCGGTCGCCGACAACCCGCGCTACCGGTTCGTGCAGGGTGACATCTGCGATCCCGTGGCGCTGGAGGCGGCGCTGCCCGGCCACGACGCGGTCGTGAACTTCGCCGCCGAGACGCACGTCGACCGGTCGATCACCGGCGCGGCCGACTTCGCGATGACCAACTTCGTCGGCGCCCAGCAAGTCTTCGACGCGGCGCTCCGGCACAGGGTCGGCCGGGTCGTGCAGGTGTCCACCGACGAGGTGTACGGCACGATCCCGGACGGCTCCTGGCGGGAGGATCACCTGCTCGAGCCCAACTCGCCGTACTCGGCCGCGAAGGCCGGTGCCGACCTGCTCGCCCGCGCGTACGCCCGCACGTACGGGCTGCCGATCTCGGTGACCCGCTGCTCGAACAACTACGGGCCGTACCAGTTCCCGGAGAAGGTCATCCCGCTGTTCGTCACCAACCTCATCGACGGCGCGCACGTGCCGCTCTACGGCGACGGGCTCAACGTCCGCGACTGGCTGCACGTCGACGACCACTGCCGCGGCATCCAGCTGGTGCTGGAGCGCGGCGCGCCGGGCGAGATCTACAACATCGGCGGCGGCCGGGAGCTGACCAACAAGGAGCTGACCGACCTGCTGCTGCAGGCCACCGGCCGCGGCTGGGACTACGTCGACTACGTGACCGACCGGCTCGGCCACGACCGGCGCTACTCGGTCGACCACTCGAAGCTCGCCGCGCTGGGCTACCGGCCGCGGTACGCGTTCGAGGACGGGCTGGCCGAGACCGTGCGGTGGTACCGGGACAACCGGGCCTGGTGGGAGCCGCTCAAGGCGCGCGGATGAGGCTGCTGGTCACCGGCGCCGGCGGCCAGCTCGGCGCCGACCTGCTCCGGGTCGCCCGCGGCCACGACGTGGTCGGGCCGACCAGGGCCGAGCTGGACGTCACCGACCCGGCCGCGGTGGAGCGGGTCGTCAAGGAGGTCCGGCCGGACGCGGTGCTCAACGCCGCCGCGTACACGGCGGTGGACGCGGCCGAGACCGACGAGGCGACCGCGGCGGCGGTCAACGCCGAGGCGCCGGCCACGCTGGCCCGGGTCTGCGCGCTGCACGGTGCCGAGCTGGTGCACGTGTCCACCGACTACGTCTTCGCCGGCGACGCCGACGCGCCCTACGAGGTCGATTCGCCGGTCGGGCCGGCGTCCGCGTACGGGCGGACCAAGCTGGCCGGCGAGCGCGCGGTCCGCGAGCTGCTGCCGGAGCGGTCCTGGGTCGTCCGTACCGCGTGGGTGTACGGGGCGGGCGGCGGCAACTTCGTCACGACCATGGCCCGGCTGGAGGCGACCCGGGACACCGTCGCGGTGGTCGACGACCAGCGCGGCTCGCCGACCTGGTCGCGGGACCTCGCCGCCGGCCTGCTCGCGCTGGTCGAGGCCGGGCCGGCCGCCGGGACCTACCACTGCACCAACGCCGGCGAGACGACCTGGTACGGGCTGGCCCGGGCGGTCTTCGCCGAGCTCGGCGCCGACCCGGACCGGGTCCGCCCGACGACCACGGCCGCGTTCCCGCGGCCGGCTCCCCGCCCCGCCTACTCGGTGCTGTCCCCGGCGGCCTGGCTGGCGGCCGGGTTGCCGGCGCCGCGACCGTGGCGGGAGGCGCTGCACGCGGCCTTCGCCGAGGTCGGCGACGCCCTGCGGCCGGCCTGAATCGAACCCTCGGGAGTTCCGCCGCTCGGTTAGGCGGGAACGCTAACGTTGCGTCGGCCGTCGCGGGTCGGCCGGCCCACCGGCTCGGCCCATCCCGCGCCGACGGTCGAACGGGGACCGAGACGGACGGGGCGATGACGATCGGGAGTTGGCGACCGCGCTGGCGGGCCGGCGCTGCGGCGATTGCCCGGCCCGCGGACAGCCCGGCGCCGGCCGGCAACGCGCAGGCCGCCGGACCCGCCGCCCCTGTCGACCCTCCCACCCCCGCCGGGCCCAGTGTTGTGGCCGGATCCGGCGTCGCGGTGGCGGCCGGGTTGGACCGGTGGAGCACCCGGTTGCGCGGTCTCGGGTCGGGCGGCCGGGGCGGGAGCATCCCGTGGACCGTCCCGGCCGGCTGGCCGGCCCGAGCCGCCGTGGTGCTGGTGCCGGCGGTGATCTACACGGCGCTCGGCATGCTCCGGCTCGCTCCGGCGTGGCGGGCGCCGACCAAGCTGACGCAGTGCGGCTGCGGCGACGGCGGCTTCACGATGTGGTACTTGGGCTGGATGCAGTACGCCCTCGGACATGGGCACAACCCGCTGTTCACCGACTGGTTGTTCTACCCGACCGGCGTGAATGTGATGTGGAACGTCTCGCTACCGCTGCCCGGGTTCCTGCTCAGCCCGCTCACCGCCGAGTGGGGAGTGATCTTCAGCTACAACGTCCTGGTCGTCGTGGCGTTCGCCGGCACGGCCACCTCGGCGTACCTCGTGTTGCGCCGGTGGGCGCCCTGGCCACCGGCCGCGTTCGCCGGCGGCCTGCTTTACGGCTTCTCGCCGTACATGATCGGCCAGGGGTTGGGCCACGCCCATATGCTCCTGCTGCTGCTGATCCCGGTCATGCTCCTGCTGCTGGACGAGCTGCTGGTTCGGCAACAGATCCGGTTCTGGATCACCGGCCCGTTGCTCGCGGTGGTGGCCGTGGCGCAGCTGCTGACCGCCGAGGAGCTGCTGGCCAGCGCCGCCCTGATCGGTGGGATCGGCGCGGGCGTGCTCATCGTGCTCTTCCCCGGCCGGGTCAGGACCAGGCTGCCACACGCGCTGGCCGGGTTGGCCCTGGCCGGGGTGATCGCGCTGGCGCTCGCCGCCGTCCCGCTGAAGAACCAGCTCACCGGGCCGCAACGGCTCACCGGCACGGTGAGCAGCCCGGACCTCTACCGGGCCGACCTGCTCAGCTGGGTCGTGCCGAGCCGGCTGGTGCACTTCGCGCCGCCCGCGGCGCTCGACATCAGCAGCCGGTTGGGCGGGAACGTGGCGGAGAACGGCAGCTACCTCGGCATCCCACTGCTCGTTATCGCGGTCGGAGTCGTCGTGCTGCTCTGGCGTTCGCGACCGGTGGTCCGCTGGGCCGGGTTCACCCTGCTCGCGGTGATGGTGCTCGCGTCCGGCCGGTCGCTGAAGGTCGGCGGCCACGAGACCGGCGTGCCGCTGCCGTTCCGCGTTGTCGAGCATCTGCCCCTGCTGGAGAGCCTGGTCAGTATCCGGCTGGCCTCGTACGCGGTGCTGCTGTGCGCGCTGCTGCTCGCCGTCGGGATGGATGGCCTGCGCGGATGGATCCGTACGTGGCAGGCGGAGCCGGCCCCGGCCGAGGGCACCGGCACTCGCCGGGCGTGGCGGCCGACCGCGGGCGTCTCGGCCGGCGCCCTGGCCGGCGCGCTCGCGGTCGTCGCTCTGCTGCCGCTGCTGCCGACCTCCTACCGGTACAACGGGATCAGGGATGCCGACATACCGCCCTGGTTCACCTCGGTCGCCGTGCAGGCGCGGGTGCCAGACGGCAGCGTGCTGGTCACCCTGCCGCCGGCCAGTCCGCAGACGTCAGCCCCGATGGTCTGGCAGTCGGCGGCGCACTACCGCTTCAAGGTTCCCTTTGGCTACTCACTGCACCCGGGCGACGACGGGCGCGGCCAGTTCGGGCCGTATCCGTCGACGTTCGGCGGGGTGATGGCCCGGGTCCGGCGCGGGCCGCAGCCGCGCCTGAACGCGGAGAGCATCCGCGAGATGCGGGCCAACCTCGCCGCCTGGCAGGTCCGCACGGTCGTGTTGCGGGACCAGGCGCACACCCACGTGGCCGAGCAGATCGACGTGCTCGACCGGGTGCTCGGCCGGGCGCCGGAGCACAGTGGCGGCGCCTGGGTCTGGTACGACATCGACCCGGCCGGGCTGGCTCGGCTGCCCATCGTGCCGCCGCCGTGGCCGCCCAAGCCGGTCAAGCTGCCCTCCGGCTGACGCCTGGCGGGTCCGACACGCCCGACCTGACATACTCAGCGCCCATGACCCAGCAGCGGGAGATGGAGACGTCGACCGACCTGGAGCCGCCGCCGCAGGAGGCGGCGGAGTCCGGGCCGTCCCGGCGGCGTATCCGTCCGCCGGTGCCCGCGGTCGCCGAGGACGGGCAGCCGAGCCGGCGCCGGCTGCTGGCCGAGGCGGTCGGCATCGCCGTGATCACGGTGGGACTCGCCTACTGGGCCATCCCTGCGCTGCGGGACCGCCGGCAGACGTTCTACGAAGACGTCATCGTCAACTGGTTCGGCCCGCAAGCGCACGGCCTCGGACAGCTGGCCAGCCGCGGGATCTGGCTGCCGATCTGGCTGCGGACCAACTACGGCGGCGAGCCGTACATGGCCAACACCCAGCACGGCGCGGTCTACCCGGGCAACCTGCCGTTCTGGTTCCTGCCGACGGCGACCGCGTTCGAGGTCGTGGTGATCTCGCACTTCATCCTCGCCTCGGTGGCGATGTGGGCGTACTGCCGGCTCGGCCTCCGTACGTCGATGTGGGCCGGCTGGCTCGGCGCCATCTGCTTCACGATGGGCGCGAGCACGCTCGCGCACATCACGCTCGGCGGCCAGGTCGAGGTGATCTGCCTGATGCCGCTGATCTTCCTCACCGGGCACATAGCCCTGGAGCGGCGGACGCTGCGCTGGGTGGTGGCCTGCGCGGTCTCGATCGGGCTCGGCTTCCTCGCCGGCCACGTCGAGGAGTGGCTCTACATCATGGTCGCGCTCGCCCTGTACGGCGCGGCGTGGATCCTCTTCCGGGAGCGCGGCGGCATCCTGCGCCGGCTGGGTCAGGCGGTGGCCACGCTCGGCGGCGCGGTCGGCCTGTTCGTGCTGTTGTTCGGTTGGCAGCTGTTCCCCTCGCTGCTGTTGAGCCGGCAGACCTACCGGAACTCGCCGACCTTCCGCCAGCAGTACCCGCTGCCCAAGCAGTGGGGTCTCAACGCGCTGCTGCCCGACTTCAACCACGTGCTGGTCGGGGAGAACGAGGCGTTCGTCGGCCTGGCCGCAACCTGCCTGATCGGCCTGGCGATCGCGGTGCGGGGCTGGCGGGACCTGTGGGTGCGGGTCTTCGTGCTGGTCTCGATCGGCCTCGGCCTGCTCATGGCGATCGGTAGCCAGGAGCCGGTGTACAGCTTCCTGTACGACCACGTCTCCCTGCTGCGGGGCTTCCGGGTGCCGTCCCGCTGGCTGCTGCTGTCGGCATTCGGATTGTGCGTCGGTGCAGCGCTCGGCCTCGACCAGCTGCTCGGCGCGTACGTTGGGCGGTGGAAGGCGCGGCTGACGCAGGGCGTCGCCGGCCTGGTGGTGCTGGCGGTCGGCGCCGGGGCGGCGCTCGTCGTGGTCGACGTGGTCGACAACGGCCGGACCACGCTGAAGTGGTGGGCCGTCGCGGTTGCGGTCGGCGCGGTGGCCTGGCTGCTCGCCGGGGTGCGCAGGGTGCCGCGGGCGGTGCCGGCGCTGATCCTGCTGGCGGTCACCGCGGTCGAGCTGGTGCACGGGCGGCCAGGGGCCGAGTGGCGACAGAAGGCGCCCGACCAGATCTACAACGACTACGGCGAGAATCTCGCGGCGCTGTCGGACCAGGGCGGCCGCTACCTGTCGATCGCCGGCCGGCCGGCACCCAACCAGCTCGGCGAGATCCCGATCCCGGCTAACATCCCGCAGGACCCGACGACCCTGTCGTACTACCGGGCCGGCATGGCTACCCGGATCCCGGCGACGCCGGACACCAACCTGGCCGTGCAGGCGGAGACGATCGTCGGCCGGGACGGCGGGTTCCTGCCGCTGCGGTGGTACCGCGAGTTCTACTACGCCGCGGCCGGTGGCCGTGGCGACCTGGCCTCGGGCGCGATCAGCTCGCCGCCGTCTAAGTGGAACTGGGACACGCTCGACTTCATGGCGGTGAAGTGGTTCATCACCGGCGACCAGCTGCCCGCATCGGAGCGGGCCGTGCTGCAGCGGGAGGGCTTTCGGCTCGACGGGAAGTACGGCTACACGCTGAGGTGGAAGCGGGACGGCACGAACCTCGCCCGGCTCGTCCACCAGGTCGACGTCGTCCCGGGCAGCGCCGACCGGATCAACCGGTTGACCAACGGCTACCCGTTGCTGCAGCGGGCGATGGTCGAGAAGCCGGTGCGGATCGACCCGGTGCCGGCCAGCGCCGCGGGCGACGACGTGCAGACCAGCACCCAACTCAGCGGCACCGTCGACGTGCGGGTGCGCACCGACCGGCAGTCCCTGCTCGTGCTCGCCGACGCGTGGTACCCGGGCTGGCGGGTCACCGTGGACGGCAAGCCGGCCGAGCTGCTGCAGACCGACCACGCCTTCCGTGGGGTCGTCGTGCCGACCGGCGAGCACCAGGTTCGGTTCACCTACGTCGACCGGCCGCTGCAGGCGGGTGCAGGGTTGGCCGGCCTCACCGTGCTCGGGCTTGTGCTCGTGCCGCTCCTGCTGCGGCGCCGGCGCCGGCGCCGGATGTCCGACCCGGTCGAGGACGCGACGCCGCAGGACGAGGAGTCGCCGGCCGACGACGCGCACGACGGCGGCACTGCCCATGACGGCGGCACTGCCCACGACGGCGACGACCGGGACCGTCTGCCGGCCGGGCGACAGCCGTCCGGCGGCGCCGAGGACGTCTCCACGGACGGGCGTCCACCGGGCAGCGCCGGGTAGGACGGTCCCGTCGGGCTGGTGCGCCCGGGCGGCTATTGTTGGCCAGTTCGCGGGGGGCCGGACCGGCCGTCCTGAGGCGAGAGGAAGGTCCGCAATGGCACGTCGGCCCCGCGCGGTCGTCACCGGGGGTGCCGGGTTCCTCGGCTCGCACCTCTGCGAGCGGCTGTTGCACGACGGCTGGGACGTTCTCTGCCTGGACAACTTCGTCACCGGCGACCCCGGCAATGTCGCACACCTGATCGGCATCGGCCCGTTCCGGATGGTGCAGGCCGACGTCACCGACTACGTGCACGTCACCGGCGAGGTCGACCTCGTGCTGCACTTCGCCTCGCCGGCCTCGCCGGTGGACTACCTGCGGCTGCCGATCCACACCATGAAGGTCGGCGCGATCGGCACGCTGCACACGCTCGGCCTGGCCCGGGAGAAGGGCGCCCGGTACGTGCTCGCGTCCACCTCGGAGGCGTACGGCGACCCGGCCGTGCACCCGCAGCCGGAGTCCTACTGGGGGCACGTCAACCCGGTCGGCCCGCGCGGCGTGTACGACGAGGCCAAGCGGTTCGCCGAGGCGCTGACGATGGCCTACCGGCGTACCCACGACGTCGACGGCGGCATCGTGCGGATCTTCAACACGTACGGGCCGCGGATGCGGCCGGACGACGGCCGGGCCATCCCCACGTTCATCCGGCAGTCCCTGGCCGGCGAACCGATCACGGTGGCCGGCGACGGCGCGCAGACCCGCAGCGTCTGCTATGTCGACGACCTCGTCGACGGCATCCTCCGGTTGGCCGGTTCCGACCTCGCCGGCCCGGTCAACATCGGCAACCCCGGCGAGTTCTCCGTGCTGGAGCTGGCCGAGCTCATCCGGGAGGCGGTCGGCTCCGCCTCGCCGATCGAGTTCGTGCCGCGGCCGCAGGACGACCCCACCGTGCGGCAGCCCGACATCACGCTGGCCCGCGCCGAGCTCGGCTGGGAGCCGGCGGTGTCCCTGCAGGACGGGCTCAAGCCGACCATCGCCTGGATCCGCGACGCCGTGACCAACTTGGAGGCTGCGCGGTGAAGCTGTCAATCCTCATGCCGGTCTTCAACGAGGCCGAGACCGTCGAGGTCGTCGTCAAGCGGGTGCTCGACGTGCCCTACCCATGCGACGTCGAGCTGGTCATCGTCGACGACGGCAGCTCGGACGGCACCGCCGCGCTGCTGGCCGGGATCCACGACCCCCGGGTGTCGGTGCACACCCACCCGGTTAACCGCGGCAAGGGCGCGGCGATCCGGACCGCGGCGGCCGCGGCCACCGGCACGCACGTGGTCATGTGCGACGCCGACCTCGAATACTCGCCGGAGGACCTGCCGGCGCTGCTGCGCTCGGTGCTCGAGGGCGAGGCCGAGGACGAGGTTGTCTACGGGACCCGCTCGTTCTCCAGCCACACCGCGTTCTCGTTCTGGTTCGTGCTCGGCAACAAGGGCGTCACGTTCTTCGCCAACGCGTTGTTCGACTCCTGGATCAGCGACCTGGAGACCTGCTTCAAGCTGATGCCGCTGGAGGTCTACCGCTCGCTCGACGTGCGCTCGGCCGGCTTCGGCATGGAGGCCGAGATCACCGGGAAGCTGCTCAAGCGCGGCATCCGGCCGTACGAGGTGCCGATCCGCTACCGGGCCCGCAGCCGGGCCGAGGGCAAGAAGCTGACCTGGCGGGACGGCGTCGAGGCGATCTGGATCCTGAGCCGCATCCGGCTCGGCCGCTCCGCCTGAGGGCCGGCGCGGGTCCCGGCTTACGGCCCGCCCGTGCGGCCGGCTGACGGATCGCATGCGGCCGGCTGACGTCTCGCCCGTGGGCCCGCGGCCGACGGAGCCCGACCGTGGGCCTGCGAGTGACGGGGCCCCGCCTGTGCCCGGCTGACGGCCGCCCCGTGGGCCCGGCTGACGGCCTGCGGGCCCGGGCGGGCCCGGCGATGGTCAGGTGTCCGCGCGGGACCGGACGATGAGGTCGGCCAGCAGCGCCATCGAACCGATGATCAACCCGCTCATCAGCAGCAGCAGCGTGCTCGTGGTCACCCGCAGGTCGTGCCGGATCACGTCCGCGACGCCCTTGGCGATGCCGAAGAAGAACAGCCACAGCGCCAGCGGCATGAGGACCTTGATCGGGTTGAAGTACATGACCATCCGCAGCACCTGCAGGATGTAGCGGTAGGCGTCCTTCACGAAGTGGAACTTCGAGGTGCCCGCGCGCTTGGCGTAGTCGATCGGCAGGTAGTCGACCGGGTGCTGGTTGGACAGGAACGACATCGTGATCGTCGTCACGCAGGAGAACCCGGGCGGCAGCAGCCGCAGGTAGGGCAGCGAGACGTCCCGGCGGAACGCGCGCAGGCCCGAGTTGAGGTCCGGGATCTTGGTCGCGGCCAGCCGCTCGGCGACCTTGCGGATGACCCACTTGGCCGGCACCCGGAGGAACTTGTGCGTGCCCTGCTCGGTGGTCCGGGCGCCGACGACCTGGTCGACGTCGGGGTTGTCGAGCAGGTATTGCACGAACTCCGGGATCCGCTCGTTCGGGTACGTCATGTCGGCGTCGGTCCAGACGACGATCCGCCCGTACGCCTCGTTGGTGCCGATCCGGCGCGCGGTGCCCGATCCGCCGTTGCGGCGGAACGGCATCAGCCGCATGTTCGGGAACCGCGGCAGCGCCTCCTGCAGCACGGCGAGCGTGTTGTCGGTGGACTTGTCGTCGATGACCAGCAGCTCGTAGCTGAACTCGGTCTCGTCCATCGCGCGGGTGATCCGCTCGAGCTCCATCAGCACGTGGTCCTGCTCGTTGTAGCAGGGCAGCACGACGGTGACGTCGAGCGTGTTGGGGCCGCCGCGCCGGGGGGAGAGGGTCTCGCTGCTGTGGCCGAGCGGCGGGACCGGCTGCGCCGGCTGGTCGAGCGGATGGGCGATGCTCACGGCCGAGCATCGTACCTCGCGGCGAGGTAGGGCCCGGACGGCGAGGAGGTTGCCAAGGCGCGCTCAGTGACCGCGATGTACTTTCGCAAGGTGACGGTCCCGATCTCCGCGCTGCCTGCCGTGCAGGAGGAGCTGGAGCTGGTCGATGCCGAGGTGCACCGGCTCGCCCTGGGCTCCAGCGAGCTCGGCATGGACACCGCCGTGGCCCAGCTGCTGGCCACCGGCGGCAAGCGGATGCGCTCGGTGCTGCTGCTGCTCACCCACCGCGCGTTCGGCGGGGTGCCGGACGGCACCGAGATCACCGCCGCGGCGGCGGTCGAGATGGTGCACGCCGGCTCGCTCGCGCACGACGACCTGATGGACGCCGCGACCGAGCGGCGCGGCGTCCGCACGGTCAACGCCGACTACGGCACCAGCATGGCGGTGATGGTCGGCGACCGGCTGCTGGCCCGGGCCGGCCAGGCCGCGCTGTCGGTCTCCCCGCAGGTCGCGTCCGAGCTCATCCAGTCGCTGGTGGAGCTCATCGAGGGCCAGGTCATGGAGATGACCGACGCGTACGACCTCGGCCGCACCGAGGAGCGGGCGCGGCGGTCGATCTCGCTCAAGACCGGCACGCTGTTCCGGTCCGGCTGCGTGATCGGTGCGCTCGCCGCCGGCGTCACCGAGGACGAGGAGCTCGAGCTGGCCAGGCGCTTCGGCGACCGGTTCGGCGACGCCTTCCAGATCCTCGACGACCTGCTCGACCTGGTCTCCACCACCGAGCTGCTGGGCAAGCCGGTCGGCAACGACCTTCGCCAGGGCACCTACACGGTGCCGCTGCTGCGGGCGCTGCGCCGGCCTGAGCTGGCCTGGATCCGCGACGTGCTCGCCTCCGACGGGCGCGACCTGACCGACGGCCAGGTGGACAAGGTGCTCGCCGCGCTCAAGCAGGGCACGTTCGTCGACGAGACGCTGGCGTACGTACGGTCGCTGGCCGCCTCCGCGTCCGCGGTGCTGGACGAGCCGGCGGCGGCCGGCCGGGACTGGTCGGTGCTGCGCGAGCTCCCGCTGGACTACATCACCTGGGCCGAGTCGCTCATAAGCCGCTGACCCCGGATCCAGCCGCTGACCCCCGGACCCAGCCGCTGGCCCCGGACTCAACCGCTGATCGCGGGACTCGGCCGCGCGCCGCGGGACTCAGCCGCTAATCGCGGGACTCGGCCGCGCGCCGCGGGACTCAGCCGCTGACCGCGGGACTCGGCCGCGCGCGGCGGGACTCAGCCGCTGACCGCGGGACTCGGCCGCGCGCGGCGGGACTCAGCCGCTGATCGCGGGACTCGGCCGCGCGCGGCGGGACTCAGCCGCTGACCGCGGGACTCGGCCGCGCGCGCGGAACTCAGCCGCTGACCGCGGGG
>Ga0207702_10001534_pt1 | contig 22836 bp, 24 predicted proteins | sample KBSCornC62_FD_184302 | JGI IMG/M metagenome (GOLD analysis project Ga0207702, IMG submission 184302) | Corn rhizosphere microbial communities from Kellogg Biological Station, Michigan, USA - KBS Corn C6-2 (SPAdes) (version 2) | ecosystem: Host-associated > Plants > Roots > Rhizosphere > Soil ...
AGTGTAACCAATCGGCACGCGGATTGCTGAAGCTGGCTTGCCAGTGTGCGTGCGCGTGCGGGCATGTTGGCCGAGGCGATCGCAGCGATGGTTCGAATCAGAAGAAGATTTTCTGCTTCTGCTTGCGTCGCCTGCGCCACCCGTCCAGCGACAGCAGCCCCGGACCATGCACGGCGAGCACCAAAAAGCCGCCGGCGATCGACAGGTTCTTCATGAAGTTGATCCACTGCTCGTGGTCGGCGAAGTGGTTGTGGAAGATCACCGCCGTGAGGATGCAGTAGAAGAACAGTCCCACCGCGGCCCAGCGCGTCAGCAGGCCGCACAGGATCGCCAAGCCGCCGCCCAGCTCGACGAAGATCACCAGCGGCAACAAGCCGGGCGGCAGCCCTTGTGCCACCAGCACGTTGGCGGTGGCGTGGTAGGCAGTGGCTTTTCCGATGCCCGACAGGATGAAAATCAGCGAGAGTCCGAGTCGGCCAACCAGCAAGGTGAAGTTCTGCATCGTGGATTCCATGGATAGCGACCCGCGCGCAATGGTGCGGCGAGCGGCATGGGCGCTTCCCGCGCGATCAGTCCGCGGCGAGGGCCGCGCGAACGCGCGGCGTGAGCACGCGCTTGGCGAACAGGAAATGATCGCGCCAATAGTAGCCGTCCAGATGGTCCAGTCGAACCGTGCCGCCCTTGTCAGGTGCGTTCACGAACCGGCCGTTGCCGACGTAGATGGCCACGTGATTGACGCGGTGGCGGTGGCCGAAGAACAACAGGTCGCCCGCTTGCAGGTCATTGCGCGCGACTTTCGGTGCATCCAGCGCGGCGATTGCGTGCGACGTGCGAGGCAGTTGCAGACCGGCTTCGCTGCGGAAAACATAGTCGACCAGGCCGCTGCAATCGAAACCGGATTCCGGCGTGTTGCCGCCCCAGCGATAGGGCGTGCCGACCAGGCCGATTGCGCGGATCAGCACGTTGTTGGCGACGGTCGTGGGCGGGGCGGGAAGATTCGGGGAGCGAACCGGTGCAAGGCTCGAGCAGGCGGCGAGCAGCAGGAGCGAGGCTGCGGCCAGCAGGCGGACGATGTGCCGGCCGGCGTTCAACGCGGGGAAATCCGCTGCGTGGACGCGCGCGTCGCGGCGTCCGTAAAGGGATTCTGGCGGCTGGCTGTCATCGTCTCGCCACAGGCTCGGCTCAAGGCCGGCACGACGTTAACCGATGGCGCCAGCCGCGTCCAGCGCGAGGCCTCAACAGGCGACGCGCTGATCCGTATGCCGCGTATCGGCCTGGATGGTCGCTTCCAATGCCTGCTCGAACTGGATCGTGCGCTGGCGGGCGGCTTCGGCGATCGCCACGGGCACGGCTTGCTCGTTGAGGCAACGCGCGAGGATGGCGCGATGGTAGGCGTTGAAATCGGGGTCGCGGCTGGCTTCGTCCAGCGCGGCGAGCAGCGTGGCGAGCCAGCCTGCGCCCGGTGCGCGGAGCATCAGCAGGACTTCGGGGACGCTGCAGAAATCGGTGTCGGTGTTGGCGTTCATCTGGATTCCCTCTGTGGCAGTTCCAGTCAAGCACGAATGATGCCAACGTCCTCGAAAGGCACGCTGCGGGGACTTCCCGGCGGCGCGGCGGCCGGCCACCGATGCCGCCCTTGGGCGTGGTGTGACGCGCCCCGGCCATCGCGCCGAACGCGAGCGCGTGTGGGAATCCAGGCAGGCCGCTTTACAATAGGCGGATGGAAGCAGCGCGCAGTGATGTCCTGGTACTCGGTGGTGGCGTGATCGGCTTGTCCTGTGCACTGGCGCTGCTGCACCGCGGCGCTTCGGTACGGGTCGTGGACCGTAGCGAGCCGGGCTCCGGTGCCTCGCATGGCAATTGCGGCACCCTGACCCCCAGCCACGCGATTCCGTTGACGGTGCCGGAGATGCCGTGGCGCGCGCTGCACTGGATGTTGCGTCGCGACGCGCCGCTGTACGTGAACCCGCGTCCGGACTGGGACCGTTGGCGCTGGTTGCTGGGTTTCGCCCGCCACTGCAACCAGGTATTCGCCGAACGCGCCGCGACCGTGCGCGCGGCGCTCCTGCAGCGCTCCTGGACCCTGCTGCCGCGCGTGCTGGTGGACGAAGGCATCGAATGCGAATACGCGCCCTCGGGTAACGTGATCGTGTTTCGCGACGCGCGCGCGCTGGCGCATGAACGCGCCGGTGTCGAATGGCTGCACCGGCTCGGCATTGCCGCGACATTGTTGCCCGGTGACGAACTTGAAGCCATGGAACCGGCGCTGCTGCCGGGGGTGGCCGGCGGCATCCTGCACGCGGACGATGCGCAGCTGCGCCCGGACCTGCTGGTGGATGGGCTGGCGCGCCGGGTGCGCGAGTGCGGAGGCACGATCGAAGCCGGCGCGGTGGTCGGGGACTTCGGCTGCGCGGGCGGGCGTATCGATACGGTGCGCACGTCGCGTGGCACGTTTTCCGGCGAACGCGTCGTGATGGCGCTGGGCGCGTGGACGCCGCAGCTTGCGGCGAAGCTCGATCTCAAGGTGCCGATCCAACCCGGCAAGGGTTATTCGATCACGATGTCGCGCCCCGATCCGTGTCCGCGCCGCGCGCTGGTGCTGCACGAACCCAGCGTGTGCGTGACCGCGTGGGGTTCGGGATATCGGCTGGGCAGCACCATGGAGTTTTCCGGTTACGACGAACGCCTCAACCGCACGCGGCTCGATGCGCTGCGGCGCGGCGCGGCGGCGTACCTGCGCGCACCGCTGGGCGCCGAGTTGCGCGAGGAATGGTGGGGCTGGCGCCCGATGTGCGTGGACGAGATTCCGCTGATCGGACCGGTGCGCCGCTGGAACAATCTCACGCTCGCGACCGGCCACGGCATGCTCGGCGTCAGCATGAGCGCGGCGACCGCGGAACTGGTGGCGTCACTGCTTGCGGACGAGAAGCCCGTGCTGGATGCGGCGGCTTACGCACCCGCCCGGTTTGGGTTGTGAAGATCGAGCGTATTGCGCACCGACATCCCACAAGTTTTCCACAGACTTGTTGTCTTAGCGTTTGAGACTTGCACGCGTATGATCGCCGGCATGTCGAAGTCGCTGACCGTTCTGCGCCGATGAGCGCCGTCTTTCCGGAACCGAAGTCCGGCCCGCCGCGCGTCGACGTGCTGCGCGTGCCGCCGCATTCCATCGAGGCCGAGCAGTCGGTGCTGGGCGGCCTGATGCTGGTCGGCGAGGCGTGGGACCAGGTGGCCGACCGCATCACCGAAGAAGATTTCTATCGCCGTGAACATCGCCTGATTTTCCGCGCGATCGGTGAGCTGGCGATGGCCGGCAAGCCCTGTGACGCGGTGACGCTGGGCGAATGGTTCGAGCGTCACGGCGAAACCGCCAACATCGGCGGCGTCGCGTACCTTGCGGAACTCGCCAACAACACGCCCAGCGCGGCCAACATCGCTGCTTACGCGGATATCGTGCGCGACAAGGCGGTGCTGCGCAAACTGATCGAAGCCGGCACCCAGATCGCGGGCGACGGTTTCAATCCGGAAGGCCGCAACACGCCGGAAATCCTGGAAGCCGCCGAGCAACGCGTGTTCAAGATCGCCGAGGCCGGAGCGCGCGGACGCAAGCAGGTGATCCCGGTGCGCCAGTCGGTGAAAGAGGCCGTGGAACTGTTGGCGCAGCGCTACGCCAACCGCGGGCAGTTGAATGGCCTCACCACCGGCTTCAAGGACCTGGACGATTTGACTTCCGGCCTGCAACGCCAGGATCTGGTGATCGTCGCCGGCCGCCCGTCGATGGGCAAGACCGCGTTCGCGCTCAACATCGCCGAAGCCGTGGCGATGCGCGCCAGGCAGCCGGTGCTGGTGTTCTCGATGGAAATGTCGGCGTCGCAACTGGCGTTTCGTCTGATCTCCTCGATGGGACGCATCAACCAGAAGGATTTGCGGTCGGGCGAGCTGGCCGAAGAGGAATGGCCGCGCGTCAGCCAGGCTGCATCATTGCTGTCGGAATCGAAAATCTTCATCGACGACACGCCCGCGTTGTCGCCCGGTGAACTCCGTTCGCGCGCGCGCCGGATGATGCGCGAGCACGGCCTCGGCCTCGTGATCCTCGATTATCTGCAATTGATGCAGGTGCCCGGCAACAAGGAAAACCGCGCGACGGAAATCTCCGAAATCTCGCGCAATCTGAAAGCCATGGCCAAGGAACTGGACGTGCCGGTGATCGCGTTGTCGCAGTTGAACCGCGCGCTGGAGCAACGCAATGACAAGCGTCCGGTGATGAGCGACCTGCGCGAATCGGGCGCGATCGAGCAGGACGCCGACCTGATCCTGTTCATCTATCGCGACGAGGTTTACAACAAGGAATCCAACCACAAGGGCATCGCCGAAATCATCATCGGCAAGCAGCGCAACGGCCCCATCGACACCGTCAAGCTGACCTTCCTCGGCCAGTACACCAAGTTCGAGAATTACGCGCCCGAGGCGTACATCGGAAGCATGGAGTGAGCGCTTGAGCCGCTCCGCCACCGCGACGATCCACCTCGATGCGCTGCGCGCCAACCTGGCGCGGGTCCGCACGCTGGCCGAAGGCGCGAAAGTGATGGCGGTGGTGAAAGCCGACGCCTACGGGCACGGACTCGAGCGCTGCGCGCGCGCGTTGGTCGACGCGGATGCGTTCGGGGTGGCGTCGATCGCCGACGGCTTGCGTCTGCGCGCGGCCGGGCACCGCCAGCGCATCGTTGTTCTGAGTGGTCCCGATGCCGCGAGCGATCTCGCCGAGATGCGCCGGCTGCGCCTTGAAGCCGTGATCCATCACGAATCCCAGCTCGCGATGCTGGAGGCCGAACACGGCGGAGATCCGCTGAAGGTTTGGCTGAACCTCGATACCGGGATGCATCGCCTCGGGTTTCCGCCCGAACGCGCGGCGGCATTGCACGCGCGCCTCACCGCGCTGCCGGCCGTGGACAAGGCCATCGTGCTGATGACGCACTTTGCCTCGTCGGACGAATTCGACAACGACCTCACGGCGCGGCAGACGCAATGTTTTCTCGATGCGACGAAAGATTTGCCGGGTGAGCGCGCACTGTCCAACTCGGCAGGGCTGCTCGGTTGGCCACGGGCGCGCGGCAACTGGGTCCGCGTGGGCGGGTTGCTGTACGGCTTGTCGGTCGCGGAAGGCAAGATCGGCGCCGATTACGGCTTCGCACCGGCAATGACGCTGACCACGCGTCTGGTCGCGATCAAGCGTATCGCGCGCGGCGAACGCGTCGGCTACGGCGCGACATACGAATGTCCGGAAGACATGGACATAGGCGTCGCCGCGATCGGCTACGGCGATGGCTATCCGCGCAGCGCGTGTTCCGGCACGCCGGTGCGGGTCGGCGATGCACCCGCTACGGTGATCGGCCGCGTGTCGATGGATCTGCTGACACTGGATTTGCGCAACGCGCCGGAAGCAAAGGTGGGCGATGGGGTGACGCTGTGGGGTCCGCAACTGCCGGTCGAAGTCATCGCTGATCACGCCGGCACCATCTCCTACGAACTTGCCTGCGGCGTCACCCGCCGCGTGTTGTTCACGGAGGACGGCGTCTGATGGCCAAAGCGAAGACCGCCTACGTCTGCAGCGACTGCGGCGCGGAGTATCCGAAGTGGCAAGGGCAGTGCGAAGCGTGCGGGGCGTGGAACACACTGAGCGCATTCGTGGTGGAACCCGCTTCGGCGCCCGCGCACGCGGGCCGGCGGGTCGGTTATGCCGGGGCGGAAGCTGCGAAGGTGCAGCCGCTGGCGGGCGTCGCGGGCGAGGTCGAACAGCGACACCTGATCCGGATCGGAGAACTCGATCGCGTGCTGGGTGGCGGGTTGGTGGAAGGGTCGGTGGTGCTGGTGGGCGGCGATCCCGGCATCGGCAAGTCCACGCTGTTGTTGCAGACACTCGCCGCATTGGGCGAGCGTCTGCCGGGTTTGTACGTCAGCGGCGAGGAATCGCTGGCGCAGATTGCGGTGCGCGGGCATCGGTTGGGGCTTGAACTGGGGCCACTGCGGGCGCTCGCCGAAACCTGCGTCGAGCGGATTTTGGAGCACGCGCAAAACGAAAAGCCGCGCGTATTGGTGGTCGATTCCATCCAGACCATCTGGACGGAGACCCTGCCGGCCGCGCCGGGTTCGGTATCGCAAGTGCGCGAATCGGCGGCGCGCTTGACACGTTTCGCCAAGCAGACCGGCACCTCGGTATTCCTCGTCGGCCACGTAACCAAGGAGGGTGGCATCGCGGGCCCGCGCGTGCTGGAGCACATGGTCGACGCGGTGCTGTATTTCGAGGGCGAGGTGGGTTCGCGCTTCCGGGTGCTGCGCGCGTTCAAGAACCGCTTCGGCGCGGTCAACGAGCTCGGCGTGTTCGCGATGGGTGACAAGGGCCTGCGCGAGGTGCCGAATCCCTCCGCGATATTCCTTTCCTCACAACAAGGTGCGACGCCCGGCAGCGTGGTGATGGTGACACGCGAAGGCACGCGTCCGCTCTTGGTCGAGGTGCAGGCGCTGGTTGACCAGTCGAACTTGGGCAATCCGCGCCGCGTCGCGCTGGGGTTGGAACAGAATCGCCTGGCGATGCTGCTGGCGGTGCTGCACCGCCACGGTGGCGCCGCGGTGTTCGACCAGGACGTGTTCGTCAACGTGGTGGGTGGCATCCGCGTGCAGGAAACCGCGGCCGACCTGCCGGTGCTGCTGGCGGTGTTGTCGAGTTTCCGTGATCGCGCGTTGCCGGAAAAAACCGTCGCGTTCGGCGAAGTCGGGCTGTCGGGCGAGGTGCGTCCCGTGCCGAACGGCGAAGAGCGCCTGAAGGAGGCCGCACACCACGGATTCCGTCGCGCGATCGTGCCGCAGGCGAATGCGCCGAAGAAATCCGCGCGCATGGGCGATCTTGAAATCGTTGGTGTGGAACGCCTGCGCGAGGCGATCGACGCGGTCGCGTAGCCCGGGTGCGGGTGCGCAGCACCGCAATTGGTGAGGCGTGGCGCAAACAACGCCCCGGATTCCGCTTCGCTGCATCCGGGCTACGGTGTTGCTTCGAGCCCTCGTAATTCGGTGCTGTCAGGCGACACCCGCAACACCGAGCCCTGTTCGTACCAGTCGCCCAGCACGATGCGTTGTGCGGGTTTGCCGTCCAGCGTGAAGTCGTGGATCGCGGGACGATGGGTATGGCCGTGGATCATGCGCGTGACACCGGCGTTTCGCAGCGCGGCTTCGACGGCGGTCTGGTTCACGTCCATGATCGCCATGTCGGTGGTCGAAGTGTGCGCGCGGCTGGCGTCGCGGGCTTGTGCCGCGAACGCGCGACGTTCGGCCAGCGGGCGCGCGAGGAATGCGGCCTGCCACGCCGGATCGCGCACCTGCCGGCGAAAGGCGAGGTACGCCGCGTCGTCGCTGCACAGCACGTCGCCGTGCAGGATCAGCGTGGGCGTGTCGTACACATCGACGATGGTGCCATCGTCTAGAAGCTGCATGCCGCAGCGGCGCGCGTAGGCCTCGCCCAGCAGGAAATCGCGGTTGCCCGCAATGAAATGCACGGGGACGCCCGCATCGGCGACACCATGCAACGCCGTCGCGACGCGCGCGTTCAATGCCGCGTCGTCATCGTCGCCGATATAGGCCTCGAACAGGTCGCCCAGGATGTACAGCGCGTCGGCAGTGCGTGCCTCGCCGGCGCAGAAGCGTTCGAAGTCTTCGACGATGCGCGGGCGCGCGTCGTCGAGGTGCAGGTCTGAAATGAAAAGTGTCGACACCGTTTAGTGTTTCGCGCCGGGCTTCTTCTTCGATGCGGGCGTCGAAGCCGGCGCCTGCCCGGTGACCGGCGAAACCGGCTCTTCGGTCGGATGCGCGGCTTCGCCGATCAGCTTGGCGCTCTGGATGATCACCAGCGGCCGCGGCACGTCGCCGATGAACGGGCCTTGCGGGCCGGTCGGCAAGTTGTCGATCTTGTCCACCACGTCCATACCCTTGACGATCTTGCCGAACACCGCGTAGCCCCAGGTCATGCCGCTCTGGTTGCCGACGTAATCGAGACGCGGGTTGTCCACCACGTTGATGAAGAACTGCGCGGTCGCGGAATCGGGATCGGGGCCGCGCGCCGCGGCCACGGTGCCGCGCAGGTTCGACAAGCCGTTGTTGGCCTCGTCGGGAATCGGCGGCAGCGTGCGCTTCGGTCGCAGCTCGCGCGTGTACAGGCCACCCTGGACGAGATAGCCCGGGATCACGCGGTGGAACACGGTGCCGTCGTAGAACCCGTCCTTCACGTACTGAAGGAAATTGGCGACGGTCTTGGGCGCCTTGTCGGGAAACAGCTCGATCACGAAGTCGCCCTGCGAGGTCTTGAATTCCACCTGCGGGTGCGCAACCGCGGCCGGCGCCGCCGCCGCGGAGGAGGCCGAGGCAGGCGGTGCTTCCGCGTTCACGCGGGTGACGGCGAACGCGAACAGGAAGGCCGCGAGCGAGGCGGCGAGCAGCGGGCGAAGCGGATGTCGGAGGGCGGTCATGGCGCGGGTGGCGGGCAACGCGAAAACGGCATGATACGCGAGCGACATGCTTCACACAGCATGGCGCGGGCGTTCACGGCTGGAGGCAGGCCGCGCCCACGCAGGCGCCGAAGCGCAGGCCGGTTTGCTGGCCCTGCAGCGAATTGTCGTCGTTGTCGTTCTGGTCCTGATCCAGATGCCGACGCCGGATTTCCAGCACGATCGGCGTGATCTGTGCGATGCGCGCATCGATCTGCGAGCGGGTGTAGTAGTCGAGGTCGCTGCGCTTCAGCAATCGATGCAATTGATCCAGCGCGTCGGCGGCGTGGCCGGACAGGAAGGTCGCGTCGGCATAGGCGATGCCCGCGTGCACTTCGTCGCCCGCGACGTGGCAGGCGTGGCCGTAGGTTGCGTACAGTGAAGGCTCGGAGTCGTCGTTGAGCAGCGGTTTCAGCAACCCCTGCGCAGTCTTCGCGTCGGCCTTGGTACCGCTGTCGAGCAATGCCTGACTATAGTCCAGCACGATCGCGGGATCGTTGGGCCAGGTGGAATTGAGCGCGGCGTAGCGCTGCAGCGCCTGGGTGCGTTGTCCCGCGTGGCGTTCGGCATCCGCCAAGCCCAGTGCCAGGGTGAGGTTGCCGGGGCTGGCCTCCGCCAGCTTCTGCATGACAGGTACGGCTTTCGCGGCCTGGTTCAATTGCAGCAGGGCCAGCGCGTAGCCGTAACGGTTGGAGACGGACGCCGCGAACTTGGCATCATCACCCATGTTGCGCGTGTAGTAATCCAGCACCGCGCGCGGATTGCTGGACGACAACACGCGCACGCGTTCGCGCATCAGCTCGTATTGCCGTTCGCTGGGACCGCGCGCGGCGTGGTCGAGCAGTGCCGAGGCGTTCTTGACGAATGGCAGCGGCAGCATGCCGTAGCCGGAAGGACCGGTCGTCTCGCTGTCGAGCGCTCCCATCTGCTGTTCCTTGCAGTGCGATGCGTCGCTCTGCACGCTCACGCAGGCCTTGACGGCGTGCATCTGCTGTTCCAGCACGTGCGCACGGGCGCGCGCGTCGGCGATGCGCACGCTGCTGACCGGGTGATCCTGCAGGAAGTCGGGGATGTTGCCGGCCGCCATGCCGCCGTCGCCGCCGGGGCGCAGCAGCGCCTGCATGCGCGCGAACACCGTCGCCATGCCCTCGGGATCGAAGCCGGCCTTGGCCAGCGTCTCGATGCCCACGTGGTCGGCTTCTTCCTCGTCCTTGCGGGTGAAGTCGATCATGTGCTGCTGCATCATCGCCATCACTGAGTAGAACGCGCCGATGGCGGGATCGACATCCTGCTGGTACGGCGTGTTGCCGTAGCCGTAACCGTAGGGCTGGTTCTGGTTGTAGCGGTTACCGGAATCCGCATGCGAGGCCGCCAGCGCCGCCGCGAACGCGCCCAGCACGTACAGCGGCGTGGATTTCTTCTGGTCTTCGATGGCGCGTTGCAGGTGATGCTGGCTGATGTGCGCCAGTTCGTGCGCCATCACTGCCGCCAGCTGGTCCTGGTTTTGCGTGATGGTGAGCATGCCCGAGAAGATGAAGATGTAACCGCCAAAAGTGGCGAACGAGTTGATCTCGGGCACGTTGATCAGGGTGAAAGTGTATTGCTGGCTCGGATCGGCGCTGGCCGAGGCCAGCCGGTAACCCAGCGTACGCAGGTACTGGTCCACTTGCGGGTCGTCCAGCACCAGATGCGCCGCGCGCAGTTCGCGCAGGAATTCCGCGCCGTATTGGTCGGCTTCCTGCGGCGACATGATCGTATCGGCCGAACTGCCAAGGCTGGGCAGGCGCACGTCCGCCTGTTGCGCAGCGGCGGGCAGCGACAAGGCGACCGCGGCGGCGAAGGCCAGCAAGGTTCGTGGGCGAAAGTGCAGCATGAGCGGATGACGTGGATTCGCTTGACTTGAGACCCGGACCGCGGCGATTGGTTCGACGGCCGGCGCTGCAAGCGTAGCGCCACCGGAAACCGGCAGCCATTCTCGCTTCGGACGCGTTCAGTGCCGGTAAAATGGCGACAGCACAGCTTTGCTCCCTGTCATGGCCGACATAGAAATCTACTCCACCGCGATGTGCCCGTATTGCGTCGCCGCCAAGAACCTTTTGCGGGCCAGGGGTCTGACGTGGCGCGAACGGCGCATCGATGCCGACGCGGACGCGCGCCGCGAGATGCTGACGCGCGCCCCTGGCGCCCGTACCGTGCCGCAGATCTTCATCAATGGCGTGCACGTGGGCGGCTTCGACCAGCTCGCCGCGGCCGATCGCAGTGGCAAACTGAGCGAGCTGCTTTCGTGCGATCGTCCATGATCGCTGAGTCGCCGGATTTTCCCGCAGGTGCATTGTGCCGCGGTCGTGAGAGTCCAGGACGCCCTTGAAGCCGCCATTCCTGGCAGAGAGCTTTGTGGCCGGACTTTCACGACAGCCGCTTCGGATTGGTTCGGCGTGGCTCGATCTGCGATAATTCTCCGTTTGTTTGTTCGCATCGCTGCGTCTGCGGCGGTGTCCCAAGGAGCCGTGTGTGAGCAAGTCGATTGCGATAATCCGTGGCGATGGCATCGGCCCGGAAATCATGGCCGCCACCCTGAAAGTTCTGGACGCGCTGGAGTGCGGGCTCGATTACGAGTTCGTCGAGGCCGGCATGGTGGCGCTGGAAAGGCAGGGCGATCTTCTCCCGCAAGCCACGCTGGATGTGATCGCGAAACTCGGCATTGCGCTGAAGGGACCACTGACCACGCCGATCGGCAAGGGCTTTTCATCACTCAACGTCGCGCTGCGCAAGCATTTCGACCTGTACGCGAACGTGCGTCCGGCGATCAGCTTTCCCGGCACCAGGGCGCGCTACGAGAATATCGACATCATCACGGTGCGCGAGAACACCGAAGGCGCGTACCTGCAGGAAGGCCAGATGGTGTCTCCCGATGGCGAGATCGCGCAATCCATCGTGCGCAACACCCGCAAGGGCGCCTCACGGATCGTGCGCCACGCGTTCGAACTGGCGGTGCGCAGGGGCCGCAAGAAGGTCACCGCGGTGCACAAGGCCAACATCATCAAGACCGCGTCGGGCTTGTTCCTGGATGTCGCTCGCGAGATTGCGAAGGATTATCCGCAGATCGAATTCAACGAGATGATCGTCGACAACACCTGCATGCAACTGGTGATGAATCCGTGGCAGTTCGACGTGATCGTCACCACCAACCTGTTCGGCGATATCTTGTCCGACTTGTGCGCGGGACTGGTCGGCGGCCTGGGCCTCGCGCCCGGCGCCAACATCGGCAAGGGCACGGCGATCTTCGAGGCCGTGCATGGTTCCGCGCCCGACATCGCCGGCAAGAACGTGGCTGACCCGTGCGCGTTGCTGCTGGCCGCGGCCGAAATGCTGGATCACCTCGGCATGGTCGACAAGGCCACGCGCGTCCGCAACGCGATCCGCGCCACGCTGGAAGCGCACGACCGCGTCACGCCGGATCTCGGCGGCAACGGCACGACGGAGTCGTTCGCTGACGCATTGGTGGAGCGCGTGCGCGGCTGAGGCCGCGCAACGCATCCCGGCTGTCGCTCAGCCGAACATGCCGGGCTTGTAATCGCCGACTTCGGGTCGCGCCGCGATGTTGATGCGGTTCCAACTGTTGATCAGCGTCACCAGCAAGGTCAGGTCGACCAATTCCTTTTCTTCGAACTGGGCGCGCGCTTCCTCGTACAGCGCGTCCGGTACGGATTGGTCGTGGGTTGGCAGGCTGGTCAGCGCCTCGACCCATGCCAGCGCGACGCGTTCACGCGCGCTGTAGAACGGCGTTTCGCGCCAAGCCGGCAGCACGTACAGGCGTTGTTCGGTTTCGCCCGCGGCGCGGGCGTCCTTGCTGTGCATGTCGAGGCAATAGGCGCAGCCGTTCAGTTGCGAGGCGCGCATCAAGACGAGGTTGCGCAATTTCGGTTCGAGCGTGCCTTCGTGCAGTTGCTTGCTCAGCGCAAACAGTGGCTGCAGGCTGGCGAAATGTTTCTTGAGGGTGAAACGGGACATGGTTGACTCCTTGGGGTGGATTGGCGTGGCGGAAGATTTCCGTCACTCAATGCAAGGACGCGCCGCCCCCGTGTTTCGTGACTGCTTCGATCCGCGCGAGTTTTCCGGGGTGGCGGATGGTATGGATCGAGGTGATCCGCCCGTCGTCGCAATCGATCCACAACGCGTAGAACAATTGCGGGCCACGCCAGCAAAGCAGTGCGGGTGTTCCGTTCAGCGTGCGCGGTTCGTAGCGCAATTCGACTTTCCGCGCCTGGCGCGCAAGCTGCAGGTACAACCGCGCCAGCCGCTCGGCGCCGTGCAGCGGGTGCAAGGTTGCGCGCGCCAAACCGCCACCGTCGGCCACGTGCACCGCATCCTCGGCGAACAGCGCGCGCAGACTTTCCTGTGTCGGTTGTCGCATGGCTTCCACGAAGCGTTCAAGCAGGCGGCGTTGCGCGGGCGCGTCCACATGGAAGCGGGGCCGGCCCTCGCGCAGCCGAGCTTTCGCGCGGTGAACGCGCTGGCGGCAGGCGTCCTCGGCGATTCCCAGGATCGCCGACGCCTCGGCGTGGCTGTAATCGAAAACCTCGTGCAGCAGGAACGCGGCGCGCTCGTCGGGGCTCAGCCGTTCGAGCAGCAGCAGGAACGACAACGTGAGCGTTTCGCTGCTCTCCAGTTCCGCGTCGGGCGAACTTGCTGATGCATCCATCGGTTCGGGCAGCCACGGACCGGAATAGTGTTCGCGCTCGGTCCTCGCGCGCCGCAACCGGTCCAGCGCGACGCGCGTGGTCACGGTGACCAGCCACGCCTCTGGATCATCCAGCGCCGCCACGTCCTGCACTTGCCAGCGCAGCCACGCGTCATGCAGTACGTCTTCCGCGTCCGCAGGTACGCCGAGCATCCGATAGGCGAGGCCGAACAGCCGCGGGCGATGTTGCTGGAACAATTCGGTTTGGCTTTCCACCTCTGAAACTCCGGCCCGGTTTATCCCAGGACGCGCCAGCCGGCATCAGCGTGACAAGCCTTCAGCGCAGCAGCGGCCAGGGCGCCAGCAGCAGAATCCAGAGCACCGCCAACGCGCCCGCGAATTTCATGCCCTTGAACAGCTTGCGGTGACGCTGTTTGAAGCCGCGACTTTTTTCGCGGCGTTGGCGCAGCGCCGAAAACAGCCGATTGATCGCGCCGGTCGGTTCGCTGACCTGGTTGGGCGAGGCGGTGATCGCGCCCATGAAATTGCTGACGTGGTGGTTGATCCACGCCATCACGCGCGAGCGCAGCGGGCGTTCGAGATCGGCAAAGAAAATCACGCGCGTCATGTCGGTTTTGTTCTCGACCCAGTGCACGCAGGTTTCATCGAAGATCACGTCCTCGCCGTCACGCCAGAAATATTCCTGGCCATCCACGAAAATGTGGCAGTCGCGCGAGTTGGGCGTGATCAGGCCAAGGTGATAACGCAGCGAACCCGCGAACGGATCGCGGTGCGGATTCAGCGTCACGCCGGGTGGCAGCAGTGCGAACATCGCGGCCTTCACGCCGTGGATGCGGTTCACCAGTTCCACGGTTTTCGGGCACAGCGTTTGCGCGGACGGCAACGGTTCGCCGTACCACTTCACATAGAAGCGCTTCCAGCCGACCTTGAGGAACGAGGCGAAGCTGGCGTCGTCGTCCTTCAGCGCATCGCGGATATGGCCTTGGTCGAACAGGCCGGCGGCTTCGTCGCGAATGGTTTGCCAGTTGTCCCGCAATGCATCGACCGCGGTGAAACGCTTGCGGTCGGGAAACGCGCCGGCCGGTACCGCGGAAAACGCGTACATCAAAAGGTTGTAGGGCGCGAACACGGTGGCGTGGCTCGCCAACTGGCGGCCGAGCTTCAGGCGCACGCGGCTGCGGAAATGCACGGCGAGCGCGCTCAGCAGGAACAGCGCAATCAGGCCAAGCAGGACAAGGCGAAGGATCAGCAGCGCGGACATGGCGGGAAACGGTGCGGGATTGCGCTGATTTTAGCGCGGGCGCTGAGCCAGAACCCTGAGCGGGGTCAGGCCGGGGGTGTACGCGTTCTTCAGCGCATGCTGCACGAAGGCGATCGCCCGGCGCGCGGCCGTGCGCGGGGCGCGGCCTTTCGCCAGTTCCGCGGCCAGTGCTGCCGACAGCGTGCAGCCGGTGCCGTGTGCGTCGAACGGCAATTTGCGGTTGCGGATTTCGAAGCTGCCCCGCGCATCGAACCAGCGGTCGATCACTTCCCGTCCGCGGCCGTGGCCGCCTTTCAGCAGCACGGCTTTGGCGCCGAAGTCGCGCAACGTCATCCCGGCGCGCTCACCGTCGCGCACGGTACGGATCGCGATGCCGGTCAGGGCCTCGGCTTCCGGCAGGTTGGGCGTCAGCACATCGGCCAGGGGGATCAGGTTTTCGATCAACACCCTTGCCGCGCTCTTGTCGAGCAGGCGCGCGCCGGAAGTCGCGATCATCACGGGATCGACCACCAGCCAGCGCGGTTGGCGGCGCGCGAGTTCGCGTGCGACGCAGCGCACCGTGCGCGCATCGCCCAGCATCCCGGTCTTGACCGCGGCGATATTGAAATCATCGAACACGGCGTCGAGTTCCGCACGCAAATGTTTCACCGGCACCGGGTGCACGTGTGTAACACCTTGCGTGTTCTGCGCGGTCAGGGCGGTGATCGCGCTGGTGCCGTGCACGCCCAGCGCCGCAAAGGATTTCAGATCGGCCTGGATGCCCGCGCCGCCGCCGGAATCGGAGCCGGCTATGGTGAGGCAACAAACGGGATTCACCGTCGAGGATTGGTATGACATATCAATTCGTCATTCCGGACGCTGCGGAGCAGTGATCCGGAACCCAGTGACTCTGGATTATAAAAGCCAAAGGCGCTGGGTTGACTCGCGCCATCCATGGCGCTCGCCCTACGGGCTGCCTGCGGCATTCGCGTTTGCACTCCTGCAAACGCAGTCGGGTTCCGCATCCGATGGAACCGGATGCGGCCCCGGAATGACGACAATGTTGTTGCTTTTCCGTTGGTCTTCGGCTTCACAATGCTTCTGAGGCAAAGTCGGCGAGCCGCGAACGCTCACCACGACGCAGCGTGATGTGTGCGGCGTGCGGCCACTGCTTGAAACGGTCCACCGCGTAGGTGAGGCCTGAAGTCGTTTCGGTGAGGTACGGCGTGTCGATCTGCTCGACGTTGCCGAGGCACACGATCTTGGTGCCGGGGCCCGCGCGCGTGACCAGCGTCTTCATCTGCTTGGGCGTCAGGTTTTGCGCCTCGTCGATGATCAGGTAACGCGACAGGAACGTGCGCCCGCGCATGAAGTTTAGCGAACGGATTTTGATGCGCGAGGCCAGCAAATCGTTCGTCGCCTGGCGTCCCCACGAACCGCCTTCCTCGGGATTGGTCAGCACTTCGAGGTTGTCGGTGAGCGCGCCCATCCACGGCGTCATCTTTTCCTCTTCGGTGCCAGGCAGGAAACCGATGTCCTCGCCGACGGAAACGGTTGCGCGGGTCATGATGATCTCGCGGTAACGCTGCTGGTCCATCACCTGCGCGAGCCCCGCCGCCAGCGCCAGCAACGTCTTGCCGGTGCCGGCGGTGCCGAGCAGGGTGACGAAATCGATATCCGGATCCATCAGCATGTTCAGCGCGAAATTCTGTTCGCGGTTGCGCGCAGCGATGCCCCAGACGCTGTGCGCGCTGTTGGTGTAGTCGTGCAGCAGCGCCAGTCTGGTTTTGTCGCCGGTTTGATCGAGCACGCGCAATTCGACGCTGTTCTCGCCGGGCAGGTACAGGCACTCGTTGGGCTGCCAGTTCTCATCGTCGCGCGGTTTCACCTCGTAGAACGTCTGCCCGCGTTCCGACCACGAGCGCAATTCCGGATGGCGGTCCCAGAAGTCGGCGGGCAGGTCCGCGGCGCCGGTGTACAGCAACGAAAAATCGTCCAGCGCACGGTCGTTCTCGTAATCCTCGGCGGCGATGCCGGAGATCGTCGCCTTGATGCGCAGGTTGATGTCTTTCGACACCAGCGCCACCGCGGCGTCCGGATTGTGTTCGCGCAGGTCCACGATTGCGGCGAGGATGCGGTTGTCGGCCTTGCCGGTCCCGTTGCTGGTGCGGGTCTGGAAATACAGCCGGCCGCTGGCGCCACCGCTGCGCAGCTTCACGCCGTCGGGTTGCTGCAGCGGCACGCCATCGGCGATGCCGTGGCTGTTGTTGCGTTCGATCAGTTCGTTGAGGAAGCGGCTGGCCTGGCGCGCGTTGCGCGCGACTTCCGACACGCCCTGTTTCTTCTCGTCCAGTTCCTCCAGCACCGTCATCGGGATGAACACGTCGTGTTCCTCGAAGCGGAACAGCGCGGTCGGATCGTGCAACAGGACATTGGTGTCCAGCGCGTAGATGCGCCGGGCGTCAGGCTTCGGCATGCGGGCTCCGGAAACAGGCGAAGGATCGGGCGCGCCCGGCGGGCGCGTTGCGGCGGAGGAACGGACGGGCTTGCTCACTTGGCGGGAATCGCGTCCAGCACGGCTTGCGCGTGACCGGGCACTTTCACGCCGCGCCATTCCTGGACGAGCTTGCCATCGGGTCCGATCAGGAACGTGCTGCGATCGACGCCGAGGTATTCGCGGCCGTACAGTTTTTTCCTGCGGATCACGTCGAAGGCCTTGCACCAGATTTCGTCAGTGTCGGCAACGAGCGTGAAGGGCAGGCCCAGTTTTTCCTTGAAGCCGGAGTGCGAGCGCGCGCTGTCGCGCGATACGCCCACGATCGTGGCACCACGGCGCTTGAATTTCGTGTACAGGTCGCGGAAATCACCGGCCTCGCGGGTGCAGCCGGTGGTGTTGTCCTTCGGATAGAAGTACAGCACGACCCATTGGTCTTTCAGGTCGGCGAGCTTCAGCGTGTCGCCCGACTGGGTGGTGCCGGAGAGTTTGGGGGCCTTGGTGTCGATTTTGATCGTCATGTTGCCTTCGCTTCCATCCCTGACAATGGATCCCGGCTTTCGCCGGGATAACGGTCGAAGGAAGTTCGCACTTCAAAATTTGACGGGATCCATGATCGCGTCGAGGTTCAAACCGTCGCACATCTCCATGAATTCGTCACGCAGTTCAGCGATGCGGGTGTCGGCCGGGATGCCGATCGTCAGTTGCGCCTGGAACATGTCGGCGCCGGTCTGCATGGCCTGATAGCGCATCGACGACATCTGCTCGATGCTGATGGAGCGGCGGTTGAAGAAGTCGATCAGCTCGACCAGCACGCCCGGCTTGTCGGCCGCGACCACCTCGACCATGTAGGGCAGAAGGTGGCTTTGCTGGTCGCGCGATTGGGTGCGGTAGCTGAGGAGGTGCAGGTTGTCACCGCGGCCGATGCGGGCCAGCGCGTTTTCCAGCTTGGCGATGGCGTCCCAGCCACCCTTGGCCAGCAGCAGTACCGAAACATCGGCGCCGACGGTGGCGACGCGCGATTCCACGAGGTTGCAGCCGGCGTCGGCGATGCGTCGCGACAAGACCAGCAGCGGGGAATCCGTGGCGGGCGCGACCGCCTGGATCAGCAACTGGTGATCGGTGGTGGGACGCGCGGTGGCCTGGTTCAAGCGGGTGACGGTCTTGAGGTTCACGGGTGGAAGAATAGTGGGGTCGGTGAACGCCTGTCGATCGGTTTGAGCCGGCATCGGGCGTCAGTTCACGGACGGCGCTTCGGTTATGATCGCTGGTTTGGACAAGTGTGGAGTGGCGCTTGGAAATCACCGGCAGCCTATGCGCCATCGCGACGCCATTCGACGCAGCCGGCGCGCTGGACCTTCCCGCGTTCGGGCGCCTGATCGACCACCAGCTCGATGGCGGCACCCAGGGCATCGTGGTGGCCGGTTCGACCGGCGAGGCGCACATGCTGGATGAGCACGAATACGAGCGCCTGCTGGCGTTCGCGGTCGAACGCATCGCCCATCGCGTGCCGGTGATCGCCGGCACCGGCGAAGCGGCCACCTCGAAAGCCATCGCGCTGACCAAGCGCGCGCAGGCACTCGGTGCGGATGCGGCGCTGGTGGTGACGCCTTATTACGTGCGCCCGACCCAGGATGGCTTGCGCCGTCATTTCGGTGAGGTCGCCGCGCACGGCGGCCTTCCGGTCGTGATGTACAACGTGCCCTCGCGCACCGGTTGCGACATGCAGCCGGAAACCGTCGCGACGCTGCGCGACACCGCCGGCGTCATCGGCATCAAGGAAGCCGTCGGCAAACCCGAACGCATCACGGCGATCGCGCAACTTCAGCGGCCGGGATTTGTCTATCTGTCCGGTGACGATGGCAGCGCGGCCGATGCGATGTTGGCCGGCGCGGGAGGAGTGGTTTCGGTGGTGAACAACCTGGTGCCGAAATTGTTCCGGACGCTCTGCGATGCCGCGCGCGGCGGCGATCGCGCAGCCGCCATGCAGCACGCCGGGCGGCTGGCGCCACTTCTGAAAGCGCTCGATTGCGCGCCCAACCCGATCCCCGTCAAGGCTGGCCTGGCCGAACTCGGCTTGTGCGGGGCGGCACTGCGGCTGCCGTTGCTGGAACTGTCCCCCGGCCCCGAACGCACGCATTTGCGGGAAACCCTGTTGCGCTTCGCAGATGGTTGAGAAAGTGCTGTCCCGCACTTTCTCAACGCGCCGAGTCCGGTACACGCCCGGACTCGGCTGCGCGGATCAAGCACTTGCCGTGCTGATCCGCGGCAAGCCATCCATGGCCTGCTCTGGCAGGATGCTTATCGGCACCCTGTTGGCTGGCGTCACCACACCCTGATCATGCACAATGCACCCATGAAACGAACCCTGATTCCTTTGCTTCTCATCGCGTCGGTCGCGCTGGCCGGCTGCCAGACCATCAAGGCCCACAATCCGTTCCGGCACAAGGAACCGGCCTACAAGGCCGCGCAGCAGGAGCAGCCGCTCGAAGTGCCGCCTGGCATGGAGCAGCCGCCGACCACCGAAGCGCTGGCGATTCCGGAAGCCGGCAATGGTTCGCAGGCAGCCCCGGCGGCGCCTTCCGAAACCGGCGCGCCGCCCGCGGCACAGGCCGGCGTTTCCGGCGCCACTGTGTCGGGCAACAGCCTGACCCTGCCGGACACCCCCGACAGCGTTTACCATCGCGTCGGACTGGCGCTGGCGCGGGGCGATGCCGGCCAGGTCACGGCGCATGACGATGCCGCGCATACCTATCAGGTCGCGGTGGATACCGTCGTCAACCGGAAGGCCGAAGGCGGCTTCTTCCACCGCATGTTCCACCACGGCAAGAGCGAAACCGTGAAGGGCACGGTGACCGTCAGCGTCGCGCCGTCGGGTACCGGCAGCGTGGTCACGGCGTCGGGCGATGCCGATGCCGCCGCACGCGTAATGGCGGGTTTGCAACAGCGATTGGGCGGCGGCTGAGCGCCGCATGCTGCAATGAAAACGCCGCCTGAGGGCGGCGTTTTTCGTTTGCGGAGTCACCTTTCCAACAAGGGCAACTTGTCCGTCTTGCCGTCCCATTCCTTCGCATCGGGCGGCGCGTCCTTGCGTTCGGTCAGCACCGGCCAGATCTTCGCCAGTTCCGCGTTCAACGCGATGTAGCCTTCCTGCCCGGCAGGTACGTCGTCCTCGGGGAAGATCGCGCGCGCGGGACATTCCGGCTCGCACAACGTGCAGTCGATGCACTCGTCCGGGTCGATCGCGAGGAAGTTCGGTCCCTCGTGGAAACAATCGACCGGGCACACCTCCACGCAGTCGGTGTACTTGCACTTCACGCAGTTGTCGGTAACGACGAAGGCCATGGGGAGCAGGGAGCAATTGATCTCTTCAATCTGGAATGATCGCACATACAGCACTTCAATCGAAGCGATTGTTGTGAAAAGCCAGGCCATGGACGGCCGTTCCGGTCAACCACGAGCGCGGCTGGCGAGGGGTGCCGCGGACGGGAACGAAGGAACGATCACTGACGATCGCAAAAACAGACCGCCGGGCAGGGATGCCCGGGGTGGTCTCGCGCGATGCGGATTTGCTCGGCTCCCGCCTGATGACTGACGGAGCGGCAATCATGGATGATTGCACCAGGACTGGCTGGCGCTCCCTGCGGGACTCGAACCCGCGTTGCCGCCGTGAGAGGGCGATGTCCTGGGCCACTAGACGAAGGGAGCGTGGCGTCGCGCAGCGCGCTAGTATAGCGGACTTCGTGCCGCGCATTCGCGGCGTGTCCTTCGCACGGATGTTTCCAATTGAGTTCCGATTCGCCCGCCTCCGGCCATAGCCAACCCGTGCCGCGCGTGATACCGCGCGAGCAACACAACCTGTCCCGCAAACAGGTCAGCCGTGGCGCGCTGAAGGTGTTGTACGGACTCAAGGACGCCGGGTTTCGCGCCTGCCTGGTAGGCGGCGCGGTGCGTGACCTGTTGTTGGGCCGGCAACCCAAGGACTTCGACATCGCCACCGACGCCACGCCCGAGGACGTCAGGAAGCTGTTCCGGAATTGCCGGCTGATCGGTCGGCGGTTCCGTCTGGCACACGTGATCTTCGGACCCGAGATCGTCGAAGTCGCGACATTCCGCGGCACAGGCGAAGGTGATGCCAGCGAGGATCGCCACGTGGTCGACGGCCGCATCCTGCGCGACAACGTGTGGGGCAGCATCGAGGAAGACGCGCTGCGCCGCGACTTCCGCGTCAACGCGTTGTACTACGACATCGCCGATTTCAGCGTCATCGATTACGTCGGCGGCATCGAGGATCTCGAACAGAGGCGCCTGCGCCTGATCGGCGACCCGGCCACGCGTTACCGCGAGGATCCGGTGCGCATGTTGCGCGCGGCGCGGCTGGCGGCGAAGCTGGATTTCGTTATCGACGAGGAAGCTGCGGGGCCACTGCGTGAACTCGGGCACCTTTTGGCGGATGCACCGTCCGCCCGGCTGTTCGACGAATGCCAGAAGATGTTCCTCGCCGGTTACGGACTCGCGAGTTTCCGCGTGCTGGTGAAATACGGTCTGCTGCGACACCTGTTCCCGGGCACCGTCCACGCGCTGGCGAATGACGGGTCGGGCGCGCTGCTGACGTTGGTCGAGCGTGGACTCGCGGGCACTGACGCACGCGTGGCCGACGGCCGTCCGGTGACACCGGCGTTCCTGTTCGCGGTGCTGTTGTGGGGCGAAGTGAAGGCGCTGGCGGAGAAATTGCTCGCCGAGGGCACGGTGCAATCGCTGGCGTGGCAACGTGCAGCACACCGGGTGATGGCGGAGCAGGGCAAGCGCGTGGCCATTCCGCGCCGCTTCGGTTACACCATCGAGGACATCTGGGCGCTGCAACCGCGCTTCGCCGAGCGCACCCGCAAGCGCGTATTCCGCCTGATGGCGCACCCGCGTTTCCGCGCGGCCTACGATTTCCTGCTGCTGCGTGCCGGCGAGTCGGAAGAGCTGCGCGAGTCCGGTGAGTGGTGGACCGAAATCCAGGCGTTGTCGGCCGACCAGGTTTCCGAGCAATTGGCACCCAGGACGGCCGCCACCAGCGCCGGTGAAAAGCCCGCGGGAAGCGGGCGCCGCCGCCGTCGTGGTGGCCGGGGGCGGAAGACCTCGGCGCCGAAAACCGGCTCGCCCGAATGACGCATGGCTGAACCCGTCACCGCCTGTGTTGCACTGGGCAGCAATCTCGATGATCCACGCGCGCAGGTGGAGCGCGGGTTCGCGGCGCTTGCGGCGCTGCCGCACACGATCCTGCGCGCACGCTCGCGGTTGTATCGCACGCCGCCCTGGGGCGTGCTCGATCAGCCGGATTTCATCAACGCCGCCGCGCGGCTGGAAACCACGCTGGCTCCGCGCGGGCTGCTCGACGCGCTGCTTGCAATCGAAGCCGGCGCAGGCCGCGTGCGCGGAGCACGCAACGGTCCGCGCATCCTCGATCTCGACCTGCTGCTGTACGGCGACCGAATCATCGACGAACCCGATTTCGTGGTGCCGCATCCACGCATGCACGAACGCGCGTTCGTGCTGTTGCCGCTGGCCGAGGTTGCTCCCCATTTCGAAGTGCCGGGCCACGGCACAGTGGCTGAGCTTGTGAAGCGTGTGGATACGACGGGCTGCGTGACGATCGGGTGATCCGTCACGGATATACTGGAAGGATGCTCAGGATCTACCGGGATATCAAGGGCCCATGCCTGGCCCCGCGCGGCAGCGTGCTCGCGATCGGCGCGTTCGATGGCTTGCATCGCGGCCATGCCGCGTTGCTCGCGAAAGTGCACGAGCGCGCGACAAAGAAGGGGCTGGTCGCGGCGGCGGTGAGCTTCGAGCCTCTCCCGCGCAGTTATTTTTCGCCCGC
>Ga0207702_10001535_pt1 | contig 22828 bp, 19 predicted proteins | sample KBSCornC62_FD_184302 | JGI IMG/M metagenome (GOLD analysis project Ga0207702, IMG submission 184302) | Corn rhizosphere microbial communities from Kellogg Biological Station, Michigan, USA - KBS Corn C6-2 (SPAdes) (version 2) | ecosystem: Host-associated > Plants > Roots > Rhizosphere > Soil ...
GATTGGTATAAAATGAGAGCAGACTGCGCCGTGCAGTTTTGTGAGAGAGGTGCTTTATCCAACGGCGTCAGCAAATTTGAAAATTTTTCTGTGACGTGGGCAGGGGCGGGCGTCCTGATCGGCTTAGTAAGCTCAAGCCGGGGGCAATCCAGATTGCTTGGGGGCGATCTGGGCGGGACGCCCAGCCCCTACCCACGTCACGGTTGAAAAGTGAGCCACACTGGGGCCGAAGCTGGCTGGACGCATCAGTTACTTTTCGCTGGAGGGTGAGCGGGGTGCAGTCTCAGTTTATCGGATGCAGTTGCACTATTTTCCCAGGCCGACCGAAACCAACACGCTTTCGACCGAAGCGCTGCGGGAAAATTTTTTGATCCAGGACCTTTTTAACCGCGGCGAGCTCGTCGCGCATTACACGGATCTCGATCGCATGGTCATCGGTGGGGTGGTGCCGGAGCAAACGGCGTTAGCCCTCCCCAACGATCCGGCGCTGGGAACCTCATTTTTTCTCGAACGACGAGAAATCGGAATTCTCAATATCGGCGGTGGTCCCGGCATCGTGCATGTCGGCGGCACGCGTTACGAGCTGGCGCCGCTCGACTGCTTGTACGTGGGCTTGGGAGAACGCGATGTGACCTTTTCCCAAGGGTCCGGGAACAGAGCGGCCTTTTATTTTGTGAGCACGCCTGCGCACGCAAACTACCCGACTGAGCTCGTGCGCCGCGCCGACGTGAATGCGGATTTGATTGGCGATTCAACCAAGGCGAACCGCCGCCGCATTCTAAAATATATTCATCCCGAAGGGATCAAGAGCTGCCAGTTGGTGTTGGGTTTTACTGAATTCGAAGCGGGCAATGTTTGGAATACAATGCCGCCGCACACCCACAGCCGCCGCACGGAAATTTATCTCTATTTCGATCTCGGCGAGCAGATGGTGGTGCACCTGATGGGCGAACCACAGCGCACGCGTCACCTTATTGTTCGCGACCGCGAAGCTGTGCTCTCACCGTCCTGGTCGATTCATGCCGGAGCAGGCACAGGAGCTTATCGCTTTGTTTGGGCCATGGGTGGAGACAACCAGATCTTCGCCGATATGGACGCCGCGCCGATTGCGGAGTTGAAGTAAAAACAGCGGTTTGACTCCTGGGAGCGCGGACATTCTTGTCCGCTCTAAAGGTGGTGAGCGAAGCTCACAGATGAATTCGCGCGCGCTTCGCGCAAATGGTCGAGGGGCGGACAAGAATGTCCGCGCTCCCAGGGTGGCGACTACGTCCGCGCCACGGCGTTCCGCGGCGTATCCAAAGCTTCGCGAACTTTTTTCGCCAAGCCGTCACGGGTGAATGGCTTTTCCAAAAACGGAATCGAGGCCTCTTGAACGGCGTGCAAAATCACGGGATCATCGACGTAACCCGACATGAAGAGCACGCGCAGATCCGGTCGTTTTGTGAGCAAGCGTTCAGCTAGCTCGCGGCCACCCATTGCGGGCATGACGATATCCGTCAGCAAAAGATCGATTTGGGGATTTTCGCTTTCGACGTAATCGAGCGCTTCGCGCCCGCCCCCCACCGCGTGAATCTGATAGCCGAGCGAGCGCAGGATCGCGCTCGTGACGGAACGAATCGCTTCGTCGTCTTCGACCAGCAGCACGATCTCTGTGCCCACGCCTGGTTCGTCGTCGAATTGGAAGTCGAGATTGGGTGCCGCCGTCTGAATTTCCGGAAGCAACACGCTGAACGTAGTGCCGAGGCCAATACGGGTATCGAACTGAATCGCGCCGCCGTAGTGTTTCAGCACCACCGCGCACGTGGCCAGGCCGAGACCGGTGCCACGGCCCTTGGGCTTGGTGGTGAAGAACGGCTGGAAAATCTTTGCTTTGACCTCGTCGCTGATGCCCATGCCCGTGTCGCTGACACTGAATTCGGCGTAGCGGCCGGGCTTGAGATCCGGATTATCGCCTTCCTTGATCACGCGGTGCGCGGTGCGAAGGGTGAGGCTGCCGCCTTGCGGCATCGCGTCGCGAGCGTTGATGGCGAGGTTGATGATGACCTGTTCGATCTGGCTGCGATCGGCTTCGATCGTAACCGGCGTTTCGCTTGGCGCCATCTCGAGACTGATGTTTTCGCTGAGCAGCGAGCGGATCAGGTCGCGCAGGTCGTTCGCGACGTAGTTGAGATCCAAATACTCCGGCTGCAGCACTTGCTTACGGCTGAAAGCGAGGAGCTGGCGCACGAGCGCGGTCGCGCGCGCGGTGGCTTTGAGGATTTCGCCGGCCTTCGATCGAAGCTCCGGCGCAACCGTCGCCAAATCCTCGTGGAGAATGTCGCCGTAGCAACGGATCGCGGTGAGCAGATTGTTGAAGTCGTGCGCCACACCACCCGCGAGCAGGCCGACGGCTTCCATCTTTTGAGATTGGAGCAGCTTTTGCTCGCTCTCTTGCAAGGCCGCTTCCGCGCGCTCCCGTTGATGCACGGTGCTGAGGATGTTGGCTAAACCTTGCATGAAATCGATCGCTTCGCGGTTGAAGAGACGATCGTGCTCGGAGAGAGCGGTCAGAAAACCGTAGCTGCTTTTCGCGCTCCCGACCGGCACAGCGACGCCGGATCGCAAACCGAGGCTGGTGAGCAAAGCGCCCGCGGGAAAAATACGCGGATCTTCCGATAGATTCATCGCGCGCTCGGCATGAAGCGCAGCTTCCGCCACTTGACCGAGGCTTCCCGGTAAATCGGAAAGCGGCGGGCCAGAAAACGCGGTTAACTGAAGCGAATCGCCTTCAGCGATCGCGAGCACGGCGCTGCGATCGATGCGGAGCGTGTCGGCGACCAGGCGCGTCGCTTCCTGGCTGAGTTCAGCAAAGGTGTGTTGGGCCAAGGCGAAACGACCGAAGCTCGCGAGTGCGGCTTGTTTGATCGCGCGATAAGCGAGATGGGCTTCGACCTCGTGCTGATCCGTGACGTCGAAGCACGAGCCGATAAAACCGGCGAAGTTGCCCTGGTCGTCGTAGCGCGGCGTCCCGTGACTCACGACCCAACGATAATGCCCGTCGCGGCGACGCAGCCGATATTCCGTGCGGAATGGCACGCGGGCGGCAAAACTTTCTTCGTAAGCTTGGAGCGAGCGTTCGCGATCCTCCGGATGAATATCGTCTGTCCAGCCGGCGCCGAGCTCGTCGTTCAGTTTCTTGCCGGTGAACTCGAGCCACGGTTGGTTGAAATAAACGTAGGCCTTCGACGTATCCGACATCCAAATATACACCGGCGCGGAGTCGGCCATGCGACGGAAGCGCGCTTCGCTTTCACGCAACGCAACCTCGGCATGCTTCCACTCCGTGACGTCATAACCGTAGGCGTAAACTTTATTGTCCGACGGATACGGCTTTGCGCTCCATTGAATATAGCGAAAGCCTTTTTCCTTGTGCACGAGGCGGCATTCGAAAGTCGGCGACGCATTCGGAGTCGCGAGCGTAGCAAAAGGCGCGACCGTTTGTCCGCTCGACACCAAACTGGTCCACCACGAATCGAGCGCGTGACGGTCGTCCGGATGAACAAGCGTGAAGAGGGGTCGCGTGATCAGCTCGGTTTCTTTGAAGCCGAGGCGAATCGTCCACGCGGGATTCACCACCTGCAACGAGCCATCGAGTGTGGCCAAACAAAACAAGTCGGGCGTGAGTCGGAAAAGCTGTTCGTGCTCGCGATGGATGCGGGCGTTTTCGCGAGCCAGGCGTTGGCGCTCGAGGGTCGAATTCAACACCGCCACGAGGCGAGGCAGACGGTTCTTTAAAATATAATCGGTCGCGCCGCTCTTCATGCACTCGACCGCGGTCTCTTCATTAAGCGCGTTGGTGAGAATGATGATGGGCGTATCGGGCGACGTTTTCTTGACGATGCCCAGAGCGTCGAGCGCGTTGAAACCCGATAGGTAGTAATCCGAAATGATCAGGTCCGGACGAAACTCGTGCAGGTGCTGCACAAACGCTTCGCGCGTGCTGACATTGCGCAGCTCGCACACGAATTTGGCGCGATTGAACTCGGCTTCGAGAAGCTTGAGATCGATTTCGGAATCTTCGTTGACGAGAATGCGCGGCGTCATGAACAGCTTGTTTTAACCCGACTGAGGAAACTCCCTCAAGCGTGGCGCTCGTAAATTCGTTGTAATTGTGACGGGTTGCCGACGGGCGGGAAAGCGGTCGGGCGCGGTGGAGTGCCGAGACTATAGCGCAACAGCAGTTGCTCGTTCTCTTTATCCAGATGCAAAATTTGGAGAATCTTCGCGCGCGCTTTTTCGATCGTCTCTTTGCGGACCGGATCGGCGCGAAGCGGAGGAGGCTCGCTCGATGTTGTCTTCAAGGCGTCCACACTCGTGTCGAGACGCGCGAGCAGCGCACGCTTGCGATCGAGCAGCGGTGCGTCGGGCGTCCGCTGATTCTGTTTGAGGAAACGATTTTCTTCGAGCGCGAGCTGATAAAGCTCATCGCATAGAGTCAGATGCGATTGAAGGACTTCCGTGGAGGTCATTGGCAGAGGTGTGGGGTGGGGATTTTTTATCGAGTTGATGAGACTCGGAGGGAAAAAGGGCGGAGATTTGGGCGTCGGTCGTTGTTTGCCAATTCAGTTGGCTCAGGCGCCATGTCGCCATGTCACCGAGGTCGTTCAAATCGCGATGTCCCGGGGCGTCGGAGCGGATCGACTTTAAACGGTCGAGGATAGACTGGTATGAATCGCGGGCCCGGTCAAACACCCGGAGTCGCTCGTAGCAGAGTCCGATCTGGTAGGTTACCGGTAGATTCCATTCGGGATCTTGCGACAGAACCGCAAGACTTTGGTAGATCGTGAGGGCGGCGCTGAAGTCACCGGTTTGGTAAAACTCGTTCGCGAGCTGATTGCCGGTTTTGCGCTGCCAGTAGGCCCAGCGTGCTGCGTCTTTTTTAGTCCGCGTTGTCTCCATTTTCAGGAGGTCGAGCGTGGCGCGGAGGGATTCTTGATTGCGATTCAGACGGCGCAGGGAAGCCGATAAAAGGTACCGCGCTTCCGGTACGTTTTCGTCGTCGCCATTCTGCGTGATGAACATCTGGAGCGCGGAAACGGCGTTTTCGTCGTCGAGCGCAAGACAGAGGGAGAACGCGGCTTTGAACTGAGCGCGGGCGCGGTCTTCGGGTGCGAGATCGAGCAACTTGAGACGTGAGAAAAAACGCGAAGCTTCGGTGTAGTTGCCCGTTTGGAAATAGGTTTCCGCGATTTCGAACTGGGCGGTGCGCGCGAGCTGCTTGTAGTCCGTCGCGTCGTTGCCTTCGGGCAATTTCAACGTCGTGTTGAGCACGCTATAAAATTGAGCGATGGCTTGTTTGTAAGCGCCGAGAGCACGGAAGGTGCGGCCGAGTTCGAGATAGGCCGCGGGCATTTGGGGATCGCCGGGAAATTCTTTGGCGAAGCGTTCGTACGAGGCTGCAGCCTTGGTGAAGTCGCCTTTTTTTCGATACGTCCGCGCGAGACCGATAAGCGCTTGATTGATTTCGTCGCGGGTTGCCTGCTCCACCAAGACTTGGAGATAAGCGATGATGGCGGAATCGTAGTCGCCGATCTGGTAATGCTTTTTTCCGATGCGAAGGAGACTCGCGATTTCCTTGGGCGTGGCGTCGTGGCTGACCTGATGATGTTCGACGAGCGTTTCGGAATTGAGCGTGTGGCCATCGGCCGCGTTGCTTTCCGCGTGCGCTGCACGAGCCTCTTCGGCTTCGCTTTCGCTCAGTTTCAAACTCTTCGGCGGCGCGTCCTTCGCAGCCGCGGCCATGACTGCTCGTTCCGTCGCAGCGGAGGGCGGGACGGCCTGGGCTGCTTCGGCGCGGACCAGAGAGTGGCTCAACAGAAGCGTTAGGGCGAAAGCGAGACCCTTGGACATCATTGCATTTCGTAGGTCGCCGAGCTCTTGGGCAGCGTATTGGGCGAGGCAGGCGTGAACGGCACGTCCACGGAGCCCTTCTCACCGCGAGGAAGTTTAAAGTAGGGGAGAATATCTTCCGGATGAACTTCGCTGGGCGTGTCGTCGGGAATGAGCAGAGCGGGTTTCGACGTATTGCTCGAAGATTTCACCGACTTCTCTGTCGTGGGAGCTGGCGCGGTTGAAACGACGGGCGCAGTTGCGACCGGTTCGTTCTGCACGGGCGAAGCTACGACAGCGACCGGAGCGACGATAGGACGTTCGGTTGCGACAGGAGGAGGCGGGGCAAAGCGGAAACCGGATGGACCTGCGGCAATGAGGTAGCTCGGTGCGGATCCTAGACTTTCACGAGAACAGTAGTGCGCGGAACTCGATCCTTCTCGGTGCGCACGAACGCTCATGCCCGCGGCCGTGCCCGTCAGCGCCAGCAGCGCGAGGCACAAACCAGCGGAAAGGAAGTGCCGATGGCGACTTCCGCAGGTGAGCGATGTTGAGGACAATAAAGTCATGGTGATTCATTCCCTCCACGCGGACGTGGAAAGTCTGATCGGGTCTTATTAGATTCATCGGCGCGATTGAGGTGAATCTGGAGGTGTTTTTGCCTGAAATTGGCTGTTAAAATTTACCCAGATTAATATGTATCTTACTGCAAACTAACAAATTAGATTTATAGTAAGTTGAGTAGAACTACTCAGTCTCAACTGAGCTTTTCCCAATTTGGAGTGCGGCGACTCGTCGCCGCCTTGGACGGGCCCATTGATGGGCCCGCAAAGAGCCGCGCGCTCGATGTATCCGGAAGGCGAAATGAATTTCGCCTTGGAAGGCGGCGACAAGTCGCCGCACTCCAATTTAGGTGCGCAGCTCGCGAAGCGACCTCCTTCAAACCCCGCACAAAAAAAACGCGCTCCCATCACAGGAGCGCGCTTTTCGCCGGGGTGTCCCAATTGCTTGGGAGGCAAGAATGACTTAGGCGACGGCAGCGGGCTGCGGGGCAGCGGTGCCGGCGTTGGAGGACGAAGCGCTTTTGCCGAAACTCGCTTTGGCGTCCGCGATCGAATCGTGGAACTGCCAATTGCGGGTGTCTTCGAAGCCTTTGCACTCGGAGACGATCTGGCTGTTGCCGATGAGCGTGTACTGGAGCGCGAGCTCTTTGCACGTTTGCATCGCTTGGATCAGCAGCTTGATGACGGCCATGTTGAGGCCCTTCAGTTCGTGCAGATCGATGACCGCTTTGACGATACCGCTATCGACGGCTTCGGCGATCTTCGGCTTCAAGTAGTTGAGGACTTCGCCGACGACGGTCTGCGTCGTGTTTTCCGGTAGTCGCATGACGAATACATCGCCGTCGACCGCAAAGTAACGCTGGGATGTATCGAGATTCATCGCCTTCGCGATCTTGGACTCGAGTTCCGAGATTTCGATCGGCTTCGTCACGATGTAAGAGAAGCCCACCTGCTGCGCCTGTTGTTGCGCATTCATTTCCGTCTTCACGACGAGCGCGAAGATCGGGGTGTACTTCGACTTCACGTTTTGACGGATCAGACGGAAGAGCGTGAAAGCGGCTTCATCCGGCAGCGAGAGACTGATGATGACGAGGTCCGGCGTGTTCTTTCCGCAGAAATCGATGGCTTCACCCGTGGTGTTAACACCATGGATTTTCCAAGGCGTATGCTTGAGGCCTTCTTGGATCTGCTGGATGATCGCGGGCTTGTCTTCGACCACGAGAATCGTGGCGGGATCAAAAATGGATTTCGCTTTGGTCGGACCGTCGGTCAACGGCTTCAGGTCGATGATGCGGCCGCACTTTTCGACGAGCACATCTTCCTTAAACGGTTTCACGATGTAATCGCGCACGCCGATCTTGGCGATCTTGAGGACGTTGTCGCGGCCACCTTCAGCGGTGAGCATGATGACCGGGATGCCCTTGAGCGTAGGATCGGATTTGATCTTCGTAAGCATTTCCACGCCGTCCATGACGGGCATCGTGATATCGAGAAGAATCAGATCCGGCATTTCTTTGCCGGCAGCAGCGAGACCTTCGACGCCGTTCGCCGCTTCGATGATTTCGCAGTCGAAGGACTTGAAGGCTTTCTTAACGATGATACGGACGGTTTTCGAATCGTCTACGGTGAGAATTTTATAGCGCATGGCGGGGGCTCGGAAGTTTTTTAAAATTAGTCGCCAGTCTTCATCAGCAGATCGACCACGAGATTGTGCGCTCCAACATTGAAGCGGTAAATGCGGCGAGTTGCGGAGCTAACGGGTTCAATGGAGAAATTGCTTCCGCGGAGGATTGAAGGAATCGTGAGGCGGCAGGGGAAACCTTTGTCCGCGAGTTGATTCTTGAAGGTGCCAACCGTCATGTTGGTGAGTTCACCGACGGCGTCGTTGACGACTTCGTCACCGGCCTCGACGAGTTCTTGATTCGTCATGCCGAGCATGTGGCTGGCGACTTCGTTGGCGAAGGAGGCTTCGAGGTAGAGATAGATGAGGCCGCTGATATCGCCGATGAAACCGACGGTGCCGACGACTTGTTGGCCGTTGATTTGGACCGGGTGTTCCCACGGTGTGCCATCAGCGTTCGCAACATCCGACGAGTTGTTCATCGTCGCCGCTTTGCTGAGCATGGTTTTAAAGACGTCCTGTACGGCGCGATTGATCGTCTCTCGGAAAACGGATTCGCTGATCTGGTCGATTGTTGGCATGGAGAATCTAGGGTAACGGAGCTTTTCTTCGCTCCTGCTTAATTATCGGCCTAATTGCGTTAGCTTTAGTGGATTTTGCGCGAAGGGCTGGGGCGGAGTGCTCAAGTTGAGCGGGCTCCGGCATCAAGGCGCGGACGCGTAAATGAGGGTGACAGGGCGGTTCTACAGAGGAGAAACGGCTTCAGCGCGCATCATCGCGTTCGGCGAGGGCGTCGTCATTCGAGGGGGTGCCGCTCGATGACGTATAAAAAATCGCGCAGACCCGCCCCTGGAAATTTGCGGCGGTCACGGCTTCGGCATCGACCGAGCCATTATTGTCACCCAAGACGAACCAGCGATCGCCATGCTGTTCGTAAAGGCGATGGATGATCGGTTGGCCGTGGGAGTTTAAATAGATGATGATATCCCCGCGGCGCAGGTGGCTAAATGCAACGCGCTCGACAGTGACCACGCTATTTTCATCGAGCGTCGGTTTCATCGAGCCGGTTGGCGCGACGGCAAAGACTTGGCCGTTAACCGTGCGAGCGGTGATATGGGCGAGAGAGAAGGCGCTTTGACGCGAGATGCTCGAGCGAGGGGCGGCTTCGGCCTCGGTCCGAACGCTGGTGCAGCCAGCGCCGAGAGCGACGGCGCCCACGAGCAAAGCGGTCGTGACGAACCTCTGCGAGAGAGGAGCGAGGACCGATTGACGAAGAGCCGACCGAAAATTCATGCCTAGGACATCGGAGCGGGGAAGGCAGAGGTGAAGCGCCGAGATGCAAATTTATGGCAGGAGAAAACCCTAGGGTGGGTTTGGGGGAGCTGCAGGCTCAGCCCTGCTCCAAGACAGCCGTAGTCGATCTGGCCGGGTTCCAACACAATGAAGTCCGCAATTTGGAGTGCGGTGACTCGTCACCGCTTTGGACGAGCAAATTCATTTGCTCGCAATAAAATATTCTTTTGTCTATAAATTCAATAAATTTGATTGGATATGACTTTCCCCGATTGGCATCATGCCCCGGTTCATCGGTTATCAGAACAAGGCGTCTTTATGGTGACCGCGGGAACGACCGAGAAACGTCATTACTTCGTCGGGGATGATCGGCTCGACTACCTTCAGGCAAGTCTGCTCGAGTGCGCACGAGAGTTTGGCTGGACCCTCTATGCATGGGTCGTTTTCCCGAATCATTATCACTTTCTTGGTCAATCTCCGGAAGATCCGCGCACTCTCTCAAAATTAGTTCGGAAGCTGCACGCGACGACCGCGGTCAAGATCAACCGGTTAGACGCTGCTCCGGGCCGGCGGGTCTGGTATCAATATTGGGATTCTCGAATCAGTTTCGAGAAATCGTACCTGGCTCGGCTTAACTACATTCATCAGAATGCAGTTCGTCATGGGATGGTCCGTTTTGCCGGGGACTATAAATGGAGTTCGGCGAAAATTTTTTTCGGGACCGCTCCGCGTGCATTGCAGCGAACCTTGGATGGGTTTGCAGACCTGCCGCGCCTCGTGGATGATTTCTGAGTCAAGGGGCCGAACGGGTCCGTTTTCAAAATACCGGCGTGAATCGCAGGATTTTGAGCGGCGAAATGAATTTCGCCTGGCAAGGCGGCGACGAGTCGCCGCACTCTATGTCGGAAGGTCGCCGCTCTGAAGCTCGAAGCTCAGAGATTCGGCACGCGGAGATTGGCCGCGGAGTAATCGCAGAAACCTACTTCGCAGAAACCTACTCCTCGTCCGGCTCCGCGAAATCCCCCGATGCCCTGTACTCCGTCAGTTTGTTCCGCAGCGTTCGAATGCTGATCTTCAGCAACTCGGCCGCCTTCGTGCGGTTGCCCGAGGTCGCTTTTAACGCCGACAAAATGGCCTGCTTTTCCAACTGATCCAGCGGGATGATCGAATCCGTTTTCGAAGTCATCCGCTCGTCGCCAGGATCAACCACAGACGCACCCAAAGACTCGGCGTACGGGAAGGGCGGATGCGCTCCGTTAGCTTGCACTCCGTTCGCTTGCGTGCCGTTCGCTGGCGTGCCGAAAGCACTCGCGGCCGCGGCTGATTCGGCCACGCCGGCTGGCACTGGCACAGGCCCCGATGGCGCGGGGGGGGCGTAAACGGGCGTCGATTCGCTCGCTGGTATCGGTGCGGCGGATACCGAACCTTCCCGTACCGGAGAACTGAATACGGGTATGGGCGCGACCGGAGTCGCAGAAATCGGCGGAGCCGAACCATGCGGGATGTGCGCGTTGACCAATCCACTCGCGGCCGAAAGGTGCGGGAGGCCCAACGCTGAGGTCGAAATAGGACGGCCATTCTCCGAGAGGATCACGGCGCGCTCGATCGTGTTTTGCAGTTCGCGCACGTTGCCCGGCCATGGATAAAGCGTGAGCGCCGTAGCGGCGTTATCGGAGAAACCGGGAATCTTGATCCCGTGTTTGCGCGCGAAACGACGCAGAAACGCCTCGGCTAAAAGCAGAATATCTTCGCGGCGCTCGCGCAATGGGGGCACCTGCACGGGAAACACGTTCAGCCGATAGTAAAGGTCCGAGCGAAACTGCCCCTTTTCAACGAACTGCATCAGGTCGCGATTCGACGTCGCGAGGAGACGGACGTTGACTTTGATCGTCTTCGTGCCGCCGACGCGTTCGAACTCGCGCTCTTGCAGCACGCGCAGAAGCTTGGCCTGCAAATTCGGGGGAATTTCACTGACTTCGTCGAGAAGCAGCGTGCCGCGATTGGCCAATTCGAAACGGCCTTCACGGCGATCGGTTGCCCCGGTGAACGCCCCTTTTTCGTGACCGAAGAGTTCGCTCTCGATCAGGTTTTCCGAAAGCGCAGCGCAATTGATTTTGATGTAGGGTTCGTTCTTGCGCGGGGAATATTTGTAGAGCTCGCGCGCGATCATTTCCTTGCCGGTGCCGTTTTCACCCGTGATCAAAACGGTCGCATCCGTCGGAGCCACGCGCTCGACGAGCTGGCGCAAACGCACCATGGCAGAACCGCGTCCGAGCATGTCGCCATCGCCGCCGTCTTGTTCGCTGAAGTAGCGGTTGACCTTGATCAACTGCCGGTACGACTCCGCCTTCTTCAGAATGATTTCAATCTGACCGGGCGAAAAGGGTTTGATCAGGTAATCGAACGCTCCCGCGCGCATGCAAGAGACCGCGCTTTCGATCGTGCCGTGCCCCGTCATCATCACGACGAGCGGCCGATCGGGAAGCGTGCTCACGCGCTCCAGGAAGACTTGTCCGTCGCCGTCGGGAAGGCGGACATCCAACATGATCAGATCAAAATTTTCCTTCGATAGCAGGCTCTCCGCTTGCGCGATCGAACTCGCAATCGTCACCGTGAATTTCTTTCGACGAAATAATTCGTCCAAGACCTTTTGAACTAACGGTTCGTCATCGAGGACGAGAATTCTTTCGAGTGACATGATTCAGTCGGGCGAGGAGTGGGTAGACTAGGGCCTTTTCTTTACGGGGAGAAAGGCAAAACCTTGGCAGCAGCTTCGGTCGCTCGCAATTTTTACGCTTCTTGAACAACTCCATAGCGCACCAAGCGAGGGCCGCCTGCGAGTGTAAATCTCGTCGTGAGCTATTTTTCCGGTGAGTGAAATCCTCCTGCGCCACGGTCTCCGCGCGCGTCTGGGAACATGCACGAACGTGGACCTTTAGCAATGACGCTGAGTTGGTTCACGTTGGGACTACGCACGCATTCTGTGTGGAAACGCGGGAGCGGCGGATTGGCGTGCAGAGCGCGGTGCGCCCGAACGCGGCTTGTGGATCCACGACCGGAGGGCTGACGCCTCCAGTGCGTTCACGCTTCTTCCACAGAAGGCGTTCCCGAACTTATTTCTCGATCGGAACGAGCGCGCGAATTTGTTTGATCACCTTCGTCGGAACGTAGGGCTTGGACAAATACGCGACGGGATCGGCGAATCCTCGCTGGCGATCGCCGGTGCGAAACGCTCCGCTTGCGATGAGCAAGGGCATGCCCGGGACTTCACGGCGGACAGTTTCAGCAACTTGCCAGCCGTCGAGGACGGGGAGGCCGATGTCGGTGAACACGAGGGCGATTTCGTCTCGATGCGCGCGGAACAGTCGGAGCGCTTCGCCGCCATCTCGGGCCCAGAGCACGCGCCATCCATCGGTCGGCAGAAACTCAAGCCAAAGTGTCCCGATGTCTTGCTCGTCTTCGACCAACAGAATGGTGCGCCGGTCGGAGTTCGATTGAAAGGTTTCGGCGAACGGCGGGTTGGTCATCTCCGTCTTCACTGCGGCACGCGGGAAGAGGAGATGAACGGATGTGCCTTGGCCGGGCGCGCTATCGACCTCGATCAATCCACGGTGAGCGCGCACGATGCCGTAAACCACGGCGAGACCGAGGCCGCGCGTTTCGTGATTTTTGTGGCGGGCGAAAAACGGCTCGAACATGCGCGCGCGGGTGGCTGCGTCCATGCCATGGCCTGTATCCTCCACGGAAATACGGAAGAAATGCTTTTGCTCGGCCGCGGCCGTGCCAGGTGAGAAGATGGCTTGGCGCACTTCGGAGGTGCGAATCGTGAGACGTCCGCCGGCAGGCATCGCGTCGCGAGCGTTGTCCAACAGCTTTTGCAGCGCCTGCGTGAGCTGGTGCGGATCGGCGGTGAGTTTCGCGTCGCTCGCACTGAGGCTGCGCGTGATTTGAATGTTGGACGGCCAATCGGCGCAGACTCGATCCAGCGTTTCGTCGATCAGCGCGTGAACATCGGTCGGAGCCAGTTCGGCGTCTTGAGTGTTAGCGAAAAGTTGCAATTGGCGTACGACTTCGGCGCCGCGGCGTCCGGCGTCGATGATGGTGTCGGCGTAGTGGGTGATGCGGGCCGGTTCGTCGGCGCCTTCGCGAAGCAGGCTCGCGTAGCCGAGAACGATCGCGAGCATATTGTTGAAATCGTGAGCGATGCCGCCCGCGAGGGTGCCGAGGCTTTCCAGATGACTGGCTTCCCGGAGACGGGTTTCCATCTTCCGGCGTTCGCGCAGATCGGCGAGAATGAGAAGGTTCTGGGCTTGGCCGGCCGAGGCGAGCGGAACGACGGTCAATTCCGCCGCGACCGTTTCTCCGTTTTGCTGCGTGCATTCACATTCGCAGACGGAGCCTTGCGAAATCGTCGCTCGGGCGAGATCGGTCGCGGGTAAAAGATCATCCGCGGCGCGATTGACCACTTCCGTGGGAGCGAGTCCGAAAACGGAGCCGAAAGCGCGATTGCAGCGAAGTATGCGGCTTTCGGTATCGAGGAGCGCGAGACCGATCGGAACAGCGTCGTGAACGGCTTCGAGCAATGCATGCGTCGCGCGAAGACTCTCTTCGACCTGACGTCGCTTGGTGATGTCGCGCGTCGTGGAAACCACTTCGGTTGGGCGATGCTTGGCCGGATCCTGGTGCGTCTTGCTTGTCGTTTCCGTCCACACGTAGGTGCCGTCTTTCCGGCGGAAGCGCTGGATGACGGTGCTTTCTGTGGAATGGCGGAAGTGATCCTGAAAATGTTGGTCGAGCTGGTTCTGGTGTTCAGTGTGGACGAAATCGCGCAAAGGCCGCCCAATCAGTTCTTCGGGTTCGTAGCCGAGCATCGTGCGTGACGACGCGGAAACGAACGTGAGGCGGCCGCCTTCGGAGCATACGGTGATGAGATCGCGGATGTTTTCCGCGAGAAGCCGGAGCTGAACTTCGCTTTGGTGCAGCGCGTCATGCAGCTCGAGGTGCTCGGTCACGTCGGAAACCGTGCCAGCCCAATGTTCGATCGCCCCTTCGTCTCCAGTTACCGGATACAGATGGACGTCGGCCCAGAAAACCGTGCCGTTGCGGCGCGCGGCGGGCAACGTTTTGCGCCACGGTTTCTGCAACTGAAGAGCGAGGTCGACGCGTTCCCATTCGAACTGGCCGCCAGGGGGACGGAGCAGTTGCGCGAGAGACTTGCCAATGGCGGCTTCGGGCTTCCACCCGGTCAGGGCGGAAAACTCAGCATTGATGTAGCTGACGGACCGGCTTTCGCTGTGCGCGTCGCAGATGACCAGCGCTTGGGAAGACTCCGTCACCACGCGTGCGAGTAACGCATTGAGGCGCGCGGTTTGATCCGTCGAGTCTGAAGGGCTGGTAGAAGCGGACACGGCCGGGAACTTTGTAATAGAAAGCTTCAGCACACTTTAACAAAAAGAGAAGCCTTCACCATCGGAGCGACGGTAAAAAACTTGAGAAGATTTTTGCGCCACTTGAGGCGGAGCCGATGTGAAGAATGTTATTCTATGACGTCACGACTGCTCTCACTCTTAGCCTCGGTCGAATACGCGATGAAGCTGAATGAAAGCCCGGCGGTGGAGCGTCCTCCGGAGCGTTTCGTGAGTTATTTCAAAGGCATCGCGCGGGCGACCTTTTGCGACGGGAGCGGTTCGATTTGTCTGCATAGTTTCACGTTGGCTGATGGCCAAGTTTGCGTGAAAGCGGAATTTAACTGGAACAAGCCTCGGGCGACTGGCACCTGCGCGGTCTATCCCAACAAGGAGAATTTCGATTGGCAGCGCGCCTCCGAGCGCATTGCCGAAGCTTGGTTAGCCGGTCCTGACGAAGCATCGTTGGCCGCCGCCTCGCGCGAGACGGAAGCGCTGCCGGCTGCAAGCTGAAGAGGTATTCTCCCTGGGAGCGCGGACATTCTTGTCCGCCAACTTGTCGATCGAGCGAAGCTCGTGGCTAGAATAATGGAAGCGTGAGCTCCGCTCACTTTGGAATTGTCGGCGGACAGAATGTCCGCGCTCCCAGGGAGTGAGCTTCGGCTGCTAGGGCTTATCGGATTCGGCGAAGCGTTGGCGTCGGTCTCGCTTGAAGCGGAAGCGCATCCGGCGGCGAGTTAAAGAGAGGCCTTTCGCTGGGAGCGCGGGCATTCTGCCCGCCAATTTGTCGATCGAGCGAAGCTCGTGGCTAGAATAATGGAAGCGTGAGCTCCGCTCACTTTGTAATTGTCGGCGGACAAGAATGTCCGCGCTCCCAGGCGGGGAGACCTCGGCTGCTATGGGCCAAACGAAATCATTACGCCTGATTTGCGAAGGCGTTCGGGAGGTTCAGATCACGCGGGGAACCGTAGGTCTGACGGAAATAGGTGGCGCGCGATTGGGTCGCTTTTGCTGATGTAAGGCGCGCGCGAATACGCTGTTTTTGCGCGGTGAGGTTCACCGATTCGCGGCGAAAATTTTCCATTAACCGCTCCATGCGGTATTGCGCGGACGCATCGATGCTCGCGCGAACCTCCGGCTGTTGCAGGAGCACGGCAAGCTCGTCGATCGCGGCTTGGCAACGCGCCTGGCTCGCGAGTCCTTCTTGGAAAAATTCGCGCTCAAAGAGCGAACGGGTCTCTTCGAACCATTGCTCCAACACGCCGAGGAGGCGCTGAAAACGGAGGATCGAAGCTGACATGGGAGCCTTTACGCTACGACGCGCGTGCTTTGAGGGCGGGACACTTCTTCGTTGCGCAACATTTCGGCCCAACCGTCGCGCAGTTGGCGAACGAGACCTTCGATTTCGATCACCGGAGCAACGGATTTCTTGAGATTAGCCTCCATCAAACGGCGGAGGTAGTAATCGTAGAGACGGTCCAGATGATAGGCGTGTTCGCCGGCCTCGAAATTGAGACAGACGCGAAGTTCGCGGATGATTGCTTGGGATTTGAGCAGATAGTTGTTGATTCGCTCGATACGTTGGGGCGCATCGGTCGGACCTTCGAGAAGGTCGCGCGCGTGTCCCATGAAACGCAGCGCGCCGTCGTAGAGCATCAAAATCAAAGTGCCAGGACTGGCCGTGAGCACTGATTGCGCCTGATAAGCGCGGGCATAGCCATAGGCTAGCTTGGACATGTGGGGAACTTAAGAGGCTTTTTCCGAAGGGTCCTGCGATGAAATGATCATCTCCGTGAGGCGATTGATAATTTCCAGCGGAGGATAAGCTGCGTCGCTCGCCAGCGTTTTACCGCGGGCGACAACTTCAGGACGGATTTCAGGAGTGTTATTCAACGCGGTGCGGAGAGCCTGCGTGTTGGAACTTGAAAGTTGATCGCTTGAGGATGAGGACGTTTCACTGTTCGACGAGGACGAGGCCGAAGCGTTCTTTTGCGAAATATTTTCGCTGAGGGCGTTCGTCCGGTTATAGCCGAGATAATTGGACGTTGGTTGTATCATATAATTGTACGGGATGTACGGTCTGCCCTAAGCGAAGCGATACAGGGAACGCCGTGATGAAACTAGAGATGAAATCGTCGCGTTAACCTTAAGACTTGAGTAAAAAAGATGCGCAAACGATCGGCTTTACCGGCTAGGAAGCGTTGCGAATGTTTCCGAAAAGGCGAAGGCCGCGAAGCGAGTCGGATTCTGTAAGATCGTGTGGCTCAAGTCACCCGGGCCACGATCCGCTCCTAATTTCAACGCTGTTCGCCGCGCGGAATTGGCCACAGAAGCGTCGGAAGCGGAAAAAACATTATCCGCCGCCCACCAAATCACCCGGTCCGAGGCTCGGGCTAGTTTCTGACGAACGCCGATCGAGAGCGGGGGATAAGGCGAATAGGTCGTGATGTCGGTAAACAGAACTGCGTCGACACCATAGGTCTTCGCCAGCTTTTCGAAAAAGCCCATCGGCAACTCTGCGACGGAGGAAAATGAAAATTGTCCGAACATCTGTTTCAAGTCGTCGCGCGTCATGGAGACGGTTTCGAATTTCGCCGTGTGTGTGAGCTCTGCGTTCACCTGTTCGTCGATGCTGCGGAGCGTTTCCTCGGTCATCTGCGCCGTGCCTGAAGCCGGGAGCACGAGCACGCGGCGCATCGAGATCGGAAGCGGTCCGCGATTGGTCGTATTCGTCGGAGTATAGAAGGGACCGATTTTTGCCGAGTCGGCCCCGGGCATGTGCAGGCCGGAGCAGGCGGTGAGCAGCGCGCAGAACGCGAAGAGAAAAGCGAAACGAAGAGATTGCATTAGCGGGGTGGGTTGCAAACGGCCGCTAAACTACGGAATCAAAGCCCGAGGTCAAAGGCGGCCGTGAGAAACCGCGAGCGCGCTTCCGCCTTAATTCGAATTCGAGGAGCTCGTGGAAGCCAGCGCTTTGGTCAGCGCGGCCGCTTGACCTTGAATGGTCGACTCCGCGCTTTCCATCGCTTGGAAGCTCGAGGTCAAACGCGCTTGTTCGGCGTTGATTTGCTGCTGGAGCCGGGCGATCTGAAGATCGATGCTCTTGTTCGTGTTGGAAAGCATGGTGGTCTGCGCCTTCAAGAGGCCAGAGCCGCCGGATCCTGTGCCGAGAATGGTGTCTGCGTAGTGGCTGATCTGGGAGGCAAAGCCACTGGTCGTGTTGCCGAAAAATGCGGCCACACCGGACGGATTGGACTGAAGTGCCGCCTGGAGTTTCGTCGGATCTTTGAGCGATAATTGGTCGCTGCCGGCCGTGAAATCGATGCCGAGATCGGAGAGCTGATCGATCGATCCGCTGTTGTTGACGGCGGCGAAAACTTTCGTGCGGAGGGTGCTGCCCCAGCTCTGGAATTCGCGGTCATCGGAAAGAAGCGACGTGGTGACCGTTCCATTGGCCGCGGTGACCTTGGTGTTCGTATCGATGTACGAAATCACCTGATTGTACTTACTGATAAAGTCGTTAACCGCAGACGTCATCGACGTGGTGTCGGTGGCGACGTTGATCGTTTCCGCGGTTTGGGAATTCACGGTCACGTTCAGACCTGCAATCCCACTGGAGGCGGAAGTGATCGTGTTGCTGGTACTGGTCAGCGTGGGACCATTGTTCACGGTGAACTTGGCATTGTTGCCGTAGGTGGTCGTGCCGCCGGTGACTCCAAGCGACGCCAGCAAATTGCCAGAGGTGTCGCTTACGCTCAGCCCCGTATTGCCGGTGGTCTTATTCGTGAGAATGAGGCGATCGTTATTCGTGTCGTAGGACGCGGTCACGCCGGCCGTGGAGCCGTTGATCTTCGAGATAATGCTGCTGATCGAATCGGTGCCTGTATTATAGGAAATGGATACACCATTGATGGTGAAGGCACCGTTGCCCGAACCGTCGGTGCCGGTGATCGGAGTCCGCAGACCAGCGCTCGTGAGGATGGCGGTTTGGCTCACGTTACCGAGCGCGGAATCGCTGCTGATCGTGTCCGTGCCGTTGTTGTTTAGTTTGGCCACGGAAAGGAAATTCGAAGAGTCGTTCGATGCGCCGAGAACGATCGGGGTGCCGGGTGTGGTCGAGGTGAGTTTAATCCCATCCGTCGCAGGGTCGTAGCTCGCCGTCACAGCCCCGCTTGTCGCAGTGGAAATATTATTGAAGACGTCTTGGAGAGAGTCAGTCGTCGCGATCGTGACCTGCTTGCCGTTGACGGTGAAGACACCGGCCGTGACTGCGGTGGCGGTTAGCATCGAGCCAATGGTGACGCCGGATACATCCGTACCTGAGGCAATACCGGTGCCGATGTCGGAAGTACCGGCGAGCTGCGTGTTCGAAGCCAGTTGAGTGACCGCGATGGTGTACGAACCGGGGGGCGTCGAGGAGCTGCTGCTGGATAGCCAACTGGAGGTGGCGTTGGTCGATTTCGCGGTCGTCCCGGAGAAAAGACTAGAGTTGGTCAACGCCTTGGCGGACGTCTGCAGACTCGTCATCAGCGTCGTGAACGCAGTGTAAGCCGAAAGCTTGCTGTTATTTTTCGCCTCGGTGTTCTGCAGCGCATTGATGGGCGAGGAGTCGGCGGCGATGATATTCGAGACGAAGGTCTTCCAGTCGAAACCAGACGCGAGACCGGACAACGAGAGGGCTGAAGAAGTGGAGGATGTAGTCGCGGCGGCCATGGTGAAATTGGGATAAAGCTAGAAGACTTATCGCTGAATAACGTCACGGGCGGGGAGAAACTGGAGGCGGAAGGTGGAAGCCGGAAGGGCTGAAGGCTGAAGGACTGAAAGCTGAAGGACTGAACTGGGAGCGGTGAGTTGAGCGGGGAGTGCAGATGAAAAGGGATTGGGCCGAGCTGGCGTGAACGGCGATCGCCGCCGCAAATTTTCGCCCGCTAGCCGCTTAGCGAACTTCAGCCTTCAGCCCTTCAGCTTTCAGCCTTTTGTCTTAAAGAAGGCTGAAAGCAGAAGAGCTGAGAAAACGAACCCTGTGAATAGAGTGGGGAACGGAAAATGGTGAAACCACGCTGGCGCGAGCGACAGTCGTAACCGCCGGTTTTTTTGCGCGGGCATAAATTATCGCCCCGTAGCTGCTTAACCAACTTCAGCCTTCAGCCCTTCAGCTTTCAGTCTTTTGTCTTAAAGAAGGACTGAGAGCTGGAATCCCTGAGTGGAGTGGGAAGGCATCTGAAAAAAAGGGCGGACCACGCCGCTGAGAACGATAGTCGCAACCACCGTGTTTTTTTTCGTGGGCATAAATTATCGCCCGCTAGCTGCTTAACCAACTTCAGCCTTCAGCCCTTCAGCGTTCAGCCTTTTGTCTTAAAGTTTTCTCGCGAGTGATCCGTTCAAATAAGCATCTGCGAGTTTTAACGCGCAGTGGAGCGGCCCGGCTCCCCCTCCGGCCCGACTGCCACACGGACGTGGCAACTTAGATCACGGAAGATACCATGTCAGTCACGATTAATACCAATACCGCCGCCACGATTGCCGCTAACAATCTGGGAATGGCTAATGCTAACCTCCAGAAGAGCCTCAATCGCCTTTCTAGCGGTTCTCGAATTGTCAGCCCCGCCGATGACGCTGGTGGCTTGGCCGTTTCAATGAAGCTCTCCGCCACGGCTGTACGCCAAGGCGCGGTTGAGCAAAATATCGGAAACTCGGTTTCCTATCTCCAGACGCAGGACGGCGCCCTCCAGGTCGCTGGCAATGTGCTCGAGCGGATGAGCGAATTAAAGACGCTCTATTCCGACCCGACCAAGAACTCGTCTGATCTGGCGAACTACGACGCCGAATTCACTTCCCTCCAGCAACAGCTGTCGAATCTGACTTCGGAACAGTTCAACGGAGTCAATCTTTTCGGTAGCACGACGCTGAGCGTCCCGGTTACGGAAGATGGCAGCACCGCTTCTGCTGTATCTCTGACCGCCGCTAGCCTCGCTAGCTCCACCGCCGGCATCGGCGCGCTGACGGCTGCGACTGTCACGAGCCTCGGTTCGGCCGGCTTGGCGATCTCGACGATCACCAGCGCGATTCAGAACGTGGCCACGATGCGTGCAACCAACGGCGCTGAACAGAGCCGCTTCTCTTTCGCTTCGTCTCTCTTGACGACGAATCAGCAGAATCTCCAGGCCGCGACTAGCCGTATCACGGATGTCGACGTCGCTGCGGAGTCCACTCAGCTCGCACGATACAATACACTCGTGCAGGCCGGCACCTCGATGCTGGCGCAGGCGAACCAGAGTTCGCAGGTCGCGCTGAAACTTCTCCAGGGTTAATCAAACTCCGGAACTCCTCTAAACGACTCCGATCTCGACGCCAAAACGAGGTCGGAAGCTCCTAGGTGAGTTATGCCCCGATAAGACGGGGCCCGGTGGATCAACGTGCGCCAAACACAAGATCCGCCTGTGATAGAAAACACACCGACTCGGCTTAGCCGGATCGTGCCCAGTTCCTTAGTACCACTTTAAAGCCCCAACGGGTGACATTTTAGAGCTCTGCTCTGATCGGTTTGGTCCGAGCCGTTTTTTCGGACCCGTCGCGCCAACGGATGGCGCATTCATCAAGGAAAGATACCACTATGTCCATTACTATCAACACGAACACGTCTGCGACGATTGCCGCCAACAATCTGAGCATGGCCAACTCGAACTTGCAGAAGAGCCTTAATCGTCTCTCGAGCGGTTCCCGCATCGTCAGCCCCGCTGATGACGCCGGTGGTCTCGCGGTTTCGATGAAACTGACCGCCACGGCTGCTCGCCAGGGCGCAGTTGCTCAAAACATCGGTAACTCGGTCTCCTTCCTGCAAACGCAGGATGGCGCCCTCAAGGTTGCCGGCGACGTGCTCGAGCGTATGAGCGAATTGAAGACGCTCTATTCTGACCCGACCAAGAATTCGTCTGACTTGTCCAACTACGATGCGGAATTCACATCTCTGCAATCGCAGTTGTCCAACTTGTCGAACGAACAATTCAACGGTGTCAACCTGTTCGGCAGCAACTCGCTGAGCATCGCGGTGACGGAAGACGGCAGCACGTCTTCGGCTGTGACGCTCTCCGCTGCTACCCTGAGCAGCTCTTCGGCTGGTGTCGGTGCGATCACCGCTTCTGGCGTCACGAGCTTGGGTTCGGCCGGTCTCTCGGTTGCCTCCATCACCTCCGCGATTCAGAACGTCGCGACGATGCGTGCGACCAACGGTGCGGAACAGAGCCGTCTCTCGTTCGCGACTTCGCTGCTCACCACGAACCAACAGAACCTCCAGGCTGCAACGAGCCGCATCACCGATGTGGACGTCGCTTCGGAATCAACTCAGCTCGCTCGTTGGAACACGCTCGTCCAGGCCGGCACTTCGATGCTTGCCCAGGCGAACAGTTCTTCGCAGACCGCGTTGAAGTTGCTCCAGTAAGCTTAGGTTTAGTTAATCGTCTGATTAGGTCTTCTTAGGTGCCCTCGGTGGGTGAGCTCTTAGCAAGCTCGCTCGCCGAGGGACTTTTTTCGTCGCGCGGTCGCGGGACTAGTGGTGAATGATGAATGAAGAATGATGAGTGGTGATTGGTGAAATCAGGGATGAATGAAAAATGATGAAAGATCAGCGATGAGTGAGCAGTGATCGGGGATGAATGAAGCGCGATCAGGGATCGCGGATGTCTATGATCGTTACCCAGGGTGAGCGGGGTTTTCGACTTTCCGACTTGGAGTGCGGTGACTTGTCACCGCTTTGGACGGGCGAATTTATTCGCCCGCAATGAACCGCCATACCGGCGTTGCCGAAGGCGAAATGAATTTCGCCTTTGAAGGCGGCGACGAGTCGCCGCACTCCAAATCGGATGAGTCGCCTGTTTGCAGCGACTGGTTCGCCGCAATCCGACTGGACGCGCGCCCATTTCCTCGGTGTCTTCGCCGTATGAACATTTTGGTGACAGGCGCTGCCGGTTACATCGGAACCCACACGTTGGTTGCTCTGCTCGCAGCCGGGCACGACGTCGTTTCGGTCGACAACTACCGAAACAGCAAACCGGCCGCGCTCGACCGCGTCGCCGCCATCG
>Ga0207702_10001536_pt1 | contig 22822 bp, 12 predicted proteins | sample KBSCornC62_FD_184302 | JGI IMG/M metagenome (GOLD analysis project Ga0207702, IMG submission 184302) | Corn rhizosphere microbial communities from Kellogg Biological Station, Michigan, USA - KBS Corn C6-2 (SPAdes) (version 2) | ecosystem: Host-associated > Plants > Roots > Rhizosphere > Soil ...
TATCGTCAACCGAGGGGGAGGCCCGCAGCGTCTTCTCTGAAACGGTATCTCCGCCCATGGCCGACGAAAAACCCTCCACCTCACGGGACTTTTCCACGCTCTACCAAGCGACGGTCGCGCCTTTGCGGCGGTATCTGTCCCGCATGCTTGGCAACACCGCCGAGGCTCAGGACGTCGCTCATGATGCCTACATTCGGATCTATCCGAGCGTGACGGAAAATACGGCGCTCCGCCCCGAAGCATTACTCTACACGACCGCGCGTCGCCTCGCCATCAATCGTCTCCGCCGCCGTAGCATCGCGCCGTTCGCAACCGAAGCCGCCAACGACGACACCGCTGCGTCCACTCAACCCGGCGTCGCGCAACAGGTGATGGCGCGCCAAGAATTCAAAGCCCTCGAGCAAGCCATTGCCGCATTGCCTCCAGGTTGCCGTTCCGTGCTCCTGTTAAGAAAGTTGGAACTGCTTTCGCATCGCGAAATCAGCGAACGGCTCGGTATCGCCGTCAGCACCGTAGAAAAACAACACGCCCGCGCTTTGCGGCTCCTCCGTGCGTCACTCCCCGCCGAAACTGCGGAAAATTTCTCTAAACCATCAGCTTCATCGGCGGAGGGACGCCCATGAACTCATCCGTTTCAAAACTGAATCCGAATGCCGAAGATCAAGCAGCTCTCTGGGCCGCGCGGGTTGAAGGCACGGAACTTTCAATCGAACATCGTCGCGAACTCGATCGCTGGCTCGCCGAAAATCCAGCTCACCGCGTTTTGCTATCCGATTATTGCCAACTTTCCGCCGATCTCGAGGTGCAGTTGCCCCTGCTTGCCGAAGCTGGCGCGTTTAACCAAACCTCAGTGGGGAAGAAGTCAGCTCACTCGAGAAAACCTGTCTGGTTTCTTTCCGGCACGGTAGCGGCGGCTGCCGCCCTTGTATTCACTTTCTGGATCGCTCGACCGGAGCCGGCGCAGGAGTTTGCGACGGTTGCCGGCCAACGTCAGTCCGTGAGATTACCCGACGGCTCACACATCGATCTCGATGCGAACACGCGCCTGCGCTTCGAAAATCGCCGACATGAACGCCACGTCCTCCTCGCAAAAGGCGAAGCCTACTTCATGGTTAGCAAAGATAAGACGAGGCCTTTCATCGTCGAAACCTCTGAAGGATCCGTGCGTGTGACCGGGACAATGTTCGACGTGAAATCGCCGCAATCCGATCAGCTTGTCGTCACGGTCACCGAGGGCTCCGTTCAAGTGCAAATTTCCGCCGAGAACACCGCTGCTCCCGCCATGTTGCATCCAGGCGATCAACTTTCCGCAGTGGGCCCCGTGGTCAATCGCACTGTGCTCTCAAAATCGGCTTTGGCCAACACGACCGCCTGGCGCGAGGGTCAGGTCGTGTTCGACAGTGTTCCGTTGCGCGACGCACTGGCACGATTTGCGGCATATCATGGACGCGTCATCACGGCCTCGGCGGGCGCGGCGGGTTTGAAACTCGGAGGTCGTTTCAACTTGGACGATCTTGACGGTTTCCTTTCCGCTCTGGAAGAAGTGCTGCCAGTCAGGGTCACTCGCGAGACCAGCGGAGCCGTTCACGTCGCGCTCAAAACCGAACGTTGATTCGCCTTGAACCACCGATTGCTGCCTTCCAGGCATCGACCGTTTCTTTTCATTTTGATCCTGGTGTGGGCATGCGCCGTTTCGTCGCTGCATGGCACGCCCGTTGAATTCAATATTCCATCCCAAGACGCTTCAGCGGCACTGCTGGCTTTTTCGCAACAGGCCAAAGTCGAGGTGCTGTTTTCATCGGAAGCGCTACTCGGCGTAAAGGCGAACGAAGTCCGCGGCGCTTTCGAAACGCAAGAAGCGCTGAGTCGCTTACTCAGCGGCACCCATTTTACGGCGCGACGCGATTGGCGCGGACATTTTGCGATCAAGGAAATCGCACTCGGTTCTGTCGCGGGACGGCTTCTGGCGCCGGACGGGCAGGCCGCGCGTCACGTGCATGTTTTCGTGCCGAAGCTGCGCCTTATTGCTCAGACGGATGACCGGGGCGAGTTCGCGTTCCATGATCTGCCGGCCGGCCAATACGAGATGATCGCATCGGAAAAGGGTTATTTGCCTTTGCGCATGCCTGAGATTCGCGTGGAAGGTCGGCGTAATTTGGAATTGGATACGCAAACGATCCAGTTGGAAAACAGCGCGCAAATGCTCGATCCATTCGTCGTCGAAGATAGAGCCGCCCGCCAACAACTTTTCGATCGCGGCGCGACCGCCCTTCCGCCACGCACCGCGGTCGGAAATCTCGATTTGCCGCGCTCGGAAGACGATGCGCTTCCTTACACGATCTACGATCGTAACCAGATCCTGCGGAGTGGGGTGGTCAACCTGAACGAATATTTGCAACGGGAGCTGCTCGACGGAAACGCCGGCGCGCTCCCGCCCGAGCAAAACGGTTCCACGGCGACCTACGTCTCATCGAGTTCGAATCTTTCTCTGCGCGGTTTTCGCACGGATGAAACGGTCATTCTCGTCAATGGCCGCCGGCTCCCGCAAATCTTGACGGTGGGATCGAATCCAATCCCTCCCGACGTTAATTTCATTCCGCTGAGTTTGGTCGAACGCATCGAGGTCCTGCCGATGTCGGCTTCTGCGCTCTATAGTGGAAGCCCAGTCGGCGGCGTGATCAATATTGTTCTCCGTCCCGGAGCGGATGCGAACTCGACCGAGATCACCACAACCTATACAAATGGACTCGGCCGAAACGATGCACCGGAATCGGCCACATCACTTGTTCATAGCGAGAGTTTTCTAGGTGGCGCTCTGCGGATTCGATTCAGCGCCAATTTTACTAAAGCGGAACCGCCGAGCGAAGCTCAACTGGGCTACCACCAGGCTTACGATAATAACAATCTCCCTTTAGACCAACCCGTCTATCGCGCCACTCCAAATATTCGAACGCCGAAGGCAGTACCACTGTTCGGACCAGGGACTTCTTCAGTTACCTCGGTGGCGCCGGGCGCTGACGGTGCTGGCGGGTTGGCTGCGTTCGAAGATCGCGAAGGCGTCCGTAATTTCGATTTGCTAGACACGACTGGCGGCTACTCGTCGTCGCTGGATACAATCAACTATGGCTACGGTCGCGAAGAAACCCGCAGTGCCTACTACGGCTCGGTCGTCTACGATGCTTTTCCGTGGCTTGAGCTCGGGATTGACGGAACATACTCTCATATGCGGATTGATCGCGGCCTCGATGTCTTTCGCGGTGATCTCACGCTCGCGGCAGATTCGCCTTACAATCCGTTTCATCAACTTGTCGATATCTCACTCAACGAGCCCGCGCCCGCTGCTGACCAGAATTATAGTGAAGCGCACTTGGACTTTGGCTATGCGGTTGTCGGAGCGTTGGTCAAATTCCCAGACGCCTGGCGTGGATCGGTCGATGCGCAATTTGGCAAAAACGTCACGCGCTATCGGGGCTTCGCCGGTGTCGATATGAAGCGCTGGCAAAATCTGGTCGATGCGGGTCTATATAATCCGCTGCGCGATTCACGGATAACCCCGGCTCCTCAGACTTTCTATGATCAGGTGGTCGAATATCAGGGGTTCAAAAATCAGTTCGTTCAGCTTGGGGATTTTACCACGCTCGACGTCGCTATCCGCGCTACGAACTCGGTTCTCAATTTGCCGATAGGCGTCAGCACGTTGAATATCGGTGCGGACTATCGGCGCGATCATCTCGCCTCGACGAATGCGACCGCCCACTACGCTGATGGCAGCCAGGCTGGAAATCAAAACGTGTGGCTAGGCCGCACCCTTCAACAATACAGCGTCTTCACCGAATTCCAGGCGCCCCTGCTGGCGAGAAGTTGGTTGCCGTCTTGGCTGCGCGCGATCGAAACCGACTCGGCGGTGCGTTTCAACGCGTCCGATTCCAAGGAGACTAATGTTTCCCCGACCTTTGGTTTCAAAGTAAACTTTATCAATGGGCTGTCGCTGCGCGCTAGCGTCATGACCACGAATCGTTATCCGACGCCGGTTATGAGCTTTCAAGTCGATCCTAACCCAGCACTCAATCTTGGAGAGGCACCGGAAGAGTTGATCGTCGACCCGTTGCGTTTCGATTCGACCGGAAAGAACGCTCAATATTCGGTTGCTACTCGGGCCTACGTAGACCCTCACCTGCGATCTGAAGCATCGATCACGCAGACCGGGGGACTCATCTACGAGAAGGGGCATAGTGACCGGATTCGTGTCGGTATAGATTATGTGGATACGGATAAGGTTAACGAATTGGTTGTGTTGGACGCAAAGACGGTTGTCTCGTTAGAAAGCGCTTTCCCGGGACGCGTCATCCGTGCTCCGCGGGAGTCAAATGACACGCAAGAAGCCGGCATTGTCACGGTTGTGTACACGGGCCTGACCAATATCGCGTCGCGCCACTCCGGCAACTGGAACATCTCCTTCGATTACGCCCACGACAATTTGATGGGCGGAACGATTGAAGTTTATCAACAAAGTATTCTTTTCACCAAATATAATCGCCAGCTTACATTGGCCAACAGCACGCCGGTGGACGAGCTGCGCAATCCGGACGATCCTTCCTTGGATCTTCTCCGTTATCGCGCCAATTTCGGCGTAGCCTGGTACAAGCGGGCTTACGGTTTCGGGCTCGATGGCCACTATTATAGCAGTCGAACGCTGACGAGCTTGGAGGCTCAGTTGCAAGGAAGCGATGAGGTCAAAGCCTATTGGCAGTTCGATGCGTATGTTCAGGCCGACCTGACCCATTGGCTCTGGCGCGATTCACGCTTTGGCCTCACGGCTCAAGTGAGAATCAATAATCTTTTTGCCAACCCTTTCCCTCGGTATGATGCCGAGAGTTCCGGCTCCGGGGTTCAACCTTACGGTGACTGGAGGGGACGTGTTTACTCTGCATCGTGCACCCTCAGTTTCTAAATACCCGGACGGATTAATTGTAAAACTGCGATGGAGGCTTTGGCGATCTATGATGTCACCCTTCCAAGTGAGCCCCGTCGTCACGCCGCGGCCTGTACGCATTATTGAAAATAACTTTCTTGAATCTCAGGCTCGCTCCCTTGAAGACCTTTGGCAAAGCATCCTTATGAACATGCCCGAAACCACCCAATCTCGGAACGCTTCCGGTCCTTCTGAAGAAGTGCACACCGGAGCCCAGTCCTTACTGCGCCGAAGCGGAGTGGAACGCGAGAAACAGTTGCGCGACGCGTTGAAACGCTGCTCCGAAAAAACCGCGGACGCCGCCTGCGAATTCTGGAAGACCGGCCAAAGCGTCTATCTCCCCACCATCGTCCAGGGCGTGATCGAGCGTTTCGCCGGCAAGGAGGTTCATGCTAAATTCGCGACGCCGCACAAGGATCTCCGCTTGGTCGAAGATCTCGCCCTCGACTCGCTCACGATGATGGAAATCGTCATGCTCGCAGAGGAGGTGCTTCCAATTTCCATCAATAATGAAGACCTCACGCGTCTTCGAACGTTAGCGGATTTGGAGAATTTCGTGGGAGAAAAATTACAGGATTTTTCGGTGCGTTTTCCGCAATTCGCGGAAGCCCAGAACTGAGTGGCTACTAACGATTGTTTGGCGGAGGGAAAATGGCTCATCGCACGATGGGCCATTTTTTTACCCGTGGCTGAACATTTCTGGGATAACCAACTAATCGGCGCATCGGTTTGCCTGCGCCGTGGGTCCAAGCATACTGGCGGATCATGTCCGCCGAAACGTTTCCGATCGATCTCTCTGCCCTGAAACCGCTTTCGCTGAGCACGAAGGCGACGACGCTAACGCCCGAGGAAAAAGCCACCCTTCGCTTCAATATTCAGCTCTGCCGCGACGCGATTGTGTTCTTCACCGCTTACGCCGGCGCCAAAGGGTTGTCGGGCCACACCGGCGGTGCTTACGACACGGTCCCCGAAGTCATGATCGTGCGCGCATTGATAGCGGGCGGAGCGCCTATCGTCTCCGTATTTTATGATGAAGCAGGGCACCGGGTCGCGACACAGTACCTCCTATCGGTCCTGAATGGCGCGATGCCCGCTGAAAAATTGCTCCATTATCGCGAGTACAATTCGCTGCTTCCGGGTCATCCGGAAAAGTTTCTCACCCCCGGAGTCGAGTTTTCTTCGGGCCGCCTCGGCCATCTTTGGGCGTTCTGTAATGGTGTCGCCCTCGCCAATCCCGGCAAGTCGATCGTCCTGCTCGGTTCGGATGGTTCCCAAATGGAAGGCGACAATGCCGAGGCTGCGCGTCTCTCCGTCGCGAAACAACTTCCGGTCAAGGTCCTGGTCGACGACAATAATGTCACCATCTCCGGGCACCCGCAGCAGTATATGGTTGGTTACGATCTGTCGCGCACGCTCTCGGGGTACGGTTTGTTGACTGACACGGTTTTGGGCGAAGACCTCGATGCGCTGTTCACCGCGCTCACACGGGTTTTCTCCGACGATCGTCCGCACGGTCTGGTCGTAATGCGCCCAATGGCTCCGGGCATTGCCGGCGCTGAAGGCTCGCCTCACGCGCACGAGGTTTTGAAGGTCGATGTCGCGGTGAAATATTTCGAGATGCGCGGCGGGAACGACAGGGCAATCGAGCTTCTGAAATCGGCCAAAGGCGACAAGTCGCCGCTGACCTACCAAGGATCTTCTGGCCAAGGAAAAAACCGCGACGACTTTGGCAAATTGATCAACGAGCGCCTCGACGCCCTCTCACCCGCGGACCGCCTCGCGCGCGTGCGCGTGTTCGACAACGATCTGGAAGGCTCCTGCGGGACCCACCATATCAGGAAAAAGCATCCCGAAGTTTTCGTCCAAGCTGGGATTATGGAGCGTGGAAATTTTTCGGCGGCAGCAGGTTTTGGTTCCTCGAAAGGCAAGCAGGGGATCTTTGCCACCTTCTCGGCCTTTCTCGAAATGTGCGTCAGTGAAATCACGATGTCCCGGCTGAATTTTTCCAACGTGCTCGCGCACTTTTCCCACTCCGGGGTGGACGACATGGCCGACAACACCTGTCACTTCGGGATCAATTCGATGTACGCGGATGGCGGCGTCACGCCCGGTCATGGCGACGACAAGACGCGTCTCTATTTTCCCGTGGACCAATATCAGTTTGCGGCTTGCGTGCGCCGGATTTTCGACGACGAAGGGCTGCGCTTCCTTTTTTCAACTCGTTCGGCGGTTCCGGATATCCTGACCGAGAAGGGTGAACCGTACTACAAGGACAAGGTGTTCGAGCCGGGCAAAGACGACATCATTCGTGAGGCTGGAACCGGCGGCTATATCGTCTCGTTCGGAGAGGTGCTTTACCGCGCTCTCGATGCCGTCGAGCGACTGCGCCAGCAGGGAATCCAGGTCGGCTTGATTAACAAGGCATCCCTCAACGTTTATGACGAAGCTATGATGAAGAGGCTCGCGGCTTCACCGTTCGTGCTCGTCGCCGAGGGATGGAACGTGAAGACCGGGCTTGGATCGCGCTTTGGAACGCAATTGCTCACTCGTGGTTTTAAGGGCAAATTCAACAACATCGGCGTGCACAAAGAAGGCTCCGGCGGTCTCTGGCAGCAAATCGGGTTTCAAGGATTAGATTCCGCTGGGATTGAAAAGGCGGTCCGAGCTCTGCTCTGATGCGTCTTTTCACCTGTGCTGAAACTCCCACCTCTCTTTGCTGCGTTGTCCGCGGTCTCGATCCTCACTGCGCCGCTGTTGGCGCAGTCCCCGGATCCATCGAGTGAGCCGGTCGCGTTAGACAGTGTTGTCGTCACGGCGACGCGAGGCGATCGGCACTTGTCGGACGTGCCGCAAAGCGTGTCTGTCATTTCGGCTACCGCCATCGAAGCTGCACCCGCTGTTTCGCTGGACGACGCACTCCGCCTGACTCCATCGATCGATTTGCCGATCGGCGCCTCGTACCAGTTACATCCCACTGGCGCCGGGATTTCCATGCGTGGCTTAGGCGGCATTCGCGCCTTGGTCCTGCTCGACGGCGTGCCGCTTAACGATCCGTTTTTTGGATACGTGCAATGGAACCGCGTGCCTATGGAATCGGTGGAGCGGGTCGAAGTTGTCAGCGGAGCCGGTGCGCCCCTCTGGGGAAATTATGCGATGGGGGGTGTGATCAATATCATCACCAAGACCGCCCAGCAAAATGAAGCTGTGGTGGATGGTGCGGTTGGCAGTTGGGGCACCTATCGAGCTTTTGTGGGAGTGAATGCGGTGCCTTCCGACCACTTGAAGATTTCCGTCGATTATAGCCACACGCATACGGACGGATACGAGCAGACACCCTCGACATATTTGCAGGCAGTCAGCGTCCCGACCTCGTTCACGGCGGATAACGTCAATGCGAAGGCCGATTTTGTCATGACGCCTTCGCTCACCGCGGACGTTAAAATCGATTATCATAAAAATTTCGAAGACCTGCTCACACGAGTGGCGGTGAACACGCAGCGGATTTGGACGTTTTCTGGCGATTTGCGCGAGCAGCTCGATCACGGCTCGCTCACGCTGTCGGCGTTTCACGACGACAGTGCCTTTCGGGTCGATACGGCCGGCAATACGCCGGGGGTGCCGGCCGGCAATCAACAGTTTTTGCAAAATCGTCATTTGACACCCACCAACGACACCGGCGGTTCCCTGGTTTGGACGGAGGAGCTCCCGGGGTGGCTACGATCCCTGACATTGGGCGGCGATTACCACGGTATCAAAGGCGCGGATACGGATTACATTTTTAATTCGCACGAAAAGCTGTTGCGCACGGATGTGGGTCGAGGAGAGCAGGCGTTTCTCGGCGCCTTTGGCGAAGCCAGTTTCAAGCCGGTCGACTCGGTCGAACTCTTGGGGAGCGTGCGCTACGAGCACTACAAAAATTTCGCCGGATACGATGGTTCTGCCGGAGGCAGCGGAGCCGTTCCGGACGAATCAAAAAACTCCGTTGATCCGCGCCTTTCGATCAAAGACGCCTTTGCCAAGAACTGGTCGGCGCGCGGCGCGATCTACGAGGCCTTTCGGGCGCCGAACTTGGACGAACTCTATCGCCCATTCTCGAGCGCGACCGGAATCCAGTACGCGAATGCGAGCCTTCGACCCGAAACACTCTCAGGCGGAGAACTGGGCCTTGATTTCACGCAACCGGGCTTTCGCGCCCAGGTCACAGCGTACACCAACACAATTCATCATGTGATCACCAGCGAGTCGCTTCCGTTGAGCGAACTTCCGTCTGGGTTCCATTTTGGATCGCGCAACATTAACGCGGGTGCAGCTCGCTCGCGCGGCGTCGAGGCGGAAGCGAACTGGGTGTTCGGCCCGGCCTTTACCGGAACGCTCGGTTACGACTATGCGGACTCGATCATCACTGAGAACCCGGTCGATCCCAAGAGCGTCGGCCAGCAAATTGCGGGCATCCCGCGCCAACGCGTGACTGCGAGCGTGACCTATCGCGCCCCGTTTCAATTGCGACTGACGCCGCAGGTCCGTTGGTTGTCCACCTCTTACGGGGACAACGATCACACATTGATCGTGGGAAGCCACACGGTGGTCGACTTTTCCGCGGCGTATCCGCTTAAGCGCTACATGCAAATTTATCTTCAATGCGAAAACCTGTTCGACCGGTCCTATGTTTCCACGAACAACGGTTTTCAACCCCCGCGTCTGGCCACTCCGTTCACGCTGCTTGCGGGCGTGCATCTCACGTTTAATTAGGTCGTGACTGCGAATTTTTCATTGTCGGAAGCGGATCGGCTCAGTTTGCGAGGTCGTCTTGCGACCTTTCCCGCGCATGACAGCCGGAGAGGACAAGAATATTTCCGACAGGAACGGGTCAAAGAAATCAAGCCCCTGGAAGGCGGTCCGAGTTTTCGCGCGAGTGTCCAGGGCACGCGCCGCTACGTGGCACAGTGGACTGAGGAAAATCAACAGTGGAGCAATAGTTGCAGTTGCCCACTTGGCGGTGATTGCAAACACACGTACGCGGCGGCGCTCGCGGTGCTGCGCAATTCGCCTGTGGACGAAGTCGCTGCCAACGACGCTCCGAATGCAGAAGGGTCGAGTGGATTGACGCCGCCGCCTATGGGCGCGCGCGTGGAGTCCCCGGACGTTGTGACGCTCATTGCAGCGTGGGAGGCGCGGCATGGCCGGCCCTTATCGACGAAGGAAAAATCGATCGCGCGCGAACTCGTTCTTGCGTGGCGCCGCGTCCTTGGGGGTGGCCTTTTGTATCCGCGTGATTTGCGTGCATTGGGCATCGGGGAGTCCGGCTACTATTTCAGCGATCCTGAACCGGTGCTGACCGAATGGAAAGAGGCGTTACAGGCGGCGGCTTCGCCGTTGGAGTTTTGGCAATATCTTGCGCTTTATGCCGAGCGGAATCGCATTGCTGTTCCCGAAGTCCTGCGTCCGCTGACCGATACGAGCGGGGTGCGGGCCCGCATTGTCGCGCAGGAACGCGAGCAGACCGTGGAACGGTGGAAAGCTCTTTTCGTTCAAACCACAGAGCCATCCGTCGTGGCAGCGACAGACGTGTTGCCGAAGGAAATCCGGCTCAAACTGAGCACCCCTCGTCTGACTTGGGAATTTCGGGAGGAGCCGAACGCGGCTTGGCAGATCGCGCGAAGTCCGCGCGTAAAGATTTGGTTCGATCTCGCCACGTCTGGCGCGGGCGAAAACGCACTGGCGTTAGCTCTTTTGCAAGAGGTTCAACTGCGTCGGATGCGAGCCGAAGTTTCCAATGCGAGCGAAGTGCCGAGCCTTCGTATTGAAGAAAAAACGACGCGCGAATTGCTGCGGTGGATGTTGCGGAGTCCGCTCATGCGTCCGCTCCTCGTCGACTTTCGGGGCGAACCCTTCACCTCGGAGCTGGCGCCGCTGCATTGGGAAGGCAGGCCGGCCGTGGGGCGCGAAGACGATGTGCGTTTCGACTTGGTCGATGCGCAAGGCCAGCCGGCGCCAAGCGATCTGATCGAACTCGGCGGCGAGCCTCCTCTCGCGGTCGGCGGGCACACGGTTTACGAAATGCCGTCGCCCCTCGCGCAAGGCGCCCCGCGCGGCGTGATCGTTCCTCGGGAAGCTTTGGATCCTCGATCGACTGCGGCGCTTCGGCGCAAGGGCGTGCGATTTCAAGACATCACTTTGCCTCGGATAGAAATCGTGACGCTGCGGCCGCGGATGCTTTGTTTACTCAAGACTGAAGGAGCCGATGCGGAGACATTGCAGGTCGCCCTGCAAGCGCTCGACCGGCAGGACAATATTATCTCTTGGTGGCAAGATGGCGCGTGGACCAAGCCGATATGGCCGGAGATTCAACGCGAAGAGAACACGCTGGAAGATGCGGATTTCTCGGCCGCCGACGTGGCGCGCGCTTTTTTAATTTCGCTTAATCTCAGTTGGTCTCCGGTCGAACGCGCGTGGACACGTCGCGCCTCAACCAAAGCGTTTCCCGAAGAATTTGCGGCATGGGCATCTGCCCTGGCTCAAGCTGGAATTGAAGTCGTCAGCGAAGGCGAGCTGAGCGGTCTCTCTCGCGCCTCCGATCGCGCGCGCGTGGAGGTGCATGCGCGCCCAGCGGAAGAGGGCTCTGGACCGATCGATTGGTTTGACCTGGAAGTGGCAATTCGAGCGGAAGACCACACGTTGACCGCGGACGAAGTGAAACTGCTGTTGAAAGCTCGCGGCAAATTCGTGCGCTTACCGGGAAAAGGGTGGCGTCGCCTTCAGCTCGACCTTGCGCAGGAGGAGGGCGCGCGATTGGCCGAGCTAGGCGTTGATATCACCACTTTGGTTCCCGGCTCGGCCTCTCAGCGGTTTCACGCCTTGCAGTTGGCCGACGAGCGGATTGCAGGACTATTACCCGAAGCTCATGCAGCGCGAGTCCGAGAGCGCGCGGAACGCCTCCGTGCCATCTCAGCCCCTCCCGTCCCGATCGGGTTAACGGCGGAATTGCGGCCGTATCAGAAAGAAGGATACCATTTTCTCGCCCATCTTTCGTCTAACGGCTTAGGCGGAATTTTGGCCGACGACATGGGTCTCGGGAAAACCATTCAGGCGCTAGCGTGGCTTTTGTGGTTATCTGAACAGGTTCGAACCTCGGTCAGTCGCGAACTGCGCGCTTTGGTCGTTTGCCCGAAGAGCGTCGTTTCTAACTGGGAGTTGGAGATCGCTCGTTTCGCGCCGACGTTGAGCGTTTCGGCTTTGGCGAATGGAGAGATGCCCAAGGAGGTTAACGTTACCGTGACAAATTATGCTCAACTCCGGATTGCTGCGTCGACCCTTGTGGGCCGTTCCTGGGACGCGGTGATTTTGGACGAAGGTCAGAATATCAAGAATCCGCAGTCTCAGACCGCGCGGGTCGCGCGAGAGCTCAGAGCGGCGAACCGAGTGGTTTTGACGGGTACGCCGATCGAAAATCGCGCGCTCGACTTATGGAGTTTATTCGCCTTTGCGATGCCAGGACTGCTGGGCAGTCAGTCAAACTTCAAGCGGACTTACGGCGATCGCGCCGACGCGCTGGCTCGGTCGCGATTGGGGCGGCGGGTGCGCCATTTTCTCCTGCGCCGCACCAAGGCTCAGGTCGCGGCAGATCTGCCTCCGCGTATCGAAGAGGACCTGCTGGTGGAACTGGACGGCGTGCAGCGCGCGCTTTACGACGCGGAGCTGAAACGAACCCGATCGATGCTCCTCGGAGTAAAATCGGATGCGGAATTTAGCCGTCAGCGTTTCAGTATTTTGCAATCATTGCTCCGCCTTCGACAAATTTGCTGCGATCCCCGTTTGTTAGGTATCGACGCGAGCACTACGCGTGGGACCGCGACGAACTTCGAGGCAGAAAAAGGGGCCGAGTCGAAGAATCCTGAACCAGAACGTAATGAGGAAGCTGTTGAACCGAATTCAGTCAACGAGAGCAGGGCATCTTGGGCGACGGGGTCGGCCAAGCTAGAGGCGCTTTTCGATACCCTTGAGCCTTTGATTGCGGAGGGCCATCGCGTGCTCGTTTTTTCGCAGTTCGTTTCGATGCTTGGGCTGGTGGCGAAGGAAATGAAAGCGCGGCGAATTAAATACCTTTTGCTCACCGGTCAGACCGAAAATCGCCAGGCTCTGGTCGATCGTTTCCAATCGGCGGAGGGCGAGTCGGTGTTTTTGCTTTCGTTAAAGGCTGCCGGAACCGGACTGAATCTGACCGCTGCGAGTTACGTCGTGTTGCTCGACCCGTGGTGGAATCCAGCGGTGGAAGCACAGGCGATCGATCGTACCCATCGCATTGGGCAAACCAATCCGGTGATTGCGTACCGATTGTTGGCGCGAGGGACCATTGAGGAAAAGATTCGTTTGCTTCAGCGTTCCAAATCCGAACTCGCGCGCATGATCGTGCAAGAGGAGAATGTCGCTACAGTCATGAGTATCGAGGATCTCCGTTTCGTGTTGGGCGAGTGATGCGGGTTCTTGCGGTTTCGACGAAGTTACTTCATCGAGTGAACCTTGTTTTCGGTGCATCCACTCGCGTTTGAAACCGTCATACCTCTTATGAAATTCCGCTTTCTCGCTTTGGCGGCGTTGCTTATTACCTCGGCTTTTGGGTGTTGCCCGGCTCAGGCCGACGAAGCGAAACCAAGAGACCCAGTGCACCTTTGGCCGGGCAAACCCCCTGGTGATGAAAATAAAACGTTTCCTCCGGAAGGGGATGCGACCACGGACAAAGATGATTTGGTCGCAGGACGTCGCTTAATTCGACTGGGCAATGTGAGCGATCCGACCATGACCGTGTTTGCACCGGAACCTTCCAAACGAAATGGCACGGCGGTTCTCGTGTGTCCGGGCGGTGGATACAATATCTTGGCGTACGATCTGGAGGGCACGGAGGTGTGCACGTGGCTCAACTCCATCGGCGTCACGGCGGTGCTGTTGAAATATCGCGTCCCCACTCGAGCGATGGCACGATACATGGCGCCTTTGCAAGATGCGCAGCGCGCGCTGGGTTTGTTGCGATCGAGAGCGAGCGAACTCGGCATCGATCCCGAGCGGATTGGAGTGCTCGGTTTTTCGGCGGGGGGAAATCTCGCGGTGATGTTGAGCACGATGCCCAAGCGGATGTACCCGAAAGTGGATGCGTCCGATAAAGTGAGCTGCCGCCCCAATTTTTCCATTTTGATTTATCCTGCCTACTTGGTGGATAAGGAGCACGGCGACGCCATCGTACCTGAAGTTCACGTCACGAAGGAGACACCACCAACCTTTATCATCATGGCGGAGGACGATCCTGTTCGCGTGGAAAACGTGCTCCGTTATTACAAAGTGCTCCGCGATGCTCAGGTTCCGGCAGAAATGCACTTGTATCCAAAAGGCGGACACGGCTACGGATTGCGTCGGACAGAACTGACGGTTACCACCTGGCCCGATCGCGCGGCCGATTGGCTCAAGGCGGGCGGCTTTTTACCGGCGCCGAAATAAAGCGTTGGGCACTTGATTGAACTTTGCGCGGCTTCCGTCATCTTAATCAAAATTCTTTCCGTCTTATGAAAAAAATCAGCTCTGTTCTTCTGTCGTGCTTTTTCGCTGCCTCTCTTGCCACCGCGGCTTTCGCGGCGAATGCGAAGGTAACCGATATTTCGCCTGCCGATTTGCGGGCCGCGGTGTCCGCCAAACAGGTTGTATTGCTCGATGCGAACGGTTCCGAGTCGTATGATGAGGGACATATACCCGGCGCGATCGATTTCAGCGCGCACGAGCAAGATCTGGCGAAGGTTTTACCCGCGGATAAAAGCACGTTGATCGTGGCGTATTGCCGCAACGAAGCATGCAGCGCGTACAAGGCCGCGGCTAAGGAAGCACAGCAGCTCGGCTACACGAATGTGAAACACTTCGCTCCGGGAATTGAAGGCTGGGAAAAATCCGGCGCTCCGGTCGAAAAACGTTGAGTTCAGCTTCTGACGCGCGACTTCACGGCGCTGAAAACAGCGTGTTTTCGAAGTCGCGCGCGAATTGCACCGCGTCCATCAGCGGAGATTTTTCCACTCGGGCGCGGAGGGTTTGATGTAACTCGGCCAAGCCGGAGCGATCTCTGGCGAGTTCGACCGCGATGCGAACAAAGTCATCGGGTGAGAAAGCAGTGAGCGCGCTGAGGCCGAGATTGGCTAGCAATGAATAGCCAGCGCGAGACACCGCCGTTTGGCCGCAAAGAGTGACAATTGGAACGCCCATCCACAATGCGTCGAGGGAGGTCGTGTGCCCGTTATACGGGTAGGTATCGAGACACAGATCGATGGAGCGATAGCGTTCAAGATAGGTTTCACGAGGAGCGAATTCAACAAACGTGAGGCGCGATTCCTCGATATTGAGGCGAGACCGCACTCGTGAACGCGCTTGCCCGCGCGGCGCCATTAAAACGAGGCGGGAGTGGGGCACCTCCGCTAGGATCTGTGACCAAAGGACAAGAACCTCGTCATTGACTTTACAGAAGTTATTGAGGCAGCCGAAGGTGATGACCGGTTCGTAGTCTCGGGCAGGGAGGGGAATTGATTTTCCGGTCAGAGCGATCGGATCATAGCACCAAAACGTATGGGGCAGGCGAAGAGACTTTTCGGTGTAAGCGGAGTCATTCTGCCCAATAGGATCGAGGTAAGGATCGGTCAGACGGCTCTCGATCGTGGAAAGACCTGTGGTTCCGGGGTAGCCGAGCCAGGATATCTGCCTGCGGGCGGGCCTCCGGCTGAATACAGGCAGATAATTCTGCGCTGTGTGTAATCCCAGATCAACGAGCACATCGAGGCCGTCGCCTCGAATCCGTTCGGTGATTTCAGAAGTCGTTTGCCCCGCAATATCGCGCCAATGATCGACGTATTCCCGGACCCTCAGCGTCACCTCGTCGGCTAACGAATCGTCCGAGTAGCAGAAGATCTCGAACTGCGTCCTGTCGTGATGAGCGAGCAACGGAGTGAGGAATAGACTTTGGCAGTGCCGCCGAAAAAACGCGCCGATATAGCCGATCCGCCGGCGAGTTGGAGGTCCCGCAACCCCTGGGGACAGGTCAAGAATCGGACGGCCTTCCGCTATTGGGGACAGGTCAAAATCGCCATGTCCGGGCGAAAGATGCGCAGGGGAAGGATCGTTTGGGGACAGGTCAGAGGGATCGCTCGGGGACAAGGGATCGCTTGGGAACAGGTTAAAACCAGCGGAAGGATCGGATGGCGGGGACAGGCCGAATGGGACTGACACAGCGGGGGACCTGCTCGGTGGGGACAGGTCAAAACGGACCCGATTAGCCGCAGTCGAAGGGGGGAGATTGGCTGACGGGGACAGGTTAAAATCGCCAGATGGGGACGGTCTAGAAGTGCCGTTCTCAGATGGGCATCCGATGGATGGGGACAGGTCAAAACTGGCAGGATGGGCCGGGATCGGCGGAGACAGGCTGGTGGATGGGGACAGGTCAAAACTGACCGAATTGGTCGTCGTCCGCGGAGGCAGACTGGCTGCTGGGGACAGGTTGGAACCGTTCGAAGGGGACAGGTTGAAAGTGCGGTTCCAACGTTCAGCGGCGGTGCGGAGCGAGGAGGGTGTGGACTGCGGGTGATAGTGAAGGGCGTAGATTAGATTGCTAAGAAACGTCGGATTGACGGGGTCGAGTTCGACGGCGCGTTGAAGCGCGTGGGCGGCCAGTTCAATTTCGCCACGGTCTTTGTAGGCATCACCGAGATTGTTGAACGCCCTCGCAAACCGTGGATTCTCGTGAGTACAGGCTTGGAGGAGATCAATGGCCTCATCAATTTCGCCGATGACCGTCAGGGTCGTCGCGAGGTTGTTAGTCGCTTCGGGAAAATGCGGATTGAGCCGCAGCGCTAACCGGAATTGGTCAATTGCCTCCTGGAATTTGGACTGGGCTTTTAACACCAATCCCAAGTTGTACGGAAAGACTGGCTCCTCGGGCACTCGCCCCGCCAAGTTTCGATAGGCGCCTTCGGCCTCATTCCACTTCTTAGCTAGCTGAAGCTGTAGCGCAGTCGCAAAATCGCTCTGGAGGTCCGATTCGCTCATGGCAAGAAACCCTGCGCACGGTTTTTACGCGCGTCACTTCGAAATAAAAAGGCGCAGACCGGGGTATGGTCTGCGCCTTCCGCGAAGCCCGCGAAGGCGGGCGTTATCTATTACCGACTAGAACTTAATACTCGCATCAACGTAGAGTTCGCGACCGATCGCGCCGTACGTGCCGATATCCGCGTTAGTATCAGTCTCTGCGTTTGGCGAGAGCGGCGGGTTGCGGTTGAAGATATTGTTGCAACCGACATCGATGCTCAGCCCGTTCAGATACGGCGCCCACTTCTGACCTTTGAAATCGTAGCCAACGAAGAGATCAAATTGGGAATACGATGCGACATGCAAAGGGGCGGATGCCTCTGCACCACCCGGCCCAAGGTCAACGACAGAAGGGATGAACGTGTGGTTAACAGCGACATTGAATCCCTTCCAGCGCCAACCAATCGTGCTGTAAGTCCGCCACCGGGGAATGGTGGCGTAGGCATCGAGCGAGGTCGACGTGCCAATATAATTATAATAAGGTTCGCTCGGTTCCCATTCCGTACGAAACGTATTGTAGACAGTGAAGCTCGTCTTGAAATCGAACCGACCGGCCTGCGCCGTTGGCAATATATATTCGACCGTCCCATCGAAGCCGCGCACAAGCTGGCCCGTGAGATTCTCAAGCGGTGTGTTCACCCAAACCGCCGATTTTGGGTGCGAGCTTACCTGTCCGGGTGCGGTTGCGGTCGGGCCATCGAGAGAACCGAAGCGAAGATAATTTACATACGGCGAAGCGGGACCGAGATCTTCTACGCTTTGGACAACCGTTTGATCAAGCGGGCTGCTGATGAGGCCCTTTTGGAAGCTGTCGAAAAAGTCAAAGGTCACGCTTAGCCCTTTGACCTGATGGGGTGTGAAAACGAATCCCACGGTCCAATTCGTCGCGGTCGAAGGCTTAAGGTCCGGATTCGATCCGGAGGCGCCTTCGAACTGGACGTTGGATTGCGGGACATCTGAGCCGTAGGGAGTGTAGTCGATGCCAGCGGTCGACCCCACGTTAACCGGACCGTATAGATAATATAGGTTGGGAGCGATAAACGACTTTCCCGCAGTAAAACGAAGGCTGAAGTCGTCGCTTAACGGCATATACTTGAGCGCGACCTTGGGTACTTTGGCCGCACCGACGGCGGAATACCGTTCGATGCGATAGGCAAGGTCGGCGTCTAGACTATACAGTCCGGCGATGTGTTGGCTGGGAGCGAAAATCGGAATTTCGACTTCTCCGAACAACGCGGTCACCGTGCGCGACTTGTCGATTGGTAAGATCGAAGGAGAGTCGATCCAACCTTTATTGGTCGTGTTAGCGTCCGCGCTGGCGCTAAGCGTTTCGCGCGTATACTGGCCGCCGATAGCGAAAGCGAACGGACCGGCAGGCAAGTCGAACGGCTTTCCGTTAAACACAAAATCTCCCCCATTGAGCGTGCTCAGGCCATTCATCGTGCCGGTGCCTAGGACGCTTTGAACCGCCGATGAATCTTGCTTCACTGCGAAGGGATTGATCGTCCCAGCCGCTAACGCATTGGCGAACAATTGTTCATCAATCAGATTCTCATTTTCGTAATCGATCTTGTACCGGCTCAGCGTAAAAGCTCCTTCCCACGAGTAACGATCATTGATTGCCCCGCGGAATCCAGCGACACCTCTGACGAGGGTATTGTCGTTGCGGAAAATGCGCGGAAAATCGACGAATCGATTGTGGGCATCGACCCCGAAGCCTCCGACCGGATTTCCGTCTTCGTCTTGGACCGCGCCCTGTTCCATCCAAGCCTGAGAAAATGGATTTCCTGGCGTCGTATTCGCAATCAGTTGGGTTCCCGAAGGAGGAGGAGTGACGCCCACTTCGATCAAATCCGTGTAGGGCGTTGAAACATACGGATACAACGGCTGCGCGTTCAGCTCCGTGCGGGTAATCGTATTCGAATAAAGCAGATTGCCGAAGAACTCGAGATGGTCCCCGAAGATGCGGTGACTCGCATTGACGAGGAAGCTGCTGCGCTTACTTCCCTGGACGAGCGTCTGCCGATCGGCCAGGTTGAATCCCGACTGGATTTTGGATTCTACCGCCGGATCGGCGTCACTACCGAGGTCCGTGTAGTAGCCGAGCGCTACGAGTTGATCCATCGTATACGTTCCGCCGCCGGGGGGCGCATTATACTTTGGATTCAATTGGTAATCTTCGTCATTAAAGGTGGCTTGATTGAAGACATCGACGATTCCCGGATAATAGATAGTCGCATAATAAGGCGTTGTATATGAACGCTGACTAAACATGATCGGATCGTGTTTAGTATATTCTGCGGAAATGAGGATCGAGGTCTTCTCATTGCTCACGCCCCCGGTGATGTAACCCTGGCGCTCCATGTAGTGGCCGGTGTCGGTCCCGACACTGAAATGCGTGCCCGCTTCCCAGGCATTATAATTCTTCTTCAGGATGATGTTGATTACACCACCCACTGCATCCGAGCCGTAGATAGCCGAGGAGCCATCCTGAAGCACTTCGATGCGATCTATCGCTGATTCCGGAACCATGCTGAGATCGACGAAACGGAGACCACCCACAGCTTCCGAGGCCGAGGAGGAAACACGACGACCGTCGAGCAGCACCAGAACGTCCATGCCGTGGTTGGTGATTTGTGAGCCGCCGTAGGTCTCGGCCGTGCGGATGGTGCCGTTCTCCCCGCCAATGCCTGCAATCGACGGAGCGACTTTACGCAGAAGATCGAGGGTGTCTGCTTTCTCACCGGCGAACGTGATATCTTGATCGGCGAATGTATTGATCGGCAGAGACAGCGCGTCGGCCGCAGAAGGAATATAACTGCCGGTGACGGTGTAGTTTTCCATCTTTAGCGGCGCCGCGTCGCCCTCATTACCTGTCGCGGCTGTGGATGAGGGAGGCGGGGCTTCCTGGGCCCTTAAGGCGAGGGGCAGCAGGGCCGCAAACGCTGATATTAAAATCGGGCCGCGCAGTCCACGGGCTCCCGGCACTCTCCAAACGGAGAACTTGTTCATAGTCGTAGTGAGTAGGGTTGTAGCCGATCGGTGCTCATGCCGACTGGCTGAATTCGTTACCTTACATTTATGCAAGATTCGTACCTGTTTCAAGCGGACCTCTGATTTCGCAGGTGGTGCCCTGTTATTGATTTAAGTCAGAAACCTTTACAACCCGCGCGCGGCTGGACGCTCCAGCCAACGGGCTTCGATCGCGTATTCACAAATTCAGGACAGCGACATTTCGGCGAAAACGGCGTCTGAGACTTGTTCCCAACGGATCTTCGCCATAGGCTCGCCGTCCCTTATGAAACGCTCCGCATCTGCAGTCTGGCAAGGCGACCTCAAGCAAGGTCAAGGTACTCTCACCGCCCCGAGCGGCGTGCTGAAACAAACGGCGTATTCCTTCCATACGCGTTTTGAAGATGGCAAAGGCACCAATCCGGAGGAATTGATCGCAGCCGCACACGCCGGTTGTTTCTCGATGGCGCTGTCCGCGGCTCTCGGCAAAGCCGGTCATGTCCCAAGTAAGATTGCGACGACCGCCACGGTGACCTTGGATTTCGTCGGCGGAAATCCAACGATTACGACGATTGAACTCGAAACGCAGGCCGTCATTCCTGGAATCGAGGAAGGTAAATTCTTGGCGATCGCTGACGACGCAAAGGCGAATTGCCCCGTGTCGCGCGTGTTGAACGCAAAAATTTCTTTGTCGGCTAAACTTAGCGCGAGCTGAGTTAGCCTGCCCAGCGGTCCCCTTTCGCCATGGAGCATGACACGTTCAATTCCGAAGAATTGACGGCCTATCTGCACCTGGCGAAAGGCGACGTGGAGCGGCTGCTGCGAGAAACCGACCTCCCTCGCGAGGTGCGCGGCGGCCGCACTCTTTTTCGTCGCGGCGCCATCGACGCGTGGGCGTCGCAACGAATCCTGAATCTACCGAGCAAGAGGTTGGATCAGTACCACGAGAAGACGATGCGCGGCACTCAGGATATTTTTCCCGATGCCGCATTGATTCCAGAGCTGCTGGATCCAGAGTACATCGACCTTTCTCTTCCGGCTAAAACCAAGGCTTCGGTCATTCGCGAAGTCGTTGCCCTCGCCGACAAAACCACGCGCGTGCTCGATGCGCGTGAACTGCTCACCAGCGTGATTGAGCGCGAGGAGCTTTGTTCGACAGCGTTGCCCGGCGGTTTTGCGCTCCTCCATGCGCGGCACCTTGCGCCTTATCGTTTCGAAGGATCGTTCATCGTCTTGGGACGGACACTCCAGGACGTCCATTTTTCCGCACCCGATGGGCGACCGACACGCTTGTTTTTTCTTATTTGCTGCCAGGACGACCGCATCCATCTGCACACGCTGGCTCGAGTTTGTTTGATCGCGATGAAAACGAACGTGATCGCGCATCTGTTGAACGCCGAAACCCCGGAAATCGCGTTTAACTTGCTGGTCGCCGCGGAGCGGGAAGTCCTTCCTCTTCCTGCGAAGGCCTAATCCGACCCAATTAGAAGACGCCGCAAATCCAATTTGGCGAATTGCCAAAGCGGCGTGAAGAGGCCAATCGCCGCGATCACAGCGATCGCGATACCCGCCAAACCGAGTTCCACCGCGCCAGCCGGGACGAGGACAAGATGCAGACGGCGGGCACCCCAGATAGCGAATGTGGTCAACGTGGCCGCCATGATCAGCCCTGCAACAAAAGCGCCACGAAAGCGTTGACCATGATCTTGCGCTAGACGTGTCGCGGTTGATCCCAATGCCAGCCGAATTGCAGCGTCACGCACACTCTGCGTCGCCACGTAGTGGGAAAAGGAATACAGTCCAACCACTGTGATCAGGAGGCCTAGGCCGGCCACCCACAGCACAACGCGGACAGCGGCGGTCAAGTCGCTCCAAGACGCGGTCATCAGTTGTTCGATCGTTTTCACGTCCGGCGAATCGGGCGAGGGCCACAGCGCGGACAGTGCATCATGGACATTGGCAATCGCCGCGCGCGACTCGCTTGGCACCTGGATTAAATACGTCATCCGTGCGTTGAGTGAGGAAGTATAGAGATAATAAAAAGCCGGACGGACGGGCGCGTTCCGCTCGAGAGGGACGTCCTCCGCCACACCGATGACTTGATGGACTTGGTCACTAGGATAGCTGCGAAAAGTTTTTCCCAGCGCCTCTTCGCCGGGCCAATACCGCTTCGCCATCGCGCGATTGATGATGGCTACCGGTGGGCGTGAGACATCTTCGGCCCGCGTAAAACCTCGGCCTTCGATCAGCGTGATACCCATCGTGTCGAAAAAGTCCGAACCCACGAAAGTCCAGTCGGCGAGACATTGATCTTTCGACAGTGCCGGATCTTTGCCATCGACCCATACGTTGGTCCAACCGGTTCGAGCGAACGGTGCTTTGTTGCTCGCGCTCGCTTTGATTACTCCCGGCAATGCGCGCAATCGCTGGACGACCGATTGATGATAGCGCGCGATTTTTTCTGCGTCGCTGATCCACCCGAGTCGCCGCGTATCGACGGAAGCGACGAGCATGTTTTTCGTGCGGAAGGGCAGGGGCGCGGATGCAGCCGCATTGAGCGTTCCGACGAATGAAAGCGAAAGCGCGACGAGCGACAAGGTGAGCGCGAGTTGTACTGCGAACAATGCTGTGAACGCGCGTCGGCGGTGAGGGGCCGTTGCCGATTCTTTCAACACCGCTGTGAGTTGAACCCGTTTCGCAGCCTTCACCGCAAAGGCCCACACGATCGCTCCG
>Ga0207702_10001538_pt1 | contig 22808 bp, 26 predicted proteins | sample KBSCornC62_FD_184302 | JGI IMG/M metagenome (GOLD analysis project Ga0207702, IMG submission 184302) | Corn rhizosphere microbial communities from Kellogg Biological Station, Michigan, USA - KBS Corn C6-2 (SPAdes) (version 2) | ecosystem: Host-associated > Plants > Roots > Rhizosphere > Soil ...
ATTTCCGGCACATCCCATTCCGCCCCCGCCGCAGCGCCCGCGATGCCAGAGACGTTGAGGCGGTCGACCGGGCTCTCCATGCGCCATTTCAGCGCGCGCCGCAGCGCCCGCGATGCCAGAGACGTTGAGGCGGAAACGTGCGCAGACCACCCAGCCCCAGCAGTCCGGGCCGCAGCGCCCGCGATGCCAGAGACGTTGAGGCGGGATCCATCCAAGCTCGCGGGCAGCGTCCTCGATTGCCGCAGCGCCCGCGATGCCAGAGACGTTGAGGCGGTGCTCCGCAATGTGGGGACGGCATCCCGCTTGGGCCGCAGCGCCCGCGATGCCAGAGACGTTGAGGCGGCAGTGCGTCCAGAGGTGATCGAGCATCCCTTGCTCGGCCGCAGCGCCCGCGATGCCAGAGACGTTGAGGCGGTACTGCTCATCTTTGTGGGCTGCATTTTCCTTTGGGCCGCAGCGCCCGCGATGCCAGAGACGTTGAGGCGGCCTCCATACTGAGCGGAATTGCCCCGCCAGCCAGCGCCGCAGCGCCCGCGATGCCAGAGACGTTGAGGCGGATTTGACTTTTGGTTTGCGGGTTTAACTAAAAAGCTGCCGCAGCGCCCGCGATGCCAGAGACGTTGAGGCGGTTTTGCGCTGCGTCTGCCGATTTCTCGACCTGTACCGCCGCAGCGCCCGCGATGCCAGAGACGTTGAGGCGGACGTAGGCGAAGCAGGTGCGGATGTTGCTCGCGGCCGCAGCGCCCGCGATGCCAGAGACGTTGAGGCGGATGTCTTGCATTTGGCGCGTCAGCACCCGCACCGCCGCCGCAGCGCCCGCGATGCCAGAGACGTTGAGGCGGGGTTCAGGTCATTTCCGATACCGACCGCCGCTCCAGCCGCAGCGCCCGCGATGCCAGAGACGTTGAGGCGGCCAGAGCACGGATTGACCCCTAAATTCGAAGGCGGCCGCAGCGCCCGCGATGCCAGAGACGTTGCCCGCCGCAGCGCCCGCGATGCCAGAGACGTTGAGGCGGATTAGTCAGCTCGATCGCATCCGTACCGCGAGCGGGCCGCAGCGCCCGCGATGCCAGAGACGTTGAGGCGGCGATCAACGCAACGCGAGGGACGCCAATGCTAACCGCCGCAGCGCCCGCGATGCCAGAGACGTTGAGGCGGTCAAATGCCGTATTAGCATAGATTGCCAGCATCGAGGCCGCAGCGCCCGCGATGCCAGAGACGTTGAGGCGGAGTGACGCCCAACTTCCGGCTGCGCTTCTCCCTCTTTTGCGGCGCTCGCCGCAGCGCCCGCGATGCCAGAGACGTTGAGGCGGTTCATTGGGAGGGTATGGTCGCCGGTGAGCGGGAATGGCCAATCAACTCGACGTAGTGCGACCACGGCAGCGGAAAGGCGCGAGCGAGATCGGCCAGGGCCAAAGGCGAAGATTTGGCAAACGATTCGTGCGATGCCGTCGCTCGAATCTGTTTCGATTCAGAAATTCCAGACGGTGTCTGGAAAATCGGCTCTTCGGGATGGCTGCCTAATTTTCCAGACGCCGTCTGAAAAATGTGCGCGGAAGCCACGTAGAATTTTCGCATCAGGAAGAGATTGCTCTTTCCGAATCCCTTGCCAAAGCGGGATGTCAAGTCGCCGGAAAGACGCAACAACAGATATTCGCCGTATTCCGCCCGCCTCTCTCCGCCCTGCTCGAACTCCACGATGCGCCGTCCGATCTCCCAATAGGTGGCCGTCATGATCGAATTGACGGCCCGCGCCGAAGTCCGGCGCGCGGCATCGAGCAATTTCGACTACGCCGGAAAGAACGGCGTCGTAGCCTTGGAACGGCTTTGTTTTTGGAATTGGTTTCTTTTTCACAAAGAAGGCATCCGCATGAGGTAGAAGGATTGTGGCCTATGCCGCGAATTTGACAATCTCGCCTGTGCCGGAGGGCAAGAGATTCCAATAGGCGGTGATGTCGTCGGCGTCCTTCACCACTTCCCGATAATGGGCATAGAGCATCCGGGCATTTTTATGGCCCATCTGCTCCGCAGTAAGGGCAGCATTGCGATGCTTGGCAAGGTGGTAGGAACCGTAGGAGTGGCGCAAAATATCGTCGGGCCACTCCGCCCAATCCATCGCCCGGCAGAGCGCCCAACGCTTCCGGCGGAAGTTTGTGGGCAAAAGGGAGCCGGAATCCTTGCGGCAGGCCAACAGCCATTCGATGAGGTTATCCGGCATGTCCACAATGCGCCGGTCGCCGTCCTTGGTGATTTCTGCCGGAAGGTCGATGTGCTTCCGTTTGAAATCCACCATATCCCATGTCATCCGGGCGGATTCCTCGGGGCGAATGCCTCCGAAGCATCCAACTGTGATAATGGGAATCATGTCCATCGGCGAAACAGTGAGAGACACAGCGCCGAATTTTTCCCTCCACCAATCTCTTTCCTTTTTCTCGGCTTCGATCTTGAAGCCTGTCGCTGCAAAATGAAGTAACTTACGGCTCTCCTCAAGAGAGAGAATCCGCACAGCGGATTTCTTCACGGTGGATTCTTCCACGGTCATACCCAAGCAAGGATTCTCCGCCATGTGGTGCTGATTGACGGCCCATGTGAACAGCACGGAAAGATTGCGGAGCATGTTCCGCTCGCCCACCGGCTTCAATTTGCACTCGTTTAAAAATTTCCGAACGTCCAACCCGGTAATGCCATTGATCGCCTTCCGCTTTTCTGGCGGGAGCCAATGCTCAAAACGCCGCCAGCGTTTTCCCAAATCCGCAAGATAGGTGGGGCGCTTGCTCCGGCTCTTTTCCGCCAAGGCTTCTTCGATGGCCTGGGCTACCGTGAGAATGCCTGCGGGCGGCTTGGCATGCCGAATCGCAAACTGAATGGCCTCGGTGAGTGTCATTCCGGCCTTTTCCAGTTCCTTCAATGCACCTGCCGATTCATGGAGTTGGCTCGCAGAAAGCTCGAATGCCACCATGCCCGCTTTCTCCTTGAGGTCGATGATCGCGCCCGGCGTCGCCTTCTCATTCTGCGCATCGCCGAAAATCCATTTTCTGGCTTCCTCAAGTTTGCTGAAATCTTTGAGGATTACCGAGCCCCCCGTGAACCGCTTCCCCAATCGAACGCGCCAGTATTCTTTCCCGCGTCCGCTGGTCGCTTTGCCCACACCCACGCCCGGGGGCAAATCCTTGATTTTCGCCTTCATGGCAAAATTTATACGTCATTTTAACGCCCACGTCAATTAACAGAGTAAATTTGGAGGACTGAAAATCCTCGTGTCGGGGGTTCGATTCCCTCCCCAGCCACCACTCCAATTCTCTCTGGAGTGGCTCAAATCGCAGCGTTGCTATTTGCCAGCATCCACGATTACTGCGATGTGCGTGCGTAAACTCCGCTCCGCGCGGGCAGCGATTTCCGAAGCACGCGGAGCGGATTCGATGATCGGCGACTATCGCTTTTGCGTGATCAAGACGCATGCACCGCCACCGGGAGCCAGTTTCAGATGCAGCGTGTCTGTGGAGGAAACCGCGCGCGTCTCGACTTTGTAATCCTCGGCGTGTGTGCGGTAGTCGGACTTCGGGCCATCCTGGATGACCAGCGCCTCGTATTGCCCCGCAACGAGGAACGACAACGGCACGTCCAGTTCGCGGGACGATTCGTTGGTGGCCGCGCCGATCAGCCATGCGCCATCCGCAGCCTGACGGGCCATTACGATGTATTCGCCGATTTCGCCGGCGAGTGTCTTGCTCTCGCGCCAGGGCATCTTTTCAGCCGAGATGAAGCGAAGCAGCTCGGGGTGTTTCCGATAGTATTCCGGGACGTCGGGAATGATCGTCGCGCCGGAGAACACGATAAGCGTGCGCGCGGCCTCGGCAGTGAGCGTGGTCGGCACTGGCGTGCCCTGGTCCGCGCGATCGGCTTGTGTGAGATCGGCGAAGCCGTTGTTCATGTCGAGCGGGCCGGAGAGCATATTGACGAAGACGGCCGTGACGAAGGTCGAGGGAACAAAAGAATGGTGGCCATCGAGCTGCGAGTGGCAGAACTCACGCGTCACGGCATTCGGCCAGGTGCGCATCTGACCGTAGGGATGGACCGGGCCATCGTGGAAATCGCAGAGCAATTTGTTCTTCGCGCACAACTCCGTGATCATGCGCGTGCGCTGGTTTTTCTCCTCTGGCGAACCCTTCATGAAGCCGTATTTGAGGCCGGCCGCGCCCCATTCGCCGTATTGCTTCAGCGTGTCCTCAAGGGAGAACTTACGCCCGCCGATATCGTTCAGATAAAGCCAGATGCCCACGTTCTTCGTTTTGCCGTAGGCGATGATTTGCCGCACTTGATCGACCTTGCCGCCTTTCGTGGGGTCTGAATTGCGCCCGAATTCCGGGCCATACCAATTCGCGTCGAGCACGAGGTAGGAGATGTGATTCTCCGCGGCGAAATCGACCATACGCTTCCACGATGGCAGCGACATCTCGTATTTGAAGCCGTCAATCTTCGCGCCATTGATGCGCCAGTCCCACACGGCCAGACCGGGCTTGACCCAGGAAAAATCCGTCCCGGCGGCTGGCGGCGGATTGAGGAGTTCAATGAGATGAGAATCCACCAATGCACCAGGGGTGCGGCCAAACATCACGACGCGCCACCCGGTGCTGGGCTTGGAGGCGACGCGGAGCGTGGGTTCGCCTCCCTTGGCTTCAAAGAAAAGCGGCTCACCGTCGGGCAGATCGGCCTCGTGCAGGGCGAGATAGCCGAGATCGTCGGCCTTGATCGTCACCACGGGCCGGCGCTGGCCTTTCGCGGCACTGAGTTTTTCCGGGCCGATGTTGGGATTCTCGCCGTTGTAAGACCAGGCGGTGTAGTCGCCCGCGAAACGGAATGCTGCGTTTTCTGCGCTGGTAGGTTTTTGGCCGGGAAAGACGTAGCGGAAGGCGATGCCTTCGTCGTAGGCACGGGCCTGGAGCTGATAGGTGCCGAGATCAATGATGGCCTCGCGGTAGCGGTCGGGAACCACGGAGCGCTTGCCCCATACGGGCTTCCATACCGTGTTTCCAATACCACGCTTCATGCCCGCGAAATGCCCACCCGTGAAGCCAACCGGCGACGGCAAAATCATGGGCTTCCCATCGACCGCCAGCGCGTGCGTCACGCTCCCATCGGAGGCCACCTCGAGGGTCAACCGAAGATGACCATTTGGCGAATCGAGCTGGACCGTTTCGGCAAAAGCGATGGACCCACAAAACAGGGTGGCGAGAAGGACGCAGATCAGGTGCTTGAGCTTCATGAGTCTGATGGGGTGAGCGGTGGAAGTGAGGAAAAAGAGAAGGAGAAAAAGGAGACGCCTAGAGAAAAGTGAGCCAATTTGGAAGAAACGGTTTTGCCCGCAGATTTCGCGCATTTCCACGCCGTGAAATTTGCGTCTCCGCGAGACACTTGGGAACTGCGGCCTCTCATCCAGGTCAAGAGTTCGATGAAACCGACCTGACGAAGAAGGCGATGCAAGCACGGCTCACGGTTGCACTGACACTCGATTGGTCCGGACGCGACGGCGCAACGCAGACCGCTGCCCCCCGGCCGTGTCATCTGCGTCGGCCGTCGCGCCGGAAGTCTCGAAGTGACTTCAGCATCTATGCCCGAGGCTCGAAATGAATTCTGGTTCCATCAGTCATTCTGAGGCTCGCCTTCGCGTTCTTCGCGAGGAGGTTCATCGCGACTTTCCTCAACGGGAATTTCAGCCAGATCGCGAGTAGGCGTCTCCGGAGCGTACGTGCTGACCTCTTCCGAAGCGACCTGACCGCTCGGGCCGAGTTGGTGGGATGCCTCGCCACGGACGGAAGCCAGAGTCCCAAGTCGACGAGCTTGATCGGCCTGTCCCGATTTCTCGAGGTCCTCCTCGGCCTGGTGGGTATATCGAGTCCACGGCACCGCGCGCAGTCGTGCGTCCGAAATCGGGCGCCCGGTGATCTCGCAGATGCCGTAGGTTCCCTCGCGAATCCGTACAAGGGCCGCATCGATCTCGTAGAGTGCATCCTGGCTGGCCGACAAGAGACCGAGCGCCAGCTCGTGATCGAACTCGTCGGTGGCAGAGTCCGCCTGGTGAAGGTTGCGTGATTCGATTGGCTCGGCTGCGGCGGCCAATTCCTCGTGGCCCTCGCCGAGCAGCCGCTCACGCAGGTCCATGAGGGCGGCATGGTGCGCACGCCAGCGAATGGGAATATCGAAAGGCGCTTCCGCTTTTGCGTCGGCGGATTCCGCCGATCCAGCATTCTGTCCCGCAGGGGGGCGAGGCTTGCGAGCTTTCATGGGATTCCTTCCTTTCGGTTTATGGACTGCCGGTGTCTGTCGTTTTCGCAGAGTACGGCTCGATGACTTTATCGAGATCGGCGGATTTGCATTTCGGACAGCTTGCCTGCCGGATCTCGTGCTCTTTGATGGTGACCGCTTCGCCGAACTTCGTGCGACATTTGCGGCAGATGTATTCGTAGAGGGGCATGGTACTGGAGGTATGGTCGAGCGTGGATGGTCTCTCTGCCTTGCATGAGCATCGGCCTGTGCCCCGATAATGCGCTCCCCGTTTCTTGCAAAAAAATTACCGCCTTTTGGTCGGGCGTTCCTCAACCGAAGCTTGGGATTTCGCCGATCCTGGGAGTATCTTTCTCGCGACAATGACTGATCCGAGTCCGGCTCCATGCCGGGTGTCGGGTCGCCGTCATTCGAAATTCCAAACGAATATGAAGCCCCCCGCATTTCTTTTCGACCTCGACGGCACACTCATCGACAGCGTGTACCTGCATGTAGTCGCCTGGCGCGAGGCGCTCGAGGAAGCCGGCATCTCGCTGTCTGTGTGGCGCATTCATCGACAGATCGGCATGAGCGGCGGTTTGTTCGTCACAGCGCTTTTCCGCGAGGTCGGCCGGACGGTCTCCAACGATGAGATCGAGCGTCTCCAGCGCCTCCATGTGGAGGCCTATAAGCGACTGGCGAGGGATGTGCGTCCCCTACCCGGCGCACAGGATCTCCTCGCATACCTCACCGACTGCGGCGTGCCCTGGGCGATCGCGACAAGCGGACGCATGGCCGCCGCGAGCCATGCGTTGGAGGTCCTCGGCATTCGGGTGAACCAGGCCGTCATCATCACTCGCGACATGGTCGAGCACGCGAAACCCGATCCGGATCTCTTCCTCGCCGCAGCGGAAAAACTCGATGTCCGCATCGAGGATTCCGTCGTCGTAGGCGACAGTATCTGGGATCTGCTCGCCGCCCGTCGCGCCCGCGCCCTCGGCGTGGGACTGCTCTCCGGCGGATACGGCCATGACGAGCTCGAGCGTGCCGGCGCGTACCGCGTGTATCAGGACCCCGCCGACCTGCTCCGCCACCTCGACGAGATCGGCGTGCGAGCGCGGTAAAGGCTAATCCCTCGACTGCGCTGACCGCGCCGATGATTTACCGGGAGGCAAGATCGAGGGTTCCTTCCCCCAATTGCGCGCCACGATTCTAGCTCTGCCCGCGCATCATTGCATCGACCTTTGCCTTCACCGCCGCATCCATCTGGATAATGGGCGGCCAGTTCCGGCGGAAGCCCTCTCCGGCGAGCTTCTTCGTCGCATCGATGCCCATCTTGCTGCCGACGGCGATCTCGCTCGTCGCGTGGTCTAGCACATCGGCCGGCCCGCGAGTGAAGATGGCGTCGCGCTGGGGATCGGTATTCGCGCACAGGCGGAAGAGAACCTCGCTCGTATTCTGCACATCCACGTCGGCATCCACAACCACGATGTATTTCGTAAACATCATCTGGCCCATTCCCCAGAGCCCGTGCATGACCTTGTATGCCTGCATGGGATAGGTCTTGCGGATGCTTACGAAGACGGCGTTGTGAAAGACACCTTCGGCCGGCAGCGCGATATCCACGATCTCCGGGAAGTTCATCTTGAAGATCGGCAGGAAGAGCTTCACCGAAGCCGCGCCCATATAGAAATCCTCCATTGGCGGAATGCCGACGATGGTGGCCGGATACACGGCGTCCTTTCGATGTGTAATGGCAGTGACGTGAAAGACCGGGTACGGCTCGGGCAATGTGTAGTAACCGGTGTGGTCGCCGAATGGCCCCTCCATCCGCAGTGGCTCGACGGGGTCGACATAGCCCTCGATGACAAAGTCCGCATTTGCGGGGACTTCGAGATCATTCGTCTCACATTTCACCAGGTCCACCGACTTCCGCCGGAGATAGCCAGCGAGCAGGAATTCATCCAGACCATCGGGGAGCGGCGCTGTCGCGGCAAATGGCAACACCGGATCGCCGCCGAGGAAGATGGCGACAGGCATGCGCGTGCCCGTTTCGTAATAACGACGCCCATGCCGCGCACCCACTTTCTGAAGCTGCCAGTGCATGCCGGTCGTACGGTCATCGTAGATCTGGATGCGGTACATTCCCACGTTGCGCTCGCCCGTATCGGGGTCTTGCGTGACCACGCAGGGCAGCGTGACGAACCGACCGCCATCGAGCGGCCAGCAGCGCAGGATCGGCAGGTCGAGGAGCGTGGGCGGAGCGAGATTGAAGGACCCGGGATCTGCAACATCGGGTGCGGCCGGCCAGCCCTGCGCCCGTGTCGTGGGCGGGTCAAACCGGTGGATAACCTCCTTGCATGGACCATCCTTCACCCGTCGCGGGCGCGCATGACGCAGTTCCACTGCTGTCCCAAGGAGCTTGATCGCCTCGCGGAAGCTCGTGGGCGGCTTCGCTTTCATGAGGGCGCCCAGCTCGGCCGCGACGGCATCCACGGTCTCCGCACCCATGCTCATGGCCATGCGAGTCCATGAGCCCATCGTATTGATCGCCACGGGGAAGGGTGAGACGCGTCCATTGACCGTCGGCTTCTCGAAAAGGAGCGCCTTCCCGCCGCCCGGAGACTTCATCTCGCGATCCGCGATGGCGGTGATCTCGAGTTCGGTCGCCACCGGCTCGGTGATGCGCCTCAGCTCTCCGGCGCGGTCCAGTTGATCTACGAATTCACGATAGGAAGAATAAGCCACGATTATCGGGTAGGAAAAGGTTCGGGTGACAGGGTTGTCGCGGCGGATTTCGATGGCATGGGCGCCGGAGCAGGCAGCGTGAGCGCATGGATCTCCGCACCAAGCCAGCGACGGAATCCGCGCCAGAAGGATCGAAGCACCCGCGGGTCGGGCACGAAGCCATCGCCGAGTTCGCGCCATCCGGTATTCCGTCGGCCGTAGCATCCCGCCGCACGCCGCTTGCGCGCGATGTGGGATAAGCGGCGGTTGTAGAACGTCATGAATCGCCCAACGAGGCCGTCCACAGGTCCATTGAATGGAAGGCAATCCAGATCGTGCTCACGCGCCACGGTGATCTCGCGCACCGGGCCGAGATAGAATAGCGAGATGTCCATCTGGTAGGCGGCGGACATGAGTTCCGCGTCGCCAAGATAGAAATATTTATCGAGGTAAAGGGATCGAAACCACGTGTCGTAACTCTGTCGGAACCGGCGGTTGATCTCCGCGAGATCCACTCTTTGGCCGGAGGCCTCCGCCTTGATCCGTCCCAGCGCGAGGCGCACCGTCCATGAGCAGTAATCAAGCCCCGGGCTGTAGAGTGGGTCCATGAATCCCGTGGCATCTCCGACGATCTGCCATCCCGGGCCGGCGATCTCGGTGCTGAAATAGGGAAGATGCGAGTACGCCTTCACGTCACCTTCGATCGGCTCCGCGTCGGCGAAGATTTCGCGTCCGACAGGATGCGTCATCAAGTGCGCCTTCAGCCGGTCACCCAGGCGCGCGCCATCCGGCGGTGTAAAGAGCCTCGAGTCGTACACGAGCCCGGCGCTGAAGTCGCCTCCCTTGAGCGGAATGATCCAGCACCACCAGCCGTAGCCGAGCAGATGATTCGTCGCCGCAGCGCGACTCGCGATACATGAGCGACCGTAGCACGAATGCCGCGACCGAAGGTCGTATCCGTCCCAGTCCTTCACTCCGCGAAAACGCGCCCAGATCGCATTCGTAGGATGCGTCTCGAGCTTCTGCCATGTGCCGTGCTTGCGAGCGAGCGTGGCCGCACGGCCCGTCGCATCGATGATCCATCGTGCCCGCACGGTGACGACTTCCGCCCCATGCTGGACAGTCACCTCGCCATCGCCGGAGGAAATCACCCTGGCCGGACGCCACACTTCCGCGCCCTCGCGCTCGGCGGACTCGAGGATGTGCGTATCGAGCTTTTCGCGATCGAGCTGGAATGCCGGCATGCGTACCTGGAAATTCGCCCCCACCTCCGCGCAGGAATCGAATGGCGTCTCCTCATTGTCCGCAAACCACAGTCGCAACCCCTGCTTCGGAAGCTGGTGATGCGCCAGATACGACATGAGCGCCAGTCGTTTGCTCAGGAACTCGCCGCTGATCTCCGTCGTCGCCTCGCCCACCTTTCGGTCGAAAGCCTCGCTCCTCTCGATCACAAGCACCCGCAGCTCCGGGGCCTCCCGGCGCAGCAATAATGCGAGCGATGCGCCCGAGAGCGCTCCGCCCAGCACGACGACGTCGCATTCCTTCACCATCGATCGATTTGAATAGACGGCCCGATTCCCCAGCGCAAACGCCCTTTCCAAAATTCGTCGAAAAAAGAATTGCACGACCGCCGAAGACCGATCATATTCCGCGACTCCCAAGGAGTCTTAGCTCAATCGGTTAGAGCGCTGCCCTGTCACGGCAGAGGTTGCGGGTTCGAGCCCCGTAGACTCCGCGTTTTTCGTCCTTGACTCTCAAGCACTTACAAAAAACGCGGAGCGCATCCCGGATTTTCATGACGGATTCATGACAGCCAGAAACTCGCTCTCGCTCCGAAAAGATAAAAAGCCGACCGAAAGTCTATCGACATCGTTTCGCCAAACAGGTTTCTGACAAATATGCCGACGGATCACTTGAAGCATAATCGAACGATGATCGTACATTCGTTATACGGGTTCGTGTACTGCTTCTGCGTCTTTATCTTCGCAATCCTACTCACCTTCTTGGAGGACTTCTGCGTCGAATCGAAGCGGCCCATGTGGCTTATCTGGGGAATCAGAGGGATATCGATTTTCGCATTTATAGCTGATGGAGTTGCATTTGTTTCTACGACACTTACCTTCACTTCAGAGTGCGTCCGCACAATACCTTGGAGGCGGAAGTGAATCTGAAAGAAAAATCTCAGCATCAGCTTACGGCATCTCATTCGATCGAGATTGAGAATGAGCTTGCACGCTTGATGTCCGCCAAGGAGGCCCTACAAAGGAGGATCGATCAAATCGATGACCTACTGTCTCGCGATGCCAATAGGGAGCTACTCGCAGATAGAGGGGCTTACTCGGTTTTGTTCCCAGAAACCGACCGGCAACGCTACCACCCTTATGCGACGACTTGGAAAGTCGGGTTGGCCGTTGCAACTATTTCTCTATTACCCGTTCTTTGGGCTTGGGAAGCGGCGCCATGGATGGGTTTGATCCCCGTTTTTATCGGCGGAGTCATCGCATATTTTTACGAGACGAAACTCCGAGAATATCTGTTGGAATTGGACGTCGCCAATTTGGAACGTCGTGTCCTCTATGAAAAGGATCGCGCAGAGTTAGAACGCTTATCATCGGTATTCCTCAAGGAAGGTCACAATCACTCCCAGCTCCGTGATTTGTAGTCGCCGGTTCTATTATGCTTTACATCGAGCCATTCAGGAAGTTTGTCCGGCCTGAAAGCCCTGCTTTGGACAACTCTGAATCACGAGAGATCAACGAACGAATTAATTTCCCAGCATGTGCGGTCGGTACGTCAATAAGCTCGGCGAGGTTCAATACTCGTTCTTCGAGCTAAGCGACATCCGGATTGAATGGCGTCCCCGGTACAATATCGCTCCAACGGTCGAGGTTCCGGTCGTGCGCCAGTTGGAGCCTGGGCGCCGTGAGCTGGTAGGAATGCGATGGGGACTGCGCCCGAGCTGGGCCACGCCCGACAAGAAGCTCCCGCCGCTTCACAATGCCCGTGAAGATACGGTCGCCAAGCTCCCGTCCTTCCGATCCGCATTCAAGAGCCGGCGCTGCATTTTGCCGGCCAGCGGCTATTTCGAATGGGCCAAGGCGACGAAGCAGCCTTTCTATTTCGAACGCAAGGACGGCTTCCCAATGGCGTTTGCCGCCATCTGGGAGCACAACAAGGACGCCGGCGATACGGTCTCGACCATTACGACCGTCCCGAATGCCGAAGCATCGCGGATCCATGATCGGATGCCGGTGATTCTGCGCCGGGAGTTCTGGCCTCGCTGGTTTGATCCGACTCCACTCACCGATGAGGAACGCGAAAGAATGCTCGTTCCCGCGCCCGATGGCGCCCTGAACATTTGGCCAGTGACGCGCGCGGTCGGCAATTCCCGCAACGAGGGCCCGGAGTTGGTCCTGCCAATCTCGGGAGATGAAATCAGCCGTGACGCGGGATAGCTTCGCTCATGGTCCAATGGTGCAGAGTCGCCGATGACGAGTTTCCGCCGGAGGAAACAATGGTCTGGACCTGGGACGGATGTTCCGTGAGCTGTGGCCGCTGGATCTTCTCGGGACCAGGCGCGCCCCTGGCGGAAAGCGCATGGACGGACCCGGAGGGAATGCCCCTTCGAGTCACTCATTGGCTTCCACTCGAGGAAAGCGAGGAGCCGCCGGCTCCGCCTGCTTGAGGGTCCCACAAGTCACTTGGCGACCTCGAAAACACCATCCCGCACAAGCTGCCGGAAAATCGCCCTAGGCGTGTCGCCGGCCGGGAGATCGACCCCGCGGCGCAGCGCGTCCTCTGCCAGCTCATTAACGGGAAGCGAGATGGCCAAAATCCAATGCTCGCATGCCTCACCTCCGGTCCATGCTCCGAGGTAGGCAAACGCCTTGGTATTCACGGTCTCCAGGTGCACGTCAAAGCGACTTTCTTTGACGCTGACGGCTGCCGGAAGGGTCCCGATGAGGCGGAGTTTCATGCCTAGCATGGTGAGGAATGGCATCCGACAAATGCGGTCCGACACGGAAGTTTTATGGAAAAACCCTAGATCACTCTGAGTAGAATTCTACTCGCGGTTCGGTGGTGTATCGCGGATCAAGCATGCGCTGTGACTCGCGTTGATCCCACAGGCGCCAAGCGCAAGGTTCGCTCGCAGTTTGCTAAAACTTCTGCTTCGCTCCCCAATAGTACAAATGCGAATACTCTTAGTCGCCACGATCTTCCTAGCTCTCGCGGGATGTGCTCAACATTCGCGAATAGCAACGCCAGAAGGCGCTACCTCTTCCGGGGCGCAATATGCAGCATCCGCGAACCCCTCGCAGCCTGCCCCCACGCCGTCGCAACCGACGGCCTTCGGCATAGGTTCTACCAGAGAGGAAGTTGCAGCGATAATGGGGCCGCCTCGGACGCTGATCGGAGGTGGTGAGTACAACGAAACCTGGTACTATGGTAATCCAGCAATCAGCTACGTTAGTTTCACGAATGGCCGCGTGGAAGGATGGAGCGATAACCAAGGGATATTTCCTCTTCGGTACGCGGCTACAACAACTGCTCAGAATCCCCCGCCACAGACGGCGGCAGTCACGAGTACCTCCCCCGCACCGGTTGCTACGTCTTCAGTAGGCGCTACGACATATTCAGCGCCTGTAAGCACGTCGGGGTATGGAGGGTATGGAACCGGTTCATCGACCAGTTCCACGTACGTGCATGGCTACTATAGGAGCAATGGCACGTATGTTGCGCCCTACTACCGATCGAGTGCGAATGGCACGAAGCTCGATAATTGGTCCACCAAGGGGAATATAAACCCCTACACCGGCAAGATCGGCCACCGGAGCGCATACTAAGGCGCGGCATCTCGAATGCTCTTCTCCAGCTCGAGAAAGGCCGCATTGATATCTTCGGCCTCGACATAGTGCCGTTGTCCGTCCTTGTGGGCGTCCACTCTCCATCCTTCGAAGTCCCGCTTTTCGATAGGAACCCATCCGAGCGACCAGCCGGCGGCCGAGAGTCTGTCGGCGATAATCTCCCAATATTTGCGGCCCGGGACTGCTTCCATATCGGATTGAGATTTTCCGCCAATCCGCCCATCCTGGGAAGGAACTTCATCCGCCATGAAATTTCCCATCCTTGCCCTCCTGGCGGCGTCCCTCCTTTTCTCCTCGGCCGCATTCGCTGGTACCTGCACCGGTAGCGACGACTGCACGGCCTGCAAATCGTGCCGGTACTGCAAGCATTGCGCCAAGGAAGGCGGAACGTGCGGTGTGAAAAAGCGCCTGGAGCAAACGCCGTAGCGGTTTCCTTTACTCGACCACTTACCCTCCACCTTGTTCCTGAATATGTCCCCTCGTGTCACAGCTCAGGCTTACGCCGAAATGATCGGAATGAGCCACCTCACCGTCGAGCGCTGGTGTAAAAACATGCTCCTGCCCGAGGGCGAGCGTAATCCGAACCTGCCCCCAATGGTCGCTCGTAAACGTGGAAGGTCTTGGGCGATTGATGTTGAAGCTACGGAGCGTGCACAGGTCGCCGTTGGCGGGAATCCCATTGAACGGGACATGCTGCGTGCGGCGCAGCGAAAATAGATTCAGAATTGCGACTCACAAACGGGTCGGCCCTCGATCACCTCCGGATATGTCTCCTCGCGTTTCCGCCAAAGCCTACGCCGAAATGATTGGAATGAGTCGGCTCACCGTTGAGAGCTGGTGCCGTAATATGCTGCTTCCGGCAAGTGAGCGCAGACCGAACCTCCCGCCCATGGTGGCGCACAAACGCGGTCGTGCCTGGGCTATCGACGTCGAGGCCACAGAGCGCGCGCAAATGGCGGCTGGCGGCAATCCCATAGAGCGAGATCTCCTCCGGGCCTCGTTGCGGAAATAGGATTCGGAAGCTCGATTCACGAAAGCGGGTGGCTCCTCCATGCCTTCACGAAGATCCAACTTTGCGATCTTTTCCGAAGGCAATGCTTGACGTCCAAGTTACTTGGTTCGCAACCTTAATGAATGCCCCGCAGATACAATCTCCATCCCTCCGCGATTCCCCACGATGACAATGGACAGCTCGCCGTCGTAACGCGCCAGCACTGGGACAATTATGTCTCGAAGGCCTTCGATCAGCTCAAAGGCATCTGTCTCGGTATCTTGGCCGACGGCGTAGTTACTGACGCGGAGGCGACCTATTTTCGAAATTGGATCGACGCGAACGCTCGAGTCGAGGCGGTATGGCCATTTTCCGAGATTGCGTCTCGGGTAAACACCATATTTTCGCATGGCTCGCTTACCAATGAGGAGCGGGAGGACCTCCGCGAAATCATGGAGCACATCACCGGAGGCACTTATCTGCCCGTTGTCGGGCTGGACGATACCTCAACGGCACTCCCTCTTACGGTGCCGGTCCCGGAGCCAATTCTGTTCACAGGGAAGGAATATTCTGTAACCGGTCGCTTTGCCTTTGGCACCCGGAACCGGGTTGTCGAGGCCATCATGGAACGCGGCGGTACCTTCAACAGTAATCCCCGCACATCGACCAACTATCTCGTTATCGGCCATTTTTGCAGCCGAGATTGGAAATACACCAGCTACGGGAACAAGATCGAGAGAGCGATCGAGCTGCGCGACGGCGATAATGGCATCGCGATAATCAGCGAGGAATCGTGGACGCGGGCTCTAGCTGTATGAGATCCAGTCGATAAATTATTTTATCTGCCCGTGTAGGGGATCGGAACCCCTATACCAACCCTAAAAGCAGCGCGGTAATGCGAGGCTCATCGAACCGTGCCCTTTCCTTTCTGTTTCGCGCGCCACTTCCGGCAATGTTCGCGATTTGTCGCCCTCACTTGTTCGGGATGCGAGTTCCGCCAAGCTTCTAGGCGTTCGCGGTCGCAGGCTCTGCAACGCAAGGTTCCGGATGCGCTCCGGACAAGCAGTCCGGCACAGCGTCGGCAGTTTCGTTTGGCGTGTGTGATTTCGTTTTCGGTCGTTTTCACAGAAATTTCATGCGATTCGCGCACCTCCAAACGGGTGTCACGGCCAAGGAGACTTCCTACGGGGGGTGTCATGCCGCCTCCCTTCGTGCTGGCTGGCGCTGTGCCCGCCATTCCTTGCGGTAGCAGGCGGCCTTCCATGCGACCTCGACGTCGATTCCGCCTTTCCCGCCCTCTGGATGCTTCGCCCACCAATCCCGGAACTCCGGCTGCGGCGGGTCAATTTTGACAAGGCGTAGCTTTTCTGTCGGCCGCTTCGGCAGCGTTCCTCCATCGAGTGCTCGGCGCAGATACCGCTCCCAGCCGATCGGTGTAGTTGGCCAGCCTTTCTCCTGGCTCAACCTGAGCCAATCTAGGAGCATTGGAGTGACGTCCCCGCCCTCATTGAGTGCATCGAGCATGAGATCGAAGTCGGCTCTCATGGCTGCACCTCCCTCGCCAGTCGCTCTACCTCCGCTCGGAGATCGACGCGGCTACGGTCGTCATCGTCAGCATCGCCAATTCCCTCCATCCTATCCCCGCAGCGCGGAGGCGGCATCTCGACTGTCGAGCTATCATCCGGCGTGGCCGTCGAGAGGCATGGTATGGATTCTATTTCTGCTTCTGCTTCTGCTTCTGCTTCTGGTTTAAGGGTAGGGTTAAGGGTGCAATTAACCGGTGCCTTTTCACTGGAGTTATGGGGCTTGAGGGCGGGATTGCCGCCCTTTCTGCCAAGCTCCCGTTGGCGCTCCATGTATGCGTGATCCCTCACCATGCGGCGGCAGAAGATCACACCGCTCTCGTCGCGAGAAAACACCCCGGCCCCTTCCAACTCCGCGAGCAATGCTTCGATGACGGATGGACTTTCCCCCACTATCCGGGCGAGCTGCGTCGGCTGAATGGATTTTCCGTTGATGAGTAAATAGCCCCTGCGCTCCGACAGGTGCATATGGCAAAGACAGTGCACCCATAACCCTTGAGCAGCGATGCCACATAGGCGCAGTGCCGGGTCCGATAAGAAGTCGGAAGGAAAGAACTTGAACCAAGCCATCCGCTGATTGCGACTCTTGACATCGGACATTTCATGTCCTACCGTCTGCGGCGATCTGTTTTTCACGAAATTGCGCGCCTCGGTTCCCGCTGGGGCGCGCTTTTTTTCGTCGGGAGGCATTTTATGCCACCTCCCCGACCGTGCGGCGTGCGATCCAGGCTTCCAATGACGCTCGCTGATACCGAACTCGCCTCTTACTGAGTTGAATATAGGGCAATGGATCAACGGACCGGAGGCGGTACCGCTCGAGCGTGCGCGTTGAGCAATCCAGGAGGCGGGCAGCCTCGTTTTTGTCGATAAGTGGCTGAGGTGAATTTGCGTCGGACATACGCCGACGCCGCGATGTCAACTGGCGCGAATCGGTCACATGTGACCGATAAGATGATAGAACCGGTTCAAATCGTGCACATGTGACCGATTTGGGATATTGGAGCGTTAAAAATCACATGTGACATTTTCCCTTCGAAGGGAAAAATCTACCTGCCTCAGATACGCGGACCGAGAAAGGGGAATTCAAATCCAAAAACGAATCATGTGTCGTATTTCGGGCCAATCGGGTGGACGCTGGCTCCATGACAAAAGCCAAACCGGTTTGGCTTTTGATAAGGGGCGCAAAAGCGACAGCACTGTCGCTTTCCCAAGCTATCATCCGCGCGACGGGTCTCGTCCAAGATCGAATTGTCACACCGGTATGACAATATCCGGCTCGCGCGAATCAGAGTTTGAATTTTGCTCTCGAAAGCAAAATTTGTACTCACATTCCACGAGAGATTCTCGATGATGGAGGAAGGAAAGATTGTGTACTCGAGTACACAATTCAAATTTCGAGCAGATCCAGGGCGGAAGATTGTGTGATCGATCACACAATTCAATAGGTCGGATTCCGCACATGTGCGGAATTTGGATCGGCGGGAAATTGTCCCTTCAAAGCGACAATTCAAACTTGGAACAGATCCAACGCGACTTCGGGCCTGAATTGTCGCGTCGACGCGACAACCTCCCATGCGACGATTTCTGACCCGGATCAGAAGCCGATTTTCTACACGTGTAGAAAATTCAAACTCACGCGGCCTTCCTACTCCGCGGCATCGCCACGATGTTTGCGGGCTTCTCGGGCTTGATCGAGAACCATGCCTTACCCTGGGCCTCGGTGACGAGTTCCTTGTAATGGCGATGAACCATGCGCTCGGTGTTTCCCATCTCATGGGCGACCTGAGCGGCGTTCTTTGTGACTGCGAGCCGGTGACTTCCAAAGCCGTGCCGCAGCCCGTTGTGAATCCATTCCACACCGATAGAAGATGCCAACTTGCGAGAGATCCTCTCCGCATTGGCGTAGGACATTTTCCCGGTTTCATCGCGATACGGCGCCAGCCACGCCTTGAGATTCGGAAGAATGGGAATCAGTCGGCGAGCGGCCGTCTTCGCTTGGCCTGCTCGGATTTCAATAACCCCTTGATCGAAACGGACGTTCTCCCATGTGAGCCGCCCCATCTCGGAGTTTCGCACGCCGGCAAACGCTCGGATAGCGAGGTACGGAAGAAGGGTCTTATCCGCCGCACGCAATAACTTCTCGATCGCCTCGGGGCCGAAAATCTGAACGTCCTCGCCGCGATCCTTTGCCATAGGCAACCGGTCGGCCTCGGTTTGAACTTCCCGCTCTAGATAGCCGCGATCCCTTGCCCATCGGAAAAGCGTGACGATGTGCTGACGGAAATTGTTCCTCGTCCGCGGATGAGTGGCTATCCCGCGAAGCCATTCATCCATGGTAGCTGTACCGACATCTCGGAGCGGTTGCTGGAATGCCCCGGAGAATTTCCGAAGCCGCGAGCGCGCATCCTGCAAATATCGGTTCCCTACCCCATCGGATTTCTTGGCCTCAAGGAATTGCTCGACGGCCTCATGGACGGAAATGATCGTCTCCTGAGTGGGTCTGCGCGCCACGTAGAATTTGACGGCCTCCATTATCGAGGCACCGCCAAGCAGCTTGTGTGCGGCAACAAACTCCTTCACCGCGACGTTGAGGGGAACATTGATCGGGGCGAGCTCTCGAAGCGCAAGGCCGTAGGCTTCGGCGTCGCTGGTCTTCATGGCCACGGCTGTCCTGTGTCCGCTCTCGAGCTTTATCGCAATCCGCTCGGCCTCACCCCTCGCCTCTGCCAAGTCGGCGCTGGTCTTTCGGCAACGCTTCGGCCCTTCGTACCAGGCAATCGTGTAGAGCGGATAACCGCGACTCTCGCCATTATAGATTTTCACGGTGACGCTCCCGACCTTGACCGAGATCGGAAACTTCTGAGCCTTCGCTGCCGTGGCGGTTTTCATGACATTTCATGACAGCAAATTGTCGGCAAATGTCAATTCCTGACAGACATTTGTCATGACTCTACTCTGTTATACCCGTAGAGCCTACGTTTTCGAGCCCCGTAGACTCCGCGTTTCTTTTCGCGGAATCTCTTCAAACACGCATGAGCAGGCGCTCTGCGACCCGAGTCAACCACTCACGACTCTGCTCCCGTTCACTCTCCAATTCAAGGTGAGGCGACGGCATCGCTGTTAAAAGAAAGACCGTATTCGAGACTCGTTGAGCGTCGCAGTGGGCGCTGCTGCATCGGACTTCGTTCGAAGTAGAACCCGGAGCTTTCCCGACTTTCACATCGGTCCAGTTATTTCCTGAGTTTGGTATTACGCGGCTAGTTGAACGAAGAGCATCGGCACCTCCCTCCGGAGAGCGGGCTCAGGATCTCCTCTCGTCTTCTAGAGCTCGGACGAAGTGATCCATATCCCAGCTACCGCGTATGTCCAGGCGCCCTTCCCACTCATCCTACTCTAGATCGGACAAAAAATGGTGTCATTGATAGCCAACCTACCAGCCGGAAATATTGACCGGGATCAATAAAGCGTTTTTTTGTCAATTCGGAAATTGATTAGCGTGCCAAAGCATCGGTACACTGAAGACCTATGAAGACAACTCGATTCATCAAAGCATTGGTGGTCGCGTTGACAGGGGGCCTGCTCCTCTCCGGCCCGACCCTTGCCACACCCGCTACCACCCTCAAAGCAAAGAAGGCGATCAATCTCTCCGAGTTCGCCGGAAAGTATAATGGCTCACTATCAGTCTCGGCCTTCGGGTTCACATTCCCCGGAACGGCCGTTGTCAAAAACCGAGTCCCCGGTAGTGGGCGCTCGGCGAAGGTGATGATCTCCGGATCGGTGCAGCTCGGAAGCATATTTCCGTTTGGAGCCAACCTCTCACTCCAGCCAAGCGGACGCTGCATCATCTCGGATATCGTGCTCGGCACACCGCTCGGCGTGAGCGGAGTCGGCACTTACCAGCAAAAATCCAAAAATAAGATCGTAGGCTCCGCCTCGGTCACGGCCAGTGGCAGCACGATCAAGTTCGACTGCACATTCGTGGTAAAGCCGGCCGGCGGTAAGAAGAAAAAGCTCGTCGGCATCCTCACCATGTCTGTCGACGGCACACCGCAGGCCACTGTATCAATTAACGCCGTGGGAAGATAACAACCTGCGGCATCCCTCTTCCCGGCTGTCGCGGGGCGAGCGTCCACCCCAAGGAGCCGCACCGCTCAGCCGGGATCAGATCTTATCAGGCGAGCCACATTGGCTCGCCTTTGTGCTTTGAGAGATTCGACTCAATAGCGCGACCGTATCTCTGACCATTTCCTGGTTGCGAGCCACTCCTACCCACCCTCTTCTTGGATGAACTCGCATCACGCATCATAAGAGCAAGCAGACGGTCGATCATCAATGTCACCTCGTTTTGAGCTTCCATGCCCCGGCATTCCGGCATGAAGGCAAGAAAGGCTACGGCGCTACGGCAGCTTCCGGACATGCCCTACCGTCGAAGGAATGGCTCGCCACCGGGAATGCCCGGCATTTTGCCGGGCTCGTCTCGAAACGGGGGAAAAGCCGCAGCCCTCCCGCCCGCAGAGGACCGTCTGGTGAGCCGCCTCCTTCGCTGATGCAGATTTCGCCGATGGCACCTCAGTGACGAATTTTCATCTCGCGACTTCGATTTATATTCAGAACCACATTCATATTTTATACCTGGTTACTTTTCAGTACTTGATATAGATTAGTTACATAGTACATCAAATCAACACCGCCTCGCCTTAATACTTATTGCGCTTAAAAAATATGAAATCTTTCAATTTCTCCCCAATACCCCCGAAAAGCCCGCTTGCGCGAGACTGCCCGATCCGGGACGTACTGGCGGGGATTGGGGATCGTTGGAGCTTGCTGGTGTTGCTGACTCTCTCCCGCGGAACAAAGCGTTTTTCTGAGCTGAAACGCGAAATCGGAGATGTGTCTCAGCGGATGCTGGCGGAGACGTTGCGGGGACTGGAGCAAGACGGCTTCGTAAAGCGAAGAGTGCATCCGACGGTTCCGCCGAAAGTAGAGTATAGCCTCACTCCCCTCGGCGAATCGCTCTTCGCCCAAATTCAGTCGCTCATCGATTGGGCGAATAAAAGCCATTCGCAGATACGGCGAGCTCGAAAGCGATATGTTCCCCCGGCAATTGCGTCGTAGTCGATCTCAATGCCTCCGCCGCGCCAGAGCCCGCCATGCTCGTGAAGGTCCAGATCTGGAGCTGAATTCCCGGCCAGGCTTGGGGAGACCCTTCTCCTCTTGGTGATGTCGCGATGGATATCGCTCCGCGCAGGCTGAGCCCCAAAACCGCCACGTGCCCCTGCACCCGCAGCCTTGCCCGGATCATCCCCCGCTTGCGCAAGCGAACCAGCGCTGCTCGATTAGCTCGATCACTCTCCAATGAAAACGATCCTGCTTCTCATCATATCGAACACCTTCATGAACCTCGCATGGTATGGGCATTTGAAGTTCAAGAACCAGGCGCTTTGGATCGTGATTCTCCTCAGTTGGGGGGTGGCCTTTTTTGAATATCTCTTTCAGGTGCCGGCAAATCGAATTGGCGCCCAGGAGTGGACTGTACCGCAGCTCAAGATCCTGCAGGAGTGCATCACACTGGGGGTATTTTCCGTCGTCGCTTTCGTGCTCTTCGGCTCGCCCCTCAAGTGGAACTACGTCGTATCCTACGCGCTTATCGTGGGAGCCGTCTTCTTCGCTTTCAAATTCTGAAAGCGGCGGTCGAGGTCAAATGCCGCTTTCGCGATGGGGGCACCGGCCGCAGAGAGGAGATAAGATTCATTCACTCGGTCCCGCCACCCAGGAGGGCTGCCCGACGGAGGCCTATCGCCGAATCTCCCAGACTTCCGAGGCCCCGGCGCGATGCAGGAAATCGGCCGCTTCATCTGGATCGAGCGGCGCGCCTGCAGGCAATAGGCAGAGATATTCATGCGAGGACCATCGTTCTGCGAAATGGGGCGTGCGAAAAATCGGGTGCTTCTGCTTGGGCAGGCTGACGAATATGAGCGCCCCCAAGGTCGCTGTGAAAAATGCGCAGATACCGCAGGCGAGGAGCATTCCGTGGAAGAAAGCATGCCAGTCGCGAATGGGAGAATCCGTGATCCCCTCAACCATACCCGAGGCAACCATCGCTGCAAGCGTCCCAGAAATCCCAGCACCCATCGCAGCGATCCCGAATAGAACAAAGATCGGGATCACAAGCCATCCCCAACCATCCACGTGGCGCAGTTCGTTGGTCAACCGCATCGTGAAGGCTTCGACTTCGTAGCCTGCGGCGCGGGCCAGCATGGCTGCGGTAAACACGACATCTCCCTGCGGGAACTCCCCCACCGCGGCATATGCCGGAGTGCCCAGAGCGAAAGACCGTTTCGCCTTTATGGCTTCGAGGATTCCATCCTCCCATTCAGCGTG